>Ga0118677_10015583_pt1 | contig 10541 bp, 10 predicted proteins | sample AliMusrvi5mmetaG_FD_86154 | JGI IMG/M metagenome (GOLD analysis project Ga0118677, IMG submission 86154)
GGTCCCCGAGTACGGCACGGCCCTCCAGTAGAGCCGCCCTTTCGAGTCCTCGCCGTCGAGCAGGTCGCTACCGTAGATCTGGACGCAGTCGCTGAAAGGACTGGGGCACTGCTGCGTGCTCGGATTGATCAGCGGCGGAGGATCGCTCATCTGGTTGTAGAGGAACGGACCGGTGTAGCTGGCCGGCTGCCGCGCCTTTCCGTTCTTCCACTTGTCCAGCCCCATCGAGCTCGAGCGGTCCAGGACGATGAGGAGGTTCGCGCGGGAGAGCTGGCCGGCCACCTGCTTAAGGGGGTCGTAGGCTTCGACGTTGCCGGTCCCGGACTGCGCCGCGGCCGGCAAGGACGACCAGGACAGGGCCGCCAGGAGCCCGATCGTCAGGCCCCTCGCGAGCCGGCCGTTCCTGGAAGAGTGGGTCGTCGTTCCGCTCATGGCTCTCACTCTGCGCCTTTCGTTCCGACCACTAGCCCTTGGTCCCCGCGCCGGTCCCGCCCTGGTTCGCCCCCTTCTGGGCCCCGAACTCGTTCCCCATCGCCGACAGCATCAGCTGCTCCTCGAGGATCTTCGACGCGAGGGGGGCCGCCGTCGTGATGTCGGCCCCCGGCGCGAACACCCGGCCGACGGCGACCAGGTTGATCAGGGCGTCCGTGTTCAGCGCCGGCCCCCCGGGGTCCTCGTCGTTGTTCCGGACGTAGAGGCTGTAGGTCACCGTCTCGCGGGTCCCCGACGGGGAAGGGACCAGGACGTTGAGGCAACCTCCCGAGGCCGGATCCCACGTCAGGCACTCGCCCGTGCCGGGATGGAACGGGACGGCCGTCCTCCCGTTCGGAAGCGTGACGATGCGGGCGTCCGGGTAGGAGATCATCTGCTGGATGTTCGTCCCCAGGTTCGAGGAGACCCCGATGAGGTTCTCTCCGGACCGGAGGCCCGTGTCCGCCGCGTAGAGAGCCGCCTTCACGAGCCGGGCGTTGCCGGAGATCTTGTCCTCCGTCTGGGTGAAGTAGGCGACCGCCAGGGCGACCACCGTCAGGACGAGGATGACGAGGATCGCCAGAGCCATCGCGCTCCCACGCTCGGACGCGCGGTAGTGATCGGGTCGGTCCGACATCGGCTTCCTCGTCATCGTCCCGCTCCTCAGTACCCCAGGGCCCTGTTGCGGAGCATCACGGTCGTGGTCAGGCGGAGGCGGTCGTAGATGCCCGACGCCAGGCTGTCGTCCGCGGCCGGGGCGGCGTGGTCCTCCACGGCGAGGCTGCGGTACCTGTAGACCGTCTGACCCGCCACGACGGTGGAGCCCCCGACGCCCGAGAGGCTCCGGCTCCCCATGCCGAGGGGGAGGGACCGGCCGACGACGGTGACGCGGAGGCCGACCACGCACGCGGCGTCGAGGTACGTCCCGCCGGCGACGGTGACCGAGAGGTCCGTGCCGAGGCAATTGACCTGGAAGTCCGAGGACATCGGGGGGGTCCTGGCCTGGGCGGGAATGTTGCTGCCCCCGTAGTTGAAGACCTTCAAGCCTGTCGTCGGGTCGACGGTGTTCCAGATCGAGCCGTCCCGCATGATGTACGCCACCTGGAAATCGTCCACGTTGTCGACGATCGGCGTGAAATTCGAGCCGGTTTGTCCGTCGAGCGTCGGGTCGAAGAAGCCCGGGGCGAACTGCCCGGCGCGGGGGCCGGTCCCCGTGGAATTGACGGAGGAGATCCCGCTCGATTTCTGCTCGAGCTGCCCGATGACGCGAACGCCGTTCGGGTCGATCGGGTCCAGGACGGTCCGGTGCCGGAAGGAGACGAAGTCGATCCCGGCGATGAGGTACGCGGAGGTGTTCAGGATGTCGCCTCGCCACCCCCCCGGGGCGAAATACTGGTCAACCGTCGACGCGTCCTTCAGGGTGGCGTGGACGACCCGGCCGTTCCCCGGCGTCAGGAGGGAGGTCTTCTTCGTGCAATCGCTCGAGAGCGTGGCGGAGTTCCCTGGAGGGGGGGTCAGGCCGGTGAGCTGGACGAGCCGCCACGCCCCCGCCCCGTCGGCGATGATCATCGTCGAGCTGACCCAGGCGTTGCCCGCGGCGGTTTCCTGGAACGCGCCGACCGCGGTCCGGAAGGCGGCCAGGTTGCTGTTGTCGTCGGCCGCCGTCAGGAGAGCAGGGTCGATCGCGACGCCGCACCCGGCCGCGAAGTTGAGCCAGATGTCGACCCCGCTGGCCGTGTTGTCGGGCCACCCCCCCACCGGGATCGGGATCTTGACCGGGCTCACGTTGGGCGAAGGGAACGCAACGCTGATGACGTCGGTCCCGATCGTGCCGAAGACCGAGCTGGTGACCTTTGCCGACGCGGGCGCCGACGGGTTCACCACGTAGGTGGAGTTCCCCGTCTCGGACCCGGTCAGGTTGTTGTACGTGGCCTGGCGTCGCGAGGTCGCCGCCGTGGTGTTTCCCCACTCGGAGAACATCACGAGGGCGTAGGGGTTTCCGGCAGTGTGCGGCGTGGACGTGAGCGCGGTGATCTGGTTCCAGTCCGCCGCGCCGGCGAGGATGCCAGAGACGTAGTCGAGGGCCCGGCGAGCGGTCTGGCGCGGCGCCGTGAACGCCTGCTGCTTCTCCGCGAAGGACTTCATCGAGAAGAGGAGCGACAGGACGACCGTCATCACGATGACCAGGATGACCAGCGAGACCATCGCCTCCATCAGCGTGAAGCCGGCCCGGGAAGCCCCAGGGCTCCCGCGGCGGTCAGCGCGGGATCTGCGCCACATAGTCCACTCTCTTCATCTTGGCCGGTTCTCCCACGTACCCGCGGGCCGTTGCGGACGCGGGCGTCGCGCTGGTGCCGGTGATGAAATCATGCGCGCCGAGCGGCATCGCGGTGACCGTCACCTGGTAGAACACGTCGGCCCACGCCGGGGGATTCGCCGCCCCCGCCTGGTCGGTCACGGTGTAGAAGATCCGGTAGGGGTCGTTCTGGTCGTTGACCACGCCCGCCGCCTGCCAGAACGAGAAGCCCGTCTGCGAGGAGTCGTTCGGGATCGCCACCGGGTTCGTCGTCGGCTGGATGGTGTACGACCCCGTCGTTCCCGGCGTGGTGGCGACGTTGTAGTTCGCGGCGGGCGTCGTGTTCCCGTTCTTGGCGAAGTACTGGATCATCCGGAGGTTCTCGATCACCTGCTGCGCGCGGTAGGTCAGCTCCGTCCTCGCCGCCGAGCCCTGGTTCGTGAGGAGCGCGAGGGAGAAGACCTGGAGGACGCCGATCATCAGGACCGCCATGACCGCCGAGGCCACGAGAACCTCGACGAGCGACGTCCCCCGGCCGCCGGACCGGGAAGCGGCGGCGAGCTGACCCCTCGACGGATGCTGTAGTCGGCTCATGTCAGTTGGTGTCCCATCTTGCCGTGGTGTCGTTCCTGACCAGCCTTCGCACCGACACGTTCCAGACGGGGTTGACGTGGATCTCGTAGTTGAGGAACGGCTGGAGCCCGGCCGAGACCATGTCGACGTGAGTCATCGCCAGGACGGCGTCCCCCCCCGCGATGCCGGCTCCCAGGGGCCCGATCGTGACGCCGCGAAAATTGACGCCGATGACCCAGGTGTCGCTGCTCGCCGGGTATTCCGTCCAGTTGGTCTGCTGCACCTTGGTCACGTCGGTCGTCGACAGGGAGATCTGGTCGACCGGCAGCACGATGGTCTGCACGATCCGGTCCCCCTGCGTGGGGTTCGCCGGCTTCGGCGTGTCGAAGAAGCCGTTTCCGACGGTGGCGCCGGCGGCCCCTCCGACGACGGCCGAGCAACAGGTGTCGGCGACCAGGTTGAGGTCGCGGTAGGAGCGGGTCGTGCCGTCCACGGTCGTCGTGTAGACCGGACCGACCATCACGAACATCAGGGAGTCGCTCTGCCGCAAGGCGGTCGCCGCGTTCTGCAGGAGCATCGTCGTCTGCGAGGCGTACCCCGCCAGGTTCTCCCGCCGGGAGAACTTGTTCAGCTCGCCGATCCCGAGGATGGCGAGGAACCCGATGATCAGCAGGACGACCAGCAGCTCCACGAGCGTGAAGCCGCGGAGCGTGCCGGGCCTTCCCGGCCATCCGGGCCTTCCACGCTTTCTGCGCGGTGCGCCCGATCCACGGAGGAACTCTCGCCACTGCACGCGATCGAATAAGCGATTCCCGTGCCGCCCCGGCGTCGAACAGCGTAATCCTCTCATCGGGTTGAGCTTACTTCATCCAGGACCGGAGGAGCCCCTCTCCGGACGCCGGCGAGAAGCTACTTTTCGTAACACACCGGGGCGCCCCCCCTTTCGGATAACATCCCGGTGATCGGAGGACATGTCGTGGTTCTCGACAAGCTCCGGAAGGGTCTCCGCAACGAGCCCCAGGTCGTCACCCTCCTGAAGGGGCACCAGTGGTCCAGCGACACGCACCGCAAGGACCTGGTAGACCGGTTCCTCGCGCTCCCGAGCCCGGCCGTCGAGGACCTGGTCTGGACGGCCACGGACCAGAACGCCGACATCCGCGCCGCCGGCCTCCTGATGCTGAAGAAGCAGGACCGGGCCGAGGCGCTCGAGGCGCTCGTCCCCCTCCTCCGGACCCGCTCCGAGGCGGTCCGGCGGGCGGTGGAGCCGTTCGCCGCCTGGGAAGGGGCGGGCGACGCCCCCGAGCTCCCCCCGGAGGCGCCCGGGACGGAGCGGCGCTCGGTCGTGATCGTCGACCGGCCCGGGTCGGTCCAGGCGACCCTCGTCGTGGGGAACGTCGGGACCCGCCGGACAGACGCGGACGCCTGGCCCCTCGACCTGGCCGTCACCGTCTACGGTGGCGCGTTCTCCTCGCGCCTGGTCCAGAACCTGAGGGTGGCGAAGGGGTACACCTACTCGCCCGGGGCGGCCTCGACCTGGCTGGCGGCCAGGGGGGTCGTCCGCTCCTGGGCCTCGGTCCGGACCGAGGTGGCGGGACCGGCCCTCGCGGAGATCTTCGGCGAGATGGAGAGGATGGGGAGCGAGGAGGTCACGGCCGAGGAGCTGGATCGCGCGCGCCGCCGGGAGTCCGGGCTCGAGCTCCTCTCCCTGCAGACGGCGGCGGGCCTCGCGCGGGAACTGGGCGAGCTCTGGCTCTCCGGTCTCGGCCCCGGGCGTCTGGGGGAAGGGGTGACGGCGTTCGGGCGAGTGACGGCGCCGGAGGTCCTCGAGGCGTCCCGCCGGTACCTCGACCCCTCGCGGACGGTGGTCGTGGCCGTCGGAGACGCGCGCCGGCTGGGGAAGGCGCTATCCTCGCTCGGTCCGGCGGTCCGGCGCCGGCGGGTCGGTTCCACCCGATAGCCCAGGAATAGCCCAGGAATAGCCCAGGAATAGCTCAGGAAGAGAGACGTCACGCGGTCCGGGCCACCCGCTCCCGGACGACGAATACCCCGCGGGCGGCTCCGTCCGTACAAAGGGGAACGATGAAAGCGACCTTCGGCCGGATCCTGGCTCTCCTGGCGAGAGGCGACGATCCGGCCCCGCCCGCGTTCGACGGGTTTCTCGACTCGCTCCTCCAGAAGTTCGAGAACTGCCGCCCCGGACTTCCCGACGGCGTCGCGGCCCTGGGGGGAGAGGCGGCCGCCCGCTTCTTCACCGACCTCTACGAGGCCGAACGGGTGCGGCTCAAGGACCTCGTCCGGCAGTCCGAGCCCCTGCTGGCGTCCGGCGCTCACGAGGAGCTCTTCCGGAAAGTGGACGAGCTGATCCGGAACGTGGTGATCCCGGCGTACCTCCGGCTGGCGCTCCCGTACACGGCGCGCGAGAGGAACGACTTCTATTTCGCTCCCGGACCCTTCCACTGGGCCGAGAGGCTCGCCTGGGGGGCCGCGGGGATCGCGCTCGGGGCTTTCGTCGTCTGGGCGCCGTTCATCCCGATCTCGGCGAAGGAGTTCATCTTTCCGATGATGGTCGGGGGGCTCCTCGTGCCGAACCTCCGGCGGTTCCTGTCGATGCGCCGTTTCGAGCGCGAGATCAACGGGCTGGTCGACCGGGGGGACCGGGAGATCGGGCGGATCGACACGGCCTACCTGACGGCGGGGACGGAGAGCGCGGCGGTGTCCGGGAGCCTGAACGCGGCGGAGGAAGCCGACCTCTTGCCGGAGAGCATCGCGACGGGCCGCGGGGCCACGGACGTCAGTGCCGCGGAGGGCCGCGGCTCGGTGGCCAACCGCGGGGCGGCTGCGCAGGGCGGCACGAAGGAAGGAGCGAGCTGATGGTCGAGATCGCAGGGAAAGCGGGGGCGCTCGCCGCGCTCGTCGGGTCCGTCCGCCGGTCGGCGGTGATCGTGGGGGGCGTCGTCGTTCTCCTCCTCGTGTTCTACGGGAGCTGCACCGCGAAGGTGGGCGCCAACGAGTTCGGGGTCGAGCAGAGCCGCTTCGGCCTGAAGACCGGCATCGTCGAGAAGGCCTTCGGGCCCGGCCTCTACTTCGTCGGCATCGGGACGACCATGCACACCTTCCCTCGCGAGATCCACATCCTCGAGGCCTCGTTCGACCAGGCCGAGGCGAGGGCGAAGGCCCACGGCGACGACACGAAGCGGCAGGTGGACACCTACTTCGCGAAGAGGGACAAGGTGCTCGGCAAGGACACCCACCGCGTCGTGGAGGCCCTCAACATCCAGACCTCCGACGGCTACGCGGTGGCCGCCGACGTCACGCTCGCCTACTCGATCGTCGACCCGGTCCGGATCGCGAAGGACTTCGGGTGGGGGACCCTCTACGTCGACTCGTTCGTCGTGAACACGTTCCGGAACGGCGTCCTCTCGACGCTCGGGAAGATCAACGCGGAGGCCTTTTACGACGAGGCGGTGAGGATCCCGGCCATCGCGGACGCCCAGGACTCGCTCTCGAAGCAGTTCGCGGCGCGCGGCTTCAAGGTGGAGAAGCTGGTGGTGAGGAACTACCGGTACGCCGACAACTACGAGAAGGCGCTGCAGGAGAAGAAGGTCGCCGTCCAGATGGCCGAGAAGAACCGGAAGGAGAGCCTCGTCAACGAGGAAAAGGCGAAGCTCCAGCAGATCGAGTCGAAAGGGAACGCCGGGATCACGATCGCCGAGTCGGAGATGAACGCGAGGATCTCGAAGCTCAAGGCCGAGGCGGAGCTCTACTCGTCCCAGGTCCGGGCGAAGGGGGACAAGGAGGTCAACGTGGCGGGGGCGGAGGCCAAGAGGCTGAAGGCCGACGCGCTGACCTCGGCGGGCGGACGCTACGTCGTCGCTCTCGAGACGGCGAAGATGTTCGACAACATCGACGGCGGCGTGATGACGCCGGAGCAGTACATCAGCTTCATCCGGAACGCCTGGGCAGTGATCGGGGTCAGTCCCGGCGGGACGGCCCCCTCGTCCCCTTCCGCTCCGGCGTCGGGGGTGAAGAAGTGAGGCGCGCCGGCAGGGTGCTCCTCGTCGTGGCGCTCGCCCTCCCGGTGGGGGGCTGCGGGACGACGTCGTCCACGGAGGTCGGCGTCAGGACGAACCTGCTGCCGAACCCGCTCCCCTGGTTCGAGCACCGGGGGGACCAGAAGGTCTGCGAGCCCGGGAGCGTCTACTTCTTCCTCCCCTTCATCAACCAGTGGCGAACGCTGCCGATCTCGCAGCAGAACCTGATGATGACGGCGAACCCCAACGAGGGGGACCGCCCCGTCCCGGACGACATCACGTTCAAGACGAAGGACGGGAACAACGTCTACATCGACGTCAACGTCATGTGGCGGATCGACCCCAAGCAGGCGGGATTCATCGTCCAGCACGTCGGGCAGTCGGTGGCGGAGATCAAGGAGCGGATCGTCCGGCCGCTCTCCCGCGCGGTGATCCGGGACATCTTCAACGAGATCACGAGCGAGCAGTACTACCAGGTGACGATCAAGAACAAGATGGCGCAGACGGCGAAGGAGCTCCTGGCCAAGGACCTCGGCCTCTACGGGATCATCGTCGACAACCTCCAGGTGCAGCAGCACCGGTTCGACCCGGAGTACCAGGCTGCCATCAACGCGCAGAAGCAGGCCGAGGCCGACCGCCAGAAGCTGGTCGAGCAGCAGAAGAACATGGCGGTCCAGAAGCAGAGCGAGCTGGAGGGGAAGCGGGCCGAGTGGAACAAGCGGCTCGAGGACGCCATCGGCGAGGCCGGACGGCTGAAGAACGAGGCCGACGGCTACTACCAGACGAAGATCAACCTCGCCAAGGCGACGATCGCGGTGGCCCAGGCCGACGCCGAAGGGGTGAGGAAGGAAGCCGAGGCGCTCGGGAAGCTCGGGGGCGACGCCTACGTCAAGATGCAGGTCGCCAAGCAGCTCGCCCAGAAGAAGTTCATCCTCGTCCCGGCGTCGAACGTCAACACCATGAACATCAACGACATGGTCGACTTTCTCGTCAGCCGGACCCACAAGGGGGCGGAGGCGAAGGGGGCCGGTGCCGCCGAGCCGGCCGAGCCGGCTCCCGCGGCGCCGCCCGCGGCCAGGAAGAAATAGCGGCCCGGAGGCCGTCCTGGCTCAGGGGCTGTCCAAACTGCGCCGGACGGCCGGCTATCGGCGCTCCCGGATCCCGGCCGCGGCGACGAGGACCAGCGGGGGCAGGGAGAGGGCGACCTCCAGCCGGCGAGCTCGCGAGGGCGGAGCGTTCGGGGAGGCCGGAGCCGGCCACGGAAGGAGACTCGCGAGAGCTGCCCCCTGCAGGAGAGGAAAGGCGAGGAGGCCCGTCAACGTGTGCGGTCGGAGGTCGACGTGGCCGAAGAGGTACGTCACGCCGGCGGTCACGACGAGGTGCAGCAGGAAGAGGGGGACGAGGAGGTGGAGGGCGAGGCCCACCGGGCCGGAGGGGTCGGCCGGGCCCGGATTGGTATCCTCGAATCGTGACAGGACAGAGAGCCGGAGAGAACCCGCTTCTCCCGGCCGCGGTGACCGTCGTCGTCCCGACCCTGATGGAGCGCGAGAACGTCGCTCCCCTCGTCGAGGGCCTCGAGCGGGCGCTCGCGGGCTGGAGCTGGGAGGTGGTCTTCGTCGACGACGACTCCGCCGACGGGACCGCCGACGCCGTCCGCTCCCTCGCGCGGCGCGACCCGCGGGTCCGCGTCCTCCAGCGGATCGGCTCCCGGGGGCTGGCCGGCGCCGTCATCGACGGCGCCCTCTCCTCTGCGTCTCCCGTCGTCGCGGTGATGGACGCCGACCTCCAGCACGACGAGAGCGCTCTCCCGCGGATGCTGAGGCGGCTCGAGGAGGAAGGGCTCGACCTCGTCGTCGCGAGCCGCTACGCCGAAGGGGGGAGCACCGCGGGCTGGGACGGGAGGCGCCGGGTCCTCAGCCGCCTCGCGATCGCCCTCGCGCGCTCCGTGCTCCGCGTGCCGCTCGAGGACCCGCTGAGCGGCTTCTTCGTCATCCGCCGCGAGGCGCTCGACCGGGTCGTCCGCCGGCTCTCCCGGGAAGGCTTCAAGGTCCTCCTGGACATCGTGGCCTCGTCGCCGGGACCGCTGGCCGTCGCCGAGGTTCCTTGCCGCTTCGGCGTTCGCGAGCGCGGGACGAGCAAGCTCGACAGCCTCGTCGCCTGGCAGCTCGGCGTCCTCGTCCTCGACAAGCTGGTCGGCCGCTGGCTCCCCGTCCGCTTCGTCCTCTTCTGCCTCGTCGGCTCGGCCGGCGTCCTCGTTCACCTCGCGGCGCTGGGTCTCTTCCACCGCGCACGCCTCCCGTTCCGGACCGCGCAGGAGGGGGCCGTCCTCGTCGCGATGACGTCGAACTTCGTCCTGAACAACCTCCTCACGTACCGGGACCGGAGGCGCTCGGGCCTCGCTTTCGTCCGCGGACTCCTCTCCTTCTGCCTCCTCTGCTCGGTCGGCGCCGTGGCCAACGTCGGCGTCGCGTGCCTGCTCTACGACGCACGGTCGACGTGGTGGGCCGCGGGCGTGGCCGGCGCCGCGGTCGGCGCCACGGTGATCGGCTCATACGGCGGGGACGCGTCAGAGATCGGCCACTCCACTAACTCGCCGGTGCGGTACACCACCAGCGCGTCGCCGGCGTGCGCGGTGACATGTGCCACGCCCTGCGTGTCAAAGGCAATATCCTGATACGGCAGGGCGGTGCCTTGCGTTTGCGCTGCCGGTTGGTTACCGCCGCCACACCCGGACAACACACCGATCCCCAGAAAGAGGAGCATGAGATATATACTGCAAGATGGCCAGCGCATGATGAGAGCGTCCTTTCGTCGAAAGTGCAATATGCCGAGAACCGTCAACCGAGATCGGCGCATTACGGGGCGGGCGCGTGGGAGATACAGCGGAATCCAATGTCTCCGGCGGTCGCAGTTGGTTCTACAGAGTTCCGGCAGGCGCTGCGGGTATCGTTCTGATCGCTCCCCCAGCTACCGCCGCGTATCACGCGATAATCTCCGCTGGCGGGCCCGGTGGGATCGGTCACCCCCGTGGCGCTATACGGACCATACCAGTCAGCACACCATTCCCAGACATTGCCGGACAGACCGGATGCGCCGCACCAGCTTTTCCCCGCGGTGAACCAGCCCACCGGGCCCGCCAGCGGAGATTATCGCGTGATACGCGGCGGTAG
>Ga0118677_10015585_pt1 | contig 10540 bp, 7 predicted proteins | sample AliMusrvi5mmetaG_FD_86154 | JGI IMG/M metagenome (GOLD analysis project Ga0118677, IMG submission 86154)
TTGCGAAGGTTTAGCATACCACCTCGATATCGTTCTATTTGTTAAATTTTTCCACTCGATGATAACTATTTCTTGACAGTGAATTATAATTCAATTTTTCGCACTTGACAAATATAAAACAATATTCTAAGCTTCTCGCACGTAGTTAAGTAAACACATCATTTTAGTCCGTTTTATAATTAATGGCTGAATTTTGGTAAGTTGCGATTCGGTTTTTCATAAATCACTATATCACAGGACACGACACCATGGCGAAAAAAGAAAAGTCGGAATATCTCATCCAGGCTGTATCCCATGCTCTAGACCTTCTTGAGCAATTTCACAGCGAAATTGACGAGCTTGGAGTTACTGAGCTCAGCAAACGCCTAAAACTGCACAAGAATAATGTCTTTAGACTTTTAGCAACTCTGGAGTCACGCGGCTATATCGAGCAAAACAAAGTGACTGAAAACTACCGACTGGGGCTAAAAACTCTTGAACTTGGGCAGACCTTTATAAAACAGATGGGGCTTCTTCGCCAGTCAAAACCGGTACTTGAGGCTCTGGTCAGCGAATGTAACGAAACAACCTACGTTGCTATCCTCAAGGATTTCAACATCATATATCTGGATGCGGTGGAAACCGACATGACCGTCAGGGTCGTAACCCGCGTTGGTTCACGCCTGCCGGCCTATTGTACAGCCGCAGGTAAGATTCAGATCGCCCATATGAGTGATGAGGAGCTTGACAACTTCCTCCCCAGCAAGGAGTTGAAGCGATATACGCCCAACACCATTACTGATCGTGATGTCCTTAAAAAACAACTGAAAACGGTCTCGGAAAATGGATACGCCGTTGATAATGAGGAGCTTGATATCGGGGTCAGATGTGTCAGCGCTCCGATCCGCGACTACACCCGTCGCATCATCGGCGCAGTGAGCATCTCCGGACCATCGATGCGATTTTCGGATGAGCGGATTAACAACGAGCTGATTCCACTGGTTTTAAAGGCTGGCGAGGAGATCTCCGCCAAACTCGGTTTCCAGAAATAATCAAAAAACGTTGGTACTTCCAAAGGCGGCTTTCGAGTCGCCTTTTTTATTTTTCTTGAAGACCCACCCATCATTATCTACTATGCATAATCCAATTTCAAATCAAAGATGCAGTCAAGGCGGCGAGGATTGAGGCTACGGAGGCATACATTCAGTATGTTGAGGAGCCTAAGACGAGCCAACGAAGAGGGCGCTTTGATCTAGAGTTGGAATAACATTTCATCGGGATCAAGGCCATGCTGACATACAAAGTTATCGAGTTGAGTCCTGTTTCAGCGGAAACAATCGAAGAAACCCTGAACGAATGCTCTGCCAAAGGGTGGCAATATGACGGCATGCAGTTTGCCATGCGCGAGTCCAGCAAACGGCCTGCCATGGCTTTTGTACTGTTTACTCGGCAAGAGCACGCCGGGAAGAGCACCCCATGAGCGAGCTCCCTACCCTCTACCTGGTTGACGGTTCCTCCTATATCTACAGAGCCTATTTTGCCATTCGCCATCTCTCCTCCCCCAGCGGGCACCCCACAAACGCAATCTACGGTTTTATCCAGATGCTTCTCAAACTGCTGAAAGATTACAACCCGCAGCATGTGGCGGTAGTTTTCGATGCCGGGCGAACCACCTTCCGTACCGAAATGTATCAGGAGTACAAGGCCAACCGTGCCGCCATGCCTGATGACCTGCGCATACAGATGGAGCCGATCCGAGAGGTTGTTCGGGCATTCAATATCCCGACGCTGGAACTTCAGGGATATGAGGCCGATGACATAATCGGCGCTTTGGCCGGACGCTTTTCTGCACGCGGCGGAAAGGTGGTAGTAGTAACCGGCGACAAGGATCTGATGCAGATTGTGACCGATAGCATCACCCTGCTGGACACCATGAAGGGCAAGGAGTCGGGTATTGCCGACGTGATCGAGCGCTTCGGTGTAGGGCCGGAACTGGTTATTGATATTTTGGGACTGGCAGGAGATTCCTCGGACAACATCCCCGGCGTTCCAGGCATCGGTGAGAAAACCGCTACCAAACTGATCCTGGAGTTCGGTTCGCTGGATAATCTCCTATCGCGGGCCGACGAGGTAAAAGGTAAAAATGGTGAAAGATTGAGAGAGTTTCGTGAACAGGCACTACTTTCGCGGAGGCTGGCGACGATAGAGTGTAACCTTCCTATGGAGATTGATCTTGAAACGTTGACAGCAAGGGAGCCAGATCAGGAAGCCCTGAACGCGTTCTTCAAAAAATTCGGCTTCACCTCTCTGATAAAGGAACTCACCGGCAAGGCAACCCTTGCAACTGAAAACTATCATACCATTGCAACGGCGTTGAAACTTGATGCTCTCACATCAGCCCTGGAGAAGGCGGGTGAGTTTGCATTTGATCTGGAGACCACCAGTCTCGATCCGCGACAGGCAGAGATAGTTGGATTGTCATTCTCTTTCCGGGATAATGAGGCGTATTACATCCCGGTGGGGCATGTGACAACACCCCATCCAAGGCCTGCCCATACTCTTGAAGTGAAAGAAACTCTTTTCCCTTCTATCAATAAAGAACAGGGGACCCTGTTTGCCTGTAACCCCGCCCCACTCCAAGCTGAAAGCCGGGAGAGGGACGGGGTTGTTTTTGTCCCCAACCAGCTCCCCCGCCAAGCAGTTCTTGACCGCCTGCGCCCGCTGCTGGAGAATTCGGCCCTGCACAAGGTCGGCCAGAACATCAAATTCGACATGCAAGTGCTCGCCAATAACGGTATCGACCTGGCCGGACTCTGGTTCGACACCATGCTGGCTTCCTATGTTCTCAATCCGTCCCGGACGGGTCACGGTTTGGACACACTTTCTCAGGAACATCTCAACCACCGCATGATCAGCTACAGCGACGTAACCGGGAGTGGTAAAACTCAGAAGAACTTTTCCGAAGTGGATATCGAGGCAGCTTCACGCTATGCCGCAGAGGATGCCGATGCCACCTGGCTCCTGCGCGGGAAATTCGGGCCATTGCTGACTTCAAACGGACTTGAAAGCCTGTTTCACGACATCGAGATGCCCTTGGTTGCAATTCTGGCCGACATGGAAAATCACGGTGTACTATTGGATTCACAACTTCTGGCGGGACTCTCCGCGAACTTTGCCGGACGTATGTCCACCCTTGAAGACCGGGTCTTCGGGTTGGCCGGACAGCGTTTCAATCTGAACTCACCCAAACAGATGGGAGAGGTGCTCTTCGAGCGTATGGGGCTACAGACCGGCAAGAAAACCAAGGGGAAGACCGGTTGGTCCACCGACAACGAAGTGCTTTCGGCACTGGCCGAGGAACAGGAGATCGCCAGAGTGATCCTCGACTACCGTGGAGTCGCAAAGCTCAAGTCAACGTATAGCGACGCCCTCCCCCGCCTGGTCAACCACCGCACCGGACGGGTCCATACCTCCTATAACCAGACCGTCACAGCCACCGGCCGGCTTTCGTCGTCCGATCCAAACCTGCAAAACATACCGATCCGCAGCGAAGAGGGTCGCATGATCCGTCATGCCTTTATCGCTCCGCCAGGGCACCTAATCCTGTCAGCCGATTATTCCCAGATCGAACTGCGCGTACTGGCGCATTTATCCAGTGACAAGGTTTTTTGCCACGCCTTCTCTAACGACGAAGATATTCATACCCGCACCGCCGCCGAGGTCTTTGACCTTTTTCCAGAGATGGTCACCTCCGAAATGCGCCGCCAGGCCAAGACTATAAACTTTGGTATCATCTACGGCCAGGGGGCTTTCTCTCTTGCAAAGCAGCTCGGCATCTCCCGCAAGACCGCCGATGAGTTCATTACTTCCTATCGCGAACGCCACAGCGGCGCCATGGCCTACCTGGATTCCTGCATCCGCCAGGCGGAAGAATCCGGCTTTGTCACCACAATCCTGGGTCGGCGCCTGCCTATTCCGGACATCCACAGCTCAAACGGCAACGTGCTGGCCTTCGCACGTCGTAACGCCATCAATTATCCTATTCAGGGCTCGGCCGCCGATATCATCAAGGCGGCCATGATTCGAGTTAACCACCGTATTCGCTCAAATAAATTTCAAAGCCGTCTGATCATGCAGGTGCATGACGAACTGGTTTTTGAAGTTCCTGAAAATGAATTACTGAAGATGGAGCAGCTGGTTGAAGATGAGATGGGGCATGCGGTGGAAACAAGGGTTCCGCTGAAGGTGGATATAAGTTATGGGGCCAACTGGAGCGAGGCGCACTGAAAAAAATGAGGGCCGACTAATAACAGATTTTTTTACACTCTAAACAATCAAACTTGCAATTTCCGGTAACCATTTCTGAATTTGACCAACTTTCACAAACTTTTTTACACTCTCTAAAAATGGAATAAAGCTGGGGATTAAACCTTATTTCTTCCACAGGAAAATCGTCACCATATATGTAATGGTCGAGAAAGCGCTCGTAATAATAACAATCAAGTGCTCTGTCAAGTAATTTGATATCACCAATCGAGTCAATAATCATTTCAAGGTTTTGCCGTGGCACAAAGAATAAACGTGGAAAATCCGGACAATGTGTTTCAACTACCTCTGGATGGCAGACAATTCCTGTTTGACATATCCAATACAAATGATTGTCCAGATTATGACACACTGGTTTACAAGTTTGATTTGGAATTATTGTCACTTTAGTTGAATCTTGCTCTCCTAACCAATCCCTATCAAGCAATTTATGATAGGGGACAACAATAGAGTCAAAACGACTGTCCATATTTTGATTGTAGGCATTTCCGACAATAGATCTACTGATGCGTAAATTTGGATAAGCTGATTTCAATGTATAAAAATAATCGTCCCATATGGAAACCATCCAATTCATTACTCCATAATCAATATACTCCTGCATCACATCAAAGTCAGGAAATGGATAGGAGATATAAACCGGCTTGTAAAGCATTATTTTTTTTAATATATTTATATATTCCTGTTTAGAAATATTATTGCCGAAAGCTCTCCCCGAGCCTCCATCCGTTGCATGTACAGAAGTATAAACCATTTTAATATAGGGATAATATTTAGATTCTCTTGATATATTTCTGAATACATCATAGGTGTCTAAAAAAGTAAGCGGAATGTTGAACTTATTAAGTAGTTTTTTCTGGAAATTGTTGAGGCTATCTAAGTTAGACATATCCGAACCATCCATTTTAAACTGATGAGAGCTGCCCGCTGTGGGCGTTGAACAAGAGAATATGGAGCTTTACAGAAAAAAGTTACCCGACCCATTATTTCTTGACTGCTGTTTTATCTGTATTTTATCAACTTTTTATGTCTTTTTGCTTTTCAAGTTGCTGTGAAGAAGAGACTATTTCAATGCCAAATCAACCGGCCATTATTGTTGGCTACTCCTTAGGCGCCTTTGGAGTAGCTGCCTCAATCCCCGACGCCTTGATATCCTTTTTGATTCTAAACCGGAATTACTTGGGTTCGTTCTTGTGCTGTTCTTCCATCATGTCTATCATGCCTTCTATAAACTTGATGTCCAGGCGCACATAACCCATGGTTATGTCGGCAAGGCTTTTATAGAAACCATCTTTGGCAGCCTCTCTCAGGTCTTTGCACAGCAGGTGCACCCACCTCAGTAAATGGCCGAACATGAATTCTTTCTGGGCCTTGAGTTTTTCTACCGCTTCTTTCGTATCACCTTCGCTTAAATCTTTCAGCGTCAGGTTGCTCATACCGCTTATGAAACTCAGTTCGGCGCAGATATGATCCTCAGGCTCTTTAAAGTCCTCCTTGTTCACTCCCATGCCGAATCTGGCGTAAAATTCCACAACTTCATCCCGTTGCTCCTGCATTACCAGGTGCTCTGGGGAGAGATAGACTGATTCAAAGGGGTTTACATGGTCTACCGTGTCCTTGTAACCCACACCCATAAATAAGGTGGTGAATCTCCTGTTGAGTTCTTCGAGCGTTTCTGTTCTGTCCTTTATTGATTCTGAGAACTCTTTCAGACACTTTACGCCATCATTGAGGACTTCATCTTCGGAGTCTGTTGAAAGTCTCTCAAATGCAGGAACTATTTCCTCAATGTTCTTTAAATATTCTTCGTCTACTTCGCGCTTGTAGCCCCTCGATAAGAAGGCATAGATGTCGCCTCTTACTCTTATGGCATCGTTGAGGTTGTGTTCCACTTCCTGGTGTGATTGCGTTTTTTCGTCCATTGTTTTTCTTCCTTTTCTTTTTTGTCGGTTTTTGTTTACTGCTTACAAGTTTGATTTTACACGAGTTTTGGCCCAAAATGTGCCATCCCCACCGGTAATTCCCAATTTAAACCTTAAAGCCTCATGGCATGTCTGGATAGGATTTGCAGCGAAGTTCACGGTGCTTTGACACTGAACAAAAACCCGGACGGCTTTTGTGGTCGCTGCATTATGATCTCGGATGAGGTTTGGTACGGCGTGCGGCCAGCACAAGGAAGGTTTGATACCGCAATAAGCACCGCCAACCAAGCCATAATCAGAATAGCCAAAATCCCACCCCGATCACGGGGAGGGATTTTGGTTTAGCTTGAAGGAGAAAGTTTCAATTATTCCCACTGTGATAAATTACAGGAAATGATTGAGATCAACTCCTCTTCCATATTTATGGAACGTCATTATTAAGTGTACCTATGCCGCTGACTCTCGATGTCCTCTTCTTGAAGAGGATGTTCGGCTTTGTGTTGGTTCCAAGGGTCGGCACAAAGTCGCTCGGGAAGTTATCTGCATTCAGTGAAAAGTTATCAGAATACTTCTGCTTCAATTCATCCATCGGCCCAGCATCCAATGCCCTGTTCATGCATGCCGCCACGCACGCAGGCTTAAGCCCTTCATTTGTCCGGTCGAGGCACAAGGTGCATTTCGTCATCTTCGGCCTGTTCGGGTCGTTCTCGGAATATTGCCTGAAGGCAGGATCATAAAACTGGGGTGCGCCCCATGGGCATGCGTCCTGACACTTGCCGCAGGAGATGCAGTTGGTGTTGTCAACCAGAACTACGCCGGTATCAGGCCGCTTGGCGATTATCTGCATCGGGCAAACTGCAATACACGCAGGCTGATCACAATGGTTGCAGCCGATTGAAGTGTAAAGGACATCGACATCCGGAGGGGTCGATCCATACTCCGTTTTGGCCACTCTCCTCCAGTTCTCTTTCATGTGATACTTGCTGTACTCCGCATAGTTCTGCCTTCCTTCGCTGCCCGGCAGGCTTTCATACGCAGAAGGGTTGTCATACTTTCCGGAATCAAGCCAGCTCAATGATACATTGATCCGGGCGTCCCCTCTTCTGTCATCATTCCAGTTTTTGCATGCCAAGGCGCAGGCATTGCACGCCATGCATCTTGCTTGGTTATAGTAAAATCCCCATTGGCTCATTTATCTGCCTCCTTTCATTATTTTTTATCAGGATGTGTCTTGCTTACTTCGACAAGATGGCCGTTCCAGTTGTTATCGCCGGTATAGCCGGTAACAGGGTCCATAGGCCCCATCTCTATGTGATGCATGAGTGTGTTCGGCGCTCCGCCTACATCCACCGGGACTACATATTTTTCAGCTGTTCCGTCCCCATTCATATCTATCCAGGCTTCGTATGTTTCGGACGTGCTCGCCCTGTACCATTCTCCATCCGAAACATTTATAACTCCCTGTCTTATCCTTTTGGTCACAATACATTGGACTTTTATGCAGCCGAAGTCATTGTAGGCATACACTACGTCTCTATTGCTTATGCCCCTTGCAGCCGCATCTATTGCATTAATTATCAATATTCCGGGAAACTGCTCTTTTAGAAGAGCGACATTGTCATAAGTCGAATGCACCCTCCGTCTATTGTGGCTCGTCTTCATCTGAAGGGTATATTTGATACCTTTGGCGTTCAACTTGCCTTCCAGGATGTCCGAATACCCTTCAATCGGCCTTGCATACATGGCCTTCGGTACGTCCCGAGTCCTGTAGTAGCCTCCATCAGGCTTCTGGAACTTGGCCCCCAGCGCCTGGTCCCTGTAAAAGTAATAAGGCGAGAAGAAGTTAATCCTGCCCGTGTCTGTTACATACTTGCCGGGATCCGTGGTTACCGCCGACCCTAAAAATGCCTGATCAGTGGGTACCGGGAATTCAAGGACGCCTGCCGCACTGAATTCTTCGAAGCTCGGAAGTGTCGCATTCGGATTCACCGTGGCGTATCTGGAGCCGATCTTGGCCCCTGCCCACTGTTCCTTAATCAGGTCCAGATCAGATGCGTTTCCTCTCGGCCCGTATATACCGTAATCAATCCCGAGCCTGTGGAGAATTTCCGATTGAATCTCATAGCTGGTTTTACATTCATACATCGGCTCTATTACTTTATTGAACATAAAGGCAGTCGTCCACTGGGCGCCTGTATCGATCCTGGATTCTTCAAGATGGGTCGTCTGGGGCAGTATTATGTCGCACATTGCCATCGAAGGCGTCATGAAATTATCAATGCCGTATGTAAATTTTACTATATCCCTTTTCTTGATTGCCAGCAGCAGTGGATTGATGGGTCCCTTCTGATTCACGAAATTCTGGTTGGGGCCAAAGGCGATCATTTCGACTCTCAGCCTGCCGTCATTACCGTTGACGTCGTCTCGCGTGGTCTTCCACGCGCCCAGGTCTACACTGCTGAAATTAAGCGCGTCGGCTCTGAGTTGTTCGGGCGCCCTGTTGTCCAGGCCGTTCATAATCAGTTTGCCGGTGCAATTGACTGAAAAGGCTATGCTGCCTGATGTTTTTGCCGTTGTTGCAGAAAGTTTATTGCCGCCGAGAGAAACAACATTCATTGATGAAGAAACCCAATTGGCAAAACCTGCCCCTCCGCCACGCTTGTTGGTATTGCCTGTCATGGCGGCCAGAGCGATCAACAGCCACATAACGTGCATGCCATTACCTGTCCTGCAGACCCCCCAGCCACCGTAAAGGAAAGCGGGTTTTGTCGAGCCGTATGCTATTGCAAGTTTCTCAATGTTATCTGATGTCAGTCCGGACAGATCCGATGCCCATTTTAATACGCCGGCATAGCCACCATTCTTGGCCTCCAGGTCGTCAAGATACTCCACAAAGGACATGCCGGTCGGAGTCGTAAATGTCTGCCCTGCATAAGCCTTCTTTGTTATGGGGTGTGATCCGGTTGCCTGGCTCACAACCGTATCACCTTTATAAAACCCGAAGCAGTACTGATTTATGAAGGCCACATCATGGAGATTCTTCCTGTAGATAACATTTGCCATGGCCGAAAGGATTGCGGCGTCCGACTCGACCCTTACGCTTAAATACGCCGGCAAGTTATAGTTTGGATAACCCGTGGAAAGGGTTGTCACCGAATCCGTGGTGTTTGCCTCAACTGTGATAATGGGGATCCCTTTTTCTTTTGCCTTAGTCAGCCACCAGAAAATATGCGGCTGCCATGAGAACGAAACGGTCGCATCTACAGCCCAGTTAATGATTAACTTGGAATTAAGGATGTCGGGGGCATAGCTGTTCTCGGCATTAATGCCGATTGCTCCGTATTTGCAATTAAAATAATTCTCAAATGAAGGAGCGCCCTGCGGTGATGTAACAACCCCAAAGTAATTCAAATATCCGCCAAACGCGGGGATGTAACCCAGTTTATCCTTCCGTGCTGTTACGATTTTATACTGATCCGCGATCGTGGTATATGCCTCTTCCCAGCTTATCCTCTTGAATCCGTTGAGATTCCCCCTTTCCAGGGTCTGTTTCATAGGGTATTTCAATCTGTCAGGCTGATATTGCCTCTTTATCTGGGCATAGCCCCTCTGGCATGACCTCCTCTGAACAAGATCAACTGCCTCATCTGCTGCGGTTGAGTCAGCCCTGGGTATGTCTCCGGCTGAGGTGAGCTTTATCATCCTGCCGTTCTTCACATAAAACTTGAATGTACACCTGCTGCCGCAGTTAAATGGGTGGCATGACATTACCGTCTTCATCTCTTTGTCCAAGACAAGGTTGTCCTGGGCTACCACCGCTCCCTGGGATCCGTCTCCTCCTCCGCTGCAGCCGTAGAGCGTGGCGCTCGCGCTTAACGCACCTGCCACCTGTAAAAATTTACGCCGGCTGAGTTGGGTTTTTTCCATAAGCTGTTCCATTGCGCTCATAAAGTTTCTCCTTTTTTGTGCGAATCCAAATGATTTTCAAACCATATTGTCTTTAGACCCATTGATATGCTCCTTATTTTTAGACGACCTCCTGGTGAAATAACTGGTCATACCAGTGAAATAACAGTTTTCTTGGCGGTGCCTCCTTTCTATGGAAATCAGAAACGTAGGACAAAAACGCGATATGAAGCCATTCGACCGTGAGCGGCCGACAATGCAATATTCAGCAATACCGGTTATTCTGCATAATCAGAACCGGTGGATTCAAGTTCGAAGTGCAACAGCCAGTGGTGGTTTGGTGTAACACATCTCCACCCCGAATAACACCTCATGCGGTGACCTGAATCCCAATACTTTACGTGGTC
>Ga0118677_10015586_pt1 | contig 10540 bp, 13 predicted proteins | sample AliMusrvi5mmetaG_FD_86154 | JGI IMG/M metagenome (GOLD analysis project Ga0118677, IMG submission 86154)
TCATAACTGGGTCTGTAGTTGAGGCGAGGGCGGGAGGGAAGCCCCTCACGAGCAGCATGTAGGGGAGAAAAGACGGCCGGGTCGTTGGCCTCCAGCCAAGGGGTTAGCTGACGGGCTACCGTAGAATCTTCTGGGACAAAATAAATCCTCGGCGAGGAGGGCGGGGGCTGCTGCTGGATTTTGTAGTCGATGGAAAACACCATCATGATGAAAGCTTGGGCAATCACCGCCATCAGGATAAAGAACGGCAGAGATAATCTTGGTGCCCTGCGTATCGGCCAATCGAAGATCAACTGGGCCAGATCGCCTATTTCATGGTGCGACCTCGGAGCACGGGGGGTTGACGGCGTCATGAGGAGGGGGTGTTTCCCGTGGCAAGAACGACATTAAAACCGCACCTCACGCCGATGGTCATGATCTGAACCAGCAAGTCATAAGGAGCAAGTCGGTCGGCCTTAATCACCAGGCTGCCGGTCCTCCGCGCCTTGCGCAGCGCCGATTCGAGTTCTGCCGGCGTTACCACGCCCTGATCGAAATAGATTTGGGGAAGTGGTGCGCCTGTGACACTGACTACCAGGGGATCGTGCTGAGGAAGAAGAAGGAAAGGAGAGTCAGGCACTCGGACGGCGACACCAGGCTGCAACGAATAATATCCCCCGAGCAGCAGGAAAAATATCAGGCTGAGAAGGGTCGCCAGAGCAGGCGCCAGTAAAAGGAACGGCGATCCAGCCCCCTGGCATGGAGGCAACCTCATGACAACTGGGCGTTGTTTCGACCCTTCCCAGATTCCAGCAAAAGGTTCACAACCTCGATGCCGGCGCGCTGCATATCCTGGATCAGGTCATTGACCCGCGAAGCGAGGTAGCAGTGGCCAAGATAGGCGGGGATGGCAACTGCCAGTCCGACTGCGGCATCCAGCAGGCTCTCGTAAACGCCCCGGGAAAGCTCCGTGGCTGTGGCATAACCGCCGTGTGCAGAGATGGTTTGAAAAGCATCTAGCAATCCGAGGATGGTGCCGAGCAGGCCAAGCAAGGGCGCTACATAAGAAAGCGCAGCAAGCATAGGCAAGTTGCGCTCCAGCTTCGGGATCTCCAGAAGAGCGGCGTCGGTGGTGAAGGATTGAAGCTCCTCCCGCTCTTTGTCAGGGTGTAGCAAAGCCGCCTGTAGAATCCTTGCGACGGGACTCGGGTTCGCCGAACACTCCGCGAGCGCCTCCTCGAGGCGCCCATTATGAATGAGTAAGGCCAAGCCTCCAAGTAGCTCACCTACACGTATGGAGGCTTTGTGGAGATGGAGGAGACGTTCGGCAAACACCCCAAAGGCAACCACGCTGCACAGCAGAATGATCCACATGATAGGGCCGCCCTTTTGCATGATTTCAAGCATGGGAAAAGATTAATGGTTGATCACATATGCCGTCGAGAGTCGATAGAAGGAGCTTTGTCTGCGCTGGCAGGTCGCTCATGCCGCCAGGGTTACACCTCGTCATCCTAATAAAGTTCTTCCTTGGATTTTCGATCCTCGTTTTCTCCTCGACCCGTCAGCACTGGCTTCGCCGAGACAAAATGCGCGAGCATTTCCTGGAGCCTCTCACGGACACCCGGAACGAATCCCCTATCCGCGTGGAGAACCATCAGACAGAGCTCTCCATTATGAAGAAAGCTAACGATCCCACGGTCCGCGTGAAGAGTAACGGCAGGAACTTTACCAAGGCCCATTTGGGCGGAGGAGATCCTGATCTGGGAGAGCATAGTCACGGCCTGCTCGCTGAGTGTCCGAAGATCAACCCCAGGTGAGGAGTTCGATGCACAGACCACCTGATCGCCATGAGCCAGAATGCATGCGCTGAGACCCGGCAATTGTCCAGCCAGACCTATCACCTGTTCCAGTGTCAGTTTCTCCTCTGTCATAAAGAGTGCCTGTAGCGCCGAAGGGTCGGCCAAAGGCTCTTTGGGATCGAGTTTCCAGAGAGGCTCAAGTGTGAGGGTTCGGGATGATTCTTCACTCGTGAGAGTTGTCTCTGATGTTTTTGGTGCCAGATGAGGAGGGTCTGGAGTAACGTTTCCCTGAGAAGTGCCCGCTACCGTGGTGACCGGAGCAGGACTGGATTCTGTTACGGCTTCGGGATGATGCCGTCGGAAAATGGGCCATGAAGCAAAGATTCCGCGCTTTCGCTCATTGCCCAACGTAGGGGTTGATTTGACGACCAAGGGATTCTGAGTCTCAAGAGGCGTTTCAAGAGTGTTTGTAGGCGGTTTTTCCGCCACCGGAGCCTCTTCCTGTTTCGGCTTTCCTAACGGCCCAATGACCTCATCCGGCTCTCCTCCATGCACCTCCTTCCCTTCTTCAATGGTGTCGATAGGCTCGTCATCTTGAATGGATTTGGCAGTTACCTCTACTTCCAAGCCAGAGATCGGCTTAACGGTTATTTCGTCGGCTGGAGAGGTTTCTGCCAAAGCAGGGGCCTCGGCAGGCAACTCAACACGTCGCGTAACCAGGCGGTAGTAGTTCACCAGCCAACCCGGAGGCAGGTGCAGATGCAGCGTGCGGTCAACGCCTTCAGGAATCCTTATCGCATCGGGCAACAAGTCGCTCAATACTCCCACATGCATTCGCGGTGTATTACCTTTTAACACTTCGCGACATGGCAGATCCACGATCCGGCCGCCAAAGTTTCCCTCGCTTCGGTATTCAGTTGGTAGACGCTCCAAGAGCTCGTCCACCGGGACGGAGATAATCTCCGGTGCTTCCTCTCGATACCTATAGCGAGGCTCTGGCGTGGAAATAAAACCTGATTGGGTAGCCATGCTAATATCCTCCAGAATCGATCCTTTCTCGGCAATCGCGAATCTTCTTGCGAATAAATGACTTCACCTTCGAAATGATGGCATGCAGTTGAATCTCAAATATGACGAAAGGGGACTAATCCCCGCCATTGTGCAGGAAAGCGCTGAAGCTGGCGGCCGTGTGCTCATGATGGCGTGGATGAACGAAGCATCCCTGAAGCAATCCGTGGAAACCGGTTTCATGCACTACTGGAGCCGTTCCAGAAAAAAACTCTGGAAGAAGGGCGAGTCAAGCGGGCACACCCAGAAAATTCTCCGATGGTTTGTGGACTGCGACCGAGACACGCTTCTCTTTGAGGTCTTGCAACATGGGGGCGCATGCCACACTGGCTTTGCAAGCTGCTTTTTCACCCAGCTTGACGCACAAGGCAATGATCTCCCTCCTGAGGAATCAAGGGTCTTTAGTCCTGAGAACGTGTATAAGGAATAGCATCTTGCTTCTGCCTTAGCTCTGCCTCGATGACTCCTTACCTACGCCTTCTTAGACTTGTCCTTGAGCAAGGGCGGCGAAAGGCGGACCGGACCGGCACAGGGACTCTATCTGTTTTCGGCGCTCAGGAACGTTTCGACCTGACCAGCGGTTTTCCGCTGCTCACGACTAAGAAGCTCCATCTGCGCTCCATCATCCATGAATTGCTCTGGTTTTTAAGGGGAGACACCAACATCGGCTACCTCCATGAGCACAATGTCACGATTTGGGATGAATGGGCCGATGCAAATGGCGACCTAGGCCCTGTCTACGGTGCCCAGTGGCGCCGGTGGCGCACCCCGGATGGAGGGACCGTCGATCAAATTGCACGCCTCGTCAATGACCTGAAAAGGAATCCCGATAGCCGCCGGCACATCGTGAGTGCTTGGAATCCCGGAGAGGTTGACAAGATGGCATTGGCTCCGTGCCATGCCTTGGTCCAGTTCTACGTTTCTGACGGGGAGCTAAGTTGTCAGCTCTATCAGCGCAGCGCCGACCTCTTTCTGGGCGTTCCTTTCAATATTGCATCCTATGCCTTGCTCACCCTCATGGTCTCGCAGGTCTGCGGTCTGCGTCCAAAGGAGTTCATCCATACTTTTGGTGATCTCCACCTTTACCTGAACCACCTTGAACAGGCACAACTCCAGCTTACCCGCGAGCCCAAAACGCTCCCGCGCATGCTCCTGAATCCCTCGGTGAAAAATTTGGAGGATTTCCGATACGAGGACTTTACGCTCAATGGATACGACCCCCATCCCGCAATCAAGGCTCCAATTGCAGTGTAGATTTGTTAGTAGGAACCAATCCGATCAACTCTGCAGGAACCCATCAACACAGCACTCGCTATGGAAACCATGTCAGCTGGCCTACCTTCATGATCAAGGCAATAGTTGCGATGGCGGAAAACCGGGTCATCGGCAACGCCGGTAGTATCCCCTGGCATCTCCCCGAGGATTTTAAATTTTTCAAAGCAACGACAATGGGTCATGCAATCCTGATGGGGCGGAAAACCTTCGAGTCGATCGGCAAGCCCCTGCCCGGAAGGGTAAATATCATACTTTCCAGAACTATGCCTGAGAGGCAAGGACTCAAGATTATACGGTCCGACAGCGAAATCATTGAATACGAGCAGCACATCGGCCACAAAGACCTCTTCGTAATTGGTGGAGAGGAAGTTTACCGAATCTTTCTTCCAAGGGTGCAGGAGCTATACGTCACAAAAATCCCTAGGGTCGTGTTTGGTGACACTCACTTTCCCGAGTTCGAATCGGCGTTCGATATAGGTACTAAAATACTGAATACCAAGGATTTCTCTGTGTGGAAGTATAATCGCCTGGGACCCAGCTCCTAATGAGCTCGATCACAAGAACAGATAACGAATCAATCGAACCCAATCCCCCACTAGAATGAACTTTGTGTCTGTCACTAGGCTTCGTTTGAGAAAACTAAAGTTTTTGCCTGGTTTTGCTTGGTTCGCGATCGGCTCATCTATGCAATCGCGGCGCGCAGAGGGCAACCTACAGACAGTCACCATTAAGGACAGGGGGTTGATATTCTGGACCATCACCATATGGAGGAATCAAGAGGCCATGCGGGCCTTCCGAAATTCAGGAGTTCATCAAAAAGCCATGTATAGATTGTCTGATTGGTGTGACGAGGCCACCTATGTCCATTGGGAACAACCGGATGACACGGTTCCGGATTTAAAAAGTTCCTATGACCGCCTTGTATCAGAGGGTGTTGTATCTCGGGTCAAGCATCCCTCCAGTGCCAATTCAACAAAGGCATTTCCGGAACCGGTAAAAAAATTCTGACCCGGTTCTACCTTCGCGGGAAAATCGACCATGTGATGGTCTGGCGAAATCTTATGGGCAGGTAAGCAGCGCCCTTCTCCCTGCAGCTAATCTCTGATTAGACGTTGGGTGATTTTAAGCGTCTGAGGCTCCATTTTGCCTACCGACCTCTCGGGAAGAACTCCTTTCCAGGCCGTCCCGGGATAGATGATGCAATCACGTCCGATGATGGAACCCGGACTTAGCACGGCGTTGCACCCGATCTCCGCTCGGTCTCCTACAATGGCGCCAAACTTTTTTAAACCCGTACTTATAAAGCCTTCACTGGTAGTCACCGAGACCTCAAGACGGTCGAGGCGAACATTGGAGAGTATTGCTCCGGCTCCAAGGTGTGCCTTGTATCCCAAGATTGAATCCCCGACATAATTAAAGTGGGGGATCTGGGCCTCGTCAAAAATAAGACAGTTCTTAAATTCGCTGGAGTTGCCGAGCACAACTCCGTTGCCTACCACTACATTCTCGCGGATGTAGGCTCCGTTGCGAATTTCGCATCCTTCTCCAATCCATGCGGGTCCCTTGATCATCGCTCCGTGCTCAATGATCGTGCCGCGCCCGATATAGACTGCGCCACTGATGAATGGCTTACCGAGAACTTTTCCGTGGATGCCCGGCTTGAGCCGGAATTGAAGATAGTTGCTGATCTTTGCGAGCGCTTCCCAGGCGTGGGAGACATTCTCGAAAATGACGCTGTGCTCGGTATGTTCGAGCTCTAGGAGGGAATCCGGGGTGAACATCTTTGAGAAGAATGAAGGATGAAACTTGATTTATGAAGGGTTTTCAGAGGGGGGGTAAAGATGCCTAGTCTTTCAACTTTTCTTGCGAGGTTTTTGCCTCTTCGCATGTTTGTCTAGTGGGCTTCAACCCCGAATCAATTTCTGGCCCTCCTTTGTGTCCTTCACAGTCCAACCAAGTGATGCAAGCTGGTCTCGCAGATCATCGCTTTTCCTCCACTCTTTAGAAGCCCTCGCTGCGACCCGTTCAGATGCCAACCGTTCAATCTCAATGGGAATTCTGGCGGACTCCTCAGGCTGCAATGCGAGCACGCTGTCCACGCGCTCCAACCAGCTTAGCAGTCCTCGCGCCTGTGAGTCGGTCAGCTTACCCGAATCCATCTTCCGGTTACTCTCTCGGAGGGTTTCAAAAAGAACGGCGAGCGCACCGGAAATATTCAGATCGTCATCTAGGGCAGAGAAAAATCCTTCTGTTGAGGATTCGGGGGCTTCGGACGCAACCGCACTGGCTGCGGTCTCTGCCAGACGCTCACGCCAGGCATCAAGTCTAGCCAGTGCAGTTCTTGATGCTGCCAATCCCTCGCTCGTAAAGTTCAGTGAGGATCGGTAATGAACAGCAAGCAGGGCGTGACGGACTTCACGGCCACTCCATCCCTGTCCCAAAAGATCGCGGAGGGTGAAGAAATTTCCTGCCGACTTGGCCATCTTGGATCCCTCGACCATAAGATGGGCGCAGTGCATCCAGTAGCGTACAAAGGGTGCCTGTCCATGGCCTGCACATTCGCATTGGGCAATTTCGGCCTCGTGATGGGGAAAGATATTGTCCACTCCACCGCAGTGGATGTCTATTGTCTCACCGAGTAGCCCGGTTGCCATGGCGCTGCACTCAATGTGCCAACCAGGACGGCCTTTCCCCCAGGGGCTTTCCCAGCCTACGGCACCATCCTCCGGAACCCAGGCCTTCCAGAGTGCAAAGTCGGCGACGGCCTCCTTGTCATATTCGTCGCTGGAAATTCTTTTATTGCTTCGCAAACCTGGGCGCTGCTCGTCGAGATCAACGCGTGCGAGCTTTCCGTATGCTGGGAAAGAAGAGATTCGGAAATAGACTGACCCATCATCGGCTCTATATGCATGCCCGCGCTCCGTCAGGATTTCTATCATGGTGATCATCCGCCGGATTTGTTCTGGATCAGTCGCTGCCGGATAAGCATGCGCGGGAAGCAGACGTAGCATCTTGGCATCCTCGAAGAAGGCCTCTTTAAAAGGTCGGGTATACTCTCCGAGGGTAATACCCGCGGCATGAGCACCACGGATCGTCTTGTCATCCACATCGGTAAGGTTCATGACCCGCCGGATTTCAAAGCCTTGGTGTGTCAGATGGCGTTGGAGAAGATCCTCAAAGACGTAGGCTCGAAAGTTGCCGATATGTGCGTTTGCGTAGACGGTGGGACCACATGTGTATAGTGAGAGTAAGTTTCCCTGTTCTGGCCTGGGTATGACCAACTCCAACGAGCGAGTAGCCGTGTTAAAGACCCGGGTTGTCATTCGTGCTCCCTCCATGGACTTGCTACTCTGCTGGAGAGATGATCATGGCGGTAGCCATGGCCGCTATCCCCTCCCCCCGACCAAGAAAACCAAGTGACTCGTTTGTCGTCGCCTTGACACCGATACGGGTGGGGTTAAGTCCGAGTGATCCTGCAATTCGCTCACGCATATCGACTACATATGGACCGATGCGCGGCTCCTCCGCTATGAGGGTTGAATCCACGTTGAGAATCCGCGCCCCTGTCTCTGCAAGGATGCCGGCGACACGTCGCAAAATCTCCAAGCTAGAGATACCTCGGATGGATGGATCGTTGTTCGGAAAGTAATGGCCGATGTCCTGTAGCCCGGCCGCTCCCAGAAGGGCGTCGGCGATTGCATGACAAAGCACATCGGCATCGGAGTGCCCCGAAAGGATAAGGCCGGCCGGATGGGAAATTGTCACGCCTCCAAGGATCAGAGTACGTTTGCCGTCTCCGGCTTCTAAGCGGTGTACATCATATCCAATTCCGCTTCGTGTTATCATATCTTGCATGGGAGTTTTGCGCGGTTGATGTCTGAAAGACTATGCTCTCGCAGTGTCGCGCATTTCTTGGGTCTTCTTCCTCTTTTTCTTTTTATAAATGGGTGAAGGGTATAGCCCCGCTAGACGCCACCACTGAAAACTTGTCCGGAACTGTGTCGTGCGGCTTCAGATCGACGATCCCTCCCGCCATCTGAACCATTAGTATCCCGGCTGCGATGTCCCATAAGCTGATCTGGCTTTCGATATATGCGTCGAGGCGACCGGCTGCAACATAGGCGATGTCAAGTGCAGCGCTTCCCATCATGCGGGTCTTGCGTGCGGACCGCATCATCTCACCGAGGATGGGAAGTCCCCGTTCGATAGCCGCCTCGGTCTTTGAAACCCCTACTGATACGATGGCATCTGAAAGGGCGCCCCGTGTGCTAACGCGGATAGCTTTTCCGTTCAGAGTCACCTCAGCACCAAGTGATGCAGCCCAGAGTTCGTCACGCATCGGATCGTAGATGACTCCGGTCGTGATGACGCCGTTCCGGCGGTGTGCGATGGATACTGCAAAGTGTGGAATTCCATAGAAAAAATTTACCGTCCCGTCGATCGGATCGATTATCCACTGATCCGACGCTCCTTGATCTCCACGCAACCCTTCTTCTCCATAGATGGCGTGTTCGGGAAACCGGGCAAGGATCAACGACTCGATGAGTGCCTGAGACCGACGATCCAACTCAAGCTTGATATCATGAGCTTCGGTCGCATCCACGGACAGCGCCCCTCCAAAATGAGAGCGAATAAGTTTTCCAGCTTCTTGGGCGGCGTTTCTTGCCGTCATCATTAACAAATCTTCCATACAAAGGAATTAGCGGAGCAGGGTGACTTGGTCGAGCGGGTAAACCCGGGCGAAGCGATTCAGCAGCATGGATTCCTCCCCATCCCTCCATGGGTAAAATTGTCCGGATGTAGATGGTAGCCTCGAATCACCCGGCAACTGATCGTTGATTCTATTGTTCTCTCCTTGCGCTTTTTCAAGCGGTGGAGAGACAGAAGATGTGTGAGTTCTCGATCTCTAAGTGTCATCGAGTCGTGGGACAAAAAAATTGGGGGAAGCGCGTGATGCGCTCCCCCCAAGTTTTGGCTCGTCGCCGAACTGCTGTTCCGGCGGGAGGATTACTTATTTCTTTTTAGCGGCCTTCTTAACGACTTTCTTCGCAGGCGCTTTCTTGACGGCCTTCTTAACGACTTTCTTCGCAGGCGCTTTCTTCACGACCTTCTTGGCTGGTGCTTTTTTCTTTACGGGCATTTCAATCCACCTCCTTTGTTCCGCATGGGCGGCATGTGTGAAAAGATTGTGAATAACTCACTACCGAATGTGAATAAGTCGTTGCGCGTGGTGCGTCAACGGATTTTATAAAAATTCTTTATGTTTTTTTCGCGGTGTTTTTCGTCGCGATATCATCTCGCTCCGAGCAACTGCTCCGCGCGCTTCACAATCTCAGTCACTTCAGCCAACCGTCCAGCGCCCTCATAACCGCACGCAAGCATTCCCTCAGCGGGACCGACAAACTCGACGCCCCTCGCTCGGAGCCGCTCCGTGTTCTCTCGCGTGGCAGGATGTTCCCACATCTTCCCGTTCATGGCAGGCGCGATGAGCACAGGAGCACGTGTTGCGAGGGCAACTGCTCCAAGCGTGTCATCCGCAAGTCCGCATGCAAGCCGCGCGATGCAGTTGGCGCTCGCGGGTGCAACCAGCAGCAGGTCCGCGTGATCCGCTAGCTCAATGTGACCGGGTTTCCATTCAGCCTCCGCTTCGGAGAAGAGATGACCGGACACGGGATTGCGAGAGAGGGTGGCAAGCGTGAGTGACGTGATGAAGTCATGTGCTCTAGCCGTCATTACGACGTGCACGCCATGACCTGACTGACGAAGTAGACTCGCGATCTCCGCAGCCTTGTAGGCGGCAATGGATCCGCAGACCCCCAGAACAACCGTCTTTACACCTGAGGGAAATTTGATCCCACCGCAGGTTCCATTTTCTTCCCCCCGATCTGCGTCTTGATTATCGTTGCTGATGGTTTTCATGTGCTTGCTCAGGCGGTCTGTCCCTCATCCGCAGTCATCCTTCGACTAAGATAGCGTTCGGCTCTCATCACGGCGCGGAACTTCTCAATGTTCTCCTCCATGGAGCCGCTTATGATCGTGTAGCGGTAATCTCGCCAGCATTCCATTTCCTTCGCTGCATTGCGCAATCGAATCTCCACCTGTTCCTCCGTCTCGGTTCCGCGGCGCATGAGCCGGCGGCGGAGTTCCTCAAGATCCGGCGGGATGATGAAAACATCGGCTAGCGCACTCAGGATCAGCGGATCACCGCAGGCGCGGATGTTTGCGGCACCCCGCGTGTCGATGTCGAGGAGGACATCAATGCCATGCGCCAGATTTTCAAGCACCGGGCCCTTGAGGGTACCGTAGCGATTCCCATGGACTTCGGCGGATTCGAGAAACTCTCCCGCCTCAAGGCGGCGCAGAAATTCCTCCTGGGAAAGAAAGTGATAATCCTCGCCGTCAATCTCACCGGGACGCGG
>Ga0118677_10015587_pt1 | contig 10539 bp, 6 predicted proteins | sample AliMusrvi5mmetaG_FD_86154 | JGI IMG/M metagenome (GOLD analysis project Ga0118677, IMG submission 86154)
GGTCCAGGCACAGTTGCTCTCGGCTGTGCTCCCAACTATCGCCGGCCTGGATCTGGCCGCAGAGGCGCAACCCGCGCGCGAACTAGGCGGTGACTTTTATGAGTTCATGGCCGAAGTGAAGCCATTCACCTTCAGCCTGGGCGATGTTTCAGGCAAAGGCGCCCCTGCCGCAATGCTAATGGCAGTGACGCGCACCGCGCTCCGCACACATGCGCGTTTCTTCGAGAACAGCACGCCTGCTACGATCCTCGGTCGAACAAATGATGATCTCTATGGCGACCTTACCGCGGCTTCAATGTTTGCGACCGTTTTTGTTGGTCAATATCGAGCAGACACCAGCGAGTTGGTCTACGCGAATGCCGGGCACTCGCCAGTGATGTTCTGCGCAAAGGGGCAGCAGGCAATACTCCTTGAGGCTGATGCCCCTCCTCTCGGCGTTTTGGACATCAACCTGTGTCAGGATTACCGTCTAAAGATGAACCCGGGAGACGTCCTTGTGGTTGCATCCGATGGCTTAAATGAGTCTATTGCGCCGGGAGGCGAGATGTTCGGGATTGATCGTTTGTTAAAGGTGTTCACAGAAAATGCGCATCTGCCCGCGGCTGAACTGATGGCTCGGCTATTGAGAGAAGTGGAGGTATTTTCTGTCGTTGGTGAACGCGCAGATGACCAAACCGTGCTGGTGGTAAAAAAGAAATGACACAATTTATAGTACTCGATCTACCCGCCAGTTATAAGATGCTGGGGGTATTACGCGCCTGTATCGCCGAGGCACTCTCAACCGTGCCCAATCTGACCGATGGCGACGCCATCACCTACAATGTGCAACTATCAGCGCAGGAGATCGCAGTCAATATCATCGAACACGCCTATGAGGGCGAGACAAACGACAAACGTTTTTCCGTAACCGTGTCGTTGACTGATGAGCCCCGCGCCATCATCATTGACATGCGAGACACCGGGAATACATTTGACCCAGGCGCCATTCCTGCCCCTGATCTCAACGAAGCGCATGAAGGCGGTTACGGGTTGTTTATTGCGCAACAGTTAATGGATAAAGTCCAGTACACAGCCGCCGCGGATCACAACGAGTGGCTGATGGAGAAGAAACTGCTATGGTGACTATCGAGGAAACCGAATACAACATTCGCATTGAAATCGTCAAGGTGCGCAGTGCTATTGATCCCTACTCCTCACCCATCCTGCGGGACAAATTGATGAAATTGATCGACCAGGAAGTCATCTGTCTGATCATCGATCTGACCGAAACGCCATTCATGGACAGCGCCGGCATGGCCGTGCTGGTCACGGCGCTTAAACGCTGCCGTCAAGGCGGCGGCAACGTCAAACTGGTGTGGCCCAAAGTCGAGGCCGCGCAGCGTATTCTCAAATTGACGCGATTTGACCAGGTTTTCGATATGTTTGATACGGTAGACGCAGCTATTGAGCAATGGCGCAAGGCTTAATCACCCGATCTGGAGAGTCTGAATGGCATCGATCCTCGTCGTAGACGATTACGCGGTAACGCAGCGCGTGCTGCGAGTTCAATTGGCTTCAGCCGGGCACACTGTGCAGACCGCAGGCAACGGCAAGGAGGCGCTCGAAAAGTTGAAAAACAGCACATTTGACGCGGCCATTCTTGACATTGCCATGCCAGACATGGATGGAATAACACTGCTGAGTAAAATAAAGAGCGATCCACGCCATGCCGCGATGCCAGTGATCATGCTGACCGCCAGTAGCATCGACCAGGATCGCGTGCGCGCGCGGCAGGCAGGCGCTTCACGATTTCTAACGAAACCGACCAGCACTCAGGAGTTGCTGCAAGCTGTTCGAGAATGCTTGACGCCGCAATAGATCGATAGGGTTGCGGGGTACGCAGTGAGATCACAAAAAATAGCAATAAGCTTGTTGGCCTCCGTTCTGCTCATTCTCGCGGCGTGCCGTTCTGGCGCGAGCAATCAACCCATCAAAGTGGGATTGATCGCACCTTTCACAGGTGGATCGGCGGCATCGGGCGAGGCAATTCATCGCGGGATGATATTGGCGGCAGACGAGATCAATCGCAGCGGTGGCGTGCTGGGCCGGCCGATTGAGATTGTGACGCGCGACGTGGCAAACGACCCCCAGGCCGGGGTGGATGCATTAGCAGAACTGGTGGACAGGGAAAACATCGTGGCTATATTCGGAGGGATATTCAGCCCGGTGATGATGGCACAATTGGATCTGGTGCACACGAAGCAACTACCGTTGATAGACCCGTGGGGATCGGCAAGTGGAATCACGCAGAATGGGCGCGCGCCGAACTACGCATTTCGCGTTTCAGTGAGCGATGTTTACGCTGACGAGTTCCTCGCGCGGTATGCGTTGGACATTGTCGGTATCCATAAGCCGGCGATCATTGCAGACAATACCTCATGGGGTGAAGCAAACCTGGCCGGTTTACGGCAATGGTTCCAACAACGCGGTGTCGCGCCAGTTACGGCCGAGCGATTTGATCAAGGCGACAAAAACATGAGTCGGCAAGTGCGCGCCATGCGCGATGCTGGAGCGGACTCTGTTCTCATGGTGGCAAATGCGCCTGAAGGCGCCGCTATTGTGAAAGCCATGGGCGCGCTTGGGTGGCATGTGCCTGTGATCAGTCACTGGGGCATCAGCGGGGGACAGTTTGTTGAAGATGCTGGCGTGGACAACGCCGAAGGGGTATATACACTACAAACGTTTACATTCCTCGGCAACCTGTCGCCACAGGCTGAAGCGCTTAAGAACGCCTACTTCGCGCGCTTCAACGCGCAGACGGTTGATCAAATCCGGGCGTCAGAAGGCGTAGTGCATGGATATGATGGCTTACAGTTACTCGCCCGCGCCATTCAGAAAGCCGGGACGACAGAAGGGAGTCGCGTGAGAGAAGCGCTGGAGCAACCGGTGATTTACGACGGCATCGTAAAGCGCTACAACGCGCCATTCAGCGCGGATCGGCATGATGCACTGGTAGCTGTTGACTATATGATGACTGTCTGGAAGACCGGGCAGCTTGTGCCTGCGCCTACGCCGCGATTGAGGCCTTAATGCGTCACCCATGGTCTTTCCTCCCGCGCACACTGCGCGCGCAGTTTCTCGTTACATTGCTGATCATCGGCGTTTTGCCAATCAGTCTTGCCGGCGTAACAATCCTTGAGCTTAACCAGCAATCTGTGAAGGAGCAATCCTTGCGAGAGTTGAGCGGCCTGGCGCGCGGACTGGCAGGCGAGATTGACATTTACATAGGCAGCCGTCTCGATGAATCGTCTGCACTCACCACCCTGCCGGACATTGCAGGGATGGATTCCCCGGTGGTGAAGCAGCAACTGGAGGCGCTCTTTTTTGAATTTTCGCACATCGCGCGTCTCGCTGTTTTTGACGCAACGGGATCGCTTATAGCGTCCTCCCATCAGGATGAGCCTGTCACGACAACAGTGGACTCGGTCTTCTCGAGCGCGGTGCGCGGCCAACAGTCGTGGCGGTTGGTTGCAGATCCATCCGTGAGTCATCTCAATTTAGTAATTGACTCACCCATTCGGAACTCAGGAAGGGCTATTGTCGGGGTATTGCGCGCGTATGTCGATCTGGCAGACCTCGCAGCCATCATCAACAGGACGCAAACAGGTATTGGAGGGCGCGCTTTTCTGATTGACCAGACTGGACACGCGCTTATCCATCCAGATTCTGCCGTAATGCAGAACCGGGAAAAGTACACCTGGCCAGGGCTGCATGAATCGCGCCAACCTGGACCCGGGACGTTTCTCTACGACTGGTCCGGAGAGACCTATATCGCTGCATTCTCTTCTCCCACCAACCTCGGCTGGACAGTCATTGTGGAACAACCCGAGCAAGAAGTGCTTGCGCCAGTATATGGCTCGCGCCTGATTGGAATCGGGTTCATCGCCTTGAGCGTCATCCTGGCCATAGTCGTAGCGATACTGGTTTCACGAGCGTTGACAAACCCACTCAGTCAATTGGTGGCAGCGACGCGCGCTCTCGGCGTCGGTCATCTTGATGCGCCTCTGCCGGCGATAACAGTGCAGGAGCATGAGATTTCGAAACTCGTATCGTCATTCGCCGAAATGCGCAACGCCATAGCCGATGCGCTTGCCCGCGAACGAAATGAAAAGTCCCTCAGTTCAGCGGTGCTATCCAGAGTGCCGACTGGGTTGATGGTCCTTACCAGTGACTTTCGTGTTCTGTCAGTTAATGACCACGCAAAAGACCTGTTCGTTGGCGACCAGACAGGCCTGGCGGGTTTCAGTATCGGGACAGTGGTTGCGGATGACCTGCGAATCGTTTCATGCAACGCAGCATTTTCTGCACTTTTTGGGCGCGATCCAGACTCGCTTGCTGGCGCGCGATTGATTGATATCCTTCCAAGTGCTGCACCGGAGCGACTGGCCATGCTGCTCGGCAGAGCAGACATATTGCCAACTGCAATCATCGAGCGGGACACGCCCACTCAACTCCTGCGCATCTATGCAAGTCCAGTGTTACCCGCCGGCAGCGACATGAACGTGCGTTTATTGATTACGATCGAAGACCTGACTGAGATGACTCAAATCAAGCTGCGTTATCGCGCGCTTGAGACGCTCCAGAGAATCAGCCTGTCGATTTTGCGTTCTGACGACCTTCGCACGACGCTTAGCAGTATTTTGAGCGAAGCGATGCAGACTGGGCCGTTTGATACAGGCGCTGTGTGGTTGTCACATGAAGGCAGTGTTGGTCTTGAACTGTATGCAAGCACAGGTTACTGTAATGGCGCCAACATCAAAGCAACTCTATCGAGCAGCATGGCAGCCGGGAATGAGAAGGTGGAAATACTGGATAACATCGACGAAAACCCGGCGTATGAGCATTTGCACGGGGAAGACCTAAAAGTCGTCTTTGTAATACCTGTGAAAGCGCAGGATAAAACCCTTGGAATTATCGAGCTTGGTTCGCGCGCCAGCTATTCCACAGAGCATAACAATATTGAATTGCTCACAGCGGTTGGGAATCAAATGGGAATTGCGGCACAAAAAGCGCGCCTTGATGAAGCGCTTATCCGCAGCGAGGCTGAGGCGAGGCTACTCTCGCTTGTTGCCAGTCGCACCATCAACGCGGTTATCATCGCCGACGCTCATGGTCACGTCGAGTGGGTGAATGCAGGATTTACGCGCATTACGGGTTACACGCTTTCTGAGGTAATCGGCAAGTCGCCTGGCGATCTGCTGCAAGGCCCTGAGTCCGATGCGAAGACGACCGCTTACATGCGGTCGCACCTGGCTAAAGGCGCAGGATTTACCGCTGAGATCATTAACTATCACAAGAGCGGGCGGAAATACTGGGTACAGATTGAAGTCCAACCAGTGCTCGATGAGTCGGGGCGCGCAATCAAGTTCATGGCGCTCGAGAGCGACATAACAGAGCGCAAGGCGCACGAACAGGCGCTCGCACTGGCGCGCGATCAGGCGCTGGAAGCATCGCGATTGAAGTCGGAATTCCTGGCGATGATGAGTCACGAAATCCGCACACCCATGAACGGCATCATCGGAATGTCAGAACTGCTTGCTTTGACCCCGTTGAATGACGAACAGCAGGAGTATCTTCAGATCGTGCAAAATGAGGGTGGAGTACTGCTGGACATCATCAATGACATCCTCGACTTTTCAAAGATTGAGGCTGGTCGCGTGTTGCTTGACCCGATTGACTTTAACCTGAGTGATGTCCTGCGTGCTGTCACTGAGATGCTGAAACTGCGCGCACAACAACGCGGGCTCGATCTGAATGGTGAGATCAGGGAGGGAACTCCGGAGAAGCTGATTGGCGATGTCGCCCGCATCAAACAGATTCTGGTCAACCTGGCGAGCAATGCGGTCAAATTCACTCAGCAGGGCAGCATCGACATTCGGATTGGTCTTATACGCGACAATGGCAGACTGGTATCCATCAAATTCGAGGTGCAGGACACTGGGATCGGGATATCAGGGGAAGCACAAGCACGGTTGTTCCAGCCGTTCGTTCAGGCCGACGGCTCGGTAACACGGCGCTATGGCGGCACCGGACTCGGCCTGGCCATCAGCAAACGTCTTGTGGAATTGATGGGCGGTCTGATCGGCGTGCAGAGCGAGGAAGGCGCCGGGTCAATCTTCTGGTTCACTCTTCCGCTGGAGCGTAGCCGTGACAGTGCCTCATCTGTGTTGACAGTCGCCGACACGTTGCGCCGTCTCAAAACAGTGTTGCTCATTGATGATCAGTCTCAGCGCGAAACTCTCAGCATCTATCTGTCCACCTGGGGAATAGCGAACATTCATTGTGCCAACATCAGCGCCGCAATTGATGTAATGCATAGCGCCGTTGCGGGCGGCGCCCCAATCGATATTGTGTTTGTTGACGGCGCCCTGCTGTGGCCGGATCCGATGACCACCCCTGCTGAAATCGCGCGTGATCAGACCCTGCCCCGCCCCGACTATATACTCATCACAGATACCGCACAACAAGAGCGCCTTAATGCCAGCAGTGAGGCTAGCTATACGTTGACCCTCGCAAAACCCTTGCATCAGTCGGACTTGTACAACTGTCTGGTGGACATTGGGGTTCGCCACGACAAAGGCCATGATCTGCCCGTGGACGGCGCCCAACAGGGCATATCGAGGAGATCGGATTCACATCACATGAGCGCCGCTATCCTCGTTGCTGAGGACAACGAGTCCAACCAGAAAGTAATTCTCGGTATGCTCAACAAACTGGGGTATACGGCAACCGTCGTCGTCAACGGCCAGGAGGCTGTCGACGCGGTTACATCCGGCGAACGCCGGTTTGATCTGGTGTTCATGGATGTGCAAATGCCTGTGATGGATGGCATGAGCGCTACCCGCATGATTCGCGAATGGGAACAAACCATCCCTGCGCACTTGCATACGCCAATCGTAGCCTTGACGGCCAATGCACTCGCCAGCGACGCCGCAGCCTGTTTTGCGTCGGGAATGGACGACTACCTGAGCAAACCAGTCTCAATTGATCGTATTGCCCTGGTGCTCAAGCAATGGCTGCCCGAAGGTTCGGAATAACTCGTTACTACACCCTATAAAGTGAAACAACTGACGCCAGCATGGACAGTCAGCGTTGTGCGCGACCCATCTTCATAGACGACCAGGATATCCCGTGGTGCATCTCCCAGCGCCGTCAATTGGAACCCGGCGTCGGTTTTATTGACTGTGACGCTGTCAATACCAAATGCGTGTCCGTATTTGCGATTGATGTAAACGTCGCCAAAATGGTCTCGTATGCGATTGCGCGCTTCGGCAGCTGCTCCGTTCCCCCAGTCATAAATCGTGAATTCGCCAATGCCCTCGCCGGCCGTGTCAACGCGCCCGCTATGACCATAATTCTCCATCGTAAATCCATAGTCAGATGGGCCAAAAAAGGGCCAGACCTTCTCCCACAAGGCTTTTGCTGTGGGATTTTCCGGGCAGTACATCATGACAAAAGCGGATTTCAAGGCAGCGATGCCGCGTTCGAACAAGTGTGGATCGCCCGTCTCAACGTAATAGTCCATGAACAACTCAGCAAAAAGGCATTCGCGTGAATCATTCCACTCCCCGTCATAGTTCATCACGCCGAAGCCGCCCAGTGCCGGGATGAAGATAAAGGGCGGCTGCCAGGTTTGCTGAGTCATCGATAACTCATCCAGCGTCCTTCGGCCGAAATCGAGATACTCATGCTGACCCGTGGCGCGATAACAAGCCAGTAGCGCCTCGGATGTCCAGAACATTGAGAAGTTACACTGTTTGAACATCATGTTGCGCGGGAAGCGCTTACCCAGATATTCCTCTTTGCCAAATGAGCAACACGACCAGTATGTCTCGAAATCTTCCCAGCGGCCAGACGGCACAATCTCAGCCAAAACCGCATCCATCGCGCGCAGGGCGGCGTCACGATAACGCGTTTCCCCCGTAACACTTGCCACTTTCAGCAGTAATGTCACACTCATGCTGGTTTCGGGTGATTCACGCAGTATGTCGCTTGGCTCACCTGTCTCAGCATGCAACCATGCCGGGAAGAAACCTTTTGCATCCTGCAGTGAGAGCAGTTTGTCAGCGTAGGTCAGGGCGTAATCGAGCAGTCGCGCATCGGGCTCCAGTTCCTGATACCAGATCAGCATCAGCAGAGCGGTCCAACTCGCGTCGAGAATGTGGAACCACGCATCGGTAATGCCCCGCTCACGCGGTGTTCGATCCGAGTTTGTCCAGTAACCGGTTTCCCATCCTTCTGCACGGTTGTAGGGCTGTCCTTGAATCTCCACCGAGGTCATTTTGGCGCGATAGACACTTGGGAAAACGCCGTCAGCCATGGGCGCCGCGAGAGCAAACGCTTTGGTCAGCACTGCCTTGTCAAGCAACCCCACATCATTTGCGCGCCGCGCGTAGCGAAATACTCCGGATGCACTGCGAAGTGACGAGAACCACGCCTGATTCCAGATGGACAGAAACTCGCGCAGGTTGGGCTCGCCAGGATAATTCGGCGATTGCGTGACGTTCACGATGAAAGCCGGCGCACCGACGCGTGTGCCGGCAAGGTCGAACTCCTGCCATACGGCATCCTTCCACGTCTCAAAAGCCCAGCGGTAAACGTGTTGGACATAATTATCCAACGGCACAGTCAGTGGTTCCCCAGCGTTGAATAGCGCGCGACCATAGCGCTCCCACAGGAAATGGGACACGCGCGACCATGGATTTGGAATCGCTGCCTGATCCGAATACACGGTGATATAAAAGCCAAGTTCCAGAGTCCCGGCAGGCAATTCCATGCCAGGCACACGGCGATAGCCAACATGGCGTGTGATGGTTGTGCGCGACATTCCCAGCGAGAGTTTTTGTGCGGGAGCATCCATATCCATAAACCATGGCGCCTCAGGTCGATTGCCGCATATATCGAGGTCTGGAACGATGGTCAGCGTGAGGTCTTTCCGGCTGGCGATCAATGCCGGTGAACGAAACACATGCTGGGCAATGGCGTCACCTGGCTCAGGAGCAAGATGCGGCGCCCAGCAGAAGTCCGGGGTAAACTCCAGGTTGAAAGCAATCTCAAGTTCGTCCTGCCTGGTTGGAACATCTACCTGCCAGCGTAATCGCACCTGCTGCCAACCATCGGCCATAGCGCTTATTGATACATTTGGCGCACCTCCATTCAACAGCGGCAGGTGAATGGTAGCAATGGTAATGCCACCATAGTGCACCTCATAACCTTTCGTCGCGCGCAGCAATTCCATATTCTTGTTCTCCAAGCCTGGATGACATGGGGTAATTATAGGTGTCAATGCGGAAAAAATTCGAAAAAATTCGTTTTTATGATATGGGAATGTTATAATTCATGGATAGAATAGTATCGTCCTTCGTCATCTCAGCCTTCGCCACAATCCACAGAACTCATTGGATGGGACCCAGTTTGACACGGTTCCATATGGGTCGGTATTCGATCGAGAAAATGGTCGGACAAAAGAGTATGTTCAGATATTAAATAGGCTCAAAATGGATCCGGTATTACTCATACTTATTGCACTTATTTTGATCATTGCCGTGGCGGCCGTAGTCCTTGTTAGTTTGTTGATGCGCCATCCAACAGGCACGACAAGCACGAGACCCGTGAGCAATGCTCCACAGGCGGAACTGCTAGCCGTCAAAGGCGCGCGGAAAGGCGAACGATTTCAGTTTCGCGGTGACGAAATCAGGATTGGCACCGATCCAACTTGCGGTGTGCGGCTGGATGAGCCGCTGGTGTCACGGTTCCACGCCAGCGTGCGTTTTGAAAATGGCAGGTTTACCCTGCTCGACACCAATAGTGCCAATGGAACCTGGATCAATCAGCGCCGTGTGTGGCAGGCCGATGTCCACCTCAATACACAGTTCGAGATTGGAGGCACAACGCTTGCCTTAGTCAACCGGGGTCAATCCGCAGCGACACCGACCTTCGACCCCTTGACGCTCAGCGGTAATACCAACCTGAAAGCGCCACCCGGATACGATTTACTGCCGCGCATCAACAAAGGTGGACAAGCGACAGTTTACCAGGGCACCCGCAAGAGCGACAATGCCAGCGTCGTTATCAAGTTCCTGAACAACATGCCATACGACGCCGGTGGGCGCTACTTCCGCATGAAGTTTGAGCAACAGATACTTATCGGGGCGAGTATCCGCCACCCCCATTGTGTGCAGATCTACGGCGGAGATTCCGCTGGCGATCCTCCATACCTGATCGAAGAGTACCTTTCCGGTGGATCATTAAAGGATCGCCTGCGCAAAAAAGCGATATCTGACAGCGAAACCATCCGGGTGATAGGCGAGGTGTGCGACGCACTGTCTTATCTGCACCATCGCGGCATCGTCCATCGGGATGTCACACTGAACAACATTATGTTTGACGACAAGAACAGAACCCGCTTGATCGACTTCGGTCTGGCGCGGTTGTCCAGCGCCCCCACACGGTCGGATCTCGGCCTGAAAGTTGGCGTCGCGCTGTATATGTCACCCGAAC
>Ga0118677_10014924_pt2 | contig 10538 bp, 6 predicted proteins | sample AliMusrvi5mmetaG_FD_86154 | JGI IMG/M metagenome (GOLD analysis project Ga0118677, IMG submission 86154)
GAGTTTATTGACGAGTCCGGCGCGAAGACCAACATGACGCGCCTGTGCGGGCGGGCCCAGCGGGGGAAACGGGTTTACGCCAGCAGTCCTCATGGGCATTGGCAAACCACCACCATGATTTCGTCGATCCGACTGGATGGATCGGCGGCCTGCATGGCCATCGACGGAGCCACGGATGTCGAAGTCTTCCAAGCTTATGTACGTCACGTACTGTGCCCGTCACTCTGTGAAGGTGACATCGTGGTCATGGACAACCTCTCGCCCCACAAGAGCGGGGCCACACTCTCCCTCATCGAGAAGCGGGGGGCCTTCGTCATGTTCCTGCCGGCCTACTCCCCTGATCTCAACCCGATTGAGAAAATGTGGAGCAAGATCAAGTCCTGCCTGCGCACGGCGGAGGCCCGCACTGAGCAAGCCCTCCTTCAGGCCATCCGGGCGGCTTTCGAGTGCGTCACACAGCAAGACGCCCTCAATTGGTTTGCCTCGTGCGGCTACAGTATTATTTAAAACGCTCTAGCGTGCAATTGACGGATTGCCATGACGGCTTGGAAATTCACTTCTTGCTTCTGCACACCACCTGGGCCGATGATGCCCCCGGCATTTCAAAGGCCAAGGTCACTCGCTCTTCCGCCACGAGTTGACTGGTAAAGTCTGGGCTGAATATGGCTATGACTTCAAGGCTATGCCCGTCTTTTGACTGTTCAACCTTGAATTCAACCCCATCCTGTTGTGGACACTTAAGGGAATTTGGTTCCAACGTTCGAGATCGCTGGCCCAAAAGTCTGAGTGTGAAGTGCCGTTGGATCGGTGCCTCCGAAAGCGGGATGTTCAAGATGCCCGGCAGGGCGTTCAATTCAGCCCCAATTCGGCCCGACACGGTTATGGAAATGGGCGGCTGGTTGCTCGGGAACAATACGGGCATGCCGACGGTCCCCTTGAAGTCGCCCGACTCGGCGGTCGGCAGGAGGGTGACGTCCACCCGGTAGTGGTTGCTTGCACCCCCGTCTGTGGATTCCATGTGTGCTTCCATAGGGTAATTGCCGTTGGTCGTGATTGACCCCAACTTTATTGCCGGATCAGTTTTGGTCAGATTAAATGTCTGGCTCCAAGGCTTGTTGGTGGGGATGCGGCCTGCATAAACGTCCCCCGATGGCGTGATCTCGACCAACGGAATAGCATTGCCCGAAACTGTCAACCGTAGGAAGCGATTGTCTGGATCACTGTTCTCGACAAACACATTCTTACTGAAAGGCCCGGAAATGGCGTGAGGCAGGATAATGGTTTCAATCCGGGCGACTTCACCGGGTTTCAATTCCGGTTTGTCGCTGGAGGCTGAGGCACACCCGCAGGTCTTGCGGACATTGAGTATTTTGAGCGCCCCCGTCCCAGCATTGCGAACCTGAAAACGGGCCGCCTGTTGCTCGGATGCGGAGAACTTGCCCAGATCAATGGAATCCGAGCCGACCAATTCGATCTTGCCGTTCGTTCCCTGGGATAAAGCGGATGACGCCAAAAGGCCCAGTGCGAAAAGGGCAGTAATAAAGAAACGGCAACGAAGGAATCCAGCGGGTGTGTTCATGCGTCTTTTTACGGTATTTAAGGGAACGGGTAAAGGAAGAAGACCTTTATTTTCGTGTTGTGGCAACACGAAAATTGTAGGCTGACAGGGTGATTCGAAAACAATATGATTCCACACATTGCCGTCCGTGGCGCATCATGAACGCCCAGCCGACAAATTAAGGCGGGTTTCTCCCGCAACTCAAGGCAGGGCGACACCGCCTGCTCTGAGCAACGAAGGGCCGGGGGGAGTTGCGTCTACGTATGAGCGCTACGCCGGACACACCGTCGGGTCTGGTCCCCGGCTCGCACTTGTGATTGAGTTTGTCATTTCGAGCGAAGTCGAGAAATCCGGCGTCGCATGCCTGATCGGATGAGATCTCTCGACTTCGCTCGAGATGACCGCGCGCATGGTGCGCGCCGTGGGTCAGGAATGATTGAATGGAGAAATTATGCCAGGTTGGCTGCTCGTTTTTTGTTTGTTGATTGGGGCATGGAATTCCGACGCCGCAATCTCTCCTGCCACCAAGACCACAGGCAATCCGGTCATCATCGAATTCTTTTATGAACAGGGTTGTGAGGCTTGCCTTCAGGTGAAGAAAGAAGTCATCCCCCAACTTGAAGAGCGATTTGCAGGCTATTACACGATCCGCGATTATGATGTCGGTCTCAAGTCCAACGTCCTGGTGCTTATGCAATACCAGGATAAGCTGGGCATCGTCTCCAACAAGCCCGTCTGCATGGTGGTGGATTACCAATATGTTCTTAATGGAGTTGAAGAGATACAGAACGGGCTGTTGGGGCGAGTTGATGAGAGCATCGCCGAGCGCATGGAAAATGGCTGGCAACCGCCTGCCCCGATTGTCGGGAATAAAGACGAATCCCAAAGCCTGGCTATGGCGGCAAATAGGGCAGAGTCTTTCACCCTGGCGGCGGTGATCGCGGCCGGGCTCATCGACGGCATCAACCCCTGCGCCATTTCAACCCTGATCTTCTTCATGAGCCTGCTTGCCGTCGCGGGGGTGAAAGGACGTGGCCTGCTCATAATGGGGGGATCATTCTGTCTGGCATCCTTTCTGACCTACGTTCTCATCGGGTTAGGGTTTATGCGGGTCCTCCACGCTTTCTCAGGGTTCCCGCTGATCCAGAAGGCCGTCGAGGTGATCATAATGGCGGCCTTGGTCGTATTGGCAATTCTGTCATTCGTTGATGCGTGGCGTTACTGGCGGAACGGGAAATCCAAGGCGATCATCCTTCAATTGCCCCAAGGAATTAAGGCAAGGATTCACGCCCTGATGCGGAAGGGGCTGGGGACAAAACGCCTGGTCTATGGGGGCTTCTTCGTTGGCTTGACGGTTACGGCCTTGGAAAGCATCTGCACCGGGCAGGTCTATGTGCCCACCCTGGTGCTTGTTTTGAAAAGCGGATGTTCGCCGCTCAGGAATGGCTTCTATCTCCTGCTGTATAACGGCATGTTCATGGTTCCGTTGGTAGTCATCTTCCTCCTGACCTTCTTCGGGCTACGGACGGAACGTCTGGTTGAGTGGGGCGGCAAAAACGTCGTGCCGACAAAAATCCTCCTTGGAATGCTGTTTCTTGCCCTGGCGACTGCGTTAATCGTCTTGTCTTGAAGAATCAGAGGACGCGATGGTTGGAGGGTCGGGCTCTGTCCCGACCACCACCTTGAAAGGTAGATTTGAACAAAACATTTATCGCTAAACCGGTCCGAAGTGCCTAGAATCGCGCCAATCAGTTTATGAAGGACAAATCCATGAAACTTGACAACCAGACACACAAAAAAATGGGTTATGCGGTTGCGGCTCTCGTAATCAATGCAATTGCCGGACACGCACAAATGCCGGCCACCGCCCCAGTCGAGAATCCCCCAGAAATGACCAACTCCATGATTCGGAAGAGCCAGGTCGATGACACGATTAATGTCGTGATGGGGAAGGGGACGAAAACCGATTATCTGACCCGCTGCAAGGCCGCTCAGGCATTGGGGGCGGAACTGGCCGATGATGAGGTTAATACCCTCTATTTGCTGTTGGGCCGGAAAGTGGGCGAGGACGAGTTACCAGAGAACCAGTTGAACGGGTTAAAGGACATCGTGGTGTCCCTGCTCGACAAGCAAACGGTGTTGCCGCCCCGTCATGCCGATACCTTGATGACAATGTACAAAGATCGAAGTTACGATCCCGTATGGCGTGACTATTGCATTCAGCATCTGGGCGCCGTGTGCACGTCGATAACGGACGACAAGAAACTACAGGAAGTCAAAGAAGTATGCTGGAATGCCACTGAGGAAACGGACGGCGGCATAGCCGGCACCGCCTTGATCGCCTTGTTCAAAAACATGAAAACGCTTGAAATCGACAACAAGAACTTGACTGCCCGATCCTTGGAAGTCTTGACCGATTCAAAGGGTGGGGAAGCATCAAAGATTACCGCCCTCCAAATTTGTGCGCAACTGGGCGAAAAAGGGGCGTTGCCGATCGCCAGGCAACTGGTTGGGGCTGAAGTGTCGATCCCGTTAAAACTCTCAGCCATTGCCGCCATCGGGGCATTGGGCGACACAACAGATTTGCAGACGCTAAAGCCCTATCAGACTGGGCGTGACAGTAAAATGCGCCCGGCAGTCAACGCGGCGATCAAACGGATTGAATTAAACACCCAAGAGACAGGGGATTGATATGAAGCGATATGGCTGGATCGGGTTAATAGTGATGCTGGGGATCGGGTGGGTGCAGAGGAGTGAGGCGGGGAATGTGACTTTGCAAGGGAATGGCCCCTGTCCTCTGAACCTACCCGCAGGTTCCGTTTCTTGTACTGAATGCGGAGGTAGATTTACTGCTGTGGATGTCGGTTGCGTTTGGATTCGGATCGTCACAGGGAATATGGGGCCGGGGGTGTCGATTGGGTCAGGATTTTTCCGAATCGGGGAAGACCAATTGACCCCGTCGATCTACTCGCCGGTGGCGTTGGGTTTCGTGGCGGATTATTCAATCAAGACCGTTTCACGGGAAAAGACGGGAGGAGGAGTGCCGCGGGATGTGCTTCTTTTCCAGAAGGCTGGGATCTTGGTGCAGTACCGGTTTGAAGACGGGGCCGTGGCAGCGGCACCTCCCTATGCGAGTGAAACGACAATGCGGAGCCGACTCCAGATGGTGGATGCCGAAGGCTGGGCATGCACCAATAATCCAGCTTATTACGACTTGTATCCGGGGGATGGGGAGATGTATCGGTTTGTGGCGGCGACGAATTCCGAGGATTATTTGCAGTTGGTGTTGCACCGAACCGTCACCGGCCGGGAGGAGACCTTGGGTCAGATCGGGGTGGAACTCATTCGGGATACGAGCAGATTGTTGAGGCAAGTGTTGGTGCCAACCCGACTCTGCGACATTGTAGTGCGCAATGAGTGGGAATATGCCATCAAGTACTATCGACGGACGGACGTGGGGACGGAGAAGAATGGCGAAGGCTTGTACGAGCCGGCCAGCAACGCCGTCCCGGTGGAGGAGTGGGTCATCAGCAACCCCGAGCCACCGACACTGACAAAATTGCGAGTGGCCCAGGCGGTAGGCGGCAAGACGAACGTCTACGATTACGTCTATGAGCCGGACTCGGGGGATTGGACGTTGACGAGTGGCGGAGGTTTGAAGAAGAAAACTATTGAAAAGGCGGCGAATGACAGTCGGACGATGAGAACTGAGACTTCCACGATAAAGGATCTGAATGGTGGGATCGTGGAACGAATTCGGATGAAGATCCAAGCTTTAACAATTGGGGAGGGGGTTGTCGAATTAGTGAACGACCCGGATGGAGCGGCCCTGACAACGAGCTTCACGTATGATTCGGCGGCGAGGACAAAGACGAAACAGGCGCCGGATGGGAAATGGGTGAGCTACACCTACGATACCACCGGTCGGAAGACGGTCGAAGTGGAGCCCTGGAAAGATTCACCGTTCGATTCGCCAGCGAATAGTGCCCACGCGACCTATTATGATTATGCGCCGGTTGTCGCCGGGGATTCTGTGGTGTTCAACGATCAGCGGTCCCGGACGGTGACGGAGAAGGTGCTGGGCGTGACGGTGGCCAAGACCTACCATGCCTATGTCACGAACGGGGTCAGGGAACTTCAGGAAATCGAGAAGAAGTGCGTGACCGGCACTGCTGGTTATGAGGATACGAACAATATCTGCACGATCAAGACCTATTACGGAACGAACGAGCCCAACGACAAGATCGGGCGGCTCAAGAGCATCGAATACCCGGATGGGCGCTTGGATAGCTTTGATTATGAATACGGGAATTACCACTCTTCGACAAACCCAGCGGAATGCTGGTTTGAAGCAGATCCGGACGGTGAGGCGTGGCAGGAAATCGTGACCCACGGAACGGTTGATCATCCGGATGGGATTGAGGGTGAGACAACCCAGGAAATTAAAATCCAAGATGGGTATAACCAAGAAGTTCTCTCCGCGACTTATGTGTATGCCGGGGGGACGAATTATGAGCGGATCGCCTGGACGGTGCAGGAATTCGACGATTATTATCACTCGATTCATGTGTATCAGTCCACAGGTGAGCAGGTGGATGGTACCTGGGGCGGGAACTGTTGCGGGAAGGAATGGGAGAAAACGGCGGACGGGACTGAAAAGACTTACGGGCACGATCTGCTCAACCGGCTGGTCCTGGAAACGAAGAAGGGTACTAACAGCCCTGTAGACAACTTAAAGCGGGAGTTTTCGCTTGATGCCGTGAACCGGCTACTGACCGAGAAGATCAGCGAAGAGACGTTGTCGCTCTTGGTTGTCAGCAATGTCTATGATCGGGCTGGTCGCAAGGTTGAGTCCCTGGATTCAGCGGGACTGGAGACAACCTTTCAGTATCAAAATGGCGGACAGATTTCGACTGTGATTCGCCCCGGGGGGGCGACGAACACTACCGAAACCTATCTGGACGGTCGGATTAAAAGCGTAGGGGGGAATGCTGTTGTAGCGCAGACGTATGATTATGGAGTGAATGCCGATGGAACCCGCTGGACAAAGGTCTATTCAGGCTCGGCGGGAGAATTGTCACCAACATGGACCAAGAAAACGGTGGATTTGATAGGCCGACCGGTTCAAGCAGAAAAGCCGGGCTTTGGTGGTACTGATGTTACGAACAACAATTTCTATAATAGCAAGAACCAATTGGTGAAGAAAATCGCCACGGGCCAGGCCGACGGGCTTTATGAGTATAATGAACTGGGGGAGCAGATGCGATCCGGGATGGATGTGGATGGCGACGGCACCTTGGATGTCGGCGAGCGGGATAGGATCACGGAAAGTGCAAGCAGGTATGTGAAAGAAAACGGGGATTGGTTCCGAATGACGGAGAGCAAAATATGGGCAACCGTGAATGATTCAAACCCGACTACGAACGGCATTCAAAAGATCCGGTTGACTGGACTCGGCATTTCGTCGGATAACGGCATTCTGACTGCCGAAACGGTTTCGATTGATCGACATGGGAATCAGAGTGTGAACCGGATTGAATTAGACAGATCAGCCAAAAAGGTGGCCCGGGTGACTGAAGGTCCCGATAGCACCAACAAGGCATTGGTCGTCACGGTTAACGGGCTCATGGTTATATCCCGGACCAAAACTGGTTTGGAATATGGATATATTTATGACGGGTTAGAAAGGAAAGTCGGCGATGTGAATCCCAGAACAGGCCTGGCGACGACTCATTACAACGACAAGAATCAAATTGATTGGACCGAAAATGCGGCAGGGAATCGTACCCGCTTTGGGTATGATCCCGAGACAGGCCGGCGGATTTCGGTCACCGATCCACTCATCAATACTGTCTATACGGCCTACAATGTCCGCGGTCAAGTGATCGGGACATGGGGAGCAACTTATCCTGTGGCCTATGAGTTTGATGAACATGACCGGATGATGGCCACATATACTTACCGGGGGACCAACCAGATCGAGTCCTATGCCGATCTCGTCAATCTGAAGCCTGATATGGATGGCACCCTGTGGCGTTATGATGAGGCATCTGGGCTCCTCACGAACAAGGTCTATGCCGACGGTAAAGGACCAAACTACACATATACCTCGGATGGAAAACTACAGACCCGGAAGTGGGCTAGGAATGTGGATGGGCAGGCATTGATGACGACGTATTTCTATACAAATACCGGCGAAATGGTGGCGATCGATTACTCCGATCCCGGCACGTCGGATGTGGCTATTGAATACACCCGGTGGGGCCAGCAAAAGCGTATCACCGATGGAGCCGGCGTGCATGTTTTGGATTACAATTTCACTTTGGACTTGGTGGCCGAGAGCGTCATCGGGGGTGTGAATGGAACGATTACGAGGTTTTATTCGGATTCGGGAATGATTGGACGTTCCGCTGGATTCCGGTTGAATGACGACTACCAAGTGGGGTATGGGTTTGATGGGGTGGGGCGGATGGATTCGGTCGCTTGGTCAAATAGGCAGGCAAACGGTTTTATGCAGTATTCGTATCTGCCGGGTGCTAGTCTGCTGGCTGGTTGGCAGGAGACGAATACAGGCTTTAGCGTTTCACGGCAGTATGAAGCGAACCGGGACCTGTTGACGGTAGTATCCAATTCCTTTGACGGGAATGTGATCTCGGTCTTCGAATATCAGAACGACGAGGTCGGTCGGCGGATCCGGCGGGTAGATATGGCCGAGTCCGGAATCGTGGCGACGAATGATTTAGGATACAACCACCGCAGTGAAGTGACGAATGCAAAAATGGGCACGAATGTATTCGGGTACCTATATGACCCAATCGGGAATCGCATCGAGTCGAGGAATAACGCCGAAAAACTGGTTTATGAAGCCAACGGCCTCAACCAATACACCAACATCAAAAATGGCGTGTTGAAAGAGCCCGCTTACGATTTGGACGGAAATCTGACGAATGATGGCGTTTTTGCCTATTCGTGGGACGGGGAAAACCGTTTTACAGCGGCTGAGCCGTTGGCTTTATCGAATGGCGTGAAACGCATACAATGCGCCTACGACTATCAGAGTCGGCGGGTCAGCAAGACCGTCTCCGTTTGGTCCAACGAGGGCTGGGTGGCGATCCAGACCAACCTCTTCATTTACGACGGCTGGAACCTGATTGCGGTTCAATCAGCCCTGCGTAGCTACCCGAGCGAAACATGGGTCAAGTCAACTAACCTCTATACTTGGGGCCTTGATCTCTCAGGCTCCCTCCAAGGTGCTGGCGGCATCGGTGGACTTCTCGCCGCCGTCTTCGGTGGTGACCCTGAGCCTGTCGAAGGGTTCTACGCCTATGACGCCAACGGAAACGTTTCGGACGTAATCAACACCGACTCCGGGGCCATTGTCGCGCATTATGAGTACTCGCCCTTCGGCGAGTGCATTGTCAAAACAGGTGCAATGGCGGATGAAAATCCGTTTCGGTTTTCCACGAAATACTGGGATGACGAGACCGGTTTGGGGTATTGGGGCTACCGTTACTATGCCCCAAGTCGTGGCCACTGGCTCTCCCGGGATCCGATTGGGGAAAAGGGAGGGATGAACATACTCGCTTTTGTCAATAACCAATCGTTTGTTAAAATAGACCCATTGGGCCAATCTGCATCAACTTGGTGGGTTACCGTTATTCTTTGGTTAAACACTCTTGGGTTCCCACCTTCAGGGCCGTTTCAACCTCCAAATCTTGACGGCGATCCTATTGAGCCGCCACCCATTAGTGGTCCAAGTATTCCCGGAAATCAGAATTCAAACGATACGGCAGTCGTAGCATTTTCTTATTGCAGTGTAACTGCGCCGAGTGTGAATTGGCAATATGCTGGAATAGGAAGTGGCATATTTGTTGTTGGTGGGATTGCCTATTATCTTTGGAATTCACCTTGGACAGTTCCTGCAACTGCGGCAATCGTATTGTTGTCTGTCGATGTAACTGAAGGAAGTACTTGTTGTCCTACAGGTCATGGTGGTGGGTGGTGAATATTATACGAACTATGGATCATGCATATGCGCAAGGGTTTGTATTTTTTCTGCAAATGTTGCGCCGACATAGATATTATTTTCTTGGAACAACTAAAATCTTTGTCGAAGGCGACGGCAAGGATGATTGGGTTGTTTCACAGGAAAAAGCAATCAGGGATGCGATCGACGTAATTAAGGCCGAGTGCCCGGAAAACATTTCTGTGATTAATAATAACATTTCGACTGTGATTATATTCAATATTGAAAAGCGATGGTTTTCAGGTGCCTGTCATGGAAATATCGTTTTCTTAAAGCATTCTAAATGGGAACTAAACACAGAGTATCTGGCGTCTGAGTTGGTGTACTTGGCTTATGCAGTTGAAGGAGGGCATCAATACGGATTTGAAAAGCAATGTGAATTCTTAAGAAAACAATCTAATGGAGATTTCATCATTGGTAAACTTCTCGCGAAAAACTCTCCTACCGGGTGGGTTCATTCCTAATGGGCTACCACCTCAAAACTTCGCTCCCGTGTGCTAACGACCAGATCGTGACACCAGAAATTTAAGAAAATCAGGTAATACATTCCGTGAAAGCCGAGTGTGAAGGCTTTATGTCCATCGACTTTCGGACAGGCATTTGTAGGACACGGGGACAGGTAATCAATCGCAGACAAACTGGCCGAAGATGGTCAGGGGTGTCCACCAGGGTGACCACCCCTTAAACCTAAAATCTGCTACTCATTGTTTTTGTTCAGACTGTCGGCTGCATCCATGCGGAAGCGCTTCGCTTCCCTTCTACTCACCCCCTCCGCGCATCGAGCGCCGTCTGCTCCGTCGCGTCTCCGCCCGGACGCGGCTCGCGGCATCGCCGCGCTCCGGTCTGCGCCGCGCCCTCCCAGCCGTCACTCCATGCGCTCCGCCCCAAGACTATATGGAATGCGGCCTTCATGTGCCCGTTCCCGTTCTCCGTTCCTACGTCACTACGCCCGGG
>Ga0118677_10015588_pt1 | contig 10538 bp, 8 predicted proteins | sample AliMusrvi5mmetaG_FD_86154 | JGI IMG/M metagenome (GOLD analysis project Ga0118677, IMG submission 86154)
CTATTTTTCCCGCTAAAAGCGCCAGCCCCCTCCTTGTTTCGACTTACGTTGACCGTCGGCGGTTCAACGGCACCAAGCTACTTTGAAAAATCGCAGATGCGCACTTACGCTCTTTCCGTCCGCAACTATCGGGGCTTTTCAGTTCTTTGGCTTCCCGGCTCCTGAAGGCGCGTCCGATGTAATAGGCGAGGGCAGCGGTCCCCAGATCCTGAGGAGCAGCGAGAATAGTTGCGGCTCTTCCTGCTTCAGTTCGGCGCGGTTGAAAGGGAAGAAGTCGTTCATGCCGAAATAGGCTTCCGACATTTCGGCAAAGAACTCCTTCTGGTCGGTGAGGCCATAGTGTTTCTCCATCCGGCCATCTATCTGGAGCACGGATTCGTATTGGCGGCTGTCCCCAAAACGTTTCCAGGCGCCCATGATTTCGGGGTGGTCAAAACCGAGCACCTGGTCGTGGTAGGCGTGTGCCAGTTCGTGAAGCACCGACCAGGGCTGACGGAAGTGGTCTCGTGGGCTGGCAAAGAGCGCCGCGTCCGGGATGTGGACGCACTTGGCCAGGTTTGTCGAGTAGCCATGTTCCGACAGCCAGACCGGGTTTGGATGATATTGCATGGAGGTGAGGTTGCCATGAGTTTGATCAAGCCAGATGGGCACTTGCCTAAGGCGTTGTAAGCGGTCGTCCTGCATTTCAAGCGTGATTTCGTAAAGCCGGTCGGCCAGCAAACGCAACGCGCGCTGCCCGAGTTCGGCATCCGGACCCCGCAGCAAACGGTCATCAACGTAAACCTTCCAGCCTTCGAGGTCGCGCGTAGTGTGCGACGCAGGCTTGGAGGCGTCAGGCTGTGCGCTGATCTTGAAGCAGAGCGTCGCGATCTTCCTGGCCAGCGTCGTCGCGATTTCCTCATCGGTGTTGGACAGGATGATGACGGCTAGCTTGTCGTCCGGGAAACGCTGGATCGAAGCCGAGAAACCCGACGTGGACCCGGAATGGCCGATGTTCTTGTGCCCCTCCACCTCGCCCAAATGCCAACCGAATCCGTAGTCCCTGGTTTTTCCGTCATTCAGCCGGACTGACGTCCACATCTGCTCCTTGCTGGCGGCATTGAGGAGCCCCTCCCCATCCAGCGACGCGGTCCATTTGGCCAGGTCACCCACTGTGGATACGATGGCCCCGGCTGACAACACGTCCGTCAGATCGTAGTCTCGGTTGATCCACATATGGTTTGTTTGTTCATAGCCGTCGGCGCGATGGGGAATGACCAGGCTCGGCAGGCGGTTCGTCGTCGCGTGCATCCCCAGGGGCTGAAAGATCCGTCGGCTCATAAAATCCCAGTAGTTGATCCCGCTTAAGTTCTCAATGATGTAGCCCAGGAGATTGAAGCCGGTATTGCAGTATTTCCATGACTCTCCCGGCTGGAACTCCATTGGCTGCGCGCCGATGGCCTGGATGAACTGCCCCTGTGTCAGGTGCCGCCACAACTGGAACCCGTCCAGCCCGGTGTAGCTCTTGATGCCGGAGGTGTGCGTAAGGAGGTGCCGGATCGTAACATTCCTCCACGCCGCAGGTGTGTCCTTCAAATACTTGCTGATCATATCATCCACCGAGAGCCTGCCATCCTGGGCCAGCAGCAGGATGCCCGCCGCCGTGAATTGCTTGGTGATCGAGCCGATCTCGAACACCGTCTCCGGGCTCACGAGCACGTTCAGTTCGAGGTTGGCTACGCCATAGGCTGCCGTCTTCACTGCTTTGCCATCCCGGAGGATCTCCAAGGCGACCCCGGGGATGCGGTGCTGCTCCATCTGGTTCTTGACGTAATCATCCACCTCGTCGGACCGGGCGAATTGAGTCGCAAGCAGGACAATCGCAAGAGAAGCGCCGGCCAGAGTGAGTTGTTTCATCGCCGCATGTTATGCCAGCCCATCGGCCTGCGGCCACCGTAAACCGGTAGTGGGCACGGTTTGCCGTTATTGGGCCAAGCCCCGGAGCGCGAGCTGTCCCCGGCTCGCTGCCGCTACGCGGGTTAAATGGCGATCCAGGCTTTCCCTGGGCCTTGCACTTGCCGCCACGCTAGGAGTCGAGGACGGCTCGCGCTCCGTTCATAAACATGAAATGCCCAGGATGCGATACTCCCGTTACGCGTGAGCTATCGCTCCCGACCCTGTCAAAACAGTCAACAGGAGCGGTAAGTGGAAATGGTGCGATGCCTCCTGACTCCTGGGAGCTGTTTATGTCGAACTACTCTTACGTGGCGGTTGATCCGCGAGGAAAGGAATCGCGGGGCACACTCGATGTGCCCGATCAGAGCGAGGCCGTGCGGCGAATCAAGGAAATGGGCCTGTTCCCCACCAAAGTGCTGGCCGCAGACAAACCCCGCCATCGCGCGACCACGACCCAGCCGCGACCAGGAAACGTGCCCGACAGTTGGAACCTGTCAAATGCGGCTTGGGGTGGTGGCATAAGAGCCGGGACTCTCGTGGTCTTTACCCGGCAACTGGCGACCCTGGTCGAGGCCGGAATGCCCTTGCTTCGCGGATTGAGGACCTTGCAGGAACAGGCCGAGAATCGGGCCCTGCGACGGATCATCGATGCGCTTTCACTCGTGATCGAGAACGGGAGCTCGTTCGCCGAAGCCCTGGCATTGCATCCCAGGGTATTCAACCGGCTTTACGTCAACATGGTCAAGGCCGGCGAGATTGGCGGTGTGCTGGACGTGACCCTGCGGCGGTTGGCGGAATTCATGGAGAAGGCGCAAAGGATCAAAGGCAAAATCAAAGCAGCCATGTATTACCCCTGTGCTGTCCTATGCGTCGCTACCATCATCCTCACCGTCCTCATGACCTATGTGGTTCCGCGCTTCAAGCAAGTGCTCGAGGGATTGCTCAGCGGAGGCCGAATGCCGACCTTCACTCTGTTCGTCCTGCGGCTCAGCGAGGCGATGAAGCACCATCTTCTCCTCATGGTTGTGATCGCCGCCGCGCTGGGCGTTACCTTCCTGTGCGCCCTGCGAACTAACTGGGGCCGCTGGTCGTTCGACCAGTTCAAACTGGCGATGCCCTTGCTGGGGCCCGTCTTCCGGAAGCTCGCGATCTCCCGCTTCAGCCGCACGCTCGGCACGCTGCTGAGCAGCGGTGTGCCTATCCTCCAGGCTCTGACGATCGTAAAGGAAACCGCCGGTAACGTTGTCATCGGCGAGGTCATCTCGGATGTGCATCAGCAGGTCAAGGAAGGCGACCCCATTGCTCCGGCCTTGAAGGAGTCACGAGTGTTCCCGGCGATGGTGGCCGGCATGGTGGATGTCGGCGAGCAGACCGGCGCGCTGCCGGAGATGCTCCTGAAGATCGCCGACACGTATGACGACGAGGTGGATAATTCCGTCAATGCGATGACCTCCCTGCTCGAGCCCATCATGATTGTCCTTCTTGCGGTGATTGTCGGCGGCATCGTCGTGGCCCTGTTCCTGCCCCTGGTCTCCATCACCACCCAGGCCGACCCCTTCGGCCAGGGCGGCTCGGCGGACAATTAAGCGCGGCGCTATTCGCGCATCTTGGAGTCAATAATGATCGTTACTGGTCCGTCGTTGGTGAGGCTCACCAACATGTTCGCCCCGAATTCACCGGTCTGGATCGGTTTGCCCAAGTCCTGCGTCAGCCTGCTGGCGAATTGCTCATACAACGGCACAGCGGTATCCGGTGGAGCGGAGCGGCTGTAGGAGGGCCGGTTTCCTTTCTTCGTGCTGGCGAACAAGGTGAATTGGCTGACCAGCAGGATGCCTCCGCCGGTTTCCTGCACCGAGCGGTTCATTACCCCGTCGTCGTCATCGAAGATCCGCAGTCGGACGATCTTCCCACTCAGCCATTCAATGTCCTCGACTGTATCGGCTGCCTCGACTGCCAGAAGCACTGCGAGGCCGTGTTGGATGGTCCCCTTTACGGCGCCGTCAATGCTTACCTTGGCCTCGGTGACTCGTTGGATGACGGCGCGCATCAGTGAGATTTATTCGGCAAGCAGCCCAGCTTGGCAAACGCGAGGCCGTAGGCGAGGAACCCAATAATCAGCAGCCATGGTTCTCCCTTGACCAAGAGCATAATACCCCAGCCTAGCACCAGCCCAATGACCAGATATGCCACAATCGCCAGCAGGAACTTCATGCAACGATCTTACTGCGGTTCCCGTTCCGCGCAAGCGCCCGCGCTCGTTGCATGCGGACTGAACCATCAGTGGCCCGTCTCCCAAATCCGAAACCCGAAATCCGAAGTTCGAAACAAATCCCAACTTCCAATGACTCAAGGCTCGAAACCTTGCGCAAGCGTGCCGGTTTTGGTCATTTGGGCTTGGGTAATTTGAATTTGTATCGGATTTCGGATTTCGGGCTTCGGATTTATTACCGCTCATGATGTGGTGTCTTCAAGATTCGACCCTCCTTACTTTATTGGTGACCCACAGCGCGGCGGCTGTTATCCAGTGTTCGCACCGTCCGAACTTATGACCGAACGACGCTGGCTGCGCATCATCCCCATCGCGCTCGTCATGTACACCATCTCGTACGTGGACCGGACGAACATCTCGCTGGCACTCGACCCCACCATCTCCTCGATGATGAAGGACCTGCTGATGGACGACCGAATGAAGGGAGAGGCCGCAGGCATCTTCTTCTTCGGCTACGTGCTGCTGCAAATCCCGGGCGGCTATTGGGCGACGCGATGGAGTCCCCGCAGGATCATCAGTTTATTCCTGATTTCGTGGGGCATCTGCGCCGTCGGCTGTGGTCTCGCTCGCGGCTTCAGGCAATTCGAGGTGATGCGGTTTCTACTGGGAGTTGCCGAGAGCGGGGTGTTTCCCGCGACACTCGTGCTGCTGGCAAATTGGTTCCCGCGGGGCGAACGTGCCCGGGCCAACGCCTATTGGAACCTTTGCCAGCCACTGGCGGTTGCCGCCTCCGCCCCTTTTACCGGCTGGCTGCTGGGAGCCTATGGCTGGCAGAAGATGCTGATCCTCGAAGGAATGCTGCCGTTCCTCTGGTTGCCCCTCTGGTGGTTCTGCATCAGCGATCATCCACGCCAGGCCAAATGGATCTCGGCTCAAGAAAGGGACTTCCTTGAGACCACCTTGCAGCGAGAAGCAGCGGAACTGGAGCCGCCCCAGGCTGTCTCCTCCTGGGAACGGTTTCGCGATCGCACCGTTTGGGTGCTCATCGCCATGTATTTCCTGCAGAACTGCGCTGCCTATGGCTGCATGACCTTTTTTACCAGCAGCTTGAAGGGGATGGGATTCACCGGGTTACAATATGGAGTTCTGTTCGGTATTCCCTATGCCCTCACGGCCCTGATCATGGTGGTCAACTCCTGGCACTCCGATAGCACCCACGAACGCAGGGGCCACGTAGCCGCCGTCTATCTCCTGAGCGGCATCAGCCTGGTGTTGAGCGTGGGGCTGAAAGAGCATTTCTGGCTCTCCTACGGCTTGATGTGCCTGGCCATCCCGGGACCTTTTGCGGCCCTGGGGCCGTTCTGGTCCATCCCAAGTGAAACCCTGCCGCGAGGCGCTGCGGGATTGGTGATCGGGTCGGTCAATGCGTTTGGCAACCTGGGCGGCTTTGCCGGACCGTATATCGCAGGCTGGCTCAAACATGAGTACCAGAGCCTGGCGATTGCGTTCGACGTTCTCGGCGCGGGATTGCTGGTTGGCGCCGCGCTGGCCTTTCTCTTGCCCAAAGCGGTTCCGGGGACGACGATACGGACAACATGATCCAATGAAAGCCCTGGTTCTCAAAGCATACAAACAGTTCGCATACGAAGACGTGCTAGACCCTGAGCCTGGTCCGAATGAAGTGCTGGTTGCCGTCAAGGCCTGCGGCATTTGCGGCAGCGACGTGCACGGAATGGATGGGAGCACCGGTCGGCGCCGGCCACCCATCATCATGGGACACGAAGCCGCCGGAGTCATCGCCAGGGCCGGCAGTAGTGTGACCGGGTGGGCGGAGGGTGACCGGGTCACATTCGACTCGACCATCTATTGCGGGCAGTGTGCCTTTTGCCGGCGTGGTATGATCAACCTCTGCGATCGGCGGCGGGTGCTGGGGGTCTCCTGCGAAGATTACCGCCAGAACGGAGCGTTTGCTGACTTCGTCGCCGTGCCGCAGCACATCCTCTATCGGCTGCCGGATGGCTTGGCCTTTGAGCATGCCGCCCTCGTTGAGCCGTTCGCTATCGCTCTGCACGCCATTCGCCGTGCGCCGCCGACCTTAAACGATACGGTTGTGGTGGTGGGCGCGGGGATGATCGGCCTGGCATTGGTGCAAGGTTTGAGTCAGACCGGTTGCGGCCGGCTCATCGTGGTTGACATTGCTGGCGAGAAACTTGCCTTAGCGGCAAAATGCGGCGCGACGAACGTCATCAACCCTTCAACCGAAGATGCTCCCGCCGCGATTCTCCGTCTCACCCAGGGGCTAGGTGCTGACCTCACTTTCGAGGCCGTGGGCGTGCCGGCCACAGTGGACCTGGCTCTGCGCTGCCTGCGCAAAGGCGGCAGGGCAACCCTGGTAGGCAACGTCACGCCGAAGATCGACTTCCAGTTGCAAACGGTGGTGACGCGCGAATTGACCGTTTATGGCTCGTGCGCCTCGCAAGGCGAGTACCCCGCCTGCCTGGATATGCTGGCGCGCGGCGCGTTGCAGGCAGCTCCGCTCATTAGCGCTACCGCCCCGTTGGCCGAGGGGGCGGGGTGGTTCGACCGGCTTTATCGGAATGAGGCGGGGTTGCTGAAGGTGGTGCTCAAACCGTGATGCGTGATGCGTGAAACGTGAAACGTGAAAGAGGAACTGGAACGGGAATTAGGACGATTGTGAATGAGAACCCATTTGATCTGACGGGCAAGGTTGCCATTGTCACAGGTACCAGCCGCGGGCTGGGCCAGTATTTCGGGCGTGCGCTGGCGCGGGCGGGGGCGGATCTGGTGATTACCAGCCGCGACCCGACCACGCTGGCTCCGTTTCAGGCCGAAATCAAGGCCCTTGGTCGGCAGGCTCTGCCGCTGCCACTGGACGTGCGGAGTCTCGACAGCATCCGGGCCATGGCCGAGGCCGCCGTCGCGCACTACGGCAAGATTGATGTCCTGGTCAATAATGCCGGGTGCAATGTGCGCAAACCCGCGCTGGAAATCACTTGGGACGATTGGAACCTCGTTCTGGACACCAACCTGCGCGGCACGTTCTTTGTGTCGCAGGCCGTGGCGCGGCACATGATTCCCCGTCGTTACGGCCGCATCATCAACATCGGCTCTGTCACCTGTGTGGCCGGCTACGCCGGGCTGGGACCCTACGGAGCCAGTCGGGGCGGGGTAAAGCAGCTTACTATGAGCCTGGCCGACGATTGGGGCGTCCACGGCATTACAGTGAATTGTCTGGCCCCTGGCTGGTTCAAGACCAAGCAGAATGCCGTCATGTACGAGAACCAGGAATGGGTCGAGTACCTCTGCGACCGCATCCCGCTCAAGCGCCCAGGCCAGCCGCAGGACCTGGATGGCTCGGTGGTGTTTCTGGCGTCCGATGCCAGCGCGTATGTCACTGGCCAAACCTTGTTGGTGGACGGCGGCATCTCCACCGGAGCAACGCGTGCCTTGCCGAAGAAAGGGCGTTGAGCGCTCTCAGAACGCCGCACCTTAACCGGACGGAGAACTCAGCGCAGCTTCACTTGCCTGGGAAATTGGGGGCACACTTTTGACCCCCGCACAGGCTGCCCTCCGCCAACAGCAAAGAAACTCATCGCGCCACCCTTGGCGCAGAGCCAGACCTCCCGGGCGCCGGCGTCGAAGTAGAGGGACATCTTCTCGTTAAGTTCCTCCTCGGTGTTGCCGGGAGACACCACTTCCACGCAGATCTCTGGCGCGTGGGTGAAGCACGCTTTGGCGCCCAAGTCCGCCATCCGATCGGGCGAGGCCCAGGCGACATCAGCGGCTTTGACGCCATCAGCGGTCGAGATCGGGCATTCGGTGAGAACTCGCCCTTCCGGCAACAGGGTCCGAAGCAGATAGCCAATCTCCAGTTGGAAACTTCCATGACTTGGGGCCGGAGGGGGACTCATAATAATGTGGCCGTGGCGATCGGTTTCAATACGGCCTTCGAGCTTGGCCAACCCCCGGTCGGCCAACAATTCGCCCCAGCGGCGCAGATTAAAGGCCGTGCGCGTCTTGCGCGAGGGCAACTCAAGTGTCAACGTCGCCATACTGTTAATCTATGAGGTTTGACCTTGCTGTCAATCGCCCTGCTCCGCAAGACAGCAATTCTTATTATGGCTCGGCTACAGCCACGCCGGGTGAGGGCACCCGGCCTACACCCCCGCAAGACCGCCCGCTTGTAGGCCGGGTGCCCTCACCCGGCTTCCCGATCCCGGAGGTGTCAGTGGCGACGACTGGGTGACGCTTGCATGGATCACGGTCACCTCATGTGACGTGCGAAATGAGACATTAATTTGCATTATTTTGCTTGCCTTTCCAGCGGAAATGCGCGTAGAAGAAAGCCATGAAATCCAAAGGGGATTCTGGGTTGGGGCAACGGGTTGTTGGCGTTGCCGTGCTGCTTGCCTTCACTTCAGAACTTCGATTGCGCATAACCCAAAACTAAACCAGTAGGTCTCAAACTATGAAAACTCGAACTTCGATGCTCCTGTTGCCGTGCTGTTGTATAGCGGTGCTCCCGCTGATGGCCCAAACCAACCGAGTTGCTATCTTCCCCGACGAAGGTGCGCTGACGCCGGAGAATCTTAGACTGGTCTGGCCCTCCACGCCCGGTCTGCGCTACGAAGTGAAGCAGTCCACCAACCTGCAATCCTGGTCCACCGCGCCGGGATATCCCGCCGCGGCCAACGGTCCCGCACAGCAGATGCCCTTCTCGACGGAAGGCAACACCCGCTACTTTCGAGTGCGCGAACTGGATGAGCAGTCTCCGGCCATTGTGAGCCAGTATCCGCAGGACGGCGGATTCGCCGTGCCGCGATTTGCCAACCTGACGATGCAACTCTCCGATGTCACCGGCATTGACCCCAATTCCATCCGCTTGACGGTGGGCAGCCTTGGCACGCTCACTCTGGCCAACACCAATCTAACTTGGACTAACGGCGTGCTGACTTTCATCAACGGCGGCAGCATCCCCTTGGGCGATTGGGGTACGAATGTGCAAGCCAGTCTGGTTGCGGCAGATACTTTAGGCAACGCCGGCACGAACACCTGGAGCTTCACGTTGGAAATCCAGCCACAGGTGGTGACCAATTTGTTTGTGTTTGGCTCGCCGCACGCCCAACGTGCCGGGCAACGCATCGGCAACATCCCCACCGCCGCGCTGGCTAACCGCTTCGGCCCCATCCCGATGGGCGACGGCGATCCGTGGACACTGGAATTAGTTGAGACTAACCACCTGGTCCTTTCCTACACAAATGACCCTCCGGGAATCACAAACGACACCTATCTATGCAATCTTACACCCAGAACCACCAACGAAATCTTCTACCGCCGAGTAACCTCCGTTAGCAATAACGCCGTCGCCAAACTGCTCACGCTCTTTACGACCAATGTGCCCTTGGCTGAGATTCTCCAGGAAGGCTCGGCGTCGCTTTCCTCGCAATCGGTAATCTATGATTTGGGAACCAACGGCGTGATTATCCGGGCGCTAGACTATGAGAAGGTCCTTCCTTCGATCGGCATCAACACCAACAAGACCCTCTACGACCAGGGCGGGGTCACTCTGGAACTGCTGGAGGCCAAGTTTCTTTTCACGCCCTCGATGACGCTCTCATTCGAGACTCGTTTGCTTGAGTTGAAACGGTTTTCTGCGGCCTTGCACGGCAAGCTGGAGACGGCCTTGGTCCCGCAATTGACCATTAGCGGGAGCTTGAGTGACACGAAGAAAATTGACCTCTACTCCCACAAGCAGCTCGTTTACTTGGGACAGGCGGGGCTAGTGCCCATCTGGCTGGACTTAAACTTCAGCTTGGGGGCGGAAATAGGCTACGACCTCTCAGCCACTGCCACCGTGACCACCGGTGTGCGGCAGAATGTGGACCTGAGTTTTGAAGTGGACTACGTCAAGGACCGCTCGCCCCAACTCCAAGGCAAACCCAAGGTTACGCCCGACCCGATAGAGAAGTTACCCTTCACCTTTGAAATCAACGGCTCAGCCAGCGCATACGCGACCATTATCCCGCAGCTTGACGTGCGGGTCAACAGCCTGGCCGGCATGTATGCCAATGTGGCCCCCCGCGTCGAGGTCAGTGGCAATGCCACCCTGAGCAACGGTCAGTTAACTGGTGCCGACCTCTGCGTTGGGGTTGGGGCAGACCTCAATGTGGGTTTGAGTATGCTTGGATTGGGGAATGCCCTCCAATTAGGCTCGTTCAACATCTTCACCAACGAATGGTGCACGAACTATCCGCCCCCAGCGCAACTGACGATCCGGCATCACCCCCAGAACCTTGAAGTGGTCGTGGGCGGTTCGGCCAGTTTCTCGGTGGACGCGGCGTCGGCTCAGCCCATCAGCTACAAATGGTATAAC
>Ga0118677_10015589_pt1 | contig 10538 bp, 15 predicted proteins | sample AliMusrvi5mmetaG_FD_86154 | JGI IMG/M metagenome (GOLD analysis project Ga0118677, IMG submission 86154)
GGTCGAAGGCGCCCACCGGCAGAAAACCCCGAACGAGATCGCGCTCGAGATCCTTTTGATCAGCCTGACGGCGATCTTTGTGATGGCGGTCTTTACCCTGCCGCCTTTTGCCCATTATTGCGAAAAATCCGCGGGGCAGATCGGCGCGGTGAATCTCACGATCCCGATCCTGATCTCACTTTTGGTTTGCCTGATCCCCACCACGATCGGGGGACTCCTCAGCGCCATCGGGATCAGCGGCATTGACCGTCTCACGCGCCGCAATGTTATGGCCTTAAGCGGCCGCGCAGTGGAAGCCGCCGGGGATATTGACGTTCTGTTGCTGGATAAGACAGGCACGATCACTTTCGGGAACCGCATGGCGACCCGACTGATCCCTGCGCCGGGCGTCAAGCCGGAGGAACTGGCGGACGCGGCGCAGTTGTCGTCGTTTGCGGACGAAACTCCCGAAGGTCGCTCGATCGTCGTGCTCGCGAAGAATCAATTCGGCCTCAGGAGCCGGGAGGTGGCGGAACACGAAGCGCATTTTATCCCCTTTACGGCCCAGACGCGGATGAGCGGCGTGGATTTTTACGAGCATGAAGGGCGTCCTGTCCGAAAAATACGCAAAGGCGCGTCCGAGGCTGTCCGGGATTTCGTGGGTTCCGACGGCGGGATATTCCCTTCCGCGGTACGGGAGGAAGTCGAAAGCATTGCCAAAAAAGGAGGGACCCCCCTCGTGGTCTCGGAGAACGCGCGCATTCTCGGCGTGATCGAACTCAAAGATGTCGTCAAAGGCGGGATCAAGGAACGCTTCGCCCAGCTCCGGAAAATGGGGATACGCACTGTGATGGTGACAGGCGACAACCCGCTCACGGCCGCCTCGATCGCGGCGGAGGCCGGCGTCGATGATTTTATGGCGGAGGCGAAGCCGGAGGACAAATTAAAAAGGATCCGGGACGAGCAGGCCCACGGACGTCTTGTCGCCATGACCGGGGACGGCACCAACGACGCGCCGGCCCTGGCACAGGCGGATGTGGGCGTCGCGATGAATTCCGGCACCCAGGCCGCGCGCGAAGCCGGCAACATGGTGGACCTGGACAGCAACCCCACGAAATTGATCGAGATCGTGGAGATCGGAAAGCAGCTTCTCATGACGCGCGGGGCACTCACGACGTTCAGCATCGCCAATGACGTGGCGAAATATTTCGCGATACTTCCCGCGATGTTCGGCGCTCTTTACGCGCTTCATGGCGCGCAGGGACCTCTGGCCGCGCTGAACATCATGCGTCTTTATTCACCCGCCAGCGCGATCTTGAGCGCGGTGATCTTTAATGCCCTGATCATTATTGCCCTGGTTCCGCTTGCGCTGCGCGGCGTGACGTACCGTGCCCAGGGCGCCGCGATCGTGCTTCGCCGGAATCTGCTGATCTATGGTCTCGGCGGATTGGTCGTACCGTTCCTCGGTATTAAATTGATCGATATCTTGCTCGTCACTTTACATTGGGTTTGAGGAGGACGCGATGAAAATGCTTCTTCAGGGATTAAGGCTCTTTCTGGTTCTCACTTTGCTCACCGGCGTAGTTTATCCGGCCGTGGTCACGGTCGCGGCCCAGCTATTTTTTAATCATCAGGCGAACGGAAGCCTGGTCATGAAAAACGGAAAGCTGATCGGGTCCGAACTTCTGGCCCAGAAATTCCAGGGGGACGGATACTTCTGGCCGAGGCCTTCCGCCGCTGATTTCGCGACGGTTCCTGCCGGTGCGAGCAACCTGGGGCCCACCAGCGCGACACTGAAGGAATCCGTGCAGAAACGGGCGGAGGCGTTCAGAAAGTCCAATCATCTTTCACCTGACGCCGTCCTTCCTTCCGGTGTGGTTTTTGCCTCCGGCAGCGGGCTTGACCCGCACATCAGTCCCGAAGCCGCCCGCCTCCAGGCGGACCGGGTTGCGACGGCAAGGAAATTGAACGAAGAGAAGCGCCGGCAGCTCTCGAAGCTGATCGAGCAGTATACCGAAGGGCCTCAGTACGGCATTTGGGGCGAACCGCGGGTGAATGTTTTCCGTCTGAACTTGGCGCTGGATTCGCTATAATGTCCTTTATGGAAAATCGCCGTCCGGATCCGGATGCGTTGCTGGCATCGCTCAAGCGCGAAGAGGCCCGGCAGAAGCGGGGCAAGCTCAAGATCTTTCTTGGGATGTGTCCCGGTGTCGGAAAAACCTACGCCATGCTTCAGGCCGCCCGGCAGAAGCAAGCGGAAGGCATGGATGTGCTCATCGGTGTCGTCGAGACACACCAGCGCAAGGAGACCGAAGCGCTTCTGGAAGGCCTGACCATCGCTTCGAAGCTTAAGATCGAGTACCGGGGCACGCTGCTTGAGGAAATGGACCTCGATACGGTCTTCATGATCCGGCCGCAGCTTGCCGTCGTCGACGAACTCGCGCACACCAATGCTCCCGGGAGCCGCCACCCCAAACGGTATCAGGACGTCCTCGAACTTCTTGCCGCCGGCATCGATGTCTACACCACTTTGAACGTCCAGCACGTCGAGAGCCGCGCCGAGGCGGTGTATCAGATCACGGGAGTGCGTGTCCAGGAAACGGTCCCGGACTCCATCGTCGACGGGGCCGACGAGATCGCGCTGATCGATCTTTCTCCCGAGCAACTGCGCCAGCGGCTTGATGACGGGAAGGTCTATTTGGGCGACCGCGCCGTCACCGCTGCCGATCATTTTTTCCGCGAAGAGAACCTCACGGCGTTACGGGAAATGGCGCTGCGCCTTACCGCGGAGCGGGTGAATCAGGATCTTCGCGAGATCATGACCGAGCAGAAGATCGAGGGTCCCTGGAAATCCGGAGAGCGCCTGCTGGTCGCCGTCGGGCCCACCCCTTTTTCGGAAAGCCTGATCCGCTGGACCCGCCTCGCGGCCGCGTCCCTGAATGCCTCCTGGCTTGCGGTCTATGTTGAAACGGCGGACGCTCTGGATGAAGAGGAAAAGAAACGCCTGACCCGGAATTTGACCCTCGCCAGGCAACTGGGCGCCGAAGTGATCGTGAAGTCCGGATCGAACGTGGCGGAGATCCTGCTGGAGGTCGCGCGCCAGAACAATGTCAGTCAGATCTGCGTCGGGAAACCCTCCGGGAACCCCCTTTGGGAATGGTTCGGGAGCGGTTCCTTGATCCGGCAGCTGATCCACGAAAGCGGCGACATCGATATCCACATGGTCCGGGTCAAAAGTCTCGGGAGAGGGAAACAAAAAGCCCGCCGAAGGGCTTTTATCGCGGCGAAACCCCAGGAATTCGGGATCACGTTTCTGATCGTTGCGGCAGTGACCGCCCTTTGTTTTTTTATCGAAAAATTCAGCGGCTATTCTTCGATCTCGTTGGTCTCTCTTCTGGCAGTCGTCCTTTCGGGCATGGTCCTCAACCGGTGGTCAGTGCTTTTCTTGGGGGCTTCCTGCGCGGTGCTTTGGGATTATCTTTTTATCCCGCCCCGCTTCACTTTTCTGATCAATAAACCCCACGATGCCATGATGTTCGTCATGTTCTTTGTGATCGCGTTGGTTATGGGGCACATCACGGCGCGTCTCCGGGAACGGGAGCAGACGGAGAGAAAACAAGAAGACCGGCTGAACACCCTTTATCAATTGACCCGGATTATCGCCATGACCCGTGAGTCGAAAGAGGCGATCAAGAATGCGCTCGAAAAACTCGAGGAAGTCCTGACGGTTCGCGGGGCGATCTTTCTTACCGACGCCAAAGGCCGTCCGGATTTTGAGAAGCCCCGATGCGGGGACCTGTCGCTTTCCGGAAAAGAAAGGAGCGTGGCCACGTGGGCGTTCCAGAAACGGGAAGCCGCAGGACGCTTTACCGAAACCCTTCCGGAGGCCGAGAATTATTTTCTGCCGCTCGTTTCCATGAACAAGTCCTTGGGAGTGCTTGTGATCGCGCCCGCGCGGGAGGGGGCGTGGACGCTGGACCAGCGGACTCTGCTGGAATCTTTCGCGTCCCTGATGACCGTGATCCTTGAAAAAGACGTTCTGATGCGGATGGCGGGGGAAGCCAAGGTTAAGGCCGAGGCAGAGAAACTTCAGGCGGCGCTTCTCGACAGCGTGTCCCATGAACTCAAAACGCCTTTGACCGTCATTGCCGGCTCCGCGGAGCATCTGGAAAAGACCACGAGCGGCGAGGAATTCCACAAGCTTGTCTCTGAGATCCAGACTGCCAGCCGCCGCTTGCTTCAGACCGTGAACGGCCTGCTCAATATGACGCGGCTTGATTCCGGGAGCCTGAAGCTGGACCTGGAATGGCAGGATATCCGCGACGTGATCGGATCGGCCGTTGAAAATCTTGAGGAAACGTTGAGTCGCCACAAGGTCGTGACCCGGTATGGAGAGGTTCTGCCCCCTGTGCGTGTCGATGCCGGGATACTCCGCCAGGTCCTCGCGAATCTTTTAGCGAACGCCGCCGCTTACTCTCCCCAAGAAACAGAGATCATTCTTTCCGCCCAGATCGATGAAAACACGCTTGTCATCGGCGTGATCGACCGCGGGCCCGGGATCGCGGAAGAGGACACGGACAGGATTTTCGAAAAGTTCTACCGAGGCAAAAATGTGCCGACCGGAGGGTTGGGGCTCGGGCTATCGATCGCGAAACGTTTCGTCGAAGCGCATGGCGGCGAGATCGGCGTTTACAACCAGAAAGGCGGCGGCGCCTGTTTTGAGATCCGGTTGCCGGTAGAACTCTTCCGTCAGGGAAAAGGCGCTCTCTCATGAACCCTCTCCCGCTCGTTCTTGTCATTGATGATGAGGTCCAGATGCGCCGCCTTCTCCGGAGGACGCTTGAGGGCGGAGGCTACCGGTACTGCGAGGCGGAGAACGGGGAATCTGGCCTTCTGGAAGCAGCGCAAAAAAAACCGGACGCGTTGATCCTGGATCTGGGGCTGCCGGACCTTGACGGTCTTGAAGTGCTCAAGCGGTTCCGGGAATGGAGCCAGGCTCCGGTGCTGATCCTCTCGGTCCGCGATGATGAGAAACAGAAGGTGCGGGCGCTTGACGGCGGGGCGGATGATTATGTCACCAAGCCCTTCGGCCTGGAGGAATTGTTGGCGAGGCTGCGTGTGATCCTGCGGCACTCTCCCGAAAAGGCGGGCCTTCCGGTCTTTCAAAACGGCAAATTGACCGTGGATCTTGCCGAGCGGCGCGTGCTTGTCAGTGGAAAGGAAATTAAGATCACGGGGATCGAATATGCCCTTTTGAAATTATTCGTCCAGCACGCGGGAAAAGTCCTGACCCATCGCCAGATCCTCCGGGAAATTTGGGGGGCCCATTCGGAAGACCGGACCCACTACCTCCGCGTCTATGTCACGCATCTCCGGCAGAAGATCGAGCCCGATTCCAACAAATCCGTCCATATCAAAACCGAGGCCGGGGTCGGCTACCGTTTTTGTCTCGTTTAGATCTTTCCCGGGCAGTCTCCGTGAATTTCCGGGGACACGAGGGAAGCCCCTTCTGATGGATCCTGATAAAAAATACCGAAGAGACGGTGGTGTTGTATAATGAATCCATGAATGCCGCCCAGATCATCGCTTCTATCATTTTCGGGAGTATCGGTTTTGCCGCTTTTGTGTACGGGAAAAAACAATCGAGCCTGAAAGCCCTGGTGATCGGGATACTCCTGATGGTTTATTCCTATTTTGTGACCCAGACCATTGCCGTTTACGCCGTTGGCGTCATTTTGACCGTGGCTCTCTTCGTTTTACCCGGAGATTGAGCTGGGTTTAATTGTCTCGTGTTTTCCCTCGATCCAGCGTATACTGCTCGCATGACACCTATGACGAATCAAGCCACGCCTTCTCTCGCGCAACCGACCCCGGCCAGCTTCTATGGATTGGGCATTGCCCCGCATATCCTGGAAACCCTCACGAAAATGAAATTCCACACGCCGACGCCTATCCAGCAAAAGGCGATCCCGCTTGCCGTCGCGGGGCAGGATGTGATCGGGGTGGCACAGACGGGCACCGGGAAGACCCTGGCGTTCGGGATCCCGATGATCCAGCGTCTGGCGCAGACCAAGGGTCGCGGGCTGATCCTTATCCCTACCCGTGAACTGGCTTACCAGGTCCACCAAAGTATTCATAAGCTTGATCCCAAGCTCAAATTCGCCATTCTGATCGGCGGCGCTTCCATGCACAACCAGATCCAGGAGCTTCGACAGCATCCGCGTATTTTGATCGCGACTCCGGGTCGTCTGATCGATCATATGGAACAGCGGTATGTTTTTCTCAATGAGATCAGCATCCTCGTGCTCGATGAAGCCGACCGGATGCTCGATATGGGCTTTGCGCCGCAGATCCAGAAGATCCTGCGCGTGATCCCCAAGGAACGCCAGACCATGCTCTTTTCGGCGACCATGCCGGAGGCGATCATGAAGATCGCGACCTCCCAGATGAAATTGCCGGTTCATATCGAGATCGCCAGGTCGGGGACGGTGGCGGAGAAGATCACTCAGGAAGTCTTCGTTCGGACCTTCGGCGTAGACCTGGTGCTCATCGAGGGCTACGCCTACGGGGCCAAGGGCCAAGCGGTCTACCAGATTGCGGAGCTAGGCGGCATCGTGCGTTTCTGGCTGTACCAGCACGAGATCCTGACGGTGGAGGTCTCCCCGGCTACCCTCAAGAAGTTCGCCACGGGGAAGGGAAACGCCCCCAAGGACGTCATGCTGGGCGCGGCGATCCGCCGCTTCCATCTCGGGGCCGGCCACGACGAGAACAACGAGGCCGACGCCTACCTGTTGTGGGCTCTCGCGAGAGAAGCGTATGGGGGCCCGATAGTGAAGGTCCCCGCGGAACAAGCGGCGGTCGTGCACCGCATGGAATGGCCGCGGATCCCGCAGCGGTAAAGGTTTCCGGCCTTCCTGCCGTAAATAAGGGTGGACAGTGGGTATACAGGGGTCTATACTCAGGGCTCCAACCACCGCCACGAGGGAGGCGCAAGATGGAAGACCGGAACGCACGAGGCGAGACCATCCACCAGGAGATGCGGCGTAAGGCCGCGCAGCCCAATCCGTTCAACCGGCCGGCCCCGAGGATCCCCTGCGGCACCCACCGCTACGAGGTAATCCACGGGAAGGCCCCCCGCGGTTGGGGCCTCTGGATGTTCTGCATCGCCGGAGCGTCCTACGGTTACACGGGCTCCTTCACGGAGGCCCGCCGGGAGGCCGCCAAGTTCGCCCGCCTCCACAACGTCCCCACCATCGAGGTCATGCCATGACGGACGAGATCTGTGTCTGCAATCACGCCCGCTGCACGGAGACCGGGTGCGAGTTCTACGCCGCGGGTTGCTCTCACGAGGCGGAGCCCGAGACCTTCGAGGTAGGGCAGACCGTCCTCTGGTACGGCTGCCAGCGCGTCACTATCACGGGCCACGGCTTCCGGGACGCCATCCGCCATCCCGCCGGCCAGTGGGCTATCCGGACCGCGGACGGCTACCGCGGGGTCGCGGACGCCCGGGACCTGGAGCCCGTCACCTAGCCGTCCTGGAGGATACGGAGCCGGAGCCCGGGAGGGCCTTTCGGCTGGAAGTCCAATCCTACGAGGAGGCGCGAGATGGCCGGCAAGACGAAGACCTGTAAGCGGTGCGGAGCCGACAAGCCCCTGGCGGAGTTCACCAAGGTCTCCCGGAACGCGGACGGCCTGAACATCTGGTGCCGCCCCTGCGTGAAGATCCGCAGCGCGGAGCTCAAGGCGGCGAAGGAGTTCCACGAGACCGTCAAGACGGCGAAGGTCCAGAAGATCCCGCCGGCCAAGAAGACCCTCACCCGGGAGCAGAAGGACGCCGCCAACGCCCGCGCCAAGGCGAAGCGCGACGAGGCCCGCGAGATGCGCGCCGCAGCGATGGAGGCCTCCAAATGACTCTGACGCCGAACGAGAGGGCGATGGCGGACGAGGGGATCGAGCGGCTGGAGGCGGCGATCCTCCGCGGAGTCTCCCGCGGGATCTCCGTCGAGGAGGCCACCGACCGCCACGTAGACGCCCTGTTCGAGACCTACCCGGGAGCGGCCAGCGTGATCTTCGAGCGCATGGCCGAACTGACGTTGAAGGAGGACCGGCCGTGAAGCTGCTCACCCAGAAGATCCGCAAGACCCTTCCGCCCCTCTACTCGCAGGAGGACAACCCGGACCCGCTGGTGCAGGTCCACTTCTTCAACCCCTCAGGTACCGGAGACTGGTACGTGACGGAGGGCGGCGGGGACGGCGACGACTTCCTGTTCTTCGGCCTCGGGTACATCTTCGAGCCCGAGATGGGCTACACGAGCCTGGCCGAGATGGAGTCCGTCAAAGGACCCTTCGGCTTGGGTATCGAGCGGGATCTCCACTGGAGGCCGCGGCCCCTGAGCGAGGTCAAGGCTGAGAGGGGCTGGGCATGAACGACCAGGAGATCCGCGACACCGTCCGCCAGGCCCTCAAAGGACTGGGACGCCGCGGGCGACCGCAAACAAGCTCAGGCACTCGCTAGAGCGAGGAGGGGGACCGTGCGCGACAGGATCCTCGGCGCGACCATCGCCCAGAACGGGACGGTGAGCTACGAGGGGGTGAGCCGCGGCAACAAGTTCACGGCTACGACCTACCAGACCGCGGACCGCTTCGACTGGACCCGGCTTCCGGGGGATACGAAGGTCATCGACCTCCAGGGCGGGGACATCTGCACAATCTGGGAGGCCCTCATCAACCACGATCACCCGAGCTTCGGGGCCAAGGTAGAGGCGGCGCGGACGGCCGGCTTCAAGATCCGTAGGGCACGCAATCTGTGGCGGTGCCCGGTCTGTACGGACCGCCGGGTGCGCTTCCTTCCCGGGACGGACGGCGGCTGCTGGGCCGGCCTGTGCGGGCACTCCTGGAGGAGCGAAGATGAGTGAGCCGGCTCCCCATCAGTGGGGCGGACACCGACTGGAGGACAAATGAGCGATGAGGCCCTGAAGCGCATCGCACCGGAGGAGTGGGAGAGGTACGAGGCCAAGGCGTATGGACCCGCCGGACTGTTCTACGCCCGCGCCCTCATCGCCAAACTCGTCGCGGCGGTGGAGGAGCGGATAGACATGTCCGTCTGCAACAAGCGGTGCCCAGCCTATCAGCCATTCACGACCATCTTCGAGTCACCGGGACGCGCCTACGGCGGCTGCGTGGTCGCCTACACAGACTCGAACTTCCACAAGGACCGCGCCCCGCTTGGCGAGGCGTGCCCGTTTTACCGGCGCGAGGAGGCCGGGGATGAGTAAGCCGAAGGTCACGTTGAGGTGCCCGGCGGACAACTACGCCGGCCCGGACGAGCGAATCATCGAGTTCTCGTCCTCCGCGGGCGGCGGCCTGATCGCCTTCCTGGTGAACGAGGACGAGTTGATGGTCCACGTCTACCATGAGGATCCTTCGGTGCGGGTCTACTGGATGACTCCTGCTGACCTGGTGACCTTGAGTGAGATCGCCACGTTCACGGGCTCCGCCCTGGCGACGGTCCGCTCGTGGATCTATCGGGCCCCGAGCGACTTCCCGATTCCCTGGCGACAGGGGAGCCGCGGGGAGCCGAACCTCTACCTGAGGCGGGATGTCATTCGTTGGCTGGAGTCCACCGGACGCCGGCCGGCCTGGCCGGAACGCTAGACGCCGCGAGGCCCGCCCAACCGCGGGCCTTTCGGCTGCCTGGTGCTAGGATACCGAGGACGCTACCTACGAGGAGGACGCCAAGATGGCCCGACCCGCCAAAGATCCCGCCAAGCCGACCCTCCAGGTTTGGCCTATCGAGCGGCCCGTCCCCTACGCCCACAACGCCCGGATCATCCCGGACTCCGCTGTGGGGAAGGTCGCCGCCTCGATCCGTGAGTTCGGCTTCCGCCAGCCTATCGTCGTAGACCGGGAAGGAGTCATCATCGCCGGCCACACGAGGATCCTGGCGGCCAAGCAGCTAGGGCTCAAGGAGGTTCCCGTCCTGGTCGCCGCGGACCTGACGCCGGCACAGGTGCGGGCCTACCGCCTGGCGGACAACAGGACGGCGCAGGAAACGACGTGGGACCTCCTCCTCCTCAACTCGGAGCTCGAAGACCTGGCCGGCCTGGACATCGACCTCATCCTCACGGGATTCGACCCGGGCGAGTTGGCTGGCCTGCCACTCTACGGCACGGGGGCGACGGATCCCGCGGCGGAGTGGGACGCGATGCCGGAGTTCGAGCAAGAGGACGCCAACGCGGCCTTCCGCGTCACCGTCAACTTCGCGACGGAGGAGGACCTAGCGGACTTCTTCAAGACCATCAACCGCCCGCGCCGCCGCTCGATGTGGTGGCCTGAGGGCGGAGGCCTGGAGCAAGGAGCCCTGGCGAAGCAGTTTGTGGACGGAGCGCAGCCGGCGTGACCGCCGCGGCGTGGACCTGGCCGAAGCCCAAGCCCCCTAAGCGAGTCAACCCGCTAGGGCCTACGGCTCCGTGGGTCTGGAGCCTGGAGCCCACACACGGCTGTAACCTACGCTGCGGCCACTGTAACTGCCGGCTTGATCCGCTCCCCAAGACTTACGAC
>Ga0118677_10015590_pt1 | contig 10537 bp, 2 predicted proteins | sample AliMusrvi5mmetaG_FD_86154 | JGI IMG/M metagenome (GOLD analysis project Ga0118677, IMG submission 86154)
TAGAGCAGTTGGGCAAGAGAGGATGTCCAGAAAGAGTACAATTCTCTTACCACAAAATGATCTCAGAAAAGAAACTTCCTTATACGATCGGGGGAGGTATCGGACAATCAAGGATCTGTATGTTTCTGCTTCATAAGTTACATATCTGAGAAGTACAGTCTTCTTTATGGTCTGATGAGACGATGAAAATTTGTAAAGAACATAACATTCCTTTGCTATAATATTAATGCTCTCACTGCATTGCTCTATAAAGTGGTCGAACTCCAGAAAATCCCTTGGAGGATATCCTGAAATGGCAAGCTCTGCAAATACAATAAGTTCAGCACTTTCTGATTTAGCTCTGTATATATTTCTTTATAATTAAAATCTTTATCAAGTAATAGGTATAGAGCTTTCTTATTTATCTGAAATTGTTTTCCTGCTTGTTTTGAGAATATTGTTGGGAACTTAAAGCTTTTACTTTCCAGGAATTCTTTCATAGCTCCATCGTTCTTTTCTGTTGAGTTGATTGCAACAAAACTCAATCCTAATGCTTTTAGTTCTTCATATTGTTTATCTAAAGCTTGCAATTGCGTCAGGCATTCAAAGCAATCCGTTGACCAAAATCCAAGCAAAATATATTTAGATTTCAACTGATCACTATTAAATACTTTATTATCGATAGTTAATCCAGTAAAAGAAGAAGCTTTCTTAACATTTAATTCTGAAAAAACGGACTCAAAGGAATTACCATTATATGTAGTACGGGTTTGTATATAGTTCCGCAACGAATCAGTGCTTACCTTATATAATAATGGATTGGTATTTTGTTTACTATTCAACAACTGGGTATTAATTTGTTCGTAGCATCCATTTATCATATCAGGATTCGTGTAATAATACTTTACAGTCTTAAGAATTATAGCTGTATCTTTTTTATCGAAATATGTTGTTTCTATTTTCTTATCAGCATATTTCTCGTTACTTTTCCCTGTGATATCAGCAATATACCCATTATTTTTATCTAAATCAGTTAACTTAATCCCAAAACAAATCTTACCATTAACTATTGAATCTTTTAGAATTTCGAGAAACATATTATCATGTAATTTAAGCTCATTATATAAATTTATAGCAATTACATCAGCTTTATTCTCCTGAATCATAAATGTTGGCAGCCCCTCTTGTTCCAGTTCCAGGTAGAAATTATCCAGTTCTTCGCCTTTCAAAAAATTATAAGTACATACATCACTTCTTTTATACAATTTATTAATAAAATATCGTTGTTTCTCGTTTAGAATCAATATTGATTCAGCTATTGAACTATTATCTAGATAATTTTCGAGTCTTAGACATATAATATTATTAAGAAGCTTATCCTTTACAAACCAAACCTTTTTCTTAATATAAGTATCCACACCCGACACATCAATATTACTCGAATATTCGATATATCCATTTGTTGTATTAGCATATTTATTTGTTATTTTCTTAAGTAAAGATAATGTATCAAGCTGCGAATAGCTTGATAATAAGGAAACATAGAATATGAATAGCAGCAATATTGTTTTTTTTATCATGCAATTATAATTAATAACAGTCAACAAAAGTAAGGAAAATATACGAATTGTTAAGCATCTTGTAATATGTTTTTGTCACATCCAAAAATCTCACTCGATTATAGGAATTGGTCTTTAGTTATTAATTTGCTTCAAGATGTTCGTTATATTTACAACCTAAACATATTGTTAACTGCATTTTCAATTTAAACCAGTTTGTGAATATACATATAACACGAGGCATCAGAAAAGGCTTCACCAAATAAATTGATGAAGCCTTTTTATTACATCTTATTCCATACTTTTCAAGTAAAAAGAAGAAGGAATACTTGTAGTTACTTTAAGTAATTAATAATTGAGCTAACTAACTTCAAGTACTTTTGTCTTTCTACTTGTGCATTACAACTATTTTTTCGTGAAGCAGATACTTTTCAGTTTCAAACTTCATAATATAAATACCACTACCTAAATTAGCAACATTACAATCAATAGTATGATCTCCTTCGTTGTAATATCCTTCTTTAAGCACAGTGATAAGTTTGCCTTGCTCAGTGTATAAGCTAACCTTTAGCTTAGATGCTTGTGGCAAGTTGAACGAAATCAAAGTTTGATCGCTAGCAGGATTAGGATATACAGTTAGTTTAACATCTTTGCTATTGTCATTAGTTTGATTAATACCGGTAGTAATACCAGAGAAATGTAAATTGTTTACACTGATATTAAAGTCTTGATAAGAGCTCGAATTACCATTCTTTGTAAATACAACCGCTACTACATCATTGCCACTAAAGTTATTCTGACCTGTAGAATTATATAGATCACTAAAAGCAATCTTATAATGAGTTTGAGTTGAAGTGAGATTTAAGGTAGTCTTATATTGATTACTCCATGTAGTAATACCCTTCTTGCTCACAATCATATCAAATGCTCCGCTACCCATTGCATTAAATTCAACAAATTTATAGTTAGTAATATCAGTAATGTTATTAGCAGCTTTTAAATCTCTAAATAAAGAAGCATAGGTTTTAACCTTACCGTCAACATTAGCATTACGTAATAGGTTGTAACAATTAGCATAAGAAATATTGTTAAGAGCAGAAATTGCAAAAGTATTAATAGAAGCTCCTGAAGTGTCAATATCAACACCCCAAGGACCGTCAGCAAAATACAGTACGTCATTACCGCTTTGCACATTATTTGACATGTTAAAACCGATGTCAAAGATGTTCCCAATATTAACACTAGTCTGACTATTAAGTGCAGTTGAAATGTTTTCGCTTTGCGCGAAATTAGTTCTTGTGCCATTTTCGATAGCTGCTGTAGTTCCAGTTAATTCAATAGAGCTTGCCGCAACGCTGTTGTTCAATTGCAATGAAATGTTACCATTTTCATAATTACCATTAACAACATAAACTGAAGGAATAACTGTTTGGCTATTGTTGAGATAGTTAACAGAATATCCTAGTGTCTGCATCTTACTAAAGATTTGTTCAACCAAATTTTCAGTATATTCCTCGTTAACAGCCCAAACCTGGAAGTTTAAAACAGGATTACTACCAGTTGGATGATAACTATTTAAATCCCATTGATTATCTATAGTATATTGATTACCGTTTTTATATGCAATAAAGTTTATAGTATAATCAACTTCGCCATTTTCCTGAACTAAATGAGCAATATAGAATGGTTTTCCTTTGATAGTTACATAATTTACATCCTTTAAACTAGCACCATTCAATCTATCACAAACCATCTTAGTATGGCTGTAGACAGTTGAAGGATTAGTAGTGATACCAAGAACAGAACCTTGTCTGTCAGTAGAGTCGGTGAAATAATCCACTGCAATTACCTCAGTAGCATTCGTAACACTAATCAAATCAGTAGGAGTTGTGACGTAGCCTGTAGAGCCAACACCTGTAGAAGGAATTAATTGAGAAAGATCTGAAGAATTAGTGCTTAAAATAGATTTATTAGTTTGGATATCTGCAAACATCTGTAGATTCTTAGTAGTTTCTAGAGTAACTTCTCCTTCTCTATTACGGATAAAATTACGAAGAGCTACTTTAGAAACCAAGTTACCATTACTTTCCAAACCACCATCATGTCCACTAGAAGAGTGCTTAGCCGTAACTGAAGCAAACGATTTGTTGTTAGTAGAATCTAAATCAGGATATGATTGAGTTAAGATGTAAACATTGTTCTGAGCAGAAGTATCAACCCTTGCTCTAATAGTTAGAACAGCAGTATCTAGAGCAGCTAAAGTACTGATAGCCCAAATGCCTGTAACTGAAGTGTAAGTTCCGGCAGTTGTTGTAGATGAAATATAATGGAATACATTTGGTAAAGTATCCAAAACTTGAATATTGTTAGAAGCAGTGTTTGTACTGTTGTTCTTCAAAACAATGGTGAATGTAACTGTATCTAATTTATGAATATGATGATGAGGATACAAAATAGGATCCGGATCAGATAATTTCTTAGTAATACTTAGATCAATACATTTAACAAGATTAACATATACATCTGAATAATTTGAACAAGTACCATTAGTAATTGTCCATCTAAATTTATACTGACCGAATACTAATGAAGTTAAACCAGATGTAGGACTAGTAGGAGTAGTAATTCCTGAAGTGTTAGGGCCGTCAACTTGTGACCAGAGCCCTGTGCCAACTGAAGGAGTATTAGCATTAAGATGTGTAGTTGTAAATTCGCTACAGAAAGTTTGATCAATACCTGCAATTGATGTTGTTGGAATAGTATAAACATGTAAAGTAACATCTGAAGTTGAAGGTGTACAAGTACCATTACTAATAGTCCATCTAAATGTATAAGTTCCTTGAATTAATCCTGTGATACTAGCAGTATTCAAATTTATATCAGAAATTGAAGCAGTTATAGGACCACCTGTCTGTGACCATGTTCCAATTGTACCCGTAGTTGCCAGATTGGCAGCCATAACAGTACTAGTTCCGCATACATTCTGAGGCGTGCCTGCATTAGCAATATTTGGAGCAATATAATTAGTAATAGTAACAGTTGCAGTTGATGAACTACAGTTGCCATTACTAATTGTCCATCTGAAAACATAAGTACCAGTGGTAACTCCTGTAATTGTTGTTGTAGGAGAATTAGGACTTGTTATTGAATAGGAAGCAGGTCCACTAACTTTTGTCCAAGTTCCGATACCATGATTAGCAGCCGGTGTATTGCCATTCATATTAAAAGTAGTTGCATTGCAATAAAATTGATTAGAACCTGCATCAGCTACTGTTGGTAGATTGTAAACATTGATAGTAACAGTATCTGTAGAACTACAAGTGCCATTAACTATTTGCCATTGGAAAATATAAGTTCCGGCTGATAAACCAGTGAGTCCTGATAATGGATTGTTAATACTTGTTATTGAGGCCGCAGGTCCACTATATTCATTCCATGTTCCTATACCTGAAGTTGCTGTGTTTCCTGCTAAAGTTCCAGTAGTTAGGTTACAGATGTTTTGATAAGCACCTGCATTAGCAACTGTAGCCAAAGCGTCAACCGTAATTATAACATCATCAACTGAAGTACATGTTCCATTAGTAATGGTCCATCTTAAATCATATACTCCCGCAGCTAATCCTGTAACTCCACTTGTAGGAGAAGTAGGTGTGGTAATAGATGGCATATTTGGTCCATTAAATCTTGTCCATAAACCTGAACCAACACTTGGCGTATTTCCTGCTAAAGTTAGTGGAGAAGAAAGACAAATTGTTTGATTGCTACCTGCATTAGCAGTTGTAGGAACCTGATATACATTAATTGTAAATGAACTATGTGATGAACAACCACCATTAGTTATAGTCCAAATGAAAATATATGTTCCGGGTGCTAAATTGGATACACTTGTTGTTGGGGAAGCATTATCATTAAAGTCAGCAATAGTTGGTCCGGCTGTTTGAGACCATAAACCATTACCAACACCTGGAGTATTCCCCGCCAAGTTTGTTGATGTAGTTGGGGTGTTAATACATAAATTCTGTGTTGGTCCTGCATTGGCAGTAGTAGGAGTAGTATAAACATTTAAGGTTACATCATCATGAGTTGAAGTACATGTTCCATTTGATATTGTCCATGTAAAAATATAAGTGCCTTCTGTCAAGCCGGTAATATTAGAATTATTTGCATGTGGACTTGCTATTACAGCAGGATCTCCATAGGTCTGAGTCCATGTTCCTGTAGTACCCGAAGTAGGAGAATTAGCTGTCATACTTACACTAGTACCACAAACTGTTTTATCAATACCTGCAATTGCAGCATTTGGTTGTACATAATTATATATTGTCACATCTGAAGTTGAAGGGGTACAAGTTCCATTACTTATTCTCCATCTGAACACATAAGTGCCAGTTGTTACACTCGTAATAGTTGATGTTGGAGAATTGGGACTTGTGATATGATATGAAGCAGGTCCACTAACGTAATACCATGTTCCTGTTCCATGAACAGGCGTATTTGCATTCATATTAAATGTTGACACATTGCAATATTCTGTTTGTGTAGCTCCAACATCAGCAGTAGTAGGAAGGTCATAATTTACAATTTGCATAAAATCTGTTGATGAACAAGGACCATTCACTATTTGCCATTGCAAGATATAAGTTCCGGGTGTTAAGTTGGAAATGCCAGTAATTGAATCGTGTACATCAGCAAAAGTTGCTGTAGGTCCACTTGATACACTCCACGTTCCGACTCCTGTGGTAACAGGATTTCCATGTAAAGTTGTACTTGTTGTATTACAAAATACCTGATCCATCCCTGCAATTGCCATTGTTGGAATATCATGAACAGTTATTGTAACGTTAGCAGAACTTGATGTACAATTACCATTACTTATTGTCCATTGGAATTGATATACACCAGGATCTACACCTAATACTGAAGTTGAATAAGAATTTGGGTCTAAAATAAATGCATCAGCTCCACTAACTTGTGACCAAACACCTGTACCAACTGATGGATTATTTCCAATTAAGTTTAAATCAGAGAATACACAATTATCAATAGCTGTACTACTAACATCTGCAGTTGTAGGTGTGTTATAAACATTAATTGTAACATCATCATAAGAAGAACATGGGTCTAAAGATGTAGTCCATCTAAAGACATAAGTGCCATAAGTTAGTCCTGTAATAGAAGTATTATAACTAGTAGGTGTTGTTATTGTATAAGAACTAGGTCCTGACATTTTTGTCCATAAGCCTGATGAACCAAATCCATCTGTTGGATCATTTGCAGCCATTGTAGCTGTAAGAATATTACATAGATTTTGATCAGGTCCGGCATTTGCAGGAGGTGGAGTTTGATCTACTGTAAAATTTATATTGTTAGAACTTGAAGGACAGGTTCCATTTGTTATCGTCCAGGTATAAACATATAGACCCGGCACTAAGCCTGTAATAGTTGTATTTGGGAGTATTGGAGAAGTAATATCAGGTGTATTAGGACCGCTTACTCTTGTCCATGTGCCTAAACCTGTTGATGGGTTATTAGCTGCCATAGTTACTACGGTTGAACAATTAACAACTTGATCTGGACCAGCATCTGCCGGTGTTGGAGCTGCTGAGTTTTCTATCCTCATTTGATCAGAAATACTACATGAAATATTGGTAGAAGTTGTCCAAACAAAAACATAAGTTCCCGGAGTAAGACCGTTTAATATTGCAAGAGGATTAGTATTATCAGAATAACTTTCGCCGGCAGGACCTGTAAGTTTAGACCATATTCCAGTTCCGGATGTAGGTGCATTACCATTTAAATGAACAGTATCAGCATTACATAAATTTCTATCTTCTCCAGCATCAGCAGGTGTAGGAACAGGATAAAGTGTTACATGCATTTCAGCAAAAGTTGAAGGGCAACTTGCTATTACACCTATAGTATATCGGAATATATATGAACTGCCTGATGATAAATCAGAAGCTGTTGCGGAGTTATCTGAAGTTGCATTTATTGTAGCAAGACTTGGTCCAGAAGTCTGGCTCCATGTCCCTATGCTATTAACTTCACCAATTAAATTTGTAAGAGTAGTTGTTTCGCAATAACTTTGATCTGGGCCAGCTGTAGCCGAACGCACAACAGTTACAACAACCTCATCAGTTGATAGTGCACAATAATCACCATTAGCACTTGTCCATCTAAAAGTATAAGCACCTGTAATTAAATTTGAAACTGCAGTAGTTGGAGAAGTAATATCGGCAATGTTAGGATAATTAGGGCCATTAACTATTGACCAATATCCTACTCCTGTTGTTATTATATTTCCATTTAAATTAGTAGAAGCACTTCCACAAACATCAAAATCAGCACCGGCATGAGCAGGTGTAGGTGCATTTGAAACATTTAAAATGACAGCATCAGATGTTGAGCTACAAGCTCCATTATGTATTGTCCAAGTAAACTCATAAACTCCACTATTAAGATTAGTTACTGTTGTATTATTTAAAGTAGTATCTGTAATAACTACACCACCATCTCCCATTGTCTGTGACCATGATCCTATTCCATAAGTAGGAATATTTCCTGTAAGTGTAGCAGAATTTCCACAAATATTTTGGTCAGAACCAGCATTAGCATTGGTTGTAGTATGTGAAATGGTAATCATTACAGTATCTAATGATGCTAAACAACCACCTCCATGAGATATTGCCCATTCAAAAGTGTAAGTTCCATCAGTTAAACCTGTAACTGTTGTATTTTGTAATGAACTATTTGTAATAGTTGCAGAACCTCCTGAAATCTTTGTCCAGTTTCCTATACCAGGGGAAGGATTATTTCCTGCTAAAGTAACAGTAGTGGTTCCAGATGGATGACACTGATCTGAACCTGCATTAGATTGAATTGGTCCTGTAATAGCATTTGTTGTAACTATACAATTATTAGCTGAACTATTACATGAGTTGGTTATTGTCCATGTAAATGTATAAGAATTACTTGCTGTTAATCCATTGACAACTGCCTTTGGAGAATGAACATCAGAAAAACTTACACCTGCACTTGGATTAACTGTCCATGTTCCTGTTTCATTTAAACCAGGAGTATTTGCATTTAAAATTAAAGGAGTTGCAGCACATATAGTTTGGTCAGCTCCTGCAATAGCAACTGTAGGATTGCTTTGTGAAACCAATACACTAACATCAGATTGTTGTGTTGGACATGCAGGACCTCCCGAAATTATCCATCTAAAGATATATAAGCCATTTGTTAAAGAGGATATTTGAGAATTATGTCTATAAATGGAATCAATAACAGCAGTATTAGGGCCACTTACTTGTGTCCATTTTCCAATCCCAACATAAGGATCATTTCCTGCTAAACCTGTTGAAGTAATATTACATGCAAGTACTTGTTTTGTGCCTGAATTTGAACCTGTAGGTACTGCAGATGATATTACAACAATATCAGCAAAAGCCGAAATACAACCGGCACCATTACCAGGAATTTTTCTTAATCGAATTACATAAGTTCCAGGTTCTGCCAATCCGTTTATAGTATCCGGAGATGCTGTTGCAGACACATAGTCTGTTGGGATTGTATAAGTACATCCAGATGGACCACTTACAATACTCCATTGTACACCACCGCTACCTGATTGTAAATAATTAAGTATAGCTGAAGATGCACCACAACTTAACATTAATGGGGAAGCTGTAGATATTGATAGTGTAGGATTTGTAGCATAACCGATAGTTACTTCAGCACTACTACTACATAATGTAGAAGTGTTTTTAATTGTATATCTAAAAGTATAAGAACTTGAACCATCTAAACCTGTAATATTAGTAACACGATTAGTATTACTTACAATGGTTGCACTTGGACCTCCAGTCTGTTCCCATAATACTTCTTCATTAGTATAAGTTGGCATATTGCCAATTAATACTGTTGAATGTCTGCTGTCACAATAAGTTTGACTGCCTGATATTACTGATGCCGAAGTTACACTAGAAGTTGGTGCAGGTACTGTAATCTGTACATTTGAAGTTCCATTAACACAAGGTCCTGCTACTACCCAACGTAAAGTATATGTTCCTTCAATAAGATTAGATATCCCTGAATGATTGGAATGAGGATCTGCTATTGTTGGAATGTTAGGCCCGTTTATGACTAACCATGTTCCTATTTGTCCTCTAATACCACAGCCACCATTTGAAGCACTTAATGAAGTAGATTGTGTTGTAGAGTAACAATTGCTTAATGTTTGAGGTGAACCTGCTAATACTGGGCTTTCGCCACCACAATTTGAGATTATTAAGGTGTCGAAAGTTCCACAACCACTAGGATTGGTAATACCCCATTGTAAAATTGTGTTTCCACATGATGCACCTGACACAGTAATAGTTGATGTGGGAGATGTGGGACTATCAATTGTTATACCGTTATTTGTGCCAACAATTGTCCAATGACCTACTTCGCCTACACCATAATTAGGAGAATTACCTTGTAATGGTCCTAAGGATGTGCCTGGTGCTAAATCAAAACTTGAGCCGGCATTAGCGTTACTTACAGGTTTAACTGTATAAGTGACATCATCATATATTAAACTCCCGTCATCACAGGTTGTTGATATCCTGAATTTATATACATGACCTCCGGTATATCCGGTGACAGCTGTTGTTAAAGAATGAGGTGAAACTATATAAACTGATGGACCACTTAATTGTGACCAAGTTGTTACTGCTGCACCTAAGCCGCCTTTTTGTCCTATAAGTGTCATAGGATCATGTGCACAAATTGTTAAATCAACATTTGCATTGACTGTACAATTTTGGGACATTACTGATAATGGATTTGATACCATTAAAAATAATACTATTACAAATGCAAATATGCTACTTTGCAATAAATTTTTAATACCAGAAAGTAAAATTAACTTTTTCATAAGTACTTATTATTAGTTTGTTGTTATCAATTAAATAATAAAATATATTTTATTAAGAGTGTTAAAACAAGATTTAATC
>Ga0118677_10015592_pt1 | contig 10536 bp, 9 predicted proteins | sample AliMusrvi5mmetaG_FD_86154 | JGI IMG/M metagenome (GOLD analysis project Ga0118677, IMG submission 86154)
GTATTATCAGGTCAATATTCTTCCATTCATTGTTGCCTCCGATATTATATGTCTCACCTACCTTGCCTTGATGAAATATAAGGTCAATTGCAGAAGCATGATCTTCAACATATAACCAGTCGCGGATGTTTTCACCCTTACCATAAACCGGAATAGGATTGTTGTTTTTAATATTATTTATTTTCAATAATAATGCATATGCACAATGGTTCCCGAGCAATGGCACAGGCGGCGGTGTTATTAATTGCCTGGCAATCAGCGGGACAAATCTATTTGCCGGATCAAGAGACGGCGGAGTTTATCTATCTACTAATAATGGTACCACGTGGACTCAGGCAGGTCTTCAATCCACTGCAATTAAATCTTTGACTGTTAATGGAAGTATTGTTTATGCAACAACACCCGGTTGCGTTTATGTGACTTCTAATAACGGCACAAATTGGACAAAAATAAATGTAAGTAAATACCTTCCATATCCAAACGTCCTGGCTTTTCATAATAATAATCTCCTCGTTGGTATGGACCATATAAAAGATACAACCCTAAGCGGTGTTTTTCTTACCAGTGATAATGGATCAACCTGGACACAAGCAGGTCTGGTAAACTGCATCATTAACTGTTTGACTGTAAGCGGAAATAATATCTTTGCCGGTACCGGGGGAAGCGTATATCTTTCTACCGATGACGGAGCGGACTGGACACAGTTGGATAACGGATTACCGGTTGCACCTTTTTATTCAATTGTAGTAAGCGGAACCAATATTTTTGCAGGCACAGTTAACGGAGTTTATTTATCAACCGATATGGGCGCAGATTGGACGCCTGTTAATAATGGTATTTCATCAACAATAGTTCTGGCATTGGCTGTCAGCGGAACAAATCTATTTGCTGGTACAGGCCAGGGTGTTTTTCTTTCGACGAATAACGGTACTAACTGGACTGCAGTTAATAGTGGATTAACCAAACCTGATGTAAATGCGCTTTTAGTTAATGGATCTTATTTATTTGCAGGTACATATGGCGGCAGCGCTTATCGTTCGACGAACAACGGAACCAGCTGGACACAGGTAAATAATGGCCTTGTTAATATTGTTGTTAATTGTATTGGGGTCATGGGGACTAATATCTTCGTGGCTAACAATCCGGGAGGGGTAGTTCTTACTACGGATAATGGAACAACCTGGACTCATGTAAATAATGGTTTAACAGATTCAATAGTTTCCAGTTTTGCAGTCAGCGGAAATAATATTTATGCAGGTACTTTAGATTACGGAGTGTTTTTATCAACAGACACCGGCGCAAGCTGGGCTGCTGTAAATAATGGTTTGACTAATACCGTGGTTAAAGCATTATTATATAACGGAACAAATTTGTATGCAGGAACGCAAGGCGGGGTTTTTCAATCAACAGATCCCGGAACAGGATGGACTGCTGAAAATAATGGTCTGGGCAACACAGATGTTCATGCATTAACTTATACAAATAATTATTTATTTGCAGGAACAAATGGCGGTGCATATCTATCAACTAATAACGGAACTAACTGGACCAGTGCAAATAATGGTTTTTATAATAGCGATGTTAATTGTATGGCTGCAATAGGGTCTAACATATTTGCGGGAGCAGAATGGGAGATATATGTTTCAACTAATTACGGATCTAACTGGTCAATGCGGATATCCGGTGTTATGGATTCTTCCATTTACGCTTTACAGCCTTGCGGCACAAGTATTTTTGCGGGGAGCCAAAGAGGCGATATTTATCTTTCTACAAACTATGGAGTAAACTGGACAACGGTAAACAATGGAATAAACACCTCTACTAATATTGTATGCCTTGCAGTAAATGATAATTACCTTATTGCAGGGGCATTAGGCGGAGGAATCTGGATACGGCATATTTCTGATATGATTTTACCCGTTGAACTAACAACATTTACTGCTTATGCCGGCAAGGGTTCTGTAATATTAAATTGGGAAACTGCGACGGAGATAAATAATTACGGTTTTGATATTGAACGAAAGAGTAAAGAAACTGATTGGAATAATATAAGTTTTGTAAAAGGGAGCGGCAATAGTAACTCGACGAAAGAGTATTCATTTGTTGATGTTCCTGATGGTAATAATAAATATCAGTACAGGTTGAAGCAGATTGATCATGACGGTCAGTATAAATACTCACCTGTGGTAAATGTTGACTATAATTCAGCTCCTGTAAATTATTCGCTAGAACAGAATTATCCAAATCCGTTTAATCCTTCAACAATTATAAGTTATACAATTCCGAAAGCAGGGAATGTAAAGATTATCGTTTATAATGCCCTTGGAAGTAAAGTATCAACTGTTGTTGATGAGTATAAGTCAGCAGGTAATTATTCTGTTCAATTTAATGGAAGCAATTTCGTGAGCGGGATATATTTTTATAAGTTGGAGGCAGGAAATTACAGCGCGGCAAAGAAATTAATTTTATTAAAATAGATATATGCATAAATATTATTTCCTATTCTTCATATTCGCCATGGCCTTTATCTCCTGCGAAAAATCAGATAATGGTGAGCAGCCAATTAAGATTCACGAAAGGTATACAATCGAATCCAATCTGAAGATAATACAAATAGATCAACTAATATTAGACAAAACAATTGTTTATCCATATGTATTGCTTGATAGTGTCTATTGGTCCTCCGGAAGTTACGGGTTCACTTTATTTCCGGTAAAAGATACCGGGTATATTAAATTTAAATATTATGATTCATTTGGGGAGACACCGGGACCTGTTCAGTTAAGAGATTCTCTGGTACTAAATACCCCGATAGACACAACAATGATTGCAGTAAGCGGATATTTCTCCGACCCGCGTTTTTATACCTATCATTATCAACTTAAAACATTAAAATGAACGAAGAGTGTTCAAAAAGTTTATAAATGTGATTTAGAACGATATAAGGGGAAAGCGCAACCACAATGGTCACTAAGATGTTGATTTCTTTGCATTTATAGGCACCTATCTTTATATTTGGCAGTATTTTTCAAAACAAGTGAATGATCCCTACATGCAAAAGATATTAATAAAAGATTTGTCCAACTACGTTGGAAAAGAAGTAACCCTAAGCGGCTGGGTTTTTAACAAAAGATCAAGCGGCAAGGTCAAATTTCTCGTTCTAAGAGACGGTTCAGGCTACCTTCAATGTGTTTATTTCAAAGGAAATGTGACTGAAGAGGTGTTTGACCATGCTGACCGTATTGGTCAGGAATCATCAGTTAAAGTAACCGGAATGGTGAAAGCCGAGCCAAGAGCTCCAGGTGGTTTTGAACTTGATGCTACCGGACTTCAGGTTATTCATGAAGCTCATGATTATCCAATTACTCCAAAAGAGCATGGAATTGAATTCCTTATGGATAACAGACATTTGTGGCTGCGCTCTTCAAAACAGGTGGCTATTTTAAGAATAAGACACAGAATTGTTAAAGCTATCCGGGACTTCTTTGACGAAAGAGGTTTTACCCTGATGGATCCTCCTATCTTAACTCCCGCTGCCTGCGAGGGGACTTCAACTTTATTCGAGACTGAATATTTTGACCTTGGCAAAGCATATCTTACGCAATCTGGTCAGCTTTATGCTGAAGCCGGCGCAATGGCTTTAGGCAAGGTTTATACATTCGGACCAACTTTCAGAGCTGAGAAATCAAAAACCAGAAGACATCTTACTGAATTCTGGATGGTTGAGCCTGAAGTTGCATTCAATGACTTGAATGATGATATGGATCTGGCTGAAGAATTCCTCGAATATATTGTTCAGTCAGTGTTGAAGGACAGGAAAGATGAGCTTAAAGTTCTTGAAAGAGATACTGCTATTCTTGAAAAAGTAGTAAGACCTTTCCCAAGAATTTCATATGATGAAGCCGTTGAGATATTAAAGAAAAACGGAATCGATTTTGAGTACGGCAATGACCTTGGCGCTACTGATGAAACAATAATTTCAAATCAATTCGACAGACCCGTGATGGTTCACAGATATCCGGCTATAGTAAAAGCATTTTATATGAAACGGGATCCTGAAAATCCTGATTTAGCTTTGGCTGTTGATGTGCTGGCTCCTGAAGGAGTTGGAGAGATTATCGGCGGAAGCCAGAGAGAAGATGATTATGAGTTACTGTTATCAAGGATAAAGGAACATAATCTTCCGCAGGAAGCTTTCGAGTGGTATCTTGATTTAAGAAGATTTGGATCGGTACCGCATGCAGGTTTCGGCTTAGGCCTTGAAAGGACTGTCGGCTGGATCTGCGGACTGGATCATGTGAGAGAGACGATTCCGTTCCCGAGAATGATTTACAGAAATACACCGTAGGAAGGAAATTTGTTATTTGAGGGAGACCAGAGATTCTTCGGTCGCTGCGCTCCCGACACAAAATAGAATAATTATGTCGATTGAATTAATACTATTTATAATATTTGGATTGGTGGCGGCGGTATCGGGGATACTTATGATCACCAGGGCGAATCCGGTAATGTCGGCTTTGTTTCTAATTGTTAATTTCGGCTCACTTGCAGGATTGTATATTCTACTGAATGCACAGTTCATAGCAGTGGCGGAAGTTATTGTTTATGCCGGAGCTATAATGGTATTGTTCCTTTTTGTTATTATGCTTCTTCGTCCTGAACATGAAAAGCTTGCTTTCAAAATACCGGGTATAAAAGCATTTTCTATCGTAATAGCATTCCTTGTCTTTTTTCAATTGGCTTATGTTATTTTCTTTGCGCATCCCGGCTTAAGTCTTAAACCTGATGTTGCAGCAAGCATAAAAGCAGGGACAGTTGAAACTATCGGAAGGGAACTCTTCACAAATTATGTACTTCCTTTTGAAGCCGCAGGTTATTTGCTGCTTGCCGCTACAATCGGAGCAGTTGTTTTAGCTAAAAAGAAATTCGATTAATAATATGCCAGTACCTATTGAATATTATTTAGTGTTAAGCGCCTTCATGTTTATAACAGGAGTAGCGGGAGTTCTTACAAGAAGGAATGCTATCGTAGTTTTCATGTCAGTTGAGCTTATGCTTAATTCGGCTAATCTTACTTTGGTTACTTTCTCTTCTTATTTGGGGAATCCCATCGGACAGCTATTTGTTTTCTTTGTAATGACTGTGGCTGCGGCTGAAGCTGCAGTGGGACTAGCTATTATTATTGCATTATTCCGGAACAAGCTCACAATGAACATTGATGAGATAAATATTCTTAAATGGTAATTTATTAAGATATCTGATTTATGACCCAGTACATTTATTTAACAGTCCTTCTTCCATTCCTGGGATTCCTTGTGAATGGCATATTCGGAAGCAGGATTAAGAATGAAAAAGTTATAGGAATAATCGGCAGCGGAACGATCGGGTTATCATTCCTTATCGCAGCAGGTGCATTTATTCAGACTCTGGGAATGCCGGTCGATGACAGAAAAACATTTGTAACTTTGTTTAACTGGATTAAAGTTGGAGGCCTGAATGTAAATATCGCATATCAGGTCGATCAGCTTTCTCTGGTTATGGCGCTTATAGTAACCGGAGTAGGATTTATTATCCATGTATATTCAATCGGCTATATGCATGGCGATAAAAGTTTCTGGAGGTTCTTTTCCTACCTGAACTTGTTCATATTTGCAATGATGAACCTGATACTGGGAGATAATTTTGTCCTATTATTCCTCGGATGGGAGGGGGTAGGATTGTGCTCGTATCTTCTGATAGGATTCTGGTACGATAGAAAATTTGAGAAGAGTACAACAGCGGATGCCGCAAAGAAAGCATTCATAGTAAACAGGATAGGAGATTTTGGATTCCTGCTTGGGATGTTTCTTATTTTTATGACATTTGGGAGTCTTAACTTCAATGAGGTATTCGCAAGAGCCGCTTCTTTTAATGTACCGGTTTCTGTATTTAATTTTATTGCGCTGTTCTTATTTATCGGGGCTACCGGAAAATCTGCTCAGATTCCTTTATATATATGGCTGCCGGATGCTATGGCCGGTCCGACTCCCGTTTCCGCACTTATACATGCTGCAACAATGGTAACCGCGGGTGTTTATATGGTGGCAAGATGCTCTATTATTTTTGCCTCAGCGCCATCAATAATGATTTTGATTGCAATTATCGGCGCGCTGACTGCATTGTTTGCCGCATCAATCGGACTTGTACAGAATGATATTAAAAAGGTTCTGGCTTATTCAACTGTGAGTCAACTAGGATATATGTTTCTTGCTCTTGGAGTCGGTGCATTTACAGCAGGAATCTTTCATGTAATGACTCATGCATTCTTCAAAGCGTTATTATTCCTGGGCGCTGGATCAGTAATTCATTCAATGCATGATGAACAGGATATTCAGCATTACGGCGGATTGAAAAAATATATGCCGCGCACTGCAATGACATTTCTTATAGCTGCTCTTGCTATTTCGGGTATTCCACCTCTGTCAGGGTTTTTCTCTAAAGATGATATTCTATGGTACGCATTTGCAAACGGCAGTTTTCTGTTGTGGCTTATTGGAGCAGTTACTGCACTTCTGACAGCATTTTATATGTTCAGACTCTATTTCCTTACATTTGAAGGAAAGGAGAGATTCGGTCATGATAAGCATCCGCACGAATCACCGGGTCTTATGACAATACCATTGATGGTTCTTGCTGTTCTTTCTGCAGTCGGAGGATTCATCGGAATTCCAGCACTGTTTTCAGGCGAAGGAGGGAACAGATTTGAGAACTGGCTTGAGCCGGTATTTAAGAGCGCAAACTTCAAAACAGCCGGTTACGGTATTTATTCTTCTTTTGATGAAATAGCATTAATGCTTGTAACTGTCATTGGAGCCGGCCTTGCAATTTATTTTGCAAGATATGTTTACTTAAGGAATCCGCAGTTTGCAGTGAATACTTCAAAAAGATTTAAGGGATTATATAATCTCCTGCTGAACAAATACTTTGTTGATGAGTTTTATGATGCCGCTGTGGTTAATCCGATATTAAAGACTTCAGATAATTTCCTATGGCGAATTGCTGATGTGAAAATAATTGACGGTGTAGTTAACGGTACAGCTTCACTTATTGAACTAATTTCAGGCAGAATAAGAAAAATGCAGACGGGTGTTACACAGGTTTATGCTGTGGTAATGATGCTTGGCATTGTGATTGCTTTATTCTGGGTAATACTGAGTTTATAATTTATGGAAACAAATCAATTACTGTCATATATTCTGTTTACACCTTTCGTAGGAGCATTGCTGCTTCTTGTGTTTCAAAGGGACCAGGAAGAACAGATTCGTTTCTTTGGTTTAGCTATCTCTGTAATTACATTCATTATATCTCTCGTAGTATATTCAAAGTTTGAACCTCAAAATCCGAATTTCCAGTTTGTCCAGAAGATACCCTGGATCAGCAGTCTGAATGTAAGTTATCATGTTGGAATTGATGGATTAAGCATGCTGCTGCTGCTGCTTACAACATTTATTACTCCATTAACTTTGTTGTCAAGCTGGAAGAGCATTAATAAAAACATTAAGGAATTTACAATCTTCATGCTTCTGCTTGAAGTTGGAATGGTTGGAGTATTTGTATCATTAGATCTATTCCTGTTCTACATTTTCTGGGAAGCGATGCTTATCCCGATGTATTTTATAATCGGCATCTGGGGAGGTCCCAAGAGAATTTACGCATCAGTAAAGTTTTTTGTTTTTACGATGTTCGGAAGTCTGCTTATGCTTGTTGCAATAATCTGGCTTGCAGTAAGCGCAGGCGCGGTAGTGGGGCATTTTACTACTGATATAGTTGAGCTATACAGCATTGGTCCAGCCGCAGCGAAGAATTACCAGAACTGGATGTTTCTTGCATTTACTTTGAGTTTTGCAATTAAGGTACCGTTGTTTCCATTGCACACATGGCTTCCGGATGCGCATGTTGAAGCGCCGACTGCAGGAAGTATTATTCTTGCTGCCGTATTGTTGAAAATGGGTACCTATGGACTGATAAGATTCTGTCTGCCTTTATTCCCGTCAGCCGCTATGACATTTGCGCCATATATTTCGGTTCTTGCTGTAATCGGAATTATTTACGGGGCTCTTGTTGCGATGGTGCAGAAGGATATGAAGAAACTGGTTGCGTATTCTTCAGTAGCCCATCTTGGTTTTGTAGTGCTTGGCATTTTTGCAATGACACAGGAGTCAATGCAGGGCGCCATAATTCAGATGGTGAATCATGGTCTTTCAACAGGCGCACTCTTCTTTCTTGTTGGAGTTATTTACGAAAGAACGCATACCAGAGAAATATCAGAGTACGGCGGAATTGCAAAGATAGTTCCTCTTTTTGCTGTCGCATTTATGTTTGCTTCATTATCTTCAATAGGACTGCCAGGATTGAATGGTTTTATTGGCGAGTTCCTTATACTGCTCGGTTCATTCAAATCGCCTGTACTTAACAGCTGGTGGTATACAATATTTGCTGCATCAGGAGTAATATTTGCTGCTGTTTATTTATTGTGGATGTACCAGAGAGTTGTATTCGGTGAAGTTAAAAATCCGAAGATGGAAAAGCTAACGGATATGGCGCCAAGAGAAATATTTATATTTGGCGCAATGGCAGTATTTATAGTGTGGATAGGAGTTTATCCAAATACATTCCTGAAGATTTCTGACAGATCAACAGCAAAAGTAATTCTTCAGGTTAATGCTCCGCCGCCTGTTAATATCAGTAATTGAATGCTTATAGAATAATAAAAATATGATAAACGACTTTCAGGAATTTAACGGAATACTTCCTTTTATAATATTAGGCGCGGGGATATTAGTCTCGGTTCTGATTGAGATATATTCTTCGAAAAGCGAGAAACTTCTTCCATGGTTTTCTATTCTGGTATTCTTAGCCGCAGGATTCCATTCGCTTTATTATGCAGCAAATATAAAAGTCGTTATGCAGAATATGCTCCTTACCGGAGGTGTGCCGAATATATTCCATTTTGTTTTTAATATCGGGGCCGCAATAGTATGCCTGCTTTCAATTGATTATATAAAGAAGCACGGTACATATTTTGGCGAATATTATATACTTCTGCAGGCCTCTGTACTAGGAATGATGTGCATGGCCGGGGCGAAAGATCTGTTTATGATATTTCTGGGACTTGAAATAATGTCGGTCTGCTTCTATGCATTAGCCGGACTTAACAGGAAGAAATTAAATGCAAACGAGGCATCATTAAAGTATTTTTTACTCGGCGCTTTTGCAACAGGATTTATTGTTTATGGCATAGCATTGATTTACGGATCAGCGCAGACAACCTCCATTGATATGATAACTGCATTATTTCCATTACTTTATAAGAATATAATCTTCATAACGGGAGTGATTTTATTCCTAATTGGTTTTTCATTTAAGATTGCCGCGTTCCCGTTCCATATGTGGGTGCCGGATGTTTACGAAGGATCAGCAACAACTATTGCAGGATTATTTTCAACAGGCGGAAAAGCTGCTGCCTTCAGCGCTATCATTGCCGCACTTTCTGCAATATTCAGGAGTTCAATACATACGTTTCTGCCTTACCTTGCAGCTATTTCAGTTCTCTCAATGTTATTCGGAAGCATTGTAGCAATTTCACAGAGTAATATTAAAAGAATGCTTGCCTATTCTTCAATAGCCCATGCTGGTTATATGATAATAGGATTGGCCGCAGGTAATTCTGAAGGAATCGCAGGCGTTATATTTTATCTTACGGCTTATACTTTTATGAACCTCGGCGCATTCGGAATAGTTTCACTAATTGAAGGAACCGGAGAAACTAATCTTGAATTGAGTTCTTATGCCGGACTTGCTGACAGAAGTCCAGTTTTAGCTGTGCTGTTATCTGTCTTCATGTTTGCATTGGCGGGTCTTCCGCCATTCGCCGGTTTCTTCGGCAAGTATTATGTCTTTATAGCCGCAGTTAAAGCAAACTTAACCTGGTTAGCTATTGTTGGTGTAATTTCGAGTGCGATCAGTGTATATTTCTATATCCGTATCATAGTTCTAATGTATTTCAGGGAAACTCAGAATGAATTTGAGATTAATATAAGTAATACGGGTCTGCTTGCAGTATTTATTTCCTGCATGCTTGTTATAATTTTAGGAATTACTCCGGGTTCAGTTATTAATATGATAGCTTCGTTCCTATAAAAACTGAAAAGAATTATTCATTAAATAATTTATTTTAATTCAATGGTTCCATTATATACTGCCTTACAAATAAGGGATTTGGATAACTTCGCTATTAATGAAGCCGGCATTCCCGGAATTTTATTAATGGAGAATGCCGCCATTAACATCTCCAATGCAATAACTGACAAATTATCAGTTGGGAATTAAATAATCCCTTTCAGTTTTAATAGTTATTGTTTGCTTATTAACCGTATTAAGAGAAAAACGAATAATATCATTCCAAAAATATATGATCCAATCTGGAGTAAGGAAAATGCTCTAGTGGCTTTCCTAAACACATTAAATGAACCATCATCTTGTGAACCAGCTATACTA
>Ga0118677_10015593_pt1 | contig 10536 bp, 10 predicted proteins | sample AliMusrvi5mmetaG_FD_86154 | JGI IMG/M metagenome (GOLD analysis project Ga0118677, IMG submission 86154)
TTATTAAAGATACATTCTAAAAAGTATAACGAACTTTTTTATTAATTTATCACCAAAAACTTGCTAATTTAATAATTAAGCGTTGACATTAACTTTAAAATGTGATAAATTACTATAGCTATGTATTTGAGCAGTTTATTTGTTTTTGGAGGTGCACAAAATGGCAGTTGGACAAAGAGCTAAAATCACTCTTGCTTGCGAGGAATGCAAGAATAGAAATTATAATTCTATGAAAAATAAGAAGAACACTACTGAGCGTCTTACATTGAGCAAGTATTGCAAGTTTTGCAAGAAGCATACAGACCACAAAGAAACAAAATAACACCCTAAAAAGGATGTGAATGTTATGCCAAATGAGAAAGAAAATGCGTCAAAGGTTACTAAGGTGAAAACCAAGCCTCTTGTAGAAAAAAAGAAGAGGAAATACCTGTGGACTTATTTTAAGGAAATGTATATTGAACTTAAAAAAGTTACATGGCCTACAAAGGAAGAATTGCGCAATTATTCCATTTGCGTAGTTAGCTTTGTTTTAGCTTGTGCAATAATTATAGGTATTATGGACTTAGGTCTTTCTGCACTTATGCAATGGCTTTCAGGTACAACCGCAACTGATTTACCTACGCTATTAAAAGGTTTGATAGGTTAACATTAAGGAGCAGCGTGTAATGAGCATTGAAACTGAAAATCAAGCTAGATGGTATGTTGTGCATACCTATTCCGGATATGAAAACAAAGTTATGGACAGCCTTATGAGCCTTGTAGAAAATATGAGCCTCCAGGATTATATAATTGAAGTTAAAATTCCCGTTGAAGAAGTGCTTGAAGTAAAGAATGAAAAACGAAAAATAGTACAACGTAAGTTGTATCCGGGTTATGTTATGGTCAAAATGATTATGAACAAACAAACCCGCTATTTGGTACGCAATACCAGAGGCGTTACTGGCTTTGTAGGTCCTGGCTCAAAGGAGCCTATCGCATTGACCAACGAAGAAGTCCGTAGAATGGGCGTAGAGAATGTGGCTATTAAGCTGAACATTGCCAAGGGTGACTATGTAAATGTTGTTTCTGGTCCGTTAGATGGCTTCCAGGGCACTGTGGAAGAAGTAGACACTGCACATCAAAAGGTGCGTGTAATTGTAGCGATGTTTGGCAGAGAAACACCGGTAGAGCTAGACTTTGCACAAGTAAAGAAGCTATAGCAGTAAATAACATTAAACTGATGGTAATTACGCTAGCACGGAGCTATTAATGCGTATTAATCATAAATTGCATTGTTTTCTTAGAAAAACATTGCAGTGGGAGGATGCTAATGCAGCATCCGCAATACCACATTAACTTAAAGAGGAGGTGTAATTATGGCAAAAAAGATAACAGGTATGGTTAAACTGCAAATTTCAGCAGGTAAGGCTACACCGGCTCCTCCTGTTGGCTCAGTATTAGGTCCTCATGGTATTAATATTATGGGCTTCTGCAAGGAGTTTAATGAACGTACAGCAAAGCAGGCTGGGCTTATTATCCCTGCGGTTATTACTATTTATCAAGACCGCTCATTTTCATTTGTAACAAAGACTCCGCCGGCAGCAGTGCTTATTAAAAAGGCTTGCGGCATAGAGAGTGGCTCTGGTGTTCCTAACAAGACAAAGGTTGCCAAGATAACAAAGGCACAGCTTAAAGAAATTGCAGAAACAAAGATGCCAGATTTAAATGCGGCAAACTTAGATACAGCTATTTCTATGATAGCAGGCACAGCTCGCAGCATGGGCGTAACAGTTGTTGACTAGTTTCCAGTTTACCTAAAAAAGTGGGAGGGGCTTAAAAGCACCGCAAATACCACATGGAGGAAAAGAAATGAAAAGAGGAAAAAAATATACAGAGAGTCTGAAGCTCATTGAGCCTCTGAAGCTCTATGACCCTGCCGAGGCTGTTGCACTTTCTTTGCAGACTGCAAAGGCAAAGTTTGACGAAACGGTAGAATTATCTATTAAATTAGGCGTTGACCCGCGTCACGCTGACCAACAGGTTAGAGGCGTTGTTGTATTGCCTCATGGTACAGGAAAAACACTTCGCGTTTTAGTTCTTGCTAAGGGCGATAAAATTGCTGAAGCAGAGGCAGCAGGTGCTGACTTTGCTGGCGGCGAAGAATTAGTAGCAAAAATTCAAACTGAAAACTGGTTCGATTATGATGTAATCGTAGCTACTCCGGATATGATGGGCGTTGTAGGTCGTTTGGGTAAGGTTCTTGGACCTAAGGGCTTAATGCCAAATCCAAAGTCTGGTACAGTTACAATGGATATTGCTAAGGCAATCAATGACATCAAGGCTGGTAAGGTAGAATATAGAGTTGATAAAACATCTATTATTCATGTTCCTGTAGGAAAAGTTAGCTTTGCACAAGATAAGCTAATGGAAAACATTAATGTGCTTATGGAGGCAGTTATAAAGGCAAAGCCTTCTGCAGCAAAGGGAACCTATCTTCGCTCAGTCGTTATATCTACAACGATGGGTCCTGGCATCAAAATTAATGGTGCAAAATTTTAATACTTGACAATAAGAATTTTTAAGGATACAATAACACGGTCAATTGAATAAACTCATCACCATAGACAGCAGGTGCATTATATGCTTAATTTCCTGCCGAGGAGAATGAAAGTTGCTTTTCAGCCCCCTTATGTCTATACGGGGGCTTATTCTTTTAATAAAACAATATGGAGGTGCAAAATAGTGTCAGCTATAAAAGATGCAAAGACAGCGGTTATTAATGAGATTAAAGATAAACTTTCTAGAGCAAAAGCTGTAGTTCTCATTGATTATAGAGGCTTAACTGTAGCGGAGGTTACACAGCTTCGAAATAATTGCCGCAAAGCAGCTGTTGACTACAAGGTTTATAAGAATACCATGGTTAGCCTTGCAGCAAAAGAGCTAGGCATTACGGGATTAGACCAATACCTTGAAGGTCCAAATGCGTTTGCCTTTAGCTTTAGTGATGTAGTAGCCCCTGCAAAGGTGCTAAACGCATTTGCTAATAGTGTAAAGAAGACAGAAATCAAAGCAGGCTTGATGGAAAATGCAGTTATTGATGCAAAAGCAGTAAAAGCGCTTGCCGATTTACCAAGCAAGGAAACACTCATTGTCAATCTTATGTGGGCGCTACAAGGCAACACTCGCAAGCTTGCAGTTGCGCTTAACGCAATCAAAGAACAAATGGAAGCATAAATTAAATTTAATTGGAGGTATTTTATTATGACAAATCAAGAAATTTTACAAGCAATTAAGGAAAAGACAATACTAGAAATCGCTGAGCTAGTTAAAATGCTGGAGACAGAATTTGGCGTATCTGCTGCTGCACCTGTAATGGCAGCTGGCGGCGGTGCTGCTGCTGTTGCAGAAGTTGTTGAAGAGAAGACTGAGTTTGACGTTATACTTACAGAAATAGGTCCAAATAAGCTTTCTGTTATAAAGGTAGTACGCGAGCTTACTGGTCTTGGTCTAAAGGAAGCGAAGGACATGGTTGAAGCTGCTCCTAAGGCTATTAAAGAAGGCGCAAGCAAGGATGAGGCAGAAAGCATTAAGGCAAAGATTCTTGAAACTGGCGCATCTGTAGAGATTAAGTAATTTTTCTCTTATACTCTATAAATAAAAAGCTCTTATAGTTTTGCTATAGGAGCTTTTTTGTTATATATCAAAACATTATTTTACATTTTTTGTGTGCTCCGTTGTATGATCATCTCCTGCCATTCTTGATTTAGTGTAACAAAACGTGCCGACCAGCCAGAAATTTTTACTGCAAGGTTTTGATATTGCTCTGGATGCTTTTGCGCCTCCAGCAAAACTTCATTATTAATGACGTCAATTTGCATAAAAAAGCCGCTCAGCTCCATAAAACCTTTCATTAAACTTATAATTATATTCAAACCTTCATTTTTTTCAAAGCAAGCAGGGTCTAACTTTATATCCAAAGCAGTTCCGCAGGTAAGCTTAGATAGGTCGCACTTGCAATGAGAACGTATTATGGCAGTCGCACCGTCCTTATCGGTGCCTGGTGTAGGACTAAGGTTACCGGCAAGTATATCACCATCTTTAAAACCATGTGCAGTAGCCAAGTGATAACGCCAGTCAATCTGTCTGCCAAAGGTGCTTATGCCTGCCGGGCGAAGAACGCCATTTCGCGCTTTTACTTCTCTTACAGCACAAATGAAATCTTCAGTAATGTGTGCAGCAATGCTATCCACTTCGTCATTGTCATTGCCATAATAGGTATAGGCATTTTGCACATAACGCCTTAATGGCTCGTTTTCTGCCCAATTATTGTGCAAAATATTTAAAAAATCTTTTAGGGAAATCTTTTTTGCATCAAACACTAACTTTTTTATTGCATAAAGGCTATTTGCAACATCGGGAATACTACCCAAGTGAGGCGAAAGTACCGTATATCTTGCCCCGCCATTAAAATATCCTTTTGCTTTTTGAATGCAGTCATCTGTAAAAAAAGAAACTACAGAGCATGGAAGAGGATTTTTTCCCCATGTATCCGCCTGCAAATGAAAATCAGCTATCGTTTGATTAAGCTTTTCCTTATATGCGCTATAAAGCTGGTCATAGCTTTCGAAATTGATGTCTATATCTTTCTTGTCAATATGAAGAACATTTTTTTGCAATAATGCAAAGCCATCAATAGCAGTATAAGAAAATAATGTTTTTCCAGGCACTTGAATTTCCCAACAGCCATCATTGGCAAAAGCGCTTGCTTCATTTTCAGAGTATCCAAATTCAAGCATACTTTTTAGTATTAGTTCTTCGTTATATACTGCAACAGCGCCGCCCCCAAACCTGATAACCTCTGCAATGCGCTTAAAAAGCAAGGAGGGAGTAGCACTATTAATTCGTATGGCAATAGGAAAATCACCTATAGGAAGCTCCTCTAATATATCCAGCACCAGATAGGTCACTTCGTTAGTAATTTCCTCTCCAAATTCATCAATGCCGCCCAGCACAATGTTTTGATAATGTTGAGCATCGCCGCTGCCTTTGCCTTCCAGCGTAATCCATTCACAGCCCTTTATAAAAAAATGAGCAAGTATTTCTCTGGCTTCAGTAATTGTTAGCTTTCCTTGAGCTAAATCATTTTTTAAATATTCACCAAGTATTTGGTCAATTCTGCCTATGCCGGGCCAATTTCCGCAGAGCCTAATAAATGCGAATAAGAACCAAAGTGCCTGGACAGCTTCTCTAAAACTACTTGGCTTTTCAAAAGGTGCCTTTTTTAGATTTTTTAGTAAAGCTGTATAATATTCTTTTTCACTTGCTTTACTTTGTGCTAAAAGCATTTTAATATTCTCTATATATCGGCTGTGCCAAATTTTCAGCGAACTATACACGTTTTTAAGCGATAAAAGCAACTCCCGTTCATCTTCCGCTAAATTTTCTTCCAGACGAGCATCAATTTGCGTTTTATATTGGTTTAAGCCAATGCGCAGTGCTTTGTCGAAACCACAGGTAAGATGGCTAATGCTTGAAAATATTTGTTCACCATTGAATTTAGCCGGCACAATATGCGTTATAGCATCAAATAGTGTAGCACTTCCGCATATCAGCTCATTTGAGCAAATTCTAATAGGTGCTTCCAATACAATTCTATTAATGGCAATATCATATTTTTTCATGGGGGATAGGCCTTCGAAACTTATGATATCATCAAGGGTTACGTGGGGACTTTTATGCAGCTCTCTGCCAAATACGCCATCCAGTGCCTGTTTAGCAAAGCTTCTAGTACTTCCGGAAAGCCTTATTGGTCTTTTTTCTCTTATTGGAGAATAAAATGCTACTTCCATCTTTCTGCTTCCTCCATAATAAAATTATATTGTCACAAGTCACAAAATGCTATGGACATTTGCATTGTTTTTATGTATAATTCATTCAAGAGGAGCTTGATAAGATTGAAAATACAGAATTTAAGTATAGATTATATTTGCGCGCAGCATGGCGTTTGTGAAACGGATAAAACGAGGCATATTAAGACGTTGCCTTGGCTTTCTGTCGTAGTCAGTACAAAAGGGTATTATACTATAGCACTTGATGGGAATGCCGCATTCGATACTCAGGCGGGCGGCTGCTTTATTGCACCTGCTGGAGCGGTTCAGGATATTTTGCACAATACGCCATTGGCTCAGCCCATGGAAATGAAATGGGTGTTTATAGATGTGAAAGTAAATATGCTCTATAAGTTAGATGATCTATATGTTTTTCCTGTTACACTGCCTGCTGCAAGCTGTGATGGAATTTTAGCGCTCATTGACAAATTACTTGAGTCCGATGATACCGATATTCTTAATGTTTGTTTAAAGAACAAGCTTGGCTTTGAGCTTTTAGCTTGCTTATTGCCTTATGCAAAACCAAAAAAGAAAATTGACCAAAGCATCATGCCGGCAATCAATTTAATAAGAAACTCCTATGCACAGCAGTTGAGCGTAGCGCAGCTTGCAAATGTATGTTGTATGTCTGTTAGTACATTTATTCGTAAATTTAAACAAGCAACGGATACTAGCCCAATTTCATATATAAATAATTTAAGATTATCTATTGCCTCTTCTTTATTAATTACATCTGATCTATCCATAGGAGAAATATCAGAGCAGACAGGTTTTTTTGACCAGTTTTATTTTTCGAAAAGTTTTAGAAAAAAATATGGGAAAGCCCCAAAAAATTATAGAAATATGCTTACGAATGAACGATAAAAAGAAGAAGCGGCAAATGCCGCTTCTTCAAAATGCTATTTCTAAACCGATTTTATTCAGCAAGCTTCTTATAGCTATCTATTCTCTTTTTTGCATCTTCTTCTGCTTTATCAAACAGTCCGTTTGCAATTTCAGGGAATTGCTTAACTAAGGTAGCATAACGAGTTTCGCCTTTAATGAAATCCTGATAGCTGGCAGTTGGCTCTTTGCTGTCTAATGTAAAAGGCTTAACGCCTTCTGGTGCATCTGGATTATAGCGATACAGTGACCAATAGCCTGCTTCAACTGCATTCTTTGTTTCGCGTTGAGAAAGGCTCATATTAATACCTTGATTGATGCAAGGGGAGTAAGCGATTATTAGGGATGGTCCCTTGTATGCTTCTGCCTCAGAGATTGCCTTTAGCAGCTGCGCCTGATTTGCTCCCATAGCCACCTGAGCCACATATACATAGCCATAGCTCATTGCCATCATACCAAGGTCCTTCTTACGGGTGCGCTTACCGGCAGCTGCAAACTTTGCAACAGAGCCTGTAGGAGTGGATTTGGAAGACTGACCGCCGGTGTTTGAGTAAAGCTCTGTATCAAGTACAAGAACGTTTACATCTTCGCCCATTGCCAGTACATGGTCAAGTCCGCCGTAGCCAATATCGTATGCCCAACCATCGCCACCAAATATCCATACCGATTTCTTAATAAATAAGTCTTCCATGGACGCGATTTCTTTGCAAAGTGCATCACAATCACATTCGCCGTTTTTACAGCTATTGACCAAAGCTTTCAAAGCAACAGCGGCTGTCTTGGAGCCTTCCGCATCATCCATAGCATTTAGCCAATTTTGGCAGGTTGCTTTTGCAGCCTCATCACTCTGCTCAGCTAATTGAGCCACTAACTCAGCAAGCTTTGCTCTGCGCTGTGTGAAAGCAAGGTTCATACCAAAGCCAAACTCTGCATTGTCTTCAAAGAGTGAGTTAGCCCAAGCAGGACCATAGCCTTTATCATTAACTGTATAAGGACAAGTAGGCGCACTGCCTCCATAGATGGAGGAACAGCCTGTTGCGTTTGCGATAACCATTCTGTCTCCAAAGAGCTGTGTAACCAGCTTTACATAAGGGGTTTCGCCACAGCCGGCGCAAGCGCCAGAGAACTCAAATAATGGCTGTAAGAACTGACTGCCCTTAATAGTGGATTTATTAAATTCCACATTTGGTTTTGGTTGTGAAAGTGCATAAGCCCAGTTGGCAGATTCCTTTTGCTCAAGTGTTGCCAATGGTTCCATTACCAAAGCCTTTTGCTTGGAAGGACAAACGTCTGCACAGTTTCCGCAGCCGGTACAATCTAATGGGCTAATTTGCATACGGAACTCATAGCCTGCAAACTCCTTGCCTGTAGCGGGCTTGGTAATATAGGTTTCAGGTGTTTTGTCATCCTTTTTAGTGAGGAAAGGGCGAATAACTGCATGAGGGCAAACAAACGAGCATTGATTACACTGTATACAATTTTCAGGTATCCAATTAGGAACATTTACGGCTATACCGCGCTTTTCAAACTGTGTAGTTCCCACAGGCACAACGCCGGATGGGTCAAAAGCTGATACAGGTAACAGGTCACCCTTTTGTGAAAGTATAGGATGAACCACTAAATCATAATACTTTGTAGCAGGAACTTTTAGCATATCTGCACCAGCATTTGTATTTGCCCATTCAGCAGGGTATTTGACTTCTTCCAGACCAGCAATAGCCCTATCAATGGCAGCATTGTTCATATTGACAATGGCGTCGCCTTTTTTGCCATAGGATTTCTTCACAGCATCCTTCATATACTTTTCTGCATCTGTATAGGGGATAACGTTTGCAAGCTTAAAGAAAGCAGCCTGCATAACCATATTTATTTTGCCGCCTAAGCCAACTTCCGTAGCGATTTTTTGAGCATCTATATTGTAAAACTTTAGCTTTTTTGAAGCAATAGCGCGCTTCATTTCAACAGGAAGCATTTTGTCCAGCTCTTTTGTGCTCCACATAGAGTTCAGCAGGAAGGTGCCTCCTTCTTTGATTTCACTTACAACATCATATCTTGTAACATAGGAAGGGTTATGGCAAGCAACAAAGTCTGCTTGATCAATTAAATAAGGCGATTGTATTGGCTGATTGCCAAAGCGTAAATGAGATATTGTGATGCCGCCAGACTTTTTGGAATCATACACGAAATAGCCCTGTGCATACATATCTGTATGGTCGCCAATGATTTTAATGGAATTTTTATTTGCTCCAACGGTTCCGTCAGCGCCAAGCCCATAGAACTTGCAGCGAACCACGCCCTCCGGTGCAGCATTTATAAATTCATTAATAGCTAATGAGGTATCTGTTACATCATCCACAATACCTACAGTAAAGTGGTTCTTTGGCTTTGCAGCTTTCATATTAATATATACTGCATTTATCATAGTAGGCGTAAACTCTTTGGAGCCAAGACCATAGCGGCCGCCAATTACTGAAATATCCTTCTTGCCTGCCTCTGCCAATGCAGCGCAAACGTCAACATACATAGGTTCGCCCAAGCTGCCTGGCTCTTTTGTGCGGTCAAGCACGGAAAGGCGCTTGCAAGTAGCAGGAAGAGCTCCAACAAAATGGCTGATGGAGAAGGGGCGATATAAGCGAACCTTTATCAAGCCAACCTTTTCACCCTTTTTCGTAAGGTAATTAACAGTTTCCTCGATAGCGTCACAGCTGGAGCCCATAGAGATAATAACGTCTGTAGCATCTGGTGCACCAACGTAATCAAATAAATTATAATTTCTGCCTGTAAGAGCACCTACCTGCTTAAAGGTATCTTCCACAATACCAGGAACTGCCAAATAATACTTGTTGGCAGCTTCGCGATTTTGAAAATAAATATCTGGATTTTGGGCTGTACCCTGTTGATGAGGATGCTCTGGATTGAGAGAGCGGGCACGGAAAGCGGAAATGGTTTCCCAATCAATGAGCTTCGCCATATCTTCATACTCTATGGAATCAATCTTTTGCACTTCGTGCGAGGTACGGAAGCCATCAAAGAAATGTAAGAAAGGCACAGAGGATTTTAGTGTAGCTAAGTGAGCTACTAAAGCAATATCCATAGCCTCTTGAACAGATGCGCTGGCTATCATAGCAAAGCCTGTCTGACGGCAAGCCATAACGTCTGAATGGTCACCAAATATAGATAAAGCATGAGCAGCAAGCGCACGAGCGGTCACGTGGAACACGCAGGGCAAAAGCTCACCGGAGATTTTATACATATTGGGTATCATTAATAAAAGTCCTTGGCTTGCGGTAAAGGTAGTGGTAAAAGCACCAGCAGCCAGTGAACCATGAACAGCACCGGCAGCGCCAGCCTCTGATTGCATTTCTGCAAAGCGCATAGTTTGTCCAAAAATATTTTTTCTGCCATGAGCTGCCCAATCGTCGCCAACCTCAGCCATGGGAGAGGATGGAGTGATAGGGTATATGGCGGCAACGTCACTAAAAGCATAAGCCACATGTCCTGCTGCTGTATTACCGTCAATAGTCATTTTTTTTGCCATTGTTTGTTTTCCTCCTAAAATATAAAATATATTGTTAATGACAAGCCAAAAAGACATGCCAAAAAACTGCAAAGTGCATTGTAATACTTTATAAAAAGCATTTAGAATATTATAATGTTTTAATGGGAAAGTGTCAAGGAAAGTGAGGCATGGGGTGAATATTTTAATAAACCTAGTCAATTTCTATATGTATCACTTCAATTTGCCTAAATTCGTTCAATACTAAAATAGATTCGAAACTATATAAGC
>Ga0118677_10015595_pt1 | contig 10534 bp, 7 predicted proteins | sample AliMusrvi5mmetaG_FD_86154 | JGI IMG/M metagenome (GOLD analysis project Ga0118677, IMG submission 86154)
ATCCCCGTTGCGGGCTGTGCGCGAAGTTCCGCGCCTGGCTCGAAGCGCAGCCGAAGCGGGTGGGCGTTGAATTCGTGGCCTACGATTCCGCGGAAGCAAACGCGAGATTTCCCGGCCTGGTGGAAATGGGCGCGGACCGCGAGGTGGTGGTGCTGGCCGATGACGGTCGCTGGTGGCAGGGGGGAGACGCGTGGCTGACCTGCCTGTGGACGACCGCCCGATATTACGAGTGGTCGTTCCGGCTGGCTGCTCCGGTTTTCCAACCGCTGGTAAAGAAAGCCGTGCATCTGCTTTCCGAAAACCGCCTGACCCTTTCCTCCCTCATGAAGCTCAAAACCGACTCGGAACTGGCGGACGCGCTCTCCGCCATTGCCGGAGCGCCATGCGAAGACGGCGCTTGCCGCAAGTGAACCATCGTGAATCCCATGTTTCTGAAATATCCGGGATGTCCATGAAATGCGGAAATGTCTATGATCTGTTGCCCATCCCGTCCAGCACGAGTTCTCTATCGACCTCCGCCATCGTTGCCGGACTTGCGACAAACAACACTTGCGCCTTCACCTTCCGGTCCCGGAATCAAGCGGGTATTGATGTTGGAAGACCGGACGCGCTGCGGCAACACATTTCTGCCAATCACGCGGGATGTTCTCGGAGGGTTTCTGGAGTTCGGGGAGAACCCGGCACCAGAAATCACCTCGGCGTCCGGTCGCTTCGCCGGGCTGATGCCGAAACGCACGCTGAGCGCGCGGGAGATGTCCAAGCTTAGGACACCGGCCAAGGCGGTTTTGCGCCTTTGCACCCGGCCTTCGATATCTCAAGCTCTGATGCGGATCCGTTCAATCCTGCCATCCGACAGCGTCAACCCGGCTAACGCCCGTCCTCATACCGTCATGAAACTTCCGGCATCCCTCCGCCTGCTCCGCTTTGGATCTCTAGCAGCCCTGCTCGCAGCGCAACCCGCGCACGCCGCCAATCAGATGTGGGACGGCGGCTCCACGGTGGATGGAAACTGGTCCACGATCACCAACTGGGACGGCGACTCCGCCGCACCGGGTGCCACCAGCGGCACGACGAATGCCGACATCGCCACTTTCAATGCCGCCATCGCCAACACCTGGGGCCTCGCCGGCACACCCATCGTCATTCCTTCTAACCAGAATATCGGCGGCATCAGCTTTGATGCGACGGCCGGCAACTACTTCATCGGCACCACGACCGGCAACTCCATCAAGCTGAGCAGCGGCGGCACGATCCAAATCCTCAACACGCTGGCGGCAACCAACGCCATTGAAACCGTCAATGCGCCGCTGGTCATCCAGGGCGCGGAACGGGACATACGCCATTGCGAACAACAGCTCCAATGGCACGGGCGCGGGCGCGGGCACCTTGAACATAGGTGGTGCGATCAGCGGCGGCGCCGCCGGAGCCACCGTACTGTCCCTCGGCGGCAGCAACACCAATTCCAACCCAATCAGCGGCACCATCGGCAATGGCTCCGCCACCTCCCTGGCCCTAACCAAAGGCGACGCGGGCACCTGGACGCTGACCAAGGCCCCCGCCTACACGGGCGTCACCACCATCAGCGGAGGCTCGTTGGACATTGTTGGACCGATCGGCAATGTGACAATGCCCTCTTCGAGCATCATCAATAACGCGACGATGCGCTTTGCCCTCACCGGCGGTGGCATCGGTATCCTCACCCTGGCCAATGCAATCAGCGGAACCGGCGCGTTCACCATCGACACCGACTCGTCCAACGGTTCCCGCGTGCAGTTGCAGGGCACGGCCATGAGTAACGCGCGAACCTGGAACATTGTCAACAAGGGCGCGCTATGGCTCGTCGGTGGGGCTGGCACCTGGGGCAGCATCATGAATGTCAACGTTGACCTCGGCACCGGGGCGCGCTTGTCGGTGAGCGGCTCATCCGCCGGCGCGATCTTCAATATCGGCAGCCTGACCGGCAACGGACAGGTGATTGCTGAGAACGCCCCCGCCGGAGAGACCTTGGTCGTAGGCAACGGGGATGGTTCCTCCACCTATTCTGGCGTCATGAGCGGTGTCTGCGCCCTCACCAAGGCCGGCAGCGGCACCCTCACCCTCAACGGCCCTAACACCTATACCGGCGCCACCACCGTGCATGCCGGCACGCTGGCGCTGGGCTCCGCGGGATCCCTGTCGAACAGCCCAACCCTCGTCGTCGGCGATGCCGGTTCCGGCGGTGCGGTGCTTGATGTGACGGCCAAGACCGGTTTCACCATTGCCAGCAACCAGGCCCTCAAGGGGATCGGCACCGTGAACGTTGGCCCCGGCAAGGTCGTCACGAACAACGGCACTCTGGCCACCGGCAATTCCATCGGCACGCTCAACATCACTGGCGGCTACAAGTTCGGTGCCACGTCGGTTTGGTTGCTCGAAACCGACGCGACGACATCCGACCAAATTGCCATCAGCGAAGGAGTCACCATCGCGAGCGGAGCGCAAATTGCCTTCTCCGGGGGCACCGGTGCCGCCAGTTATGTGTTGGCCACCTATTCCGGCCCCCTCGTCGGCTCTTTCGCGAGCACGACTCCGCCCGCCGGCTACTCGCTGGATTACTCCATCGCAGGCCAGATCCGATTGCTGCTGACAAACGGCGGCTACACCGCCTGGGCCGCCACCAACGCCGGCGGACAGGCCGCCAACCTCGACTACGACCACGACGGCGTCTCCAACGGCGTGGAATATTTCATGGGCAAGACCGGTTCCTCGTTCACCGCCAACCCAAGCGTGGCGGGCGGCAAAGTCACCTGGCCGCGCGATCCCGCCGCTCTCGCCACCTTCAAGGTGCAGGTGTCCACCGATCTAGCAATATGGACAGACGTCCTGCCGCCCAACCCGAGCATCGACGAGTCCATCCCCACCCAAGTGACCTACACCCTGCCCATCGGCGTCCCAAAGCAATTCTGCCGCTTGGCGGTCATGCCCTAACCCCGCCCGTTTGTGCCACTCGGCAAGTGCTCGAAGTTTCGATGGGTCATTCCAAGTGCCTGGCATCCGGCAAAGGCAAATCGAAAATGTCAGGGCGCGGCCCAACCTCAGCGGCTTCAAGCGCCCCGGCGAGCCCCTGGCCAAGGTCGAATACCACCCGATGGATCTGCTGCGCTTCATTGGGAAAAACTCCATGCCGCTCAACACGATGATGGAGCGCGCCGGGATGTCGGAGATGGGCACCTTTGAGCGGACAATACCGCCAATGACCGCGACGTTTCAATCCGCGCCCCCCGTGTGAGGGGCGACAAGCGCACGGTGTAGTCGGTGCCGTTGGCGTGGCGTTTCAATCCGCGCCCCCCGTGTGAGGGGCGACCGCCTGAGATTGCGAGCTTGCGGAGGGGGTTGTAGTTTCAATCCGCGCCCCCCGTGTGAGGGGCGACTGGACGAATGCCCCAGCCAGCGTTGCAGCACGTTGTTTCAATCCGCGCCCCCCGTGTGAGGGGCGACGGGCCGATGAAGCGCAGCTTGCCCGAGCGATTCTCGTTTCAATCCGCGCCCCCCGTGTGAGGGGCGACGGTAATATCAACCATGTCGCAAGTCCACTTGCTGGTTTCAATCCGCGCCCCCCGTGTGAGGGGCGACCGTCGCACTCATAGCAAGATATACCGGATGGACCGTTTCAATCCGCGCCCCCCGTGTGAGGGGCGACTGCGTTGCGGGGCGGGGCGGCGTGGTGCGCCGTGTTTCAATCCGCGCCCCCCGTGTGAGGGGCGACGATGATGGCGACCGGATCCACCGCGTCGGAGGTGTTTCAATCCGCGCCCCCCGTGTGAGGGGCGACGTTATATTGCGGCAGGCGGCACGATCCAGGAATTGTTTCAATCCGCGCCCCCCGTGTGAGGGGCGACCCCTACGGCAACTTTTCCATCCGCGATACCGATGTTTCAATCCGCGCCCCCCGTGTGAGGGGCGACGACGGCAGGGGCCTGACGGCCCTGATCGTGGATTGTTTCAATCCGCGCCCCCCGTGTGAGGGGCGACCACAGGTCCAGCCCGGTGGGCATGCTGCCGCATTGTTTCAATCCGCGCCCCCCGTGTGAGGGGCGACGCAAGCTTTCCGAGGAAGACAAGGCGGCACGCTTGTTTCAATCCGCGCCCCCCGTGTGAGGGGCGACTTTTGAGTTTCATCAGTAGATCGACTCGGTGGTGGTTTCAATCCGCGCCCCCCGTGTGAGGGGCGACCTTTGGCCATGGTTTACGAGAGGCGCGCGGGGGTGTTTCAATCCGCGCCCCCCGTGTGAGGGGCGACCAGCGCGTGATGCTGATAGTATGTGGGCGGTGTGTTTCAATCCGCGCCCCCCGTGTGAGGGGCGACCCGGCCCCGGCATCGGCCTCGGCGACTATCTGGTGTTTCAATCCGCGCCCCCCGTGTGAGGGGCGACAATGCTCCTATCCCGAACGTCTCCTTGAGGAGTTGTTTCAATCCGCGCCCCCCGTGTGAGGGGCGACTGCCATTCATTGCAGCATGTTAGAGGCTTGACAGGTTTCAATCCGCGCCCCCCGTGTGAGGGGCGACCGGTGAACTGCTCCATCTCCACGGTCATGTCCTCGTTTCAATCCGCGCCCCCCGTGTGAGGGGCGACGAGCGGGGGTTCCCGGTGTCCTCGGCAATGTAGAGTTTCAATCCGCGCCCCCCGTGTGAGGGGCGACGGCAGTACCACACGCCGCAGAATCGGCAGCGATAGTTTCAATCCGCGCCCCCCGTGTGAGGGGCGACCACCGCCACGATCAGGGCGATGACCCAGTTGCCTGTTTCAATCCGCGCCCCCCGTGTGAGGGGCGACGCCGGTGTCCTTTAGCTCAAGCGTGGTGCCGGCGGTTTCAATCCGCGCCCCCCGTGTGAGGGGCGACGAGGGCGGCTGGCAACCGGATCATCTATGCAGTCGTTTCAATCCGCGCCCCCCGTGTGAGGGGCGACGGCATGCCGGAGTGCGGACGGCAAAGTGTTAGGTGTTTCAATCCGCGCCCCCCGTGTGAGGGGCGACCAGCACGTACTCCGGCATGATCCAGAAACTGGAGTTTCAATCCGCGCCCCCCGTGTGAGGGGCGACCGGAGGTTGCCGGATTGAGGCCGAAGAACGGGGTGTTTCAATCCGCGCCCCCCGTGTGAGGGGCGACTGTCGGCAAGGATGACCCAGGCAATGATCCGGACGTTTCAATCCGCGCCCCCCGTGTGAGGGGCGACTGGGCGCGATATCGTCGTGGCCGGCGATGTCGTGTTTCAATCCGCGCCCCCCGTGTGAGGGGCGACTTTGGTTCATTCGATCTTCGCCACAGTATCATGTTTCAATCCGCGCCCCCCGTGTGAGGGGCGACCATCCATGGCCTCGTCAGTCACGCCGTAGCCGGGTTTCAATCCGCGCCCCCCGTGTGAGGGGCGACGCCAAGTCTCCCGCTGCGCCGCTCTACCGGCAGGTTTCAATCCGCGCCCCCCGTGTGAGGGGCGACCCTTGAGCAGGGTGATGAGTTCTTTCGTTAGAGGTTTCAATCCGCGCCCCCCGTGTGAGGGGCGACGGACACAAGCGCAAAGTCCGCAAGGCGGCCTCCGTTTCAATCCGCGCCCCCCGTGTGAGGGGCGACGGTAAAGAAGGGTGAATAAGAGTGAAAAAGCCTGAAAGTTTCAATCCGCGCCCCCCGTGTGAGGGGCGACTTCTGCGGCGGCCTGTCAATGTCCTTCATGCCGGGTTTCAATCCGCGCCCCCCGTGTGAGGGGCGACCCTGGAGCGGATCGCGCAATGCGTGTTCACCGCGGTTTCAATCCGCGCCCCCCGTGTGAGGGGCGACCCGCCGAGCTCTACACCGTCAGGAGAGCGTCATGTTTCAATCCGCGCCCCCCGTGTGAGGGGCGACCGCGGCCCGCGGCGTCGTGCCGGCTAATCCGAAGGTTTCAATCCGCGCCCCCCGTGTGAGGGGCGACGACACCTGGCCGGAACTCGCCGGCTGCGAGAGCGTTTCAATCCGCGCCCCCCGTGTGAGGGGCGACCAATCTGTTGGTGACCCGCGAGGTCAACGTCATGTTTCAATCCGCGCCCCCCGTGTGAGGGGCGACGGCCTTGCAAAATCCGCCGCCCCGTTCCTGCATCGTTTCAATCCGCGCCCCCCGTGTGAGGGGCGACCTCGACCGCCGCAGAGGCTCATGCCGTCGCGCTGTTTCAATCCGCGCCCCCCGTGTGAGGGGCGACTGACCGATCCGTCAGGGCAGGGATACAACGGACGTTTCAATCCGCGCCCCCCGTGTGAGGGGCGACCGCTCACCCTGGCGGACGGCGGGTTCATCGGTCAGTTTCAATCCGCGCCCCCCGTGTGAGGGGCGACGACTTGCAATGGGCGCATCGCAGAGATCAGCCAGTTTCAATCCGCGCCCCCCGTGTGAGGGGCGACCGCAGCCGCCAGCGGCAGCGCCCCAGAAGCCATGTTTCAATCCGCGCCCCCCGTGTGAGGGGCGACCTTCCTGGCGCGCCGTTCTAACCAACGCCTCCCAGTTTCAATCCGCGCCCCCCGTGTGAGGGGCGACGCCACATCATAGCACACCCGTTCCGGGGGAGACAGTTTCAATCCGCGCCCCCCGTGTGAGGGGCGACGGACAAGATCATCCCCGCGGTAACGGACCCGTTGTTTCAATCCGCGCCCCCCGTGTGAGGGGCGACCATTGGCGCGGATCGTGCGGAGGTCTTTCGGAGAGTTTCAATCCGCGCCCCCCGTGTGAGGGGCGACGCCTCATGTTCTCAGTTTGGCCAGGGGCGGAGTTGTTTCAATCCGCGCCCCCCGTGTGAGGGGCGACCCTGCCCGCTGAGAAAGCGCGCGTGTTGGTCCCCGTTTCAATCCGCGCCCCCCGTGTGAGGGGCGACGGTGGAGCTTGCCCACTTCCCCGGTATCCTGTTTGTTTCAATCCGCGCCCCCCGTGTGAGGGGCGACCTTCCACGCTGTCGCCGTCTTTGTAGGCGGCCACGTTTCAATCCGCGCCCCCCGTGTGAGGGGCGACTGGCAGGGTCCTCGATACAAACCACAGGGACGCGGTTTCAATCCGCGCCCCCCGTGTGAGGGGCGACGGTCTTGCCCGGTGCGCGCGGCCCGGTTGGCAACGTTTCAATCCGCGCCCCCCGTGTGAGGGGCGACTTTTCCAAGACTCTCTATACATACTCCAGCCTCGTTTCAATCCGCGCCCCCCGTGTGAGGGGCGACGAGGTGGCATGAATGGACGGCGCGGAGGAAATGGTTTCAATCCGCGCCCCCCGTGTGAGGGGCGACAACGGCCCCCGATACTACAGTTGACGCCCCTACGGTTTCAATCCGCGCCCCCCGTGTGAGGGGCGACGACACAGATTTGAGAAGAATTCCGGAAATGAAGTTTCAATCCGCGCCCCCCGTGTGAGGGGCGACTGCATGTGGATGATGTCGCGGAAGTGCTCGCCGAGTTTCAATCCGCGCCCCCCGTGTGAGGGGCGACCGCGGCATCTTGCATCACTTACCGCCAAAGGGAAAGCGGAAACTTTTCCGCGAACCTGCGAGGTCGGACGCGCTTTGGCCGACAATGGTGCAGGGTTAGGGGTGTCAAAGAGCGGAAACAGAAGCAGTTATGAGGATCGCGAACCTAGCGGGTTTTCATGTATCGCTTGGGGTTCGCGCAGCTCCCGGGCTTGGAGTGCCAATGCCTTGTTCATGGAGCAAAACTCCGGTCAGACAATGAGCGGTCCTTCGATGTTATAGCCTGGGTCGGCACCGTGGTGCTCCACCTTGTGCTCCCAATTCGTGCCGAGGTGATAGAAGCGCAGGCTGTCTGTCTCCGGGTTGATGATCTCAAGCAGGCGGTGCTTGAGAACAACCAGTTGGGCTGGATCCACCTTGCATTCAAAGACGGAGTTCTGCACCCGCTGGCCGTAGTCGAGACAAGTCTTGGCGGCACGGCGCAGGCGGGACTTGCCAATCGGGGTCGTGGTGGAAACATCATAGGTGATGAGGATATACATGGATTTGAAGTCTTAAATCATAAGTCCCAAGCCATAAGTCTGAGATACTCGCGTCAGCGGGCGAGGAAGGCGGGGTAGGCATCAATGTCACCGCGGAGGTGGCGGGCTAGGAGCCTGGCTTGCAGGTGGGGCAGCAGGCCGACGGTGGTTTTTTCGTCGAGGAAGGGATGGTTGATTTCGTCCTGTTTGCGTTCCTGCCAGGCAGTGAGAACCTTTTTGCGCGAGTCATCCTTGAGGAAAACGGCGCCGGATTCCTCGATCTTAAAATCGGATAAAGTGAGCTGCCGGCGGTTGAACAGCGTGAGGGCGACGCGGTCGGCGAGGAAGGCGCGGAATTCCTCCATCAAGTCGAGCGCGAGGGATGGACGGCCGGGGCGGTCGCGGTGGAGAAAGCCACATTGGGCGTCGAGTCCGCAGCTTTCTAGGGCGCTGCGGCAATCGTGCATCAGCAGCGAGTAGAGAAAGGAAACGAGGGAATTGACCGGATCGAGCGGAGGTCGGCGCGAACGACCCGACATCGCAATGGCCGGATCGTGATTGACGAGAAGACAAGGAAAAACGTCGAAGTAAAAGCCGGCGGCATCGCCTTCGATGCCGCGCAGCGTTTCTAACGAGATGGCTCGGGGCAATGCTGTCATGCGTTGGGCGATGGTGTCGGACGCCTGAAGCAGGGCGGCGCCATTGGCAGCGGATTTCTCGCCGTGGTCGCGGGCGGCCCGCAAGAGCACTTGGCGGGTATTGTGCAGTTTAGCGGCGATGATGTTGGCGGCGATGGCTACGCTGGCGGGTTCGTCATCGGCGCGGCGGTATTGCTCGCGGCGCAGCAGGATGTTGCCGGAGGTGAAGCCATTGGTGCTGGCGAGGAATTTTCCATAAGGATTGTGGAATGACAGGCTGACATTGCCCTCCGCGCATGCTGCCATGAGTGAGGCGGAGGCGGAGATGTCCCAACCGAAGCAGGCGATGCCGTCCAGGTTGTGCATGGGCACGCGGAGTTTGGTTTCACCTTCGTGGCGGATTTCCACGGCCGCGCCGTCCTTGCGCAGGTAGGCACCTTCCAGCGTGACAAACAACGTGTTGAGATGGCGTTTCATGGGGTTCGGTAATCAGTAATCAGCAATCAGCAATCAGTGGTCAGTGGTCAGTCGGCGAAGCCAGTGGCTTGTCAAGGATTCCGTGGGATCAGGGGGATTTCAGATTGTTGGAGAACCACGCTTGGGCGCCGCGTTTGAAGCGGAGTGCGTGCGGCTGACAGGGATCGATGAGGGAACATGCGTCACATTTCCCCGACTCGTATTCCGCTTGTGGCGTGGTCCTGTCATGGATCATCGCGTGCAATTGACCGGCCGTGTCTTCAGTCAGGAGGCGGAGGTCAGGATCCAAAAAGACATCGTGCCGGCGCTTATGTTCGCCATAGAAAAGGCAGGCCCGCTGGATAGCTCCAGCAGCGAGGTCGAGCATTTCTTCGAAACACATGGACTGGGCGCAAACCTGGACTTCGTCCGCACGGTGGGCCTTGGGTTTGCCGCGCTTGTATTCGACCGGCAACACCTGCCCATCCGCATGAAACTCCACCACATCACACTGGCCCGAAAGTCCGAGTCGCAACGAGCGTACCGACATGCCACGGGTGGTGCGGATACCGGCACGCGATTCGTCCGGGCCAGCATGGGCCTTCTCATGCAACACCCGGCCATCGGCGGTGAGATAGTTTTCCGCCCACGCCTGCTCCAAGTGGATCAGGGCACACTGGCGCGGGCAAAACAGCCAGTGCTGGAGCGCGGAGATGGGGAGCAGTTGGTCTTCTGTCATCGGAACAAGAGATGTCGGAGGTCAGAGGTCAGAGAACGCTGGCCTCCAGGATCAGGCGATGTAGCGATTCTTCGTCAAGGACGCCGGCGATAAAATGCGCGATGGCGGAGGTCACCTCGCGCCGGAGCAGCGGGGTGAAATCGGCGAAGAGCGCCGTGCCAAATTCACGGCCCAGCTCGGCGAAAGTGTTGCCGTTGAAAAACAGGAACGGTGCGGAGCGGTGCATTTGGCGGAGAAACGCTAACATTTCCGCCAAGCTCAGGACTTGCTGGAATCGTTCTTCCCAGACTTGGCGGCACGCTGGGTGAGTTTCCGAATTAAAGCCGTGCTGCGCGTGACCTCGCTCGCACGCTCGCTGGTTGAGGCGGATGATAAACTCCCAGTCCCAGTTTGCGAGAAAAGCGGCTCGGGCTTGTAGCGGTGATTGTGCGTCTCCACGCTCTCCATAACATCCTCGGGACGGAGTTTCGCCAGCAGGTCGGTGCGGAGTTTCATCGGGCATAGGATAAGCGGAGATGACGGCTTGTCAAGGCCGCGGTGCAACCAGCAAATAGCGTTGGGTGGGACTGTTCGGCGAATCCGGCTGCGTCGTCTTGAGCAGTCCGGCAGCGAGGGCGTAAAGGTCAGTGGCGGGGCGTAGGGCATGGTTAGAGGCGGTTGACCGCGGTTCGTTTGGCGAGACACTGCTGCCATTCGTCGAGGGGGACGAAGATCTCGGTGTCGCC
>Ga0118677_10015596_pt1 | contig 10534 bp, 8 predicted proteins | sample AliMusrvi5mmetaG_FD_86154 | JGI IMG/M metagenome (GOLD analysis project Ga0118677, IMG submission 86154)
GCCCCAGCGCCCCACTAATTCCGTCATCAACTGGCGGGTGGCCTTGTCGCTCACTTTCCACTGGCTCGCCAGCACGGTCTGCGCGCCGGCGATGCGGAAGGCCCGCCGCAACGACATCCCCCCCTCGCCAATCCTCACCTCGCCCGTATGGTTGTCCATCGCGACCTGGAGGGGTTCTGCCAATGAACGGACGGGCTTGATGTTGCTCTGGATGCTGAGGTCGCCAAGGACAATCAGACCGGCCTGGGCTGGCGCTTTGCGCAGGGCGGAGTAGATGGCAACACGGAAGCAAGGCGGGCAGCGAGCGATTCTCCGGGGCCTCAATGCGCATCGTGTGGATGCCCGTGGCTTTGGCGTCATCCCGCATTCTGTCCAGCAAGACGGTCTTGCCGACACTGCGGAGCCCACCATCAGGCTGCTCTTGGCGGAGAATCTGCAGCCGACCAGACGCTGTTAGTAACACGGATACGATTAGAGACTCCTTACGTCGTCTCCTACAGCTTCAGATGGGAGTCCTTATCGCTGAATTACTTTAAGACTTGGAACTCCCAGATGGTCGGCCCGCCGTGCGCGTCGAGCAGGTTCAGCCGCACCCGCTGGGCGGTCACCGGCTCAAACCTGGCATCAAGCCTCTCGCCGGGGTCCTCACCCCGGTAGCACGTTCTCCATTGGCCGTCCTGGAAGTATTCGACGGCGAACCTGCGGATGCGCTTCAGTTCCGGGAAGGCCTGGATGATGGTCGCGTGGCTAAACCTCGTCGGCTTGCCGAGGTCAACCTCCAGCCAGGCGGACGTAGTGCTCGCGTCAGTGGCCCAGCGGGTATCGTCTCGGCCATCTACTGCCTTGTCCGCGCCATACTCAGTCTGGTTACCGAAGACATTTGAGGCGGTGGCTTTGACCTTCGTGGTCAGGGACGGCTCGATCGGCACATCCACCGCGGCGAGGCCAAGGGCCGAACGATCCAGGTCGAGCGCAATCACGGTATCCAACGGCTGCCGGTCGCTTGCAGAAAGCGAGATTTCCAGACCGGCTTCGGTCTGCCGTAATTCGGCCTTGCCGCCCGTCAAGACGCGGCTGCGCACTACTTTGGCCGGGATTGGCGGCAGCTTGAGCGAGTCTTTGGACCAGCGCCAGAGGTGGAGGAAGATGGTCTTGTCCTTGCGGGTCGAGGCGCCGTATGTGCCCGGCTTGAAAGGGCCGCCGCGGGTGCCGTAGATGGTCTGGCCATAATGGCCGAGCCATGCGCCCAGCTCTTTGAGCCGCTCGGCTTGCTCGGGCGCAATCTGACCGTTGGGCATCGGGCCCACATTGAACAACAGGTTGCCATCCCCGCCCGCGCAACGGATCAGCATCTCCAGGCAGGCGGCGTAGGGCTTGACCCCGTCCTTGTGCCCGCCCCAGGCCCATTGGCCGCCGCGCGAGATCGTCATGCAGGATTCCCACGGGCGCTGGTCGTCATAGGCGCCGACACTCTGTTCGGGCGTGTAATAATCGGCATTGGGGGAAAGGATCTGCCGGTCGCTCTTGCCCGGGCCCAGGTCGAGGCGGTTGTCGATAATGATTCGGGGCTGCAGCTCCTTGACGATCTGGTAGGTGCGCGCCTGGTCGTAGAGCGGTTCGTTCCCGTCCCAGTCGAACCAGAGCAGGTCAATGCGCCCGCATTGTGTGAGGAGTTCGCGCACCTCCGTCTGCATCCGGCTTACAAACAGCGCGTTGCGCTCGGTGCGGAAGTCGGGGTCGCGCCAATCCATTGGCGAGAAATACCAGCCAATGCGCAGGCCCTGCCCCCGTGCCCCCCGGGCCAGCTCAGCACAGACATCGCGCTGGAAAGGGGTGTGGGCGATATTGTAATCACTGGCCTGGCTGTGCCAGAGGAGGAAGCCATCGCAGTGCTTGGCGGTCAGCACCATGTATTTTATGCCCGCGGCCTTCGCGAGCCGTGCCCATTCCATGCCGCTGAAATTGGTAGGGTTGAAGTCCCGGTAAAGATTGTCGTAAACCTCGACCGGAATCTGCCCCTTGTTCGGGCACTTGGGATTGGAGTTGGCGCGCGACCAACTGATCTCGGTCTCCTTGAGGCTGACCGGTCCCCAGTGGATGAACAGGCCGAATCGCCCTTCGGCCCACCAGCGGAGGCGCTCGGGATAGGGACGCGGTCCCGCGTGGCCTTCCGCGGTCTTGGCGTAGGGCTCGGTTGCGGGCGCGGCTGACGTCGTGACACAGTCAAACGGCTTGTGGTTGAACCAGCGCGCGAGGGCTGCGATGTTGCGATCGTTGCCAGAGAAGCTGTCCAGCGGCTTGGCGAGGCAATCGGCAATCGGCAGCGGCAAGGAGTTCTTGCCCGGTTTGCTGAACCCGTAAATGCCGTAAGCCCGGTTGGCCGGATCAGAGAGGACCTTGCGGGCGTCATGGCGATCGCCCCAGCCGACCAGGCAGAGCATCTGTCGCGTGCGCGGGCCAAGCCGAGGGGCTACCGTGCGCACCGCTTCCGGCGTCCCGCTCTCGTCCATGAACCAGTCCGCCTCTTTGAAGACCGGTGTATTCAGGAAGTGCGGGCTGCGCACGTCGTGACACGACAGCCAAATGACGCAGTTGGGCTTGACCCGTTTGGCGGTGTCGTGGATGCGCCGCCAGCAGCGTTCCGTGGCTTTCTGCTCGTAGAGCAAGCGGTCTTCCGGTGAGGGCTTGCCCTCCGCGGGAAAAGGCTTGCCGGTGAACTGGGTGTAGAGGTCCTGCTCCGCCTTCAACCACTGGCCGTGGTTGGCTTGCTGCCGGGCTTCATCAGAAGGGTTCCACAGCCAGTCCACCATGAAGCCGTCCATCTTCGTCGTGCGCAGTGCGTCACTGATCGCTTCGGCCAGGTAGTCGAGATAGGCATCGGTCAGCGGCAGGTGGAAAGTCGCGGGTGTGCCGTAACTCAGGTCGGGATGCTCTTTGCCCCAGCGCGTATTGGCCGCGACGCAGAAGTAGCCCATCACCTTCATGCCGCGGGCATGACCCTGGCGCACCAACTGCGTGGTGAAGTCATGGCGAAGCCCCGGTTGCGCCGGAACCTTGCCGCCCTGATACCAGGCATAGCCATTGCAGGAAACGGCAAACGTCTGGATCACGTTGGCGCCGAGCCCGGCATACCAGGCAAGATGCTGATCCGGATCGGCGTCGGCCCAAAGCCCGGGCGGCGCACAGCCGTTAGGGCCGCCTGGTCCCCAGTTAAAGTCGATGCAAAAGGCGCGGATCGCCTCTGCCCCGAGGAGCCCAGAGCCACTCGCCTGCAACAACAGGCACGCAGCCCAAAGGCTCGCGCTCCTGACTATCCGACGGCAGATAGCATGTAGGCCGCGTGCCCTCACGCGGCGTTCAAGGTGGCGTTGCCTTGCTGGGCCACTCGTCGTTATGGATCTCTGCTGGTCGTGCTGGCCGCGAGGACGCTTCAGTTTGGCAGACGCCGAGGCTTGGTCTCGTAAGAGGCTCATGCCTGCTGGTAGCAAGAATGCACCTCGCAGGCAAGCCTGCTAGTTTCGCCTCAAGACCATTACCAGCGCGCTCTCAGGGAACCCCCGAGAGGCACGCGCCTCCGCCTCCGCCTGTAGAGCAGCCTACTCGGATACCATCACTACTGAGTTTTGCCCGCCGAAGGGATTCTGGACGGTCTCCCGGGCGTTAGGATCGGGCCGCCACTGGCCGTCCACGACAAAAAGGTATTCATAGCGCCCCGGGCTGAGCTTGAGGTCGCCTTTCCAGCGCCCGTTGCCCAGCGCGACCAGCGGAGTGGTCTCCGGCTTCCATTCGTTGAATGAGCCGGCCACATAAACTTGCTGAGCGGCGGGCTCCACCAGTTCCAGGGACACGCCCGCCGGCTGGGGTGAGCAGGATTTCGCGGGTGCGGGCTGCGCTACCGCGGGCTCCGCCGACCGGACCGGCACAGACTTCGCGGCCTCAGGTGCCGCCGTTTTAATACCAACCAATGACTTCTTCGTCTTATTTGTAGTTTTCATCTTCAACATAGAAACAACTTTTCCTCCGATTTGTTCAAAACACGCGTCGGACCGCGTGCCAGCCTGAGCAAAGCTCGTGCCGCTCATGCAACTGGTTCACGCGGCACCTCCATCTATTGAGCAAATTACCCCCATAATGGGTCTGAAAGGACTACTGACCAATCGGGAATCGATGTTCCTTTCTTGCCGCGCTGGTAAATAAGATACTGATATGCTGCCACAAGGCAAGCTTTTCGTTATCGGTGTCCCGGGGTCCTGCCCGAGCCTCAGCCTCCGCTTGCCTTGACCGCCGCGCTAGTCAGGTTAATGTGGTTGTGGCCTGACGACCAGGCCGGGTGGCCGCAATTGTGAGCGGCACCACGACCGGGCGCCCAGCTTTGAATTTCATGCGTGCAGTAGAGTGTTTGCTAGCCAAGCCAGCCTGCTGGTTCTTAGCGGCCGTGCTCGTTTCACCGTTCTGCACTTTACACGCATCTCCGAGTGGAGGTGCAGCCCTTTCCCAGACCAACCGGCCGGCCCGTTCGGTCAAAAGCGCGCCACGCCAGAAGGCTGACGATGTGGACAAGACCAGCCCGCCGGCAGTGCCACGTCCTACTCTTGCTTACCGTTCCGATCTCCGCCCCGCCTTTAGCAAGGATGTGCCGGTTACTATGGACGATCTCAAAACCATGGAGCGGCACGTGAAGGCACTGGCCGCGCGCGTCTCGCCCGCCGTGGTGGCCGTTGAAGTCGGCACCAGCACCGGCAGCGGGGTTATCATCTCGGCCGACGGCCTCGTGTTAACCGCCGGGCACGTCTGTAGTGGACCTAACCGCGACGTGAGCTTCACCTTCCGCGACGGCAAGAAGGCGCGCGGAAAAACGGTGGGGCTTAACCTCGACAAGGATACCGGCCTCATGCGGATCACCGACCGGGGCCCCTGGCCTCATGCAGACATGGGCGATCTTCGGCAGGCCTTGGTTGGGGATTGGGTGCTGGCGCTGGGCCATCCCGGCGGCTTCGATCTCCGCCGGTCGCTCGTGGTGCGGTTGGGGCGCATCATTCGGATGGATGCGAGCGCACTCCAGACCGATTGCACCATCAGCCCGGGTGACTCGGGCGGCCCGCTGTTCGACATGCACGGCCGCGTCATCGGCATCCACAGCGCCATCAGCACTTCCATGGCAGACAATTTCCATGTGACGGTGACGGCATTTTACGACGGCTGGGACCGGTTGGTAAGAGCGCCCGCCTCGAAGAACGAGGCCGACCATCCCCAGGCTTATGTCGGTGCCACGGGTGTGGATGACGCAGACGGCTGCCGGTTGACGAAAGTGGACGAGGACGGCCCCGCCGCCAGAGCCGGCTTGAAGCCCGGCGACCTGGTCGTCAAGGTGGCTGGGCGGGAAGTCAAACACTATGCCTCCTTCTGGCGTTGGGTGGCCCAGGCCGAACCGGGCGACACGCTGAATATCGAGGTCAAGCGTGGCGATGAAGTGCTCTCGCTGCAGCTTAAGGTGGAGTCGCCGCCAGGCCACAACTGATCTGCCCATGCCTTCAGCCCCTATCGCTTATGCCCGCGTGCTGATGCTCGCGCTGGTGGCGGGATTGCTGCCTCAGCTTTCCGGCGCGCAGGATTCCGCGGATTCTCCGTCACTCAGGCGCGACCACTACCGGAGTGGCGAGGCTACCTTAAGCGCCTTTGCTCCGGTGTCGGAAGCGACCCGTTATTCCATTGTGAAGTTGAACGTCAACGGGGCCACGGTTGCGCTCGCCACCGTCGTGGATAATAACGGGCTGGCGCTCACCAAGGCCAGCGAACTCAAACAAGGCAAGCTGACTTGCTGGCTCGCCACTGAGAAAGAAGTGGATGCCGAGTTGATCGGCACGGATGAAGACGAAGACCTCGCTCTCATACGGGTGCACGCCGCGGGCTTGAAGCCGATTCGCTGGGCTGCGGGCGACGTCGCGATCGGTCAATGGGCCATCACGCCCGGGATCGCGGCCACGCCGCAAGCCGTCGGGATTGTGAGCGTGTTGCCGCACCGGGTCCGCCCGCCGCGCGCGCTCATCGGCGTGTCATTCGACTTCCGCGACTCCAAGCCCAGGATCCAGACCATCCTGCCCGGGTTCGGCGCCGAGGAGGCCGGGTTGAAAACGAACGACGTCATCCTGGCCGTGAATGCGATGGCGGTGACCAATCGCGAGCAGATCGTCGAGACCCTGCGCGAGTTCCGCGAAGGCCGGAAGGTCAAACTGCGAATCCAGCGACTTGAAACGCAGTTCACTGTCGAGGTGCGCATGATGGTGCCCAAAGCCGGCCAGATCGAAGGTGACCCCTTCTCGCCGCCGCGTCTGGGCCGCTTGGGCGGTGAAGTCAGCCAGCGCTCCGAAGGGTTCGAGCAGGCCATCGAGCACGACACCGTCCTGCAGCCCTGGCTCTGCGGCGGTCCGCTGGTGGACCTGGACGGCAAGGCCATCGGCATCAACATCGCCCGCGCCAGCCGGGTGAGCACCTACGCTCTCCCCTCCCGGCTCGTGAAGCAGATACTCGATAACCTCAAGACCAAGGCCAAAGCGACCATGCCCGCCGGTAAGTCAGATTCCCGTCATCGCCTGTGACTTGGCTGGATGGAGTGCCTATGGAGTTCCTATGGAGTACGTATGGAAGTCCTATGGACTTCCTATGGAACAACACGGGAGCAACAGGCTACCAACGCGCTACCAACACGCCTGTAAGGCCCGCACTTCCCAGCGGCTCAAACCCATCGGGCCTTGCAACCGCCGCAACTCCTGATACGCTCCCAACCTGAGCGTATGAGATTTCTACCTTCCCTTACCTTGCTCGGGGCCCTACTCCTGGGCGGCGAGGCTGCCGCCGCAGCACCGCGCACCAAAGCCCTCCGCCCGAACATCTGTCCACAATGATAACCCGGAAAGTATTCGATGTTCAGCGGCGGATCGTGGCACATAAGACGGTCGAGGCGTGGGACAATGCCCCGCATGTGAGCATTCTGGTCGATCTGGATGTAACGCCGCTGATGGCCAACCTGGCGGACGTATCCGCACGCGCCGAGTATGTGGGAACGCGCGTCACGATCAATTCCGTCATGCTGAAGATAATCGCCGAGGGGTTGAAGAAATCCCCAGAGATGAATGCCCACGTTCAGTACAGCCGGCGAACCGGGGTGGGGGAGGTAATGCTGCATGACGAAATTAATATCGCGACGCCCTTTAAGGCCGCGTGTGGGCGGATGATTACGCCCGTCATCAAAGGGGTGGAACGGATGACGTTGCTCGAGGTGTGTCGCGGGATGGAGGAGTTGAAGCGGCGGGTGGCCAACACCCATCTTGACATTCTCCTGATCGAAGCAGCGCAGGACGATACCTGGAAACGGATTCGCAAGGGACAATTGTGGGCCGTGTTCCACCGGGTATGGGCCAACTACATCGGCCGCGACCGGGTTATTCTACCGTCTAAACAAGTGGCGGCAGCCTATTCTAAGACCCTGGCGGCGGATCGCATTACCGTGGCCGATTTGCTTAGCGCCACCATCCTGGTGTCGAACATTGGCAGCACCATGCGTGATTTGCCCGGCAGTTTCGGATTGCTGGAAATCATTCAGCCGCAGACCGTCGCCATCGGGCTCGCGGCCATCCAGAAGAAACCGCTGGTGATCACCGATGCGGCAGGGCAGGAGACCATTGCTATTCGGCAGGTGTTGCCCCTGACGATTTGCTTCGATCATCGGGCTATGGATTTTGAAGCCGTGACCGGCTTTATCCGCGAGGTGACCAGACTCTGCCGTGAAGACGTCCAGCCATAACCTCCTGCGTTCATCAAAGGGGGCGCTTCCTGACACCACCACCGGAACGCCGGATTCATCCGGCAGCCCCAGTGCCACTCGCCCGCCTGCCGGATGAATCCGGCGTTCCAGTTGACTCGGCTATCCGCCTTGGCGGTGGTGCCGAGAAGCGCCCCGCGGCGTAGGATGAAGAATGGCCGGAAAAGAGACCAGACGGAGCGCGGCGAGGGGTGCATCCTGACAGCACCACCGGAACGCCGGATTTATCCGGCAGCCGCAGTGCCACTCGCTCGCCTGCCGGATGAATCCGGCGTTCCAGTTGGCTCGACTATCCGCCTTGGTGTTGGTGCCGAGAAGCGCCCGATCAAAGCATCAAAGGTTGGAGTGCAATAACGAGTTGAGACCTATTGCCATCCATAGTAATAAAGATACCAAAACATGTCACAATCACTGGCGATTCTTGGTGGTCAACCTGTCCGCCCCCGTCCCTTCACTTCCTGGCCGATCTTCGGCGAGCCGGAGGAACAGCGGCTGCTCCGCACGCTCCGCAGCGGCAAGTGGGGCAAGCTCCACGGCCCGGAGGTGGCGGAATTCGAGCAGCGCTTCGCCGCCATGCACGGCGTCAAGCACGGCATCGGTGTTGTCAACGGCACCGTCTCGCTGCGGATCGCCCTGATGGCCGCAGGCATCCAGGCCGAGGATGAAGTGATCGTGCCGCCCTACACCTTCCTCGCCACCGCGACGGCGGTGGTCGAGGCCAACGCCGTCCCCGTATTTGCGGACATTGATTTGGAGACCTTCAACCTCGACCCCAAAGCCGTCGAAGCCGCCATCACACCGCGCACCCGCGTCATCATGCCAGTGCACATGGCCGGCCAAGTCGCGGACATGGATGCGATCATGGCCATCGCCAAGCGGCACAAGCTCGTCGTGATTGAAGATGCCGCCCATGCCCATGCTGCGATCTACCGGAAGAGCCCCGCTGGCTCCATCGGCCAAATGGGCTCGTTCTCCTTCCAGTCCAGCAAGAACCTTACGTCAGGTGAAGGCGGTATCATCATTACCTCGGACGATACGCTGGCGGAAGCCTGCCGTTCCATTCACAACTGCGGGCGCATCGCCGGCGGGCTTTGGTACGAGCACCACGTCATTTCCGCCAACTACCGGCTGGGAGAGTTCCAGGGCGCAATCCTCAACGGCCAACTGGACCGCCTGGAAGCCCAAACCCAGACCCGTGACCGCAACGGCCAGTACCTGGCTGCCCGACTCAGCCGCCTCCCAGGAATCCACCCCCAGAAGCGGCCCGCCGATTGCACCCGGCACAGCTATCACCTGTTCCTGTTCCGGATTGACGCAGCGGCCTTCGGTGCGCCGCGACAAGCAGTGCTAAAAGCATTGGAGGCAGAGGGGATTCCGGTTTGCGGCGGCTACGCCCTGCCGTTGTATCGTCAGCCGTTATTCCTGAATCGTGCCTTCGGCCCCTATCTCCCCAATGCCTCCCAGACGCTCGACTACGGCAAGGTCAGTTGCCCCAATTGCGAGAAGATTTGCCGCGAGCAGGGCGCCTGGTTCGAGCAGAGCCTCTTCCTGGGCTCGCAGACAGACATGGACGACATCGCCAACGCATTCGAGAAGGTGTATCAACAGCGCGAGGCACTGAACCGTTGGGCCAAGGAAAAGACGGCATAGCGGTCTGTTGATAGGTTCATGGAAGGCATCAGGTCAGGCTTCGATCCGCCCGGGCCGCCGCCACCGGCTCAGCACTGCTGGGGAAAACCTTCCGAGGGGCCAGTGATCAGTGACCCGTGATCGGTGGGCAAGACCCGCTTACCCGCGTCCGCACTTTCTCCAGCAGGCGGGTCACCTGTTCCAGCTTGGCACGGAAATCCGGCCAGTCCGGGTCTTCGAGGTCGAAGCCCGGGTAGCGGCCCGTGAAATAAACCTCCGCCAGGCTCGTACACAACGGTTGGATACTACCCGCCAATTCAGCATCCCGCGTGCGCAACTCCTTGCGGAGCCGTTCCAAGTCATGCGTCTTCTCCAGAAACCAGCCACACCGGATCAGCTCCGCTTTCAGCCCTTTCTCCAGGATTTCGGCCAGCTTGCCCCGGCACATGTCGTAGCTGATTTCCCGCTCGGCGAGCACTTGCAAAGCCTCCAGCTCAGACTCGGCGATGGTGAGCCAGTCGCCCGGGTTGTTGGAGTCAGTTTTCCGAGGCAAGGATTACCCCCTCCTTCATGACCGTGGCGAAGAAGTGGTCGTGGCGCGAGCGCTTTTCGGCCAGCCGCTGCGGCGTGATGGGCAGCAGTGTGAAGGCCGGACAGGGCCAGACATCCACCAGGGCCTCCCGAAATCTCCGGGCGGTCTCCAACTGCCGCTCCGCGCCCTCGGCGACCAGGCACAAATCCACGTCGCTGTCCGGCCCCGCCTCCCCACGCGCGTGGGAGCCGAACAGGTACACCGCCCGCAACGGCATCACCCGATCCATCGCTTCAAAGCAGTGGGCCAGTGTTTGACGTTGGCTTTGCAGGCTCGCGGGCAAGTTGTCTAAGCTGAGCTTCACCGGGCCTAATGTAAGACTTCCCAGCTTATCTGCAAGCCGGTCGTGGAGCGCGCCGCAAGCCGAGCTCAAGAACCCGGCGTGAACGGCTGCCTCTCCAGCAATTCTCATTATGCGATGGCGATGGCAGCCCAAATCCGAAACCCGAAATCCGAAACCCGAAGGAAATCCGAGATCCGAAGGCCGATTCCGC
>Ga0118677_10015597_pt1 | contig 10534 bp, 5 predicted proteins | sample AliMusrvi5mmetaG_FD_86154 | JGI IMG/M metagenome (GOLD analysis project Ga0118677, IMG submission 86154)
TTTTGTATAGTTTCATCGAGCGCATCAATAACAATCAATTGTCTGGGGCGATTGCCATTAATGGCATAGCGCAAGGGATTGGCTAATAAATAATCAAACAGATCCACTGGATTCTTGCGGTCTAGGTCTTTTATTTCGAGCTGATTAAGCAGATGCCGACGATAATCGGGTAAGCGTGTCGCTAATTGAAAAGCGATTGAACGAATCACTCGCGTGGGGTCTCTGCGTTCTGGACTGTTATAGCGACAAAATTGTGCCGCAATCACTTGGGCTTTATTACTATGCGCCAGCCATGCCGCCACCGCACTTTTACCCATGCCTGGGCCACCACTTAAGCAAAAAATACGTGAACTTCTATCACCTTCTCGCCAGATATTAATTTCATCCAGTAACCATTGGCGTCCGGTAAAGCCTGGCAAGCGACTATTAATATCAGGGGTACAATCTAAGGGTAACAAGTACTCTTCAAGTTGACTAATCTCTCCAGCAAAACGTTGGTTATCAGGATGATCAATCACGGCACAAATTTGCGCAAAGCGTTCGGCATACCAGGTTTCAAAAGCATCGATATCGACTTGTTGACGGACTTGCCAATCGTGCATATCTAGCCATTGTAAATGGCTCACCGATATCGGCAGACTGACATCGACTTCGGGTTGAACCAGAATCGTAAAGACATAGGCTTTTCCTGCACCTAAAGCAATAGCGATTTCATCCCTACATACACCAGGATCACGGGTGGAATGCTCTGATAAAAAAGCCAGCACTTGATCACTTTCAATAATCCCTTCGGTGACTTCGCGTCGCCAATCGTCACCAAATTCAATACGCTCACGATCTAACCAGACCTCATGACCTAAGTGAGCAAGGTCGTTTTTAATACGTAAGACTAAAGCTTCTGCGGCATTATCGTGTCCGTAACTGAGGAAGATTTTCATGTGATGACTATCCGTGCATATGTCAGCAATTCTCATTATGGCGCTAATAGCATAAAATGAAAGCTCAATTTTCCTATGAAAACAGTTTATGAGCGCTCCCTTTGGCAAAAATGCGTTGACCTTTAGTGATGTGGTAAAGCAATTGCGTACTACTTTTGATACCTTCTCAGATCCGCGAACGGGGAAAAACACCACTTACACCATGACAGATGCTGGATTGAGTGCATTTTCGGTATTTTTTATGCAAAGTCCCTCTTTTTTGGATTTTCAGCGGACGATGCAAGAAACCCAAGGGGAAAACAACGCTCACAGCTTATTTGGGGTATTTAAAATTCCGACGGATAATCATATCCGTAGCCTGCTTGATTCAGTAGAACCTACATCAGTATATCCAATATTCGATTTTGTATTTGATGGTTTTCAACGTGCAGGTGTCATTGATTCTTTTCGCTCGACAGACAATCGATTGCTACTAGCATTAGATGGAACGCAATATCATTCATCAGAAAAGATACACGGCTCATGCTGTTCACGCAAAACTCAGGCTAATGGAAAAGTCAATTACTCTCACACTGTTGTGACACCTGTATTGGTTAAGCTAGGAAGCGACAAAGTCATTTCATTGGCCCCAGAATTTATTAGTCCGCAGGATGGCCATGAAAAACAGGATTGCGAAATCAATGCTTCACTGCGCTGGCTAGAAAGGCAGGGTAGCCAGTTCGCCGCATTGGGCACAACAATACTCGGCGATGATCTCTACTGCCACCAGCCATTTTGTCGCGCATTGCTGGACAAGCAATTTGAATTCATCTTGGTTTGTAAACCTGACTCGCATAAGACGCTTTATGAATGGGTTGATGATCTCGAGCGTAATGGTGTCGTCAAAACGCTAGTACATAAACGCTGGACCGGTAAGCGGCACGAAACTGATACGTATCGGTATGTAGATGCTGTACCATTACGCGATGCCGATGATGCCTTGTTAGTTAACTGGTGTGAAATTATCACCCGTACTGAAGATGGTAAGGTAATCTATCGAAATGCGTTCGCAACCTCCTTAATGATCGACGATGCCAACATCGCAGAGCTAGTTGCTTCGGGTCGTGCAAGGTGGAAGATTGAAAATGAAAATAATAATACGTTAAAGACTAAAGGCTACCACTTTGAGCATAACTTTGGTCATGGTGAATATTTCTTGTCTTCTGTATTGGCAACATTAATTTTGCTCGCCTTCTTGCTGCATACACTGTTAGATTTAATGGACGACACATTTTGCCTACTTCGACAGAAGTTACCTTCGCGCAGACGATTGTTCGATGACATGAAAGCCCTTACAACATACTTTTGCTTTGACAACTGGGAGCATCTGCTTAATTTCATGCTGGAGGGCTGGTCTTGTAAGCCGGAGAATCGAATTATTCGACCTCCTAAACCAAAAACTGGATAGGTTGTAGTCATAATGAGAATTGCTGTGCATATGTTTAGCGAGCTATTAATTTTGGGGTGAATTATAAAATACATTATTGCAGGAGCTTGGATATATCAGTCAGCGCGAAACAAACAACTAGACTTAACTTAATGGCATCTGTTTAGTAACCAATGGAAATCCACCGTACATTAGCTCTAAGAAAATCACTTGTCGACTAGATGACAATACATAGCTGGAACCGGAAATACCGGCAATACTTACTTCATGTGGATCATGGTACCAGCGAGCTATCCAACCTTTTTGACGGTTAGCCAAACTAATAAAATCACCTGCACGCTCAATCCAGACATCATCGAAGCGTTGGGCATTGGCGATTTGTTCAAAATCTTCCCATGCTGATGGGTAAGGTACGGTTTCTATCCAAGGTAATTGATACACCTGTATTAAGTTAGTATTCATATCCCAAATGTGTAAAACGTTATCACTAGACCACCACAGTATTCGACTATCAACTAGAATCTCAGCGCCCATAATGTTCTCGGCATGTCGCTCATGTAATGCTATAGGTTGACCACTATTGCCATTCCACAAGCGTAATGAGGCATCGTCAGACCACGACAGTATACGACCGTCTTCAAGTACCTTAGCACTTCTTATCGAATCACTATGTCCATCAATCACAACTAGAAGTTGGTAACTTTTGCCATGCCATAAACGTAAAGTGCCATCATTAGACCACGATAGTATTCTCCCGTCAGCAAGCACCTCAGCACCCACTACCCACCTAGTATGTCCCTCAAGTACTGCCAATAACTGACCACTGATGCCATCCCATAAGCGCAAGGTGCTATCCATAGACCATGATAGTATTCGACCATCGGAAAGCATCCTTGCATTACTTATCTGCATAGTATGGCCCATGAGTACAGCTAAAGGTTCGCCAGTATTACCATCCCACAGGCGCAAGGTATAATCAGCAGACCACGACAGTATTCGACCATCAGGAAGCATCCTTGCATTACTTATCCGCATAGTATGGCCCATGAGTACAGATAAAGGTTCGCCAGTGTTACCATCCCACAATCGCAAAGTACCATCTCTAGACCATGACAGAATTCGACCATCGAAAAGTGCCTCAACACCACCGATGCGTTTGGTATGTCCCTCAAAAACAAGTAGAGTTTGCGCTCTGTTGTCACCCCATAAGCGCAAAGAGCCATCTTCATACCACGACAGTATTCGACCATCAGGCAACACATCAGCACCCAAAACCCAACTAGTATTCTCTTCCAAGACTACCTCAATCTGTCTATTGTCAACATCCCACAAGCGTAAAGTACCATCGCCAGACCACGATAGTATTCGACCATCGGTAAGCAAACTCACTCCATTAATGTACTTGGCATGCCCTTTGAATACAGCTAGAGATCGACCCGTATTGCCATCCCACAGGCGCAAAGTACCATCGTCAGACCAAGACAGTATTCGACCGTCAGAAAGTACCTGAACACCATTAATGATTCCAGTGTGCCCCTCGAGTACATCTAGAGGTTGGCCGCTATTACCATCCCATAGGCGTAAAGTGCTATCCATAGACCACGATAGTATTCTACCGTCAGCAAGCACCTTAGCACTCTTGATCGAATCATTGTGTCCTTCAAGTACAGCTAAAGGCTGACAACTCTTACTATCCCAAAGACGCAAAGTGCCATCCATAGACCAAGACAGTATTCGATTATCAGCAAGTACTTCTGCACCCACAACCCATCTAGTATGCCCCTCAAGTACAGCCAATGGTTGACCACTATTGCCATCCCACAAGCGCAAGGTGTTATCGTCAGACAACGACAGTATTCGACCATCAGAAAAAACCTGTGCATATCTGACCCAATCACTATGCCCTCCCAGAACAGCCAGTGATTGACCGCTATTGCCATCCCACAAGCGCAAGGTACCATCACCAGACCACGACAGTATTCGACCGTCGGAAAGTACCTTAACTTGATTAATGCTGTCGGCATGCCCTTTGAATACAGCTAGAGATCGACCTGTATTGCCATCCCACAGGCGCAAAGTACCATCGTCAGACCACGACAGTATTCGACCATCGAAAAGTACATTAACGCCATCAATGCTCCCAGTATGCCCCTCTAGTACAGCGAGAGGTTTATAGGTGTTGCTATCCCACAGACGTAAGGTACCATCGTCAGACCAAGACACTACTCGACCACCAGAAAGCACCTCAACTCCATTAATGCTTTCGCTATGCCCTTCGAGTTTAGCTAGCGGTTGACCACTGTTACCATCCCACAGACGCAGTGTGTCATCGTAAGACCATGTTAGTATCTTTCTGTCATCAAAAAGCACTGTAGCACCTTTGATGCTTGTGGTATGCCCTTCCAGTAAAGCCAGAAGACGCCCACTGTTACCATCCCATATGCGTAATGTGCCATCGAAAGACCATGATAATATTCGACCATCAGAAAGCATTTGTGCACCATTGATTCCGGCACTATGCCCCTCCATCACCACCAATAAAGCACTTTGTGACTGGTGTTGTGGTCTATTCTTGTTTCTAACCCATACCCAATCGCAGTAACCTTGCGTAAGCCATTGCTTGGTCACTTGGCTGATTGAGCTATCCTCAGCTTCTTCATTGGCAAGTTGTAACATTATCTTATGCGCGGGCCATCTCCTATCACCTCGTCTAAGGATATGTGCTTGCTTACGAAAAAAACGCTGCCATTCGCCCATATGGGAATGTTGTGGATTGCCGACATTAACTTGAAGCAGTTCATCAAAAAGCTCACTGGATTGATTAGCAGCACACTTAGCAAAGCAAAATCCAAAATCAGTCAGCAGCCCTTGTAGCTCTTGTTGCTTTCCTGCCTGTGCGAGTTGCCAAGGCTGTTCCATCACTCTTCGCAATGCGGCACTCACCTGTGTACCACCAACATCAGTAGCCCTAAAAAGCACATCATCGTTAGTTTCGTTTGGTCTAAATTCTCGCTCTAAAGTCTGAAATGTATCAGCTAACGCGCCATGGATCATTTGCCGATTTTCAGCTGCGGCCAAATACTTTTTTTGTAATATTTCACTGAATTCAAGATGAAACCATCTCATTAATAAAGCACCATCGATTTTTGCTAGTCCCAGATAAGGCTGCAGATCAAAATACAGACGTGACCATAAAACTGGCGGCAGCTTTTTTTCGTGATCCCACTTTCTCTGGGTTCGTTCATTTACTTGAAATTCATTTCGCACCGTTTCATCAGTTGCCATGACTCGGGCAAGTTCATCTTCAGATACACCAAACCGGCCCGCGGTTAAATAAGCGAGTGCCCGTTCAGTAAAAACTTTCGGATGACTTTCTCGATGCAACAACCTGTAATCGATCAGATCTTCGATCATACCTGTCACAGTTACAGGTAATGTGCGTGCCTTATCCCAAGAAGTCCAGTTACACACTTCTTCATAAGCCATCTTTAACCATAACGCTGAACCATTTTGTAAAAACGTATTCAGCACTGTTTCCCGTTGTTTTGCTGTTAGCTTTCTTCCTATAGTCGGCGCATTACCAGCACTAAACCAGGCAGACTGCGTATCAGCAAGCCATGCATCTAGCATGGCTTGACCTTCTTTCAAACTCAAAGGTAATACTTCGATGATGGTTTCTAAATAACGTTGCCGAGCTGATTTTTCGACAGGTGTCCCTATTCGCACAGTGGCAACTACCTTTGCATATTCAGGCAGTTCTTTAGGCAACCATTCCAACAGCCATGCTTCATCCTGACTATTGAGCTGATCAAGCGCATCAAGATAGAGGTGAAGCGGACGTTCAGCAGTAGCGTAATTTAGAGCCTGAACCAATCCCTCGGCCAAGTCTTTAGTATTAACCGGTATAGCTGGTGTTGGCTGGCTATAGAGATTAGCAAGATCAGCCATGATGCTCGTTATAAAAGCCATCAACGATTCAGTTCCAGGAACACCACCGATATAACGTTCTACAATAACTGCTTGACTGGGCATGAGCTGTTTACGATCATATTCAACAGCTTTTGCTAACAACGCAGATTTACCCTCGCCACCTTTTCCAAGCAATATGACAGGCCGGCAAATGTCTTCTGACTGGGTATTTGTGTATCGGAAAAGGGTTGATAATAATTGCTCTCGCCCGACAAAGACACGACTCCGCTCAATCCCAAAATTAGCGTGTGCTTTTTGACGCTCATCTAGCTCACAGATCTCTTCAACTAACTGAAGCTCTGCATCTATTAAAGTAATCTGATGTTGATAAAACATCTCGCAGAACTGATCGAGATAGGCTTCGTCTACGCCGCCACCATTAGCATTCCAGTGTGCTTGCATGTCACATACACGCCCTTCCAAACGTTGACGAAGCTCACTTTTTAACTTACGCAATTTATGACGCGCCTCTTGATCGACCTGCTCATTTTCAGAATCCCAATCAATGAATTCTTGCGCTGAGACATTATTTGGCATATCTGCGATGCCACGAACATAAACGTAAACATGATCTTGTGAATCTTTATCATCCAGAGCACCCAAGACGATTTCCTGATGAGTAGCAGAAGCAAAATAAGGTAGCCTATCACTTCCTATAAAGTGTTCAGCCGCACTGCGAAGTGCTTGGAGCAATGATTTTTCTCGATTGATCGTAATAACACTTTTTTTTGTCTGCGGGCGCAAGCAATAAATAGGGGGGACGGCGTTCTCATCAAGTTGATATTCAGCGTCAATCAATTTAAATTGGTCAGCACTGGCAACATCTTTTAGTTGATTCCAGTGATCTAATGGAATGCGAGCAGGCACAGGCTCCCAACCATACCGATCACCCAACAGAGCCACAAAATTAGGACGCGGAGATAAGACCTGACAACGACGTATTTCTTCTAAACAAATCCGCAAAGTATCATGCTGCCTCTGAATATCTTCAGTGATACCCCACCGTAAATCTACAGCTTGAAACCGAGCGCCACGTTCTGCACAATATTTCTCTAAGCGTGGAAAAACTCGTGTCTGAAGTGCATCACGTTCTGCGATGAAATCACTAAATGTGGAACTAACAAAAAGACGAAATGTGTTGTTAGTTAGCATAACAAAAGCCTATTTTTATAAATTCCTTCATTTTAATTACCCACCTTATCCACGATCAAACCAAACCTCATGACCTAAATAAGCAAGATCAGTTTTAATCCGTAAGACTAAAGCTTCTGCGGCGTTATCATGGCCGTAACTGAGGAAGATTTTCATGCGTTTGTGTCAGTTGCTATCATTAAGTTAACCATCTTTAACAAGTGCGGGATATTTTGAATACTTTGCCTATCTTTTAGTTTTTCATCGGCTGTTAAGTCGTCAAAATCGACTAAACAAGGGTGGAATAACTGTTTATTATTTCTGATAGGGGCATATTTCCAGCCAGCCAATCTTTTTTGTGCACACCAACGCGCATGCTCTAAACGTTGCAAAATATTTAACTCTAATTCGGAAAAAACAAATGTCGGCGCATCTGGGTTAAGAGGCACTAATTTTCGACCAATCGCTCTTAATTTAATATCAATATGCGCGGCGGCATAACGGTTAGAATCGCGTATAGACTCATCTAAATATTGCCACTCTTGATTGATAGTCGCCGTTGGATTTTTATCTAAATAATCTTGATGAATAACTTGTGCCATCTTATCTTTGGCATATTCAATTAATCTTAAGACATCTCTGTCTTGATACACATTAGCCATTGAAAAAAGCGGGACTACTTGTATATTTTGGTTATGTTGATTGAACTCTTGAATTAAGCTGCCGCCAGGTGGATCAACGACAACGATATTATAAGACAAGCCCGCTTTTGAACTTGCTGTATCAATTTTCTTAGCTGAAATTACGTTACTAATTTCGTTTTTAGTGCAGATATAAACACAACTAGGTTGATAATTATCCCCAAATAACTCATCAACTTCTGCTTCTGATAATTGATCGATACTGTTTTCTATTAATTTTATTTCTAACAAATCCAGCAATGCGGGATGACGTTTGATTAACTGTTGATATTGTTGTTCTGCGTTAGAGTCAATTACGGTAATTTCTGGCTTATGCCCGCCGCGATAATGGCCTAGTTGTGCCAAGTAAAATAATACGCTTTGGCCAATACTACCTAAACCGATTAAAACCATGCGTATTTGGACATCATCTTGAGTGGCTATGCCACTATCAGGCGGATAATCATCTAGCATTTTTCTAGCGGTCAGTTCTATTTGATTAACAAAACTCACCTTGACCACATCTTCAAGGCTAAAGAAATCGGCTGTCGATAAACTGTGCTTAAGACTGATGTCGGGTACATTACATAAGCATCTAAGAGAACTATCAGGCCCTGCAAGTTTTAAAGCTAACTTACATAACATAATATTCTCGGCATAATGCTCATTAAATGCTAATAAGCTATGCGCCTTTTTTATATGACATTCTTTTAAGTTATTACTGTCATCCCTTTTAGACAGAATAATAATGACACCATTTTTTCTAAGCAAAGAAACATTGGCATCGTCTAAAGAACTATCCCCTATTAACGCTACTTTTGTAGAAGAGGCTAATACCACGGCAGCCGCAACGGCAATATCATTTGAACCATAAACGATAAGGTGGTTTTTCAAGAATGTTGACATGAAGCGGTCTAAGGTAAACCCCATTTGTTTTAAATAAACATGAATAATACTGGCTGCAATCGTTATCTGTATGAGCGCTGCCGCACAATTAATAAGAAAAGGATCGTCGCCATCCAAGCTCAGCGTTGTACAAATAATGGTATAGATGCTTTTACCTATTCTAAAATAAATAAATTCATTTCCCGTATCACCCAAATTCTGCCAAACAGCAAATACAAAAATGATAAAGGTGAATTTCCATAATCGACTTACAAAGTTAGATGCTAACCATTCTAAATATTTATGTAAAATTGATGGTTTCTTGTTATCTGACAAAATATGCATTTAAAAATCTCAAAGTTTAACTAGGTTCTGACAAAGTAATACGTCACAAATCTGTTTTGCCGTGGGTCGTTGTTCAGGATTAGGATTTAAACAGGCATTTAAGATGTTTTCTAATATTTGAGATAATTCTATTTCATTCACAGCCAGCTTGATTCTTATGAGTGAAAAATCTCCAGAAAATGCCGCATGATCATAGGTATCATCTAAGTTTTTGTGGAATGGATGCATGCCCGCTAATAATTGCCCTAAAACAATACCGCAACTAAATATATCAGACGCATGGGATGGTGTTTTGTTATCAATATGCTCTGGAGACATATAAAAGCTTGTGCCAACATAACCATCAAAATCATCAAAACCATGCCAAGGCGCTTGCTTGTCTGAAAAAAAAGACCAATCTAAATCAATAATTTTTAATATATAACCACTTTCTACAGTAGCATCAGGAATTAGGATTAAATTATCTGGCTTTATATCGCAATGAATAATCTTCTGATCATGCAATGCCTTAATACCAAGCATCATTGATTTAGCTAGTGCCAATCGATGCTCCCAAGAAAAATCAGCATAATGTTCAAAACAATAGGCTAATGATTTACTATCGTCTATATATTCAAAAACTTCATAAAAATAATTATCTTCAAAAAACTCAACAATCTTGTAACAACGATTTCGTGTTTCAATATCTTCTTGAATACATTTTTTTATTTCTTGTTGATGACTCACATAATCAGTAAACCATTCTAATGAAGCATTAGGCGATTGATACTGTTTAAAAAAAACAAGCTCACCTGTTAATGATTTAGCTTTATAAGAAATGGCAAAAGTGCCACGACTTAGCTCTTCAATAATTTGATAACCGTTTTTAACAATCCCTATAGGAAATATTTCTGGCATAAATATCAGCAAATTAAACAAATTAATCTTATAGGCAGTTCCATTCAACTTAAGTTGAAACTATTCCCAATCGTTTTTTGTACTATCAATCATCAATCTGATTGATTGATGATTTTCAATGCATAACACACAACCGATACTAATATAGTAACCAGTAACAATAAAATCTTTCTTATGAATAATGATATCTAAGGCACTAACTAAACTATTTATTCAACCTATGCTCCCATAGGACAATCCCACAAAATCCTGTAAACAAAACG
>Ga0118677_10015598_pt1 | contig 10533 bp, 6 predicted proteins | sample AliMusrvi5mmetaG_FD_86154 | JGI IMG/M metagenome (GOLD analysis project Ga0118677, IMG submission 86154)
GGTGAGGCCTTTTATATAAGAAGCCTTTTCAAATTTATTGACAACAATCATTTCTTTGTTAGGGGGAATTCCAAACTCATGATGAGCCAATTGAGGCTTGTCGTGAGTCGTTATTGAATTATCGTTAGTCATTTTCAGATCATCGTTAGCAGTTTTCGAATCATCGTTGGACATTTTCAAAATATCGTTGGCTATTTTGTGATCATCGTTGACCATTTTGAGATCATCGTTGACCATTTTGGGATGATCGTAAGCCATTTTCAAAACATCGTTGGACGTTTTGGGATCATCGTTGATCATTTTCGAATCATCGTTAGCCATTTTGGGATTATCGTTGACTGTTTTCAGATAATCGTTAGCCATTTTCAGATAATCGTCTGACTTTTTCGGATGATTGTTGAGCATTTTTAAGACCTTAAGAAAGAATAGTCGGATGATAGGTTGAGGAGGTGCTATTTAGCATGGGGTATGGACAGTCATGCCAAAAGTCTATCTTTGCCACAAAGGAAACTAGTAGTCGAATTATGATCCGCACACAGGAGAACGAAAACCGAATAGCCGTTGGCATTTCGCACGGTGATATCAACAGCATCAGTTATGAAGTAATTATCAAGGCCTGCCTTGATACACGAATCACTGAGCTTTTTGTACCCATTGTTTATGGTCTGTCGAAAGCGGTGTCGTATTATCGGAAAGGCATGAGCATTCCTGATTTCAATTTCAATTTGATACGCAGTGCAGATTTGGCTACTGCAAAAAAATCGAACTTGATCAACCTGACAGAAAAGGAGATCAAGTTTGAAGTTGGTGAGTCAACTGTGGCAGCGGGAGAACTGGCACTGCTTTCGTTGGACGCAGCCTTGGAGGACCTGAAAAAAGGACTGATAGATGTGCTGGTGACAGCTCCTGTGAACAAGCACAATGTACAGGATGCTTTGGGCAAACCTTTTTCGGGCCATACAGCCTATCTGGCTGAGAAATTGGATACTTCGGCCTATTTGATGTTGATGGTTGGTGAGAAAATGCGCATAGGGGTTGTGACAGAACATATACCCCTTGAGCAAGTTGCAAGCACGATAACCACAGCGTTGATTCAGGAAAAGTTGCGCATTCTTGACGAATCGTTAAGGAAGGACTTTGGCATCAGGAAACCGCGTATTGCCTTGTTGGGCCTGAATCCTCATGCTGGGGACAATGGGCTTATCGGCAAAGAAGAGGAGGACATTATTGTGCCAGCGATCAAAGCTGCCCAGCAAAAGAAGCAACTCGTCTTTGGCCCTTATCCGGCTGATGGGTTTTTCGCATCAGAAAATTACAAGCAATTTGATGCAGTGTTGGCCATGTACCACGATCAGGGCCTTATCCCATTCAAGGCACTCAACTTTGAAAATGGGGTGAATTTCACGGCAGGTCTGCCTTACGTACGGACTTCGCCTGCACATGGTACTGCTTACGACATTACAGGAAAGGACATTGCCTCTGCGGATGCCATGCGTGCAGCGATGTACTTAGCCTGTGAGATTTTCAAGAATCGGGAGTTGTGGGCAGAACTGAACAAAAACCCCTTGGGATTCAGTAAGAAAGAGAAGGAACATTGAAAGGCCACCTTTCCAATGCACGCAATACAAGTCCAAGTTGTTGAATCCTTAATGTCATCAAACGACAGCAGAAGGTAGTATCCACAAGCGAGCGAACAAAGATCCCCAATGAAGTATGGGCAAAAACGAGTATTCAATAGGTGAAGTAAACCAAATAGTCAAAGGCGAATGGGTCCAAGCCAGCGATGAGAGTGCACTGATCAGTGAACTGGTGATAGATAGCCGTAAACTGATTCTGCCAGAAAGCAGTTTGTTTTTCGCTTTGAGGAGCAAGCGCAACGATGGGCACAAATACATTGAGGATTTGTACAACCTTGGTGTAAGGAATTTTGTTGTCGAGGAGGTGCCTTCCAACCTTTTATTGTTCTATGATGCCAATATTATAAGGGTCAAAAATACCCTTCATGCACTTCAGGCATTGGCCATGATGCACCGCAAACAATTCAATATCCCGGTGATCGGGATTACAGGGAGCAATGGCAAGACGATAGTCAAGGAATGGCTTTTTCAGCTTTTGAACGAAAGTTATTCGATTGTCCGCAGTCCCAAAAGTTACAATTCGCAGATAGGAGTTCCATTGTCGGTTTGGCAAATGCGCAGTGAACATAGCTTAGCGATATTTGAGGCAGGTATTTCGGAGCAGGATGAAATGGACCGGTTGCAACCCATAATTCAACCCACTATTGGAATTTTCACCAATATTGGTCATGCGCATGACGAGAATTTTATCAACCGGATACAAAAAGCAGGGGAGAAGCTCAAGCTTTTTACGAAAGTGAACACCTTGGTTTATTGCATAGACCAAAAGGAACTTCAAGAGGGTATTATCAAAACGGGCATTCTCAAGAACATTGATACATTCACATGGAGCCGCAAGATAGAGGCTGATTTACAAATCACTTCAACGGACTACCAAGCCCATACTGCGATCCTGACAGCCCTTTTTAAAGGAAAGGAAATCAGCATTGGCATTCCTTTCACGGACGAGGCTTCTATTGAAAATGCCATCCATTGTTGGGCAACCATGCTTTTGATGGGAATTGCCCAGCCACTTATTGCAAGGAGAATGCGAACATTGCAGCCTTTGGCAATGAGGCTTGAAATGAAAACGGGCATCAACAACAGCACACTGATCAACGACAGCTACAGCAATGATATTGATTCCCTCTCCATTGCGCTGGACTTTCTGAACCAGCAGAAACAGCACCAAAAGAGGACGGTAATACTGTCGGATATCCTTCAAAGCGGCAGGAGCGATTCGCATCTTTACCAAGAGGTTGCCGATCTTCTGGCCTTGAAGGGGATTGACAGGTTGATAGGTATCGGAAAAGGAATCGGCCGACAAGCTTCATTGTTTAAGATGGACAAAGCCTTTTTCGCCACGACAGAAGAATTCATCAATTCCTACTCTCTTTCATCCTTTGCCAACGAGAGCATACTCTTAAAAGGTGCAAGGGTTTTTGAATTTGAACGGATAACAGAGGCATTGCAGCAAAAGACGCATGAGACGGTTCTTGAGATTGATTTGGGGGCATTGGTCCACAACTTGAATCAGTACCGTTCAAGATTAAATTCAGGTGTGAAAGTGATGTGCATGGTTAAAGCCTTTTCGTATGGCAGCGGAAGCTATGAAGTGGCAAACGTGCTGCAATTCCATCAGGTAGATTACCTTACGGTTGCATACTCGGATGAAGGAGTGGAGTTGCGCAAGGCTGGAATAAAGTTGCCTATTATGGTGATGAACCCAGACGAAGAAAGTTTTGACAGCATGTTGAAATATCAGCTCGAACCGGAAATTTACAGTTTCAGGGTATTGAACATGCTGGAATCCGCTATGCTGAAACTTAGCCAACATACAGGACCTGTTGGGATACATATCAAGATAGACACTGGCATGCACCGTTTGGGATTTGACCCATCGGATATGGAGAAGCTTATCAATCAGTTGGTAGGTCGGCCCCATATTGTCATAAAATCGGTGTTCTCGCATTTGGCCATTTCGGACAATGCGGAGGGAGATGATTTCACAAGGTATCAGGTTGAGACCTTCAAGAAGGTTTCGGAGCAGTTTTGTTCGGCATTTGATTACCCCATAGCAAAGCATATTGCCAATACAGCAGCTATTACCCGTTTTCCGGAAGCGCATTTTGACATGGTGAGGCTTGGCATTGGCCTTTATGGAATTGGGCACACAAAGGAGGAAATAGGGAAGTTGCATAATGTGACCACCTTGAGGTCAACCATATCTCAGATAAAGCACATAGCAGCATGTGAGACCGTTGGTTACAACCGCAGTTTTAAAGCCGAACGAGAGACTGAGATAGCCATTGTACCCATAGGTTATGCCGATGGACTGAGCCGTGCTTTGAGCAATGGGAAAGGGCATCTGATGGTAAGAGGCAAGTTGGTTCCGATAGTGGGTAATATTTGCATGGACATGACCATGATAGACGTCACGGGGATTGATGTACACGAAGGAGAAGAGGTGCTGGTTTTTGGGAAAGAGCGATCTGTTGCAGACCTTGCCAAGGAGATGGGCTCGATACCTTACGAAATCATGACCGGGATTTCACAAAGGGTGAAGCGTATTTATTTTCAGGAGTAAACAGGATTGTTTCTATTGCAGAAACGGATTGTTGAGTTTTTCATAACCGATGCTGGTTTCGGGGCCATGTCCGGGATACACTGTATAATCATCGGGCAAAGTGAAAAGCTTCGTCATGATGTTGGTGCGCAAGAGGTCGTAATTACCAGTAGGTAAGTCAGAACGGCCAATGCTGTCGCGAAAGAGCACATCTCCGGTTACAACAAACCGTTCTTTGTGGTTTATCAGGCATATACTTCCATCGGCATGTCCTGGAGTATAAAGCACTTCGACAGAGGAATTCCCATAGGCAAGCACATCGCCCTCCTTGATGAAATCGGTTGGGGTAATCAGGTTTTCAATTTTCATTCCGAACACTGAACCGTATTCGACCGCAGTGCGCCAGAATAACCGGCTCTGTTCGTGGCAGATGGGTTTCAGATTGAATTTGTTGCAGACAAAAGTGTTGCCTACGATGTGGTCCACATGGAAATGGGTGTTAACCATAGCAATCACATCAAGACCGTTGCCAGTGATAAATCCAGCAAGCTCGGTTTCCTCTTCTGCATGTTGGCAAGCAGGGTCAATCAAAAGGCATTTGCCATTTTCATCAGAGAGGATGTAGGTGTTGACACCGAAGGAATTGAAAACAAATCGGGTTACAGGACTTATCATGTTGGGTTGTTATAGGTGTTATCCGGTTGTGGGACTATGGTGCGAAGGAAAGCAATTTCTTGGCAAATCTTGCTTCCGCCAAAAAAAAATCAATGGTAGAGAAAGCGTTTTATGCTGCGCTTAGGTGTTTTTTCGAATTCGCTTGTCTTGATTTGGAAACGGGCAACCCGCATGTAATTAGGGATTTCGCTATTCATTTTTGTGCGATATGCTTCAAAAATCCCTTCCAATTCTTTGTCATGCAGCTTCTTTTCATTCACCATTTCCATATCGGGGTAAACTAGCGCAACGAGACCTTCTTTCCGGTCAACAACAATGCATTCCTGCACAAGAGGGAAGGCATTGATCCGAGCTTCGATTTCTTCTGGATAGATGTTCTGACCGGACGGGCCCAAGATCATGTTCTTGTTTCGGCCTCGGATATACAAGAAGCCGTCCTCGTCTATGGTTCCAAGGTCGCCTGTATGCAGCCATCCGCCGTTGCTAATGGCCTGATTGGTGCCTTTGAAATCTTTATAGTAGCCTTGCATCACATTTTCTCCTTTCACCAAAATTTCTCCGGCAATTTTCTTTGGGTCGGGCGAATCAATCCGCAATTCAAGACTGTCAACGCATCGGCCCACTGAGTTGAGCTTGGTGTTGCGCCATCCTGCGTAGCTTATCAAAGGCCCGCATTCGGTCATGCCATATCCGAGAGTGAATGGGAACCTGGCTTTGCGAAGTACTTTTTGCACCTCTTCGTTCATGGCAGCACCTCCAACAACAATTTCGTGAAAGTTCCCCCCAAAGCTTTTGGTTAGTTTGGATTTGATCTTATGCAGAACTATCATTTCAACAAAAGGCAACTTCATCAAGAATTTTGTCTTTGGTTGTTCGAGGATGGGTTTTATCTGTTTTTTGAAAATTTTCTCAAGGATAAGTGGAACAAGCAGTATCAACCTTGGCTTTACTTCAGAAAATGCCTTCAACAACAGTTGTGGGGTCGGCATTTGCCCCAGAAATGTGATGTGGCATCCCGATGCGAAAGGGAACAAAAACTCAATGGTGCAACCATAGGCATGGGCCAAAGGAAGGAAGCTCAAGATGGTATCGCCTGCAGCCAAAGGCATGTGCTTGCTTGCGTAAAGTACATTGGAGGTGATGTTGTTATGGGTTAACATAACGCCCTTGGTAAATCCTGTGGTACCCGATGTATAAATGATGGCAATTAGTTCATGATTCGGGGCAATATTTTTGGGAAGATGTTCTTTTTTGAAGGGCTTAACCAACAGTCTTTTGAAATTCGTAAGGTTTTCAACATGGTGTTCATTGCGGGTAAGCAAGGGCGAAAAATCATCCAAAGCAATCACGGCCTTAGGTTTGCGCAGGCTTTCCGCATCAATCAAATCCCAATTGGATTTGCTGGCAAACACCATGATGCTGTTGGAATGGTTGATGATATGCAGTATATCATCAGGGGTGAAGTTGGGCAATATGGGAACCACCACTGCCCCGTATGTTATTATTGCCTGATAGACGATCGCCCACTCGGCACAATTCGTCCCGATGAGTGCAATTTTATCGCCTTTTCGAATGCCGCTCTTTCCAAAAAACCTATGCAAGAAATAAATTGTCCGACCTACATCAGCATAAGTATAACTCCTTGAATCATAATTTGTAAATGCAGTACGCTCCCAATTGTCCTGTATGCTTTTCCATACAAACTGAGTGTAATTTTCTTGCAACATGAATCCGGTTTTTAAAAGACACGAATTTATAGATAAATGCCCATTGGCATCTAGGCATCTATCATTAATTAATTGTTACCTTCTTCTTAACAATATGAATATTGAGGGCAATAAACCAGTATTATCCGACCAACATTTGATAGCTCAACTTGTTGTAATTCTTCACAAATCAAAGATTTCTCCCATGCAATTGTTTCCCATACACACTGGAAATTTCAAACTTGATGGCGGTGCTATGTTTGGCGTAGTACCAAAATCCATTTGGCAAAAAAACTATCCTTCCAATGAAGACAACCTCATCAATCTTTCCATGCGCTGTCTTTTGGTCGTTGAAGGAGACCGAAGAATTTTGATTGACAGTGGAATTGGCGATAAGCAGGAAAGAAAGTTCTATGCCCATTATCATCTCAATGGTGAGGACAGCCTCGTGTCATCCTTGCTGTCAGTTGGATATGGCCCTGAAGAAATCACCGATGTATTTCTCACACATTTGCATTTTGACCATTGTGGAGGCACTGTGAAAAACAACCAGGACCATTCCGGTTATGAGCTCACTTTCCCAAATGCCACTCATTGGATCAGCAAACCCCAATGGGATTGGGCCATGCAGCCCAACCGCAGGGAAAAGGCCTCATTTCTTCGTGAGAACATGGTTCCAATTGCTGAAAGCGGCAAACTGCAGCTTTTTGATGGACCTTTCCAACTGATTCCAGGGTTCGAGGTCAGGTTGTTCAATGGCCACACAGTCGGGCAGGCTATCCCCTTTTTGACTTCAAACGAGAAGACCGTAATCTTCCTTGGGGATACAATTCCAACTGCAGCCCACATCCCTTTGCCCTACATCATGAGTTACGACACTCAGCCTTTAATCTCCCTTAACGAAAAGGAAGCCCTTCTTGATGAAGCCGTGCTGAACAACTACATCTTGTTTTTCGAGCATGATGTTTTTCATGAATGTTGTACCCTTGAAAAGACAGAAAAAGGAATCATCGCAAAAGAAAAAATGAAACTTCAAGTTGCAATAGCTTGAGCCTCTTCCAAAGTTCATATTGATAAAACTGAATAATTGATTGTGTTTTTGCCAATGGAACCATTATTGTTCGTACTTTGGTTTCCTAAAATGAAATAGCCGCCTAAAAAACAGGTATTGGCCTTTCTATGCAGTAAACCACAAAACCCATTTTGCCTTGTACAGGATCGAATCAAAAATCAACATTCATTCTTCTGAATTTATCAAGAACTCAGAAGCTTATACAAAAGTTCTTGAACAATACCGCCACACACTTTCCAATGTTGTCAATGGTTCACCCCTGTCCATTGTGCAGCGGCATAAGGTATTGGCCCGCGAACGCATAGATCAATTGATTGATCCGTTTACTCCCTTTCTCGAACTCTCACCTTTGGCAGCTTACAACATGTATGGCAATGGTTTCCCTTCGGCTGGCATTGTTTCAGGCATAGGGGTCATTCATGGAAGGGAAACCATGATCATTGCCAACGACGCCACTGTTAAGGGGGGTACATACATCGCCGAAACCATCAAGAAACACATTCGTGCGCAGGAAATTGCCATGCAGAACCATCTGCCCTGTGTCTATTTGGTGGATTCAGGCGGGGTATTCTTGCCTGAACAAGCACACGTATTCCCTGACAAGTACGACTTTGGACGATTCTTCTTCAATCAGGCACGCATGTCTGCCGAAGGTCTCCCTCAAATATCCATCGTTATGGGATCCTGCACTGCTGGAGGTGCCTATGTACCAGCCATGAGCGATGAGGTAATCATTGTTCGGAATCAAGGAACCATATTTATCGGTGGCCCCCCCTTGGTAAAAGCCGCCACAGGTGAAGAAGTCACCGCCGAAGAACTGGGAGGTGCCGAAGTGCATACTTCCATTTCCGGAGTAGCCGATCACATTGCCGAGAACGACAGCCATGCTTTGCAAATTTGCCGCAATATCTTCTCCACCCTCAAGAAAAACAAAAAGCAGTTTCTGGAACTGGCCCCCATCGAAGAGCCTTATTACAATCCAACAGAACTGTATGGCCTAGCTCCGCTCGATTTGCGCAAACCTGTGGATGCACACGAGATTATCGCAAGGTTGGTTGACGGCAGCCGTTTCCATGAATTCAAGGCCAATTATGCACCTACCATTGTCACAGGCTTTGCCCACATCATGGGCCTTCCTGTCGGAATTTTGGCAAGCAACGGGGTACTTTTTTCCGAAACTGCTCTCAAAGGTGCGCACTTCATCGAATTGTGCACTTCCCGCAATGTCCCCATTATCTTTTTGCAAAACATCACAGGCTTTATCGTGGGCAAAGAATACGAACGCCGGGGCATCGCCCGCGACGGGGCCAAGCTGGTCCATGCAGTGGCCAATGCCCGTGTACCAAAATTCACAGTCGTTTTCGGTGGCTCCTTTGGTGCAGGCAATTACGCCATGGCCGGAAGGGCTTACGAACCCCATTTGCTTTTCATGTGGCCCAATTCAAAAATCAGCGTCATGGGCGGCGAACAAGCTGCCGGCGTTCTGATCACCGTAAAAGAGGAACAGCTTAAAGCCAAAGGCCAAGTCCTGCCCGATGCCGACCGCGAAGAAATGAAAAGGTCAATTCTCGAAAAATACGAAGAGGAAGGCTCAGCCTATTACAGCACCGCCCGGCTTTGGGACGATGGCATCCTTGATCCAGTTGACACGCGGAAAGTACTCGCAATGGGCATCACCACATCGCTCAACAAACAATGGGAAGAAACCCGGTTCGGAGTTTTCAGAATGTAACCCAGAACCAACTCTCTATATAGGAAGAAACTCACCAACTCAATCCAAACTCAAACCAGAATGGCAAATTACACCACCATTGACCTCGCAGTAGAAAACGGGCTGGCCCACATCAGTCTCAACAGGCCTGACATCAGAAACGCCTTCAACGAGGTGATGATTAATGAGATCACCGATGCCTTTAGAACGGTCGGAGCCATGGAAAGTGTTCGCGTTATCCTCCTGAAAGGAACCGGCAAAGCCTTCTGTGCCGGAGCCGACCTGAATTGGATGCGCGATGTATCTCGCTATTCCTACGATCAAAACTATGCCGAAAGTTATCGCCTTTCCGATTGCTTCTTTGCCATATACAATTCCCCAAAGCCCACAATCGCCATCGTCCATGGCGCAGCCATCGGAGGGGCAAACGGCTTATTGGCTGCTTGCGACATCGCCATTTGCGAAAAGGATACTGTTTTTTCATTGAGCGAAGTGAAAATAGGCATTGTCCCGGCCTGCATCTCTCCTTATATCATCAAGCGGGTGGGCGAATATGGAGCTAGGGAACTCATGCTGACAGGCAGAAGAATCAAAGGATATGAAGCTGAATCCTACCGATTGGTCAACAAATCCCTACCTGCTGATGAGATGGATGCTTACATCAACGAAATGGTCGGCTCGCTCCTCACCAGCGGTCCTGATGCCATAACCCAATGCAAAACGCTAATAGATAAAGTGGTCAACCACCTCAGCATGACCGATGCTTTGGAATATACTGCCAGGATGATTGCCGAAATCCGTTCCTCCAAGGAGGGTCAGGAAGGAATGGCCGCCTTTCTGGAAAAACGAAAACCAATCTTGGGAATATGTTTAGGCATGCAGTTAATGGCGAAAACAAGTGAAGAAGGCAACGTTGAAGGATTAGGATGGTTTGATGCGGAAGTGGTCAGATTTCGAGTGACTGATAAATTAAAATTTAAAATTCCCCATATTGGCTGGAATCAAATTATCAAATCAAAAAATAGTGTTTTGATGAAGGGAATACCTGATTTATCGGAGTTTTATTTTGTTCATTCGTATCATTTAAAATTGAATAATCAGCATGATTTATTAAATGAAACTGATTACGAATACAGGTTTCCTTCGGCGATTGAAAAAGATAATATTTTCGGTGTTCAATATCATCC
>Ga0118677_10015599_pt1 | contig 10533 bp, 9 predicted proteins | sample AliMusrvi5mmetaG_FD_86154 | JGI IMG/M metagenome (GOLD analysis project Ga0118677, IMG submission 86154)
CCTATAAACACCGCAATCCCCCCTGCCCAACACACTTTGACGAACACCCCCTCTCCCTACCCTGCTAACAAACTTGCGAAGCCTGTTGACGAGTCTGAAATGACTGCTAACAAACCTGCGAAGCCAGTTAACGGGTTTGAAACGACTGCTAACAAACTTGCGAAGCCAGTTAACGAGTCTGAAACGACTGCTAACAAACTTGCGAAGCCAGTTAACGAGTTTGAAATGACTGCTAACAAACCTGCGAAGCCCGTTAACGAATCTGAAACGACAGTTGACAAACTTGCGAAGCCAGTTAACGAGTCTGAAACGACAGCTAACAAACTTGTGAAGCCAGTTAACGAGTCGGAAACGACCGCTAACAAACTTGCGGAGCCAGTTAACGAGTTTGAAACGACTGCTAACAAATTTGCGAAGCCAGTTAACGAGTTTGAAACGACTGCTAACAAACTTGCGAAGCCAGTTAACAAGTTAGAAATGTCTGATAATAAAATTGCAAGTCCTACCAACAAACCTGCATTGCCAATAGAAGTCATCTGCAAAACCCAACAAAAAAAAGAGACAAGCTTCTGGGCTTGCCTCTTTTCCATTGATTATCAGAAAGTTTTACTGTTCGCTTTAAATATCAATGTTGGCGTATTTTGCATTGCGCTCAATGAATTCGCGGCGTGGTGGAACTTCGTCGCCCATCAACATGCTGAAAATACGGTCGGCCTCCGAGCCGTTTTCAATGGTCACTTGCCTCAACGTGCGGAACTCGGGGTTCATGGTGGTTGACCACAGTTGTTCGGCGTTCATTTCTCCAAGACCTTTGTAACGCTGTATGTGTATGCCTTTCTCGGAGCCGTCTTTCGAGAATTCCGACACCAGTTGCAGACGCTGTTCTTCTGTCCAGCAATAGCGCTCAGTGTTTCCTTTTTTGACCAGATAGAGTGGGGGAGTGGCTATATAAATATGGCCGTTCTCGATCAATTCCTTCATGTAGCGGAAGAAGAAGGTGAGGATTAGCGTTGCAATATGGCTACCGTCCACATCGGCATCGGTCATAATGATGATCTTGTGGTAGCGCAGGCCTTCCAGATTAAAAGCGCCCTCCCCTTCCCCATCGCCAATGCCCGTGCCCACCGCGGTGATCATGGTGCGGATTTCGGTGTTCTGCAGCACCTTGTCCAGGCGCGCCTTCTCCACGTTGATCAGCTTGCCGCGAATCGGCAGGATGGCCTGGAACTTCCGGTCGCGCCCTTGCTTGGCCGACCCGCCGGCCGAATCACCTTCCACGATATACAGCTCGGTGTTGACCGGATCGCGGTCCGAGCAATCGGCCAGTTTTCCGGGCAGGCCGCCGCCGGTCAGTGCGCCCTTGCGAACGGTCTCGCGCGCCTTGCGGGCGGCCTCGCGCGCCCGAGCCGCCAGCAACCCCTTCTCGATGACCTTCTTGGCCACCGCCGGATTCGCATCAAAGTGCGTCATCAAGCCCTCATAGATGGCCGACGCGACGATCCCATCAATTTCCGTGTTGACGAGCTTGACCTTGGTTTGGGACTCGAACCGCGGGTTAGGCAGTTTCACGCTCAGCACGCAAACCAGCCCTTCGCGGACGTCATCGCCCGAAATGGCCGGGTCCTTTTCCTTCAGGATGTTGTTCGCCTTGGCGTATTGGTTGATGGCACGGGTCAGGGCCGAACGGAAGCCCGTCAGGTGCGTGCCGCCGTCGGGATTGGAGATCGAGTTGGCGAAGCAGAGGATCTGGTCGTTGTAGCTGTCGGTGTATTGCATCACGCAATCCACGAATACTTCATCCTTCTGCCGGTTGATCACAATCGGCTTGGGATGAAGCACCTGCTTGGTCCGCCCGAGCTGTTTGACGAACTGCTCGATGCCTTCCTTGTAAAGGAAGGTCTCGGTCTTCTCGTCCCGCTCATCCGTGAGAACGATCTCGACGCCCGGGTTCAGGAACGCCAGCTCGCGCAGACGGTTGGCCAGGATGTCGAACTTGAACTCGGTGGTGATGGTAAAGATGGTCGGGTCGGGCTTGAAGGTGATCAGCGTGCCGGTGCCCTTGGATTTGCCGACGACAGTCAGCTTCTGCGTGGTGACGCCGCGCGCGAACTCCATCGAATAGACCTTCCCGTCGCGCGACACTTCCGCCTTGAACCAATCCGACAGCGCATTGACGCACTTCGCGCCAACGCCGTGCAAGCCGCCGGAGTATTTATAGGCGCCTTGCCCGAACTTGCCCCCCGCGTGGAGGTTGGTCAGCACCAGTTCCAACGCCGGCATGTTCCATTTCGGGTGCATGTCCACCGGGATGCCGCGCCCGTTGTCACGAACGGACACCGAGCCGTCCACATGAATGGTGACCTCTATCTTGCCGCAGTAGCCGGCCAGGTGCTCATCAATGGAATTATCGAGCACCTCGAAAACACTATGGTGCAAGCCGCGCTCGTCCGGGTCGCCGATATACATCCCGGGGCGTTTGCGCACTGCTTCCAGCCCCTCGAGCTTGTCAATCTTCGACGCATCATACTTCTCGGGTGCGATGGGAATCGCCGGCGCTTTCTCTGTCACTTCAACCGCATTTTCGTCAGGCATAAATTCGTTCGGAACAGGCACTTCGGCTATTCGTTCCAAGTGCAGAAATTCTATAGAAAATGGCCCAAAAACACAACTGCTATTTCGGCCTCATTTACCCTCAAAAACACCATTAGTTGTGGAGCCACCGGCCGCACCGGCCTATATATTGGGTTGTGGGGGGACGTATTCCTGAGTAGGCCAGCTTACTACCCCAGCCCCCCAAAAGCGACCTGGGAACAGCTATGATTTCAGGCCAGGGCGCACGACAGATTTCTTCGGGGTGGGCGGCCGACTCTCATTAACACACCGCTTCAGCGGGGTGGGTGTGGCACGCGAACAAGCTCCACAACCGCTTCAGCGGTTTACGTTGGTGGGTAAACCGCTGAAGCGGTTCCGACGCCGAGACCATCGCCCACACCCCACTAAAGTGGGGTGTTAATGAGAGGCAGGCCGCGCTGTATCTAGGAAGCGATATACGAAAGGCCCGGATTTGCAGGGGAAAATCGCCCCGAGAAGAATCCAGTCTTGCGCCCTTCCGGCCAAGTGGCGTAGCAGGCGCAGGAGGGGCGGAGCGCCGGCATGTTGCTGGCTTACAGGGTCCGGACGGCCTAAGCCGGCCACACCCCGGCCCTCGATCTCCACCCTGGCTACGATTTGATGTCGCGGGCCTGAAAGGCCGATGCCCCGATAAGGAAGGTGGTCACGTTGAAGGCCAGCAATACGCACACCGATTGCGTCAATTGGCTCCACGGTATCGGCGAGGCGTAAACGTTATGCCAGGTGCGGAAGTGGTAGGTTAGCAGGTATTCGTGGTACTCCTCGAAATACGGGATGCCCTCCATCACCAGGTTCGCGAAAAGCAGCGAAAGCGCCAGAATGGTCGCGGCGGCGGGCTTCATGTTGAAGCACGAGAACATGAACGCGATGCCCAATATTACCGTCGCGTTCAGCGTCATGAATACGTGGGACCACATATACAGCTTAATACCCTCGTCCGCGCTCAGGACGTTGAACACCTGACCCGGCACAAATACAAACATCCCCTTCCAGGGAAACCACATCCGGGCAAAACCAAGCGCCGTCCCGCCCAGCACCAGCACCAGCAAGGCCGAGAAGATCCCCCCGGCCACCCATTTGACGAGCAGCAGCCGGAACCGGGAGATGGGCCGCGACAGGATCATCCGCAAGGTGCCGTCCTCGACTTCCTTGGCCACCAGATCTCCCCCCACCAGCGACACGTACAAAGGCATTAGCAGCAGGATTTGCGGGATCAGCATGACCAGCGCCACGGTGAGGGCCGAGACATATTCCTGTGCCAAGTAGCCGTTGCCCTCCAGCAGGTTCGTCATTTGCGTCTGCCAGTGGGTATAGCGAAAGGCGACGAGCATCGCGTTCTGCGCGACCAGGAACATGCCGAAGCCGATATAGGTGCGCTTCTTGCCGAAGAGCTTCCAGAGTTCGTTGCGCAGATGATGGTAGAACATGCTTCTTGATTAGTTACATGGGTTGCAACGTTACATGAGTTACATAAGGCACCGCGCACGGCATATTCCCTTTAATCCTGGTAACCCACGTAACCATGCAACTCATTTGAATCCGTCCCCGCCGTTCATCAGCGAGAGGTAGAACTCCTCCAGCGTCTCTTCCATCGGGGCAATCTCAAGGACCGAAATCCCGCGCTCCACCAGCAGGCGCACAACCTGGTCGGGCCCGGTGCCCGGGCTCAACGCAATCAGATTCCCGTCCCGCTCGTGAGTAATCAGTTGCGCCTGGCGAAGCTCCTTCACCGCCAGTCCGAAATCTCCGGTCTTAATGCGGGTCCACGACTCGCGCCGTTTGGTGGCGGACAGTGGCCCCTCAAATACCATCCGGCCCTGTTTCAGCACGGCGATACGCGTGCAGAGCTGTTCGACCTCGGTGAGGAAATGGGACGAAAGCAAAATCGTCAGCCCCATCTCGCGCTGCAACCGCTGAATCGTCAGCCGCATCTCATGGATCCCCTCGGGGTCGAGCCCGTCGCTGGGCTCGTCCAGGATCAGCAGTTTGGGATAGGGCAACAGCGCCTGCGCCAGCGCCAGCCGCGCCCTCATGCCGTGGGAGTAGGTCCGCACGTTGGAATTCTCACGGCCTTTCAAGCCGACCCATGCGATGATCTCATCGATCCGCTTGCGCGGAGTCGGAGTGGTGTAGGCACTCAGAATCTCCAGGTTCCGCCGGGCGCTCAGGTAGTCATAAAAGGCCGGGCTCTCAAAGATTGCTCCGACCTTCAGCAGCGCCAGCCGGCGGTGCGCCGTGACGTCATAGCCGCAGACGCGCACATCCCCGCTGGTGGGCCAAACCTGCCCGAGCATCATACCGATGGTGGTGCTTTTGCCGGCACCGTTGTGCCCCAGCAGACCATAGATCTCGCCGGCGGGCACGTCGAGGGTGAAGTCATCCACCACGAGGCGCTCGCCGAACTTCTTAGAGAGGTGCTTGAGTTGGATCACTGCTGGATTAGGTTGATTCCTTCCAGCACGAGGAGGTTCTTGATGTGGCCATCGGCATAGAGGAAGTCTCGGGCTTTGTTCGCGCCCCGGATGATGTGGAAATTCTCCTTGTCCCAAAACAGCGGCATTTGGTGGGGATCAAACTGCAAGCCCAGCACGTTAAACTTGTCGGCATTCTGGCCGTTCAGGAACGTATTCCAAGCAAAGCTGCTCCCGGTTTGGTCAAAGAAGGTCAGGTTTTTTTGCGGGTAAGGCGGCGGCGTATCCCCCGACCACCGATCACATGGACACTGGAGCACCCTCACGTTGCCGAGCGTGTTGGAAAGCACCTGGTCCGGACCAGGATAGGTGTTAGTTGTGCCCGGGAAGATGTCGGACATGAACGGCAACTTGTTGTTGTTGTCGCCGACATACATCTGCAGGCCGATGCCGATCTGATGCAGATTGTTCAGGCACACCGTCGCCTGCCCGCTGGCCTTCGCACGGCTCAACGCGGGCAAAAGCAGGCCCGCCAGGATAGCGATGATCGCGATCACGACCAGCAGCTCGATGAGGGTGAAGCAGCCGATGGGCGAGGTGCGTTGCCGTATGGGAGACAATGTGGCTAGAGGCGAACGGATGGAGAGATCCGAAATCCGAGATCCGAAACCCGAAGGAAAATCGAAATCCGAAATCCGAGAGGCGGCCGCCGTTCTTTGGTTGCGGGCATAATCGGGCATTCGAGCTTCGGATTTCGGGTTTCCTTCGGGCCTCGGGTTTCGGATTTCGGATTTCCGCCCCAAACCCTCGCCGGAACCTGCTCGCCCAACCCCACATCTCTGGCGGTAGCTGCTCATCTCCCCCTAAAGGCGCGGCCGTTTTGCATGGACTTTTGCAGCTCTTCCAGCAACGGCGCCAATTCCGCTTTGCTTTGGGCCGAAGCCTGGCTATAGAACGCCTTCAGACCGATGCTCCGCACCTTGGCTTCCAGATCGGGGCTCAGCACGGGTGGCGAATTTGGATCGCCGGGGGGCGCGCCACCGTCGCCGGCGGCGAACTGGTCACGCTCCTCTTTGAGCCGCTTCAGCGCGTCGTTCACTGTCCTCCGCCGCTTGTCGTCCGGCAGTTGCTCGAACGAAGTTATCATTTGTTTGAAACCGGTCGGCATGGTCGTCTCGATAAACTCGGTCTTCTCGTCCTCAGTCATCACGTCGAACCAGCTCCGGGCCGCGCGCTCGAACCGGGCCTTCTGCCGCTCCTCCACCGACAGCGAATTCAGCATGGCCTCCAAGTCCTTGATGGCCTTGGCCCGCGCCGCTCCCGACAGCTTGTTGATATCCACCGACTCGGCGTAGGTCTTCACCTTCTCCGCCGTCATCTTAGAATTCTTGGCAATGCGGTAGCCGACTACGGCAACGATCCAGATCGCGCAGATCGCGACCCCCATCAGAACCACAGGCCGCCAGCGTTGACTCATCATAGTGAAAGTTTACCGGAACCGCTGCATTCCGCCACGAAAAACCAACCCTCGCCCTTTGCCTCCAAGGGCGTATTTCAGGAGGTTCGAATTCATGCGAATTGTTGCGTGCCAGTTGTTTAGCTAACGCGGACCACACTGGTGTCGCGTTTCCATCAATAGAGTAAACGAGACACAGGCGCCATTGGTTACAGCGTAATCCGTCAACGGGTTTGCCCCAGCAATTCTCATTATGGACGAGATGGGGGCGCCGGGTGAGGGCACCCGGCCTACAAACGGTGTTTCGGTGTTTCGGTGGGGCGGTGGGGTGGTGTAGGCCGGGTGCCCTCACCCGGCGTTCCCATCCCTTCATCATTCATAATTCATCCTTCATAATTTCCCCTTGTAGGCCGGGTGCCCTCACCCGGCGGGGGATGACATGGCCATAATGACAATAGCTGGGAGCAGCGCCGCCCACCTTGCTTTCCCGCCGTCTGCACGCTACTCTGGACCGGATGACCAATCCCAGACAATTACAACGCCCTGGCCATGAGTGAGCAGCCCGTAATACCAGTCCCGGGCTCCGCTACCAGCCCCACCCAGGCGCCTGCCCACAAGGCCCAACTCGACCAATTGCGCGAGCGGATTGACAGCATTGACAAGCAACTGGTGGAGCTGCTGGCCCAGCGACGCCAGGTGATCCAACAGGTCACCGAAGTCAAACAGCAGCACGAACTGCCCACCTTTCACCCGGCGCGCGAGGAGAATCTCATCTCCGCCCGCCGCGCCCAGGCCACGCAGGCCGGGCTGGACCCCGACTACGTGGAAGACCTGTTCCGGACGATGCTCCGCCATTCACGCGTCGGGCAACTGGACACGCTCGGGCGGCGCGGCGTCCGGCCGGGGGCCAAGGTGCTCGTCGTCGGCGGGCGCGGCCAAATGGGGCGCTTCTTTGCCACCTGGTTCCGCCAATCGGACTATGACGTCCGCGTTTTGGACCGTGACGATTGGGCAAATGTCAGCTCGCTTGCTCAGGGCGCTGACCTGTGCATGTTGGCCGTGCCGATTGACCTCACCGCCGCCGTCGCCGAACAAATAGCACCGCACCTGCCGCCCACTTGTGTCCTGACGGACATAACCAGTCTCAAAGGCAAGCCGCTGGAGGCGATGCTGCACAGCCACCCGGGACCGGTCGTCGGCCTGCACCCGCTGTTCGGACCGGCCACCAACACGATGGACAAGCAAATCGTCGCCGTCACCCCCGGCAGGAACATGGAGCAGTGCCAATGGGTGCTGGACCAACTCACCGTCTGGGGCAACGTGCTCGTCGAAACTCCGGCAGCCGAGCATGACGAAATCATGGGGATCGTCCAGGCCCTGCGCCACTTCGCGACCTTTGCCTTTGGACAATTCCTGCACTCGCGCAGCGTGCCCATTCTCCGCACGCTCGACCTCTCCAGCCCGATTTACCGACTGGAACTGGCCATGGTCGGCCGTCTCTTCGCGCAGGACCCCGAGCTCTACGCCGAGATCATCTTCGCCACACCCGAACGCCTGTCCCTACTGAAGGACTACATCCAATCCCTCCAGCAGAATCTCAGCCTGGTGGAACATGGTGATAAGAAGGAGTTCGTCGCCCGCTTCAGCAAGGTCGCCGAGTGGTTCGGCCCCTTCAGCGAGCAGGCGATGCGCGAAAGCACGTTCCTCGTGGACAAGCTGGTGCATCGGTTCTAAGCCGCAGCAGTTCAGTGGGCAACGCCATTCCCCCTCACCCCGGCCCTCTCCCCAGAGGAGAGGGAGAACATTCGCAGCGCTGGGCAATGTCCGCTGTTCAGTGAGTATTCCCAAACGGGCGCCGACCGGTTCCCTCTCCCTGAGGGAGAGGGCTAGGGTGAGGGGGAACAGGACGTCCGACTGCATGGATACTGCTTAGGCCCTAAGATCGCGCCGACACCTTGGTCCCCAGATGGCTCGCCGTGAACGGGCTTACGTTTGGCCTGTTGCCGGCTTGCTCCCTTGGTAGGTCTCCAGACCGTATAGCGTGCAGGTCGCTCGTGTTCCGCTCGTGCTCCGCTCGTATTCCGCTTATATTCCGCTTATACTCGTCGTTTCTTCGCCTTGCCGTCGTGAACTCACAGGGACGCTTATATCTCTCTTCGGCATCGCCTCGCACCACCCGGCAGACCGCAAATCAGCACACCCTCCGCAGGGCTCTTCCGGACACTGCCCCCGAAACGCTGCATTCATGCGGCAGCCGGGTGTGGAAGGTCGCCCCTGCCGCATGAATGCGGCGTTCCGGCCCGCGGCAGCCCCGAACTTGGGGGCTGTGACCGGAAGGGCACCCCTTCGCACCGGCACGGATAATTCTATTGCCCCGCCCACTTGCGCCCCCGAAACTTGGCACGTGGCGCCGGCGTCAAAACCAGTCTTCTCCGTGCAGGTGCGGGAACTCGTCGAGTTTGCCCTGCGGCAGGGGGATCTTGGCGGGGGGCGTGATTTCGTGGGGCGAAACCGGGCTTTGGCGGGCACTCACGGCCATCAGCGGCTTCAGCGCTCGCGACCGGCCGGCTACCAGAAAGAGGTGCGGCTGAGCCATGAGATTGATGCTGGCGAGTTCGTGCTCCGCATTCAGGGTCGCATAGACGGTCTGCTCGTTAGCGCGGAAGATGTTCGTAGCAGCCGACGTCAGTCGGCTCTAACTTCACGGCGCATAGACGGTCTGCTCATCAGCGCGGAAGAGGTGCTGTTGGAGGAGATCAAGACCGTCCAGGGCGGCTGGGACAGGATGGCCGACCCGCTGCATTGGGCCCAGGCCAAGCTCTACGGTTTCATCTACGCGCAGGCCAACTCCCTGGGACGGATTACCATCCAGTTGAACTACCTGGACCTCGATACCGGCGAGGTGACTGAGTTCCGAGCCAATCACTCTTTGGCGGAGCTGTTGGCGTTCTTTCAGGAGGCAACCGGGATCTACTTGGACTGGCTACGGGCGCAATGCCATTGGCGACGACAGCGGGACGAGTCGATCCGCGCGCTCGAATTCCCTTTCCCCGGCTACCGCCCCGGCCAGCGGCAACTGGCGGTGGCCGCTTACCGCGTGCTCGCCAAGGGCGGGCGGCTTTTCCTCGAAGCCCCGACCGGCATCGGTAAGACCATCTCCGTGCTATTCCCGGCGGTCAAAGCGCTGGCGGAAGGTAAGCTGGAGCGAATCTTCTATCTGACCGCGCGCACCGTCGGGCGCGCCGTGGCGCAAAAAGCTCTCGCAGACCTGCGCCAGGCGGAGCTCCGCTTGCGTGCGCTGACCCTGACGGCCAAGGAGAAGATCTGCGTTCAGGAAGGCCAGCCCTGCGATGCGGCAACCTGCCCCTTTGCGCGCGGCTACTACGACCGCTGCAAGACCGCGATGCGCGAGGCGCTGGCGCGCGAAGAGATCACCCGACCGGTGCTCGAAGCTGTCGCTCGCGAGCACCAGGTTTGCCCGTTCGAGCTATCGCTGGACCTGTCGTCCTGGGTGGACGTCGTCGCGTGTGATTACAACTACGTGTTCGACCCCAAGGTCTATCTGCGCCGCCACTTCACCGAGGAGCCGGGCGATTACGCCTTTCTCGTGGACGAGGCGCACAACCTGGTGGACCGCGCACGGGAGATGTTCTCCGCCGACCTCGACACCCGCGAGATACAGGATGTCCGCCGTGCCCTCAAACAAGCCGCTCCCCGTTGCGCCAAGGCGCTGAGCAAGTTGAGTTCCGCCATAAGAACGCTGTGCGGGCCCACAGCCCTGTCGTCCGAACCGCCCGAAACCAGCGACACGCGAATCTGGGTTGAGGCGGAGGGAACCACCAGAGTTTCAGAGCGGAGGGTAAATGTAGAACCTGCGATGGCTCCGGTCCAACCTGGACTTTGGTCATGCACTACGGAATGAGTCTCACCTGTGAGATTGGTGTTCACGTCAAAGAAATCAACCGTAACCCGCATCTCACCGCCCGGATTGATGCTGTAAAGTTCAGACCACTGAACCACCACGGAATCACCCGG
>Ga0118677_10015600_pt1 | contig 10533 bp, 5 predicted proteins | sample AliMusrvi5mmetaG_FD_86154 | JGI IMG/M metagenome (GOLD analysis project Ga0118677, IMG submission 86154)
GGATTAATGTCTCTTCGGTGACAACCACGGACAGCGATTTTAATGCTGGCACGAAGACTAAAACTTTTGTCAGCGGCACTGGCAATGCCGGGGCGGTTTATGCGCAGAAAAATGATGGAGTTGCCTGTTCAACTAATCCAGAATGCATCAGTAACATTTGTTTGCTTTCCAAATGTATTTCTCCTTGCACGACAAGCACTATTTGCGGAGCAAGTTGTGCTTTTGGTGGTTTGGTTTATGGCACCTTGACTGCTGAAGATGGCAGATGTTGGCTTGATCGCAATCTTGGCGCTTCCAGAGTAGCGACCGCTACTAATGATTCATTGGCTTATGGTAGCCTTTATCAGTGGGGTAGGGCTAGTGATGGACATCAACTAATTGCTAGTTGGGATAATTCTATCGGAACTCCTGTGAATGGCACAACTTCAATACTTAGTAGTACTGATGCTCCTGGAAATTCAAATTTTATCTTAGCTAGCGGCGATTGGCGTAGCCCTAAAAATCTAAATCTTTGGCAGGGGGTTGATGGCATCAATAATCCTTGTCCGCCTGGTTTCCGCTTGCCGACCATAACGGAATGGCAAACTTATATAACCGCTGCCAGTGTCACAAATGCTGATTCTTTTTATAGTTCACAGTTGAAAATTTTGCGGTCCGGAAAGCGGTTATCAACGGACGGTTCGGTTCAATTAGCAACTTTCTTTGGTTATTATTGGTCTAGTAGTCTTAGTTCAGGTTGGGATAAAGATTGGGCTGCTTGTAATGTTTTCTTCTATGATGGTGGAGTTTACCCAAATGCAAAACCTGATGGTAGTTGCGACGGAGGTTCGGAGCGAGCAAATGGACAACCTGTGCGCTGTATTCATGATTAAGTTGGATTTCAGAAAATAGCAAAATGTTGAAACAAAAATTAAAATTAAAAACATTTTTAACTGCTTTGTTTTTTGGCAGTGTGTTTTTGCTTTTTTCGGCTCAAAATGCGCAGGCGTATGCCAATTCTTCGGAGTGGATTTCGCCAGTCAAAGCCTATGGTTTCAAGGTTTCGTTTGGCGCAATTTCTTGGACGGAAGTTGCCTTGGCAACTGGCACAAGTCCGCGACCAACAAATTCCTCAGTTGTGATGGAGGTGCGTGCAGGAGACACAGATTTGCCGGATGGAACTTGGACTAATTCTGGAAATTGGACAGTGGTCATCAATGGACAAAGTTTGGCATTTTTGGGTGACAAAAAAAATATTCAATATCGAGTTAGTTTTTCTTACGATGATTCAAATGAACCGGGGGTTGCAGATGTGACGATTCCGTATTCATATTTTCCAACCACTCCTCAGCAAATTGTCAGCTCGCCATATAACACCCAAGACCCAGCTAATTTGCTGGCTAAAATTCAATGGAGTGAAAATACGCCGAGTGGCACGAATGTCAAATTTCAAGTTCGTACCGCTCCAGACAATGGCGGAAATCCAAATTGGGCTAATGGCAGTGGTTGGTGCGGACCGACAAATTGCGCGGCCACCAAAAATGATGCAGACTTTGGCAGCGATTATTATCAAACCAACCCTGCGGGTGAAAATGCTAACGCAATTCATGGCATTGGTGGCAATGATCAGTGGGTGCAATATGTTGTTTGGTTGGAAACAAGCGACACAGTTGGCACGCCGGTTTTGACTGACACTACTTTGACCTATGTGGTTAATGTGCCGCCACAAATTCAAAGTGTTAGCGCTACCCAAACAAATCCAGGCGACAAGGTGATATTTAGTTACGCTATCAAAGATGCCGACACTGCTTCGGGATTTTTCACGCCGAATTTTGTCACTCCATCTTTTCAATATTCTTTAGATGGTGGCTCGAGTTGGCAAGATATCACCAGTGATTATTACAATTACAATAGCCCGCCTTTCGGTGGTCAAATTACGGATACTAATTTTGACGGTAAAATGGATAACAAAGTTTCAGCTGGTTCGTTTTTGAATTATTCTATCAATTGGAATGCGCAAGCTCAATTGGGAGTTGCAACTAACCTCGCAAGTGCCCAAGTTAGAGTTACGGTTAATGACAATGAAGCTGCAAATAATTTGGCCACACTGGCAACTTCTAATTTCAATCTTAGCACTTTGGCGCTTGCCAATATTGCAGCTAGTCAGTCAACTCAAGATGCTACCTTAGGAAAAGTCATAGTGACTTTTGACTTGGCCATTCAAAGCAATATCCAAGCTTCGACAAATTTGGTTTTGCAATATTGGAACGGCTCGACTTGGGTTAATGCTGCCACCACCACTGGTGATGCTGGCTCCGATGTTTCAAGTGGTTCCAAACAAATTGTTTGGAATGCCAAACAAGACAATCCTCAATATTATTCCACGGCCGCTAAGGTCAGGTTAATTGCAACTTTCGGAGTCACAAGTCAGACCTTGACAGCTGCTGATTATTTGTTGGACACGAAAAATCCAGTGCTGGCTGCAGTCCCGCTTGTTATTGATCATTCTGTTTCTGCAAATCAGGTTGCTCTTCAAACGCCAACTGATGATTCAACTTATCAAATGATGGTTTCTCAAAATTCTGATTTTTCCGGGGCTAGTTTGGAAGCTTTTGCTAGTGCTTACACACCTAATCCTGTTTTGACTGATGACCCGGCCAGAATTTATCTTCGCATTCAAGACAGATATGGCAACTACACTGACTCGGTTGCTAGCACCCCGGAAAAGCCAGGCAATATCATGTATTATGATACTTCCAGAGGCCAGGATAATTTGTATCAAGAATTTATTGCCTGGGATGCCATTTCTCCTTCGCGCTCCGGATCAGGCAGTCCTGTGTATGAAATTTATCGTAAAGACAACACGCAAAGTAATTTCAGCTTGCTGACAACTATTTCTAACTCAGATTATAATTATTATCTTGACACTGGTCTTGATGGCAGCAAGACTTATGCTTATAAAATCAGGAATCGTGATTCACATGGAGATGCTTCTCAATATTCGGCTATTATTCAGGATCAGCCAAATGGCCAGGGCGCAACTGACACCACCGCTCCAAATATTAGTGGTGTTTCGATTTCTGATGTTGGTACCACGACAGTTGCCGTCAATTGGACCACAGATGAACTTGCTGATTCGAGCGTTGGTTATTCAATGGATAATACTTATTTGCCAGAAAGAGGCATAGGCTCCATGACCACAAGCCACAGAATAATTTTGACCAATCTTAACCCTGGAACGGTTTATTACATCAGAGTGAAATCTCGCGATGCTGTCGGAAATTTGGGTCAGGTTGATCGGGATAATCCTGGCGCCAGCAATATTGCTGATTTTCGTTTTGAAACCTCGCCTGGTCCGGCAATTTCCTCGGTCACAGTTCCCAATATTTCAAACAACCAAGCCACAATTGCTTGGAAAACCACAACCAATTCTTCTAGTTATATTGTTTATTCACCAAATATTTCCAACCGGCAACTCGATGCGCCGAAAGAATTTGGAACGCCTGATTTAGTTGGAGGATCGGCGCCATATAATCACAGCGTGACTATTAATTCATACAATGATCAGCCACTGCTTAATGACACTAAATATTATTTTTCAGTCAAATCAGTTGACGGCACTGGCAATGTTGCGATTGATAACAATGGCGGCAATTTTTATGAGTTGCTTACCACTGCAGATAATGTTCCACCTGTCATTTCCGCTATTGATGCTCCAGTGATTAGCCAAAGCAGTGTGACTATTACCTGGCTAACTGATGAATCGGCAACTTCAAAAGTTTCCTATGGAGAGAAAAGTGGTGGTCCGTACACGGATACTCAGGAAATAAATATTTATGATCGCAATCATTTTGTTATTCTGACAGGACTAACTCCGGACACAAAATATTATTTCAAAGTTACTAGCAAGGATATCAATGGAAACGAAAGTATCAGCAGTCAACATGAGTTTTCTACTCAGAAAGATTTGCAGTTTCAACATGATCCGCTTAGTAAGATAGATAATATTACAACGCCGGTAATCACCGACACGGAAGCTATGATTTCCTATGATAGCGACCAGCCGGCTAATTGCATCTTGGAAAACGGGGGCGCCTCTCAACTTTATAATGGAGTTCCGATAGCTGAAAAAGCTGGGGCATATGACACGCATCATTCCTCACATCTGATGGGCCTTATTTTTCAGACGGCGTATTTCTATAAAATATCTTGCAAGGATAATCTTGATAATATTGTTGAATCTCAGGAGCAAACCTTTATCACTAAAGAAAAAAATTACACCGCTTCCGGCAGCGGCGGCACTGGGGTTGGCGATTTGCTTAACAGTGCTCCACCATTGGTCATTAGTAATGTGAAAGTTGCTGCCACAACCGGTGAAAGCGCTACTGTAACTTGGGACACGGATCAAAAGGGCAGCAGTAGCGTGCGATATGGCTTGGATTCTAATTATGGCGTGACCTTTGGCGATGACTTAATAAATTCTAGCAAAGATAATTATGTGACCTCACATTCAGTTATAATTACTGGGCTTGTGCCAGCTACAAAGTATCTCTTTAAGACTACTTCTGTGGACGCTCTTGGTAACATTGCTGAATCTTCTGAAGCTTCTTTTGCTACTGCCGCACCTTCTTCAATTTCATCTATCAATGCGCAATCAACCAGTATCGGTCAGGCTACGATCACTTGGAACACCAGTAATCAAACCAGCTCTATTGTGGAATATGGTTTAACTACCAGTTATGGAGAAAAAAAAGAATCTAACAGTCTTACTACTGATCACTCCTTGGATTTGACCAATCTTAGTCAAGGTGTGCTTTACCATTACCGGGTTAAGGGTCAAGACAAAGATAACAAACTCTATGCTTCTTCTGATCAGACTTTTCAGCCAAAATCACCGGCTCAAATTACTAATGTCAATATTAATGGTGTTGATGAGCATAGTGCCACAGTTTTCTTTAAAACCAATGTTCCTACTGATTCCAATGTCTCCTACATTGATACTGCTGACAATCAGACTACGGGTTCTCAGGGTTCGACTGATTTAACTGTTGATCATAAAGTACAATTGACCAATCTTAAACAAGGCACGACTTTTGCAGTTTCTATTTCTGTTAATGATGAACAGGGTATTCAGTCAAAAATTGATGCTCCTAATTTCACCACTGGCAAGGATACTACTCCGCCGACTATTGAAAATGTCAAGACTGACAGCGCGTTGACGCAATCAGATACCGTTCAAACCATCATTTCTTGGAAAACTAACGAGCAATCCTCCACGAGTGTCGTTTATAAAGAAGGTCAAAATGGGGAAGAAAAAGAAATCAGAATTGCTGACAACCTGACAGTTAGTCACATTGCAGTGGTAACAGTTTTTAAGCCCGGAACGGTTTACAGTTTCAAAGTTAAATCTACCGATGCTTCTGGCAATGAGGCAACCTCTAGTGACTTTGCAATGCTGACTCCAATGAAGAGAGCTAATATCATTCAGATTATCATCAGTAATTTCGGAGACATCTTTGGTTGGGCGAAGTTTAATTAAGACAATTAAGTTGGCGAATATTTTGATTGCTAGTGAATATAAAAAATAGTATAATTCAGGCATAGACAAAACTTCTGTGCATGTTTGAATAATTTTCAAAACAAAAAATTAAAAAAGAGAAATTTTTCTGGGTAAAACCCACCTAAATTTCCAGCATTGATTATGTATGACATTATCATAAAAAACGGTACGATTATTGATGGAACAGGTAATCCGAAATTTGCCGGTGACATTGCAATTAGTGAAGGAAAAATCAGCTTTATTGGAGATTTGCACAATGAGCATGCTCACTGCGAAATTGATGCTTTTGGAAAATATGTTTCGCCCGGCTTTATCGATGTGAATAATCATTCGGATACTTATTGGAGAATTTTTCTTGATCCGGCTTTGGAAAGTCTTTTGTATCAAGGCGTCACAACTATCATCGGTGGAAATTGTGGATCATCATTGGCTCCATTGGCTAATCATGAAGTGATTCGTTCCATTCAAAAATGGGTTGATGTCAAAAAAATCAGTTTCAATTGGTTGAGTATGGGAGAATTTTTGCATGAAGTTGGGCAGAAAGGTTTATCGATGAATTTTGGAACGCTGGTTGGTCATGGAACTTTGCGTCGCGGCTTTGTTGGCGATGAGGTGCGTGACATCAGTCCAGCAGAAATGAAGTTGATGAAAAAAATGTTGACGAGCGCCATGAAAGAAGGCGCATTGGGTTTTTCAACTGGTCTGGTTTACACGCATGCAAAATTAGCTTCCTCAAGAGAAATTGCCGAACTGGCTGAAATTGTGAAGAAATATAACGGAGTTTACACTACCCATATTCGAGGCGAAGGCAGTGAATTGATTAAAGCAGTAGAAGAAGCAATTCGCATTGCCAGTGAAACTGGTGTTCGTTTGCAGATTTCCCATTTGAAAGCCATGGGCAAGAAAAACTGGAAACTGATGGAAGAGGCCTTGAATCTGATTGAAACAGCTAGGACAAGTGGTATCGATATTCATTTCGATGTCTATCCATATACTTCAACTGGTAGCGTTTTATATATAACCTTGCCTGATTGGGTTACAGAAGGTGGAAGAACTATGATGCTTTCAAGATTAAAAGATCCTGAGACTAGAAAACGGGTCATCAGAGAAATGCATCAAAGTGATTTTGATTTTTCAAAAATAACTATTTCTATTTCTTCTTTGGATAAAACCCTTAATCGCAAAAGCGTGCTTGAATTGGCGCAGATTCAAGGAAAAACTGTTGAGGACGTTGTTATTGATGTTTTGATTGCCAGTGAAGGTCACGTGGTCACAATGATGGAAGTGTTGAGTGAAAAAAACGTCGATAATGCTGTGATAAATCCTTTTTCAATCATATCATCAAATGGTTCCGGTTATTGTTTGGAGCATCGAGAAACTGGTGAGATGGTCCATCCGCGTAATTTCGGAGCGTTCCCGCGCGTGCTGGCAACCTATGTCAGGGATCGGGGAGTTGTTGGTTGGGAGGAAGCAATTTTCAAAATGAGCGGTCTGCCGGCAAAAAAATTTGGCATTACTAATCGTGGCGTTTTAACTAAGGGCAATCACGCCGATTTGGTGATTTTTGATCCAGAAAAAATCAAAGATTTGGCCACCATTGAAAATCCTTATCAATATAGTCAGGGCATTGATTACGTCTTTGTGAATGGACAAATTGCCTTAAATAGTGGTAAGATTACCGACCAAAGAGCTGGCGAGATTTTAAGGCGGAAATCCTCACTTTTTGAATTCTAAGTTTTAGTAGTCAGTAATAAGTAACTGGTAACTAGTAATTAGCAACTAGTAATTTTCGTGTTCAAATTATCTCGATTACTGATTACTGGTTACTGATTTATTATGGATTTATCTTTTTTTAAAAGCAAAAAAATAACGGTTTATGGACTGGGTCTGCATGGTGGCGGAGTCGGGGTGGTTAAGTTTTTGGTGGCCAATGGGGCTAAGGTGATTGTCACAGATTTAAGTAGTAAGGAAAAACTAGCGCCAACTCTCGAAAAATTGAAAGATTTGAAAAACATCAAATATGTCTTGGGTCAACATCGGGTGGAAGATTTTACTAATGTTGATTTAGTTATCAAAAATCCAGCCATTGCTTGGACAGATAAACATGTCAAACTTGCGCTTGAAAAAAATATTCCAGTGGAAATGGATTCAAGCTTGTTCTTTAAATTATGCAAAAATAAAATTATCGGGGTAACCGGCACGAAAGGCAAAACTACCACCGCAACTTTGATTTTTGAAATGCTAAAGGCAGCCGGAAAAAATCCTATCAAGGTTGGTATTGGTCAAATTTCCGTGTTGGATAAATTATCTTTACTCAAAAAAGATTCAGTGGTGATTTTTGAACTTTCCAGCTGGCGGCTCTCGGCTTTGGGTCGAGCCAAACTTAGTCCTCAAATTGCGGTCTTTAAAAATGTAATGCCTGATCATTTGAATTACTATGGCACCATGGAAAAATATTTGAAAGACAAGAAATATATTTTCACCAATCAAAAACCCCGAGATTTCCTAGTGATAAACTATGACGATGAAAAATTAAAAGAAATCTCCAAGGAATCTCCATCGCAAATTGTTAAATTTTCTTATGAACCACTCAAAAAAAGTAAAAGTGTTTTTATTGACGATGAAATTATTTATCTGAATAACGGAATAGATGTTATAAAACTTATTGCTGTAAAAAATATTAACATTCCCGGTAGGCATAATTTGTCCAATGTTTTGGCGGCCATTGGGGCGGTGTATGCTTTTGGGCTTAGTCCTCTGGAAATCAAAAAGGCTTTGCCGAATTTGAAAGGGCCGCTTCATCGTTTGGAGTTTGTGGCTGAAATTGAGGGCGTTAAATATTACAATGACACGACCGCTTCTATTCCGCAGGCCGCTATTTCAGCCTTGCAAGCTTTCGAGCAACCAATCGTTTTGATTGCTGGCGGCACTGACAAGAATCTTGATTTTGAAAATTTTGGCAAAGAGATTGTGGAAAAAACCAAGCAGGTTATTTTGCTCAAAGGCAATGCCACGGAAAAAATATTTTCTCAAATCAAAAAATATGCCAGCAAGGAATTTTATGAAGCAATTGAAGTTGTTGACTCGATGGAGAAAGCTGTCTCACTTGCCCGAAAGTTTGCCGAAAAAGGCGACGTGGTTTTGCTTTCGCCTGGCGCTACCAGTTTTGGACTTTTCAATAATGAATTTGACCGCGGTGACAAATTTCGAGCAGCAGTGAAAAATCTCAAATAGTCTTTTAGATATGATAAAGCCCCGAATCAAAATTTAAATTCGGGGCGGTTTAGAAAAATAGATGGCGAGGTTACGCGTAAGCCCCCCTTGCTTTTAGAGGTGCGAGTTTAGCTATGTTGCTCATCACATGATCAACTAACTTTTGATTTGTTTCTGCATTTTTTTCAGTTGCTTCAGCAGCTATATTGTTCCAGTATTCTGGCTCTCCAATATGCAGAGTCACATTTTTTCCTGGACGAACAGCTTGCAGAAAATCATAGAATTGATCTCCCTGTTTTTTTAGATGAGGCATAACCCGGTGAGCATTTTGAAGGTAGCATGGCACAATTAAAACGTTAGTGTTGCTGTTTTTGCTTAAAATTCTCGGTACATTCATTGCATCAGGAACTCCACGCAAGAGCCTTCCTTTGTTGCTCCAGGTGCCTTCAGGAAAAAGCCATAAGGTTGTTTGATTTTTTTTCATCCATTGAAGTGCGCCAACGTTGTGGCCAATCCTTTCTGAAAAATTTTCAGTACCTTTTGCCTCGCTAATGTATTTTTCCGAATAAATAGTGACCATTTCTGAGCACCTTGCGAATATTCGTAAAAACACAGTATTCCAAACCCGCATGCCAGCAACCCAGGTCATAAATGGCTGATCAATAAGTTTCATGAAAGAACTTTTAACGAAATGATTAAGCATGTAGTTTACGATCGGTGGGTCAATAACACCAGTATGATTAAGCATAAATATTACTCGGCCATTATTTGTGTGGTATTCTAAGGCGTGGGATAAATTTTGTTCCCCAATAATTTTCCAAGAAAGCAATAATTTACGCATAAAGAAATTTATCAATGCTTTGGATTCGCTTGTTGACTTAATAAACAAGCCTAGTTCCTCTTTGGATGTCACCTCTCTTAGATAAGCAGAAAGTAGTAACTCGTTGAGTAGTTCGCTTTCTGATTTTTGAAAATTTAGCCTTTTTGAAAGATTAGGTAATTGCTGGTTAAAATAGCTTAAAATATCGTTTCCCATGGGCAGTGAATTTTTCATTGTGGTAGTATTTAATTGTTGTCAAATAACATTAAGTTAATCAATTTTTAGCATAAATATTGCAGGTGGTCAATGATGCTTTTTTAATTTTTGTTTAAGCTGAAATTATTGACAAGGTAGACATTGTGGCGTTTAATGGTCTTAACTTGGAAGCTGACATAAATCTCCCCCGAATTCACATAAATGTGAATGAAGGTGTTTTTCTTTAACAAATAAATCCCGACAACAATGACTATAGAAAAATCAATAAATCAAGCTTGGCTCTATAATTTTCTTGAAAAATACAAAGCTTATTTTAACTCTGGAGAGCTAGGGTTTATAGAATTATCTTCAGAAGAAATAATCATTCTTATTGAAAAAAAATGGAATGGTAAAAAAGAAATCGAGGAAAGTGTAGATGCTTTTATTGAATGGCTTAGGGCAGATGCCATTGATGAGATTTCTTCTAATGGAAAAGGGAGAACTACATCGGATATGCCAAAAGTTGGCATGCCATGAAAGATTTCTTTTTGTTTCAGCTAAAGGAAGGCTGGATATGTAAATCATATTCAGCTTTTTTCTTTGCTTAAAGTTCCTCATTCTAAAATCCATAATCTAAATTCCATAATCAGTCCCAGGGCTTGAAATTTAACCTGAATTGAAATATACTACGGTCATAGGTTTATCGGGCAATTAATGGCTAAAATAGGCTTTTTTAAATGTCATTTCGAGTGAAGCGGAGCGGAAT
>Ga0118677_10015602_pt1 | contig 10532 bp, 9 predicted proteins | sample AliMusrvi5mmetaG_FD_86154 | JGI IMG/M metagenome (GOLD analysis project Ga0118677, IMG submission 86154)
GCTAGGAGGTGGGCGAAAAAGAGGGCATGTGCAGCGGTGAAGTCTCCTTCCCCGGTGGAAAATGTGCTGGCTGTGGTGGATGGGTCATACGGCGATCAGTCAAGTTCAACGCTCAAGCCCTTGTCCTTGAAATACGTCTTCACTCTTTCCACGGCTAGACTGAGACGTGCTCTCGTCGGCTCATCGTGCGCTTCTACCATCTGACCACCTGCTGAAGGTTTCGGATTTAGGAAGATTGTTTTCGGATCGTCGCCGACTTCGATAGTGAATAGCAACCGTCCCCGGTCGTCATCGTAGGTAATGGTGAATGCAACTTCCGGATTTACATCAACCTTGTATCTAGCATTTTTGTCAGTGTTCATGTTAAAAGTCTATCTGGATCGTCTTAACTTTTCCCGCATCCATATTTTTTAATAGCTCAGGCAATTCATCGTTGAGGAAAATACGGCCCTTTCCATTACCAAAGAACACTGGCACATCACCAGAAGCCCCTCTAGCCCATGCGGCAGACTCAGCACGCATTAGCGACCAGTCGCCAGCTTTTGCAGCATCAACCGCTGCCTGAGAAGGCTTCAACAACTGTGCGCCCGAAGCCTGAGCCGCAGCCTCGCCGTCAGTTCCTACCCAAAAGGCTCTTGTTAGTGCTGACTCTGCGGTCGCCCCCACAGCCACCGAAGCTCGAATGGAAGCGTTTGCCGCATTGGCCACCTCAAGCGTTGCTCCAGGCAAAAATGCGAGCGTGGCATTTCCCGTGAGACTGCCAATGCTGCTGCTGATTCTATTTGGGTCAGTCCAGCTCTGAACAAAATTGTTTTTAATTCCAGTAAAGGTTCCTTGTGGGTCATTTTGAATAGCAAACGAAAGGGAGCCGAGATTGCTTCCAAAGCTCGCTGCGGTTTCTCCTGGGTGAAGCACTGCATTGATGCCGTTATAAAGCGCTTGATCGGCTGCATTTGAAAAATTCGTTAAATCATCGGCCCCATGATAGTAAACCTGCTGCGGAAAATTCTGTAATGCTCCATAATCAATACGCGCTTCCGTCGATACAGTATTGTAAGCCTGCTTCCCGAACCGACCATCCGAATCCAACCTGTTGACTGGGTCGCCGTTGGCGTAGTCGTAAAGGCTCATGCTTGCGGCATGTCCGAGCGGGTCTGGACTCAAAAAACGACCCGACAATGGATCGTAATACCGGGAACCCATGTAGTAGAACCCGCTCCAATCCAAATAATGGCCGCGCCACTGGTAGTCCAACACTGAGGAACTAATGGTTGAACCAGGCAGTGCCCCATATCCGCCTAGTGCCGCTGTCCACCAGCGAGGCTGGTTGGTGCCGTTGTAAAAGCCGTAAGTGCCGATGGCATCCCCAAAGTAGTTGTTAAGTTCGGCATAGTATCCTCCAGAACTCTCGGTTACCACCGCCTGAAGGCCGCCCGTGCCTTGTTGCCCGCCATAGACGCCGTTCACGTCCGGGCCATAAACTTTCCACTGACGGCTTCCTTGGCTGTTGATTCCCAGTTCGAGGAATTCCACCTGCGGATCGTAGTAATACTGGAGGGTCGCCGTGCCATCATACGGGGTGCCGCCCGAAACATATTGGAAGGTGGTTTGCACGCGCCGTCCAAGGCCGTCATAGACTGTGGTCCAGTTTGAGCCGTTATTGGATGCGTCGCGCACGTTGATGCCCATCAAGCGGCCCCAGGCATCCCACACAAAGTATTGTGTGCCGTCCCCGGCCAGCCCGCGGCTGGCGAGGTTCCCCGCGCTGTCATATCCGAAGTTGTATGTTTGCGTGGAGCTTGATGAGGGAGCATACAAGTCCTGTGTGGGTTGCTGGAATTTGGTCTGCGAGTTGACTTGGTAGCCAGTATTGCTGGTGATCTGTTGCAGCGTTCTGACACCGAGGCCATTCTCAAGGCTTGCCCCGCCGCCTGCTTGGTCAAAGAAATACGAGGCGGCTTGCTGCGTGCCGGTCAGCAGGAAAGGTTCGTTCAAAACCCTTCCCCGTTTGTCGTAGCTGTAGGTGCGGCTTTCACTTTGCCAGCCGTTTGTCGCTATGCTGTAAGTGTCGAGTCTGGAGTCACCTCGCCACTGTAGAGATTCTGAAATGAGTGTGGCATTGGAAGATGCGACATTTTGCGTCAGCACCCGTCCGCGGTTGTCTCGCGAGGTTATATTTTGGGTCCAGGATGGCGTTGCCCGTTGCTGAAGCAGGTTGTTGTCTCCGTAAGTGTAGCCATAATACAATCCGCTATTTACAACCCAATCCACTCTCCCTGTTGCGTTGTAGCCAAAGTAATACTGGCTTCCCCAGCCTGAGCCTTGGGCTGGAAGTTGCCAGTTCAGCGCATTACGGCGTCCCGCAGCGTCCCACGATTGTTTCCATTGACTAACCGTGGTTCCGCTGACCGCCACGGTTTCGCTATTCAGCTGGCCGTAGCTGTCAAAAGCGCGCGTGACCTTGGTAGGAGGGCCAGTCGTGCCGCTGGCATAGCTTTGGTCAATGGAAGTGACCATCCCCCGGACATCGTAGCCATAGGTGGTATTCTGGTTCTGCTGTGCGACGATCCCGGTGGTGTTCACGGAGTTGATTGTCAACGGGTGCAGCCAATCATCATACGTTGTTGTAGTCGTAAAGCCCCTGGGGTCGTCAACGGATTGGAACAGGCCTTTGCAAACGCCGCTTGCGTAATAATGCAAGTTAAAAGTTCGGGTCACACTGCCATCGGTTCCGATAAGCTGCTCGCTGGTTTTTCTCCCGGCGGGATCAAAACCAGTCGTCCCGGTGACGTAGGCTCCGGCTTGGCCTGTCGGCATCTGGCGGACGCGAAGGTTGCCCGCCGCATCGAAGGTGTAGTTGATGATTGCGGCGTTGCCCGAAGAACTGGCGGGAAGCGTCTCTGTCAAGAGATGGTTGAGAGAGTCGTACGTCCACTTCGTTACTGCCCCTTGCTCATCCAAATATACAGATCTATTCCCATTCTTATCAAAGGCAGTCGCCTGGAAAGTTCCATCTGCATGAATCAAGAGCACCGGACGCCCCATGGTGTCGGTGTATTGCGTGTTGGTGATGGCGTTCGTGCCACTACCGGCGGTTGTCACCATGCTTTGGTGATCTGGCGAATACCAATTGCTGGTGTTGCTGGCTGCCGAACCGTCGCTGTTAAAAGTGGAAACCAAGGTCGGCCGTCCCTCGGCATCAAGGTAGGAGATCGTTCTTTCTCCCGTCCCGTTAATGACGGTATGCAAAACCCCTGCCGAATCGTAAACGTGGAAAGTGGACTGTTGCGCCGTGGTTCCGTCAGGCGAGGCACCAGGCCCCGTCGATTTCTTGAGGCGGTTCAAGCCGTCATAGGTCGAAATATAGGTGTTCCCGCCAACATCCGTCTTTGAAACGAGATTGCCGCGGCGGTCGAAATTCTGGATTTCCGACGCAAGCAGGGTGCTTCCTGCGTTGTAGAAGGTGCGGGTGATCTTGCGGCTGAGATCGTCATACGCGGTGGCCCAATAACTGCCGTTGGTGAGCGTTTCCCGAACCACCCGACCTGTCAGATCATACAGGTAGGACTTTGTAGTACTGTCCGCCAGCTGGCTCGACTTTATCAGGCCCGTGCTCGTATAAACACTGCTCTCGGTTCCTCCCAATACCGTGATGTGGGTGGCAACCAGGCCACCGGGCTCATAGGTGAAGGTTTCGCTTGCCGTGTTGCTCCCATTCGGCGTCTGCCGGGTGATCATTTCCCCAATGGCGTCATACGTCATAGTTGTGGTGTTCTGATTGGGGTCCACCACCTGGGTCAGGTTCCCGAATGTGTCGTGCGCGTAAAAGGTTGAGGCATAGCCGTTGGAAGTCACCCCCGAACCGTCTGCCATCGCCGCGCTCAGCCATTTATCCTCCTCCTTCAAGCGGCCCGCTCCATCATACCTCTTGGTCAGATAATCATTCGGCGAGTAGCGCGGCCCCTGCACCCATTCCACTTCACCGTTCTGGTTGTAGTAAACGTAGTTCCAACTCGCCAGATTACCCCATTCATCATACCGCTCGGATGCGGTGCGATTTCCTCGGGCGTCATACCCATATTGCGTGCTGCGCCCGGCGGCATCCGTCTCAGATTTCAACTCGCCGCGCAGGTTGTAGGTGTAATTGATGACAACATCGGGATCGTTTGATCCGGTGAACTGCGTTTTCGAGACCGGGAATCCATTGGCGCTATTGGTGAACTGGACAACCGACCGGTCGGATGTGCCCGCTGCGGTGGTTTGCATCTGAAGTATGCCGTAAGCAGACGCGGATGAACCGATTACATTCTGGTATTGCAGCAGGGTCGTGCTGACCGTTCCGCCTGATGCGATTTTGGAGATCGAAGTGGGCAGATAGGGATGCGCGGAGTCTCCGTACACATATTGAGTGCCATTTCCGAGTGCGTCCGTTACTGAGGCCAGGGTGTTCGGGATCGTCGAAACTCCCGAACCCGGCAGAGTCACTTGGGTGGAATTATTGTAAGTCATCGACGTCGTGGCCGTTTCAGTGTTGCTGGCACCGCCCGTCAGGTTCCCATTAACTGTCAACTGAACCAGGTTCCCCTGGGAATCATACTGGTAATTAGTGATGAGGCCCCTCTTGTCGGTCCGGCTTTGCAGGCTTCGCTGGTAATAACCCGGCAGGTTTTTGTTGGTGAACCACGCCTGAGAAATATTCTGCCTGACAGAACCATTATTTTGCGGGGGTGAGTTGACCTGGGTAATTTGATTGCCGATGTAGGTATAGGTCGTGGTGTTGCCATTTACATCGGTAATGGTGGTGCTGCCATCATAGGTGATCCCGTCCGCATTTTTGGTCGGCGTTCCGTAGTTGAAACTGGCGTTTTGGATGGGGGTCTGGTTGGTCCCGACCGTTGCAAGCTGCGTCACGACTTGGCGCTTGGCATACGAGTTGGCTGGATCGTAGGTGTTTTGCAGGATCCGCCCCTCGGGCTTGGTTTCCTGGGTGATCAAGTGGGCTGAATAGGGGGTCGTCTGGCCGTTCGTTCCGGTTGTCGTCGAGTGCTGGTAGGCGTAGCTGATGGTGGATGCGTCTGGGAGGATGACCTGGGTTAGATCCCCATACGTGTCATACTGGTAATACAAGTGTCTGCCGTCCTTTGCGAAGGCCTCAATGATGTGCCCGTAAGTGTCATAATAAAAGCTCACGGAATTCCCGTTGCTTGACTGGATGCGATTAACCAATCCGTAATCGGTGGCCGTTGAACTGGTTCCAGAGGTAAAGGTGTAATAGTTGCCTCGGTTGTCCGTCCACTTTTGCAGATAGGGGCGGGATCGCGAAATGGTGGTGGTTCCGCTCGTGATGGGGAAAGCCTGGATGTTGAACACCCTGACGTTGCCATCCGCCAAGGCGCTCCTGTATGAGGATGTTATTGCCCGGGTTGTTGTTCAAAATAACAGCGGCCAGATGCTTGCATGGAACGGCCCAGTCAGGGCAGGAACATTCCATTGAGAAATCTTTCCAGGAAGAGGGAAAAAGCTTAATACCCTGGTCCAGCGCAAGACGGTTCAATTCCTGGGGCAACTCACGATTCAGCAGTTTGGAGAGAATGAAAGGATCTTTACGGATCACCGATACAAGGTCATCTTTTTGTTTTTCACTGAACAGCGGGACGGAAATGTCGATTTTATAGGGCCGGGGCATACTTCCTTCAACCCGGGCTTTGATTTTGTTCCCGGTAATTTCTGTTTCAAGCACGGATCCGTTGCTTGCATAGGCCCGGCCTCTTGGGAGCCGGTTGTCGAAGTCGATCTTTGAAGGGGCATTCAGCCATTGCGCTCCCCACCAGGTTTGGCCATATTTGACACGGGTCGTGGGTTGTTTCTTTTTTTTCTTGACTTTTTTACGGGGATAGTCCCAGGAACTGTAGTACATGGTGACTTTGCTTAACTGAACCAGGTTTTTTTGTCCCGTGAAGGGATGACAAATTTAATTGAATTTACCCAATCATTTTGACAAAAACAGTCAAGAAGAAATTAATTTGAAGCCACCAGAAGTGTCATCAGGGCCGAATCATCAGAAATGGGGTGCCCACGTTTTGAGCGTGCTGCCAGTTGAATTTTCTGATAGGCGTTTTTGACATATTGGTCATTTGGCGAATGGGCAGAAGTATCCGTTCTCAAATCTGAATGAGGATGCCTGGATGAAGTTGTTTCTACAGTGCGCACAGCCGGTGCCGTTGCAAAATGGAGTGCCGGGGTTACAGGTAGACGCGAGGCCGGAACATGCTTTTCAGCATAAATGGTATCGCGCATGATAAGATACCGGATTGTCTCGTGATTTCGGTTATTCAGGCTAAAAAACAGGACTACAAGAACTGCGAAAGCAATAGCCGGTTGATAAACCGGTATCCGGAAGGCAAAAAGTTCCTGAACCCTCATTAAAGCAGGTTTCCTGGACGATTTCCTGCTGGTATCGGAGCAGAAAAACCATTTTGTGCTTCTCATCAAGCATCTTCAGATGATAATCAAGAGCTTCCGAGAATTTCACGATATCCCAGTGGTTGCTCCCGGATTCTGTATATACAGGTTCATCGTTGCCGACACATTGCCGGTATTCATTTATTACGGCAATTTTCCGGTATTCATTTTTGCACATGTTATATGCAATGTGAAATACCCAGGTGCCAAACCGCCGGTTCCTTTCAAACAGAAGCGGGTTCTCAATAATTTTTAAAAAAAGATCATGGGTAAAATCTTCTGCTTTGCCCTGATCCTTATCCAGCATCCGTAAGAAAAAGTTATAAAGCTTGATGGAATAACGGGAATAAAGTTCTGAAAAGGCTTCTTTATCCCCGTTGCTGATGAGCAGCATCAGCGCCTCATCGGTTTTCTTTTGCAGGGTTTGCAAGAATCCCATCCGCACGAGAATTACCTGTTTTTTTTGAACCAGTCTTCCACCCTGATGTTGGAATCTCCCTTCTGAATGATCAATCGTGCCAAACTCTTCACACCGTCGGCTTCGTCAGATTCTCCCGCAAGGGAGTAGTGCTCGTACAGTTTAATGAGGAACGGCAAATATCCCAGATTCATCCTGTCGACGATACTGCCGGAAATATCATTCCCGAAATTAATTCTAAGGTAATCCATGAGATAGTTACGCTCAAAGTGGTTCCTCATGACCGCAATATTATCAAAACTTTCCTTTGAATATTTGAAAGCCAGTCCAACCATGTAAAGATCTTTTTCAAAAGCTTTATAATACCCGTTGTGCAATGTATTGGCAAAATATACTGGACGGCCCGACCGGGAAATAAGATGTTGAATGATCTTGTCCTGCGAGGGTTGTTCAATTGCTTTGAATTCATCAACAGGAATGTTGTTCTCCTCAAAAAGCTTCTTCCGGTAACTGTCCACGGTAATCAAATTTATGTTGACAACGATTACATTTTTCTTTATCCCAAGGGCATATTGCAATATCCACAAAGGATAGGTGTCGTTATCCCCGTTGGTGATGAGGATTCCTTTATCGTCCAACGACATTAAGACATTATAATTGTAATTTAGCAGGTTTGGTGATTGTTCGTTGCTGTTAAACCATTTCTTACAGATCTCCATCTCACGTTCATGATCCCGCTTCATTTCGTAATAATTGACGAGGGAGTTGTAGATTTCCGGACGGTCGGGCGCCAACGCGTAAGCCTTTAAAATATCTTCCGCATTTTCATCGTTCTGATACCCGTCATTCCAAACCTTGACATGATAATATTCGAATGTTGCCGGAACCTCCCGCTTCATCTCCTTTACAATCTCATTCAATTCCATAAACCCGGCACCCTTTTGCTTTTGCCAGACATCCGGGTTTAATAATCGGGCCATGCGGTTGGCAGTATAATAATTCAGCCAGCCTTCAGCATTCTTCGGATCGGAATCGACCGCTTTTTTCCAGAGGCCTGCCTGTGTTATATACCATTCAAACGGCTGGTCACATTTAATAATGGAATAAACCTTTTCCGGTTTCTGGGAGTAAACAGGATGGATCGCCATGAACAGGACAAATAGAAGCGTCAATGCCAGGATACTTTTTGTTTTCATATTCGTTGCTTTTGGGTTGTTTCTTGCTGCTTACACCTGAGACCGGGAAAGGTTCATTAAATACGGCAATTTGTTTCATTTTATTTTGTACTTTTAACCTTCAACCAGAAGGTTTTGCCATTCCAATTGATGTATCCCGAATTCACGGGATAACAACTGAAAGAGCGAAACAGGACGGGAAACCCCTGACAGATGTTTTACAGGAGTTTCATTCTCTGATAATGGAAGCCGATGTGCTGGTTGCGCATAACATGAACTTTGATGAAAAGATTGTAGGAGCTGAGTTTTTAAGAGTTGGAATGAAAAATCCGATACCATCCAAAAGGAAAATATGCACGATGGAAAGCACGACAACTTTTTGTGCCCTGAATGGTGCTTATGATTTTAAATGGCCAAAACTATCCGAATACAAACAATTCAAATCTGTATGCCAGGGATCAGTGTTCATTGAACTTTAACCGGGTTATTAACTTCTCCCCATTTTTTAAAATAGCAATTTGTTCAAGCTGATCCTTCCTGATCCTGAATCCAATCGGTTTTGATGGAACTTCCGGCTGCTTGCCTTTATATCCATATTTATTTAAAGAATCGTTTGTCCAACGGCTTTCGCTTACATGTAGGAACAATGAATCATTTTTGGTTGTCCATCTCCCTTTGCAGATCACACAGGCTTTATATTGAAAGGTAGAATCACAGTTTACAATCAGTTCAACATTGGCTGAATACCTGGTAAATCCGCGAAAATAACGCATATATGCTTGTTCAACCATATTTGGCCTGTCAACTTTAAAAGTTCCGCACCTGACAGGAAGATTATGCATATTCCCGGAATTAAACAACAGAATAATCAGTGCAAACGTAAATGACATGGTATGAGATTTATTAAATTTTCGACGTTAACATGGGATGAGTACCAAAGGTACACATTGTTACAGAATTCTTTTATGCAACGTTTATCCGAACCTGAAAAAGTAAAACCGGAAGATTAACCCATTTCATGAGACAAACGTGAGGAAGTTTTCTTTAGAGATCATTTCTACCTTAACATTCGGGTATGCCCCTTTAAATGTTCCAGGAATTCTGAATTTAGCGTTGGGATTCCATTTAATTTCGAAAGCCGATAATTGACCATCCTGCTCTTCAAGATAATCGATCTCCTGCTTCTGTTGGGTACGCCAGAAAAACCTACCAGGGGCAAGGTTATGGTAATGCAGGTATTTCATTCGTTCTGACAGGATGAAGTTTTCCCAGAGTGATCCTTTATCTTGTCTCATGTTTAAGGGAGAAAAGTTCCCGATCAGCGCATTTCTGATGCCATTGTCATAAAAATAAATTTTTCGTGTAGAACTGATTTCGTTTCGCAGGTTGCGACTGAATGGAGAGAGCCTGAAAACGACAAAGGCCTTTTCTAACAGATCTATATATATGCTTACGGTTTTCTTATCCACCTGCAGAAGACCGGCCAGCTCATTGTACGAAACTTCGTTTCCAAGCTGTAAAGCAAGAGCGCGGAGTAATTTTTCGGGTAGTTCTGGCTTGCGGATGCCGTTAAAAGATAAAAGATCTTTATACAAATAGCTTCCAGCCAGTAGCCGGAGAACTTCCTGTTCATTACCCGTTCTGTTTATCACATCCGGGTACATTCCATAAATAATACGCAGTTCCAATTGCTGCATCGCAATCATATAACCGACATGATCTTGTAGCTCCATCCAGCTAATCGGGTATAGCATATACTCCCACTTTCTGCCCGTGAGCGGTTCGTTTATTTCGCCAGCCAATTCCAGCGCCGAGGATCCGCTTACCAGGAGTTGAACATCTTTGATGCGGTCAATGATGATCTTTAGTGTGATTCCGATATTTTTTACACGCTGGGCCTCATCAATTAAAACAAGTTTATACGTGCCGATGATTTGCCTCAATTGTTCTGTTGTCGGATTTTCCAATATGGAGCGGGTAAGTGGGTCATCACAGTCAAGAAGCAGAAATGACCCTTCAGTCCGGGCAATGGATTCCAACAATGTGGTTTTTCCCGATTGCCGCGGCCCCAAAATAATAATGGCTTTCCCGCTTTTTAACTTCGATTGAATGATGGATGTCAGTTTTCTTGTTATCATATGGCGATTATAATCCCCAAATATAAGAACATTTGTTCGATATGATCCCCAAAAACAAATAAACGAATGCTTCTACTGAAAAACCTGAGTCGATCTCTTTTACCACTCCGGTGGCAGGTTCATGATAAGATAAGCGCTCCTTAAAACACGAACGGTATTACCCGGTAAGTGCGCTTTGAATAGGCTTTATATTCTGTATAAACCCGCATTAAAAACTTTTCTTCTAAAAACATTCGCGCGATCAGCGACAAACTGATCAGAACAGCAGCTGCAAGGGCCTCCAATACCAGGTGTGAAAAAAAACCGACCCAGATAAAATAAATGACGGAAGCATATATC
>Ga0118677_10015603_pt1 | contig 10532 bp, 7 predicted proteins | sample AliMusrvi5mmetaG_FD_86154 | JGI IMG/M metagenome (GOLD analysis project Ga0118677, IMG submission 86154)
ATTCCGGCCTACCAGGTATATAAGGGCGATGTGTTTCAACTGGTGAACCAGGCCGTTGATTTTGTTTTGTCGAAAATTGATGTTTCAGTGGGTACCCGTGATGAAAGCACCCAGGTGCCGGTTGATTATGAACTTCCCCGTGCCGCCGTTTCTGAAGCCATCGTGAATGCCGTCGCCCATCGCGATTACACCAGCAACGGGAGTGTGCAGGTGATGCTGTTTAAGGACCGTCTGGAAGTATGGAATCCCGGGCAATTGCCTTTCGGGCTTACAACGGTTAAACTTCGCCAGCCGCATAATTCAATACCGGCCAATCCTTTGCTTGCCGAACCCATGTATTTTGCCGGGTATATCGAACGTTTGGGAACAGGAACGGGTGACATCATACGGTTATGTCAGGAAAAGGGGCTGAAAGAGCCGGAATTTATCCAGGAAGAAAACTTCAGAACGATCATTTGGCGAACATTAAAAACTGCCGGACAAGCTACCGGACAAGCTGATGAAGCGGTGAGTGTGGCAGTTGGTGGGGAACTTACTGGGGAAGTTACTGGGGAAGTTACTGGGGAAGTTGAGCGGGTGGTATTGGTGATTGTGGGTCAAATGAAACGATCTGAAATCCAAAAAAAATTAGATTTAAGAAGTGACGATTTTTTCAGGGTAAATTATATTTTGCCCGCATTGGAATCAGGATTTATTGAAATGACCTTTCCCGAAAGTCCAAATCATCCAAATCAACATTATCGTCTAACAGAAAAAGGCATTGCAATGAAAAAGCGCCTCCGGAAATCAAAAAAGAGAAGATGAGCACCATCGGCGAAATTGAACGTTTGACCCAAAACCGGGTCATCAACCTATTCCGGGATCAACTGGGTTACCAATATCTCGGCAACTGGGAAGATCGTTTCAACAATAGCAATATTGAGGAGGAACTGCTAAGGAGTTACCTGATCAACAAGGCTGGTTATCGCGGAGAACTGGTGAACCGCGCCATTTACTATCTGAAAACCGAAGCCGGCAATTTTGACCGCAATCTTTATCACAACAACAAAGAGGTTTATAAACTTTTACGTTATGGCAGAGAGGTCTCAGCAAATCCCGCCGACCGGTATCAACGTGTTCATTTTATCAACTGGGGCGAACCTGATAAAAACGACTTTGCCATTGCCGAAGAGGTCACCATCCAGGGCAACAGGGAAAAACGACCCGACATAGTATTGTATGTCAACGGAATTGCACTTGGTATACTGGAGTTGAAAAGAAGTACTATTTCGATAGGTGATGGTATCCGCCAGAACCTCGTGAACCAGCAGCCTGAATTTATTCAATCCTTTTTTGCTACGATTCAGCTTGTGATGGCCGGCAATGATACGGAAGGCTTGCGGTATGGTACCATCGGCACACCCGAGAAATTCTTTATGAGCTGGAAGGAGGATGTTGAGGACAACAGTTTGTTGCAGCTCGATAAGTACCTGGTCAAAATCTGCAATAAACACAGGCTGCTTGAAATTATTTACGATTTCGTTTTGTTCGATGGTGGTATCAAGAAGTTGCCACGCTATCACCAGTATTTTAGCATCATCGCAGCAAAGGAATATGTACGTCGTCATGAAGGTGGGATCATCTGGCATACGCAGGGCAGCGGGAAAAGCATTGTCATGGTGATGCTGGCTAAATGGATTTTAGAAAACAACCCCAAGGCCCGTGTTGCCATCCTTACCGACCGCAAAGAACTTGACAAGCAAATTGAAAGGGTTTTTAATGATGCCGGTGTTGAACTCAAACGCACATCCAGCGGCAGGGAGTTGATGGAACAGCTCAATCAGCCTATGCCTCGCTTATTGTGTTCCCTCATCCACAAGTTTGGGAAAAAGGATGTGGAAGATTTTGACAGGTTTATTGAAGAACTTCGCAGCGCCCCTTCAAAAACCGTGGGTGAATTGTTTGTTTTTGTTGATGAGTGTCACCGCACCCAAAGCGGAAAACTGCACAAGGTGATGAAGGCGGTGCTTCAAAATGCCGTTTTCATTGGCTTTACCGGCACACCATTGTTAAAATCTGATAAACAAACCAGTTTGGAAGTATTTGGCGGATACATTCATACCTACAAGTTCAATGAAGGGGTAGCCGATAAGGTCATCCTTGATTTAATCTATGAAGCAAGGGATATCGACCAGAGGTTATCATCTCCTGAGAAGATTGATGCGTGGTTTGATGCGAAGACAAAAGGGTTGAACGACTTTCAGAAATCTGCACTGAAAATGAAATGGGGTACCATGCAAGTGGTACTTAGTTCACGCTCCCGAATGGATAAAGTAGTCGGTGATATTGTATTCGACTTCAGTGTAAAACCCCGGCTAAGTTCTCACCTTGGGAATGCTATTTTAGTAGCAGGCAGCATTTATGAAGCCAGCAAGTACTACGAACTCTTTCAACAAACAGAATTTAAAAACCGTTGCGCACTGATTACTTCTTATAATCCTGCAACGCATGATATAACGACCGAAGATACCGGCGCCAATACAGAGACCGACAAAGAGTTCATCTATAAGATTTATACTGAGCTGCTGAAAGATGTTGTGCCTGCGCAGGGTAAAACCAAGACTGATACTTATGAAGACCAGGCAAAAAATAAATTTGTCAAGGAGCCTGCTACCTTGCGTTTGCTGATTGTGGTCGATAAATTACTTACAGGCTTCGATGCTCCTGCATGTACTTACCTCTACATTGATAAGAGTATGCAGGATCATGGATTGTTCCAGGCAATTTGTAGGGTAAACCGCCTCGATACCGATGATAAGGAGTATGGTTATATCGTTGATTATAAGGACTTGTTTAAGAAGGTGGAGGATGCTGTGGCGGTTTACACTTCCGAATTGGATTATGATCAGTTTAAACCTGAAGATTGTGAAATATTGCTCCAGGATCGGTTGAAAAAAGGCAGGGAAAGGTTGGACAATGCTATGGAAGCAATCGCTCTGCTGTGTGAGCCTGTTCCTCCGCCCAAATCAAAACTTGATTACCAGCATTATTTCTGTGGCAATACCGAAATACCTGAAGCGCTCAAAAACACTGAATTTCAGCGCACCAACTTATATAAAGCTACCGTGGCTTTGATACGGGCCTACTCTAATATCTCAGCGGAGTTGGATGAAGCCGGCTATTCAGCAATAGAACAGGATGAGATAAAACGTCTGGTTGATTTTTATTTGAATCTCAGGGAAGAGATACGCATGGCCAGTGGAGAAACACTGGATATGAAAACGTATGAAGCCGATATGCGCCATCTGATCGACAATTACATTCAGGCCGACGAACCGCGGCAGATTTCACCCTTTGGGGATTTGTCGTTAATTGAGTTGATCGTGGAAAGTGGGATTGCTGAAGCCATCAACAATATGCCCAAAGGCATCCGTGGGAATAAGCCGGCAGTTGCAGAAACGATCGAAAACAATGTTAGGAAAAAGGTCATGAAGGACCATCTGATCGATCCTGCTTTTTTTGAAGAGATGAGTATATTGTTGGATGCCCTTATCAGAGAACGCAAAGCCAATGCCATCAGCTATGAAGAGTACCTGAAAAGGATTGCAGAATTGGCAACGAAAGTAATGGCAGGTAAAAAGGATTCGACACCGGTCGCATTAACAACCCCGGCATTGAGGGCATTGTATAACAACCTTGATGAAAATGAGGATTTGGCATTAAAAGTTCATGGCAACATCATGGAATCCAAACCGAATGGCTGGCGTGGTATTGATACCCGTGAAAAAGTTGTGAAACAGGCCATTTACAGTGTGCTTGGCAGCATTGATGAAACTGAACGGATTTTTGAGATTGTCAAAAAGCAGGCGGAGTACTGATGGAGCAAATCAAGCTAGGCAATCTTACAATTGATGTAGAGGTTAAAGACATTAAGAATGTACATCTTAGTGTTTTTCCGCCTTCGGGAAGGGTTAGGATTGCTGCTCCTTTGCGGATGGATCTGGATACCATCAGGATTTATGCCATTTCCAAATTAGCCTGGATCAAATTACAACAGCGCAAGTTCCTCACACAGGTCCGTGAAGCGCCCAGAGAATACCTGAACAAGGAAAGTCATTACTTTTTGGGTAAACGTTATATGTTAAAAGTAATCGAACTTGACGCTCCCCCTTTTATTAAGGTGAAACACAGCACCATTGAATTGTATGTCCGTCCGAATACCGATATTCGAAAAAGGCTGGTTATCATGGATGAATGGTACAGGCAACAATTGAAGCAACTGGCGCCACCGGTAATTGAAAAGTGGGAAAAAACAATGGGAGTGTCAATCAATGAGTTCGCCATTAAAAAGATGAAAACCAAATGGGGAACCTGCAATCGCGAAGCAAGACGTATTTGGTTAAATCTTGAACTGGCGAAGAAGCCATTTCACTGTATCGAATATATCATCGTTCATGAACTGGCGCATTTACTTGAGCGATCCCATAACGACAATTTCATTGCCATTCTGGATAACTTTCTACCCGAATGGAAGCATTTAAAAAACGAATTAAACAAATTGCCTATAAGTCATTCTGATTGGGTTTACTAAACAAGACCAATGAGAAAAATGTGAATGACTAATTTAACAAAAAAGCCAATAATGATGCTCAATTCAATATTTGATATTGATCACTCCCCTATTTCCGGCAAAGTTTCGGAGGCTACTATCGATATCCTAAAATCCATGGAGATGGTATGTTCGGAAGGGAACTGCGATTATTTTCTTAAATCTGCCGGGGAACGGATTGAGAGACTAACGGAAAATCACAACCTTCAGATGACGGAACTGTTCGAAGATTTTCCACCCTGTAGATTTAAATTAGTGAAGGTGAATATTCTGGGGGAGTATTGGTCAAAGGAGTTCCAAATTAAGTATTATCCCCAGGGCCCTGAATTGCTCGAAATCACTGAAATTCATGAACGTTTTCACGCCATTCACCATCTTACACCAGATGCCAGTAACAATATATGGGTCAATTTCGCGAAAACTGACTCATTCTTCCTGGAGCTGCTTGCACAGTTGTTCACCTGGATCTATATCCGGGATTTTCATACCAGCTTGAAGTATTCCTTTCTTCAAATGAACGAAACACAGCCTTTGATTTACAATACATTCCGAATTTTCGAACATTATGATCAGTCTCAGGCGGAAGAACTTTATTGGATCATCCGAAAAAAAGACAAGTCCAATCCAATTTTCAAATTGTTGACGCATATAGCTGAAATGACGAATTTAAACTCGACAAAAACAATGAAAATGAAGCCCAGCATCATACCTAGCCGAAAAGTTCCATCGTCAGAACTCCGTTATTTTTATGGATTTTTTGCGAAACTAAACTTTCGTACGAATACCCAGATTTCCATTGCTGAGGATCTTCTCAGGAGTAATAACCCAGAAAAATTAGTCGATTTATATAAAAGAAGCTTCGAGCATATTTCCAGGGTTTACGCAAATCCATCAGAAGAAATGACCGGTAAGTCAAAAAGAAAGCCTCTTCCTGCATTATCAGGGCCAATAAAAAAAACAACCGATGTTGTTTCCTGGCTGGCCACCGAAACACCAATAACTGTGGTATCAAGCCCGGACTACAAATTTGAATATGTGAATCGGGAAGTGAGTCCCTTAAGGACTACGAAGGCAGAATATGACACGCAAACACCGGCTTCAAGATCTGGAACAGGTGGCCTCGATTTTATTGGATGGAATCTGCATAGTAATATACCGGTACTTGGAGAAATAAAGGTTGAAGGTGACCAGAACCCATTCTATGCATTAATACAGTTGTTAACCTATTTGTCTGAAATCAGTACGCCAAAGCAAATTGAAAGGATTAATCGTTATAATCTGTTTGGCTCCGGGCGGAAGCTTCCGGCGGATGTAAAATTTCAGTTGGTTATACTTTCCTGCCGGACGAATAAGACGAGTGGAAAGTATGCAAGTATTCTTACGAAAACAAAGCGATTAGCTTATGAAATTTCCAGCCGAATAGATCAGATTGCGGATATCGTATTTCTTTACATGGATCCGGTTTCGAAAAAAATCAGCATTGAATAATGCACTTTAAAATCCATCGCGGCGCCAGTGAAATTGGCGGTTCCTGTGTAGAAGTCTGGACTCAAACTACACATGTGGTGATAGATTTCGGAATGCCTCTGGTGAATCCGGATAAAACAAAATTTGACTCTTCTGTACTGGTGAAATTTTCGCGGGAAGAACTGGTTGCTAAAGGCGTTTTACCTGATATCCCAGGTTTATATGGGGCGGAACCCGGTAAGGAATTTGCTCTTATCTTGTCGCATGCGCACCAGGATCATTATGGATTGGCTGGTTGCATCAGCAGTAATTGTAAATTTTATCTTGGCGGTGCCACTCATAAATTAATAGAACTGACCAATATCTTTACAAACCGGTCATGGAACATCACAAATTTTGCTCATTTCCATCGAGAGGAGCCTTTTTCAATCGGCGACATTGAGATTACCCCTTGGTTAATGGACCATTCTGCTTTTGACTCTTATGCCTTCCTCATCAAATCAAAAGGGAAATCATTGTTTTATAGTGGTGATTTTCGCAACCATGGAAGGAATTCTGTGGCATTCAATTCATTGTTAAAAAATGTCGACAAAGAGGTGGATTACCTGCTGCTGGAAGGAACAACCATCGGAAGATCATTTAGGAAGGTTATTCGCGAAACGGAGATCGAAGAAAAACTGGCCACTTTATTTCGAGATAATATCGGAATAACTTTGATCTACACATCCGGACAAAATATCGACAGACTTATCTCAATTTATAATGCCTGCAAGGAAACCGGCAAAACCATGGCCATCGATTTCTATCTGGCCAATATTTTAAAGGAGTTGGCATTTTATGATGAGATTCCATTCCCGTCAAAAAAATATCCCGAAATCCTAGTCTTCTATCCAAACCGACTCAGCAGGATGATCAGGAAGGCAAAAAGATTGGATCTCTTATTCGGAGTCAAAGATTTCAAAATCAAAAGAGAAGAGATAATTGCTAATTCTAAAAACATGGTTATGATTGTGAGGCCTACCATGCAGTCTGACCTGGAACTTTTACCAAATATTGATGGAGGAACCTTTATTTACTCGATGTGGGAAGGTTACCTTCAGGAGGAAAACACCACAGCTTTTGTTGAGTACCTTTCCAGCCGGGGATTTATAGAACATCATCTGCATACAAGCGGCCACGCTGATATTGAAACTGCGCAACTTATGGTGGATGCAATAATGCCCAAGAACCTCGTACCGATTCATACGTTTGACGGGGATGCTTATCAGAACTTGTTCAGGAACGTTAATGTAAGGATGGTAAAAGATATGGAGGTTGTTGAGATTTAAAAAAAATCCAAGTCATGAAAATCCTTTTCTCTACCCTCTTCGATGAACCTACCTACCCGGTAAACATCTTCATGAAAGATGGAATGGTTTGGATGAACCAGAACCAGCTTGCCGAACTTTTTGATACCTCCGTGCCAAATATCAGTATGCATATATCCAATATACTGAAAGAAGGAGAGTTAGCGCAAGTTTCAGTTATTAAGGATTACTTAACAACTGCAACTGACGGTAAGGAATACAATGTCTCTTTCTATTCATTGTAAATGATTTTGGCAATCCTCTGACCTGATTTTATATTTGCAAGAAAACGGGAGAAGTAAAAACCAAACTGAGCCTGCATAATAAAAACAACTTCTTATGGAAAAAGTGAAAGCAAATAGTTTCTATGTCGCTTGGATTGAAACTGTTACAAATAGGAAAGACCATCTTGTAAGTATTTGGCGTAACCGAAAAGAGTTTACAAATGAAATCAGGAGTTGGGATGGTTCTGTAATATTTGAAGTAGCCAGAAAGTTAGATCTGTTATGCTATCCTAAAGATTACTATTCGATAGACGCAATTCTATATAAACAAGATGATCTAACACCGAAAATAAAAACAAATAATTATTGGTTCCGTGACATTAGAGTTGCATTTGAACATGAAAACCAATTTAATGGTGGGCTCTTTCAGGAAGCTTCCCATTTATTGATCATTAACTGTGACCTTAGAGTTTTAGTAAGCTATCCAAACAACGACAATGAAGAAGAAGCTGGTCTCAAATATTTACACGAAATCATAACAGGTAATAGACAATCAAAATCAATTTCTGATGACGAGAGTTTTTTAATAATCTTTGGCTACGAAAATGGTTTTGAATGGAATGGTTACATTTACAAACAGGATGGTTGGAATCCCATTTGATGGCAAAGTTTATAGGTATTGAAGACAAGTAAAAACCTTCGGATACTGAAAACCAATAACTTATTTGCATCAAAAGGCAAACGCAAGGTTACATATTATTTTGCTGGCATTGGTCTTAGTACAGAAGGATAACTCATTGCCAATGAGGTCAATAAAGTTTTAAGTACACAACCCCTAGGAATAAGTACATAACCCCCAGGAATAAGTACACAACCCCCTTAAAGCATCCCGAGTATTCTTAATAAACTAAAGGTATCCATTTTGCAATACTCCAGGAGATTTGCCCGCTTCAGTCTTACTTGTTCAGGATCCTTATCATGATAGAGACTTTCATAAATAAGGCTGGCCGTTCCGCCTTCCTGTATTTCAAGGTCCGAATAGGATAAATCTTTCACCAAAGCCGGTAAAACAGCCTTCAGTGAATAGGAATCATTCATGTCGGGGGTATATAAATGCTTTCTGCGGAAGGGAACCATCAGGTCTGCCACCCGTTCAAACAGGCAATCAATCCGGGCAGCAAATTCCGGATAATCCCGGGCGATTTCCCTGAGCCTTGTGTTTTCAAAAGCCTGGTTCCAAACAATAATGCTCCCATTTTCCCCTAACCGGGCCAAAAGGGATTGTATAAATTCCGGTCTTGGATCGGCCGGGGGTATTCCAAGGTAATCGTAATGTTCAACAGGTCCATCTTTGGTTTGTTGAACATGCAATGAATACTGAAATGGTATTTGTTGGTAGGGTCGGCTTTCGTCATACCGGGGTATGGCAAACTGTATCGTCTCGAAGTCCATGTAATACAAGGGGTATACAAGTTCCTCCAGAAATTCATCCAGTTCATCCTGGTCCCGATTGGCTGGCCGGGCTTCATTGGCATTTTCTTCTTCAGGACAGCTTTGCTCACAGAAGTCTATAAAATCACAGGAAAACGGATTCCCGCATTGGGCTCCCATGGATATTTCCGGCATAATACCTGCCTTGAGCATGTCCAACAGGGGGTATAGTCTCCCGGGTATGGCTGACTGCATGGGCAGGATCCGCTCATTCATGGATTCAATGGTGAACAATTGCTGCAGGTCTAATTCCCCATGTCTTACATACTGGTTGTTCAGATGTACCAGCGATACGCGCTTGAGTGGTAACCCCGAACGGGTGATCACATAGTATTGAAAGGCCACATCATTCACCTGGTAATCTTTGACGTGGGTGGATGCCTTCACCTCATAGGCGGCCCATCCATCGGCTTCCTTCACCAGGATGTCCATATAACAAAGTGTCTCCCCGTCGCTGAAGGCTGCTTCATAAATTACGGTCTCACCCTTGCTGATCAGTTCGGCAGTATAGGTAATAGCCTCGGCAACCTGCCCGGGTTCGCCCCTACTTGCATCGATGCCACCGGGGAAGAGTTGCTGGGCCAGGTATCCTACGCTATGGCCGGTGTCGAAGATCTGTTGTTGGGCGTCGCTGGTTTCATCCCGTTCATCGGGTTGGTTAAGGTGCAACCAGAGTGATTTGGGGCATTGTGTGCCGCGTATAAAGGAAGATTTGGAGATCATGCGGTGTTCCATGGAGTTCATTTCTTTTTTAATGAACTGTAAAGATAAAATCATACTACGCCAAAGCGTGACGTGGTTAGGAATAAATCACAAACACCTTCCCTTTCGCCCTCGATGCGCCTATAAATAACTGGAACAGATTCTTTGGTTCGGTCAGGGATGAACAAACCAGGAACACCGTATCCCATTCCAGCCCTTTTGAACGCAGTGCGGTGGTATAGCGAACTTTTTCAGATGGGCTGTCCAAATTTTCAACAGTCAGCAATTCTATTTCAGGTTCTTCCCCGATGAATTCTTTCACCGCTGAGCCTGTCTTTAAAAGATCGAAAGTGAATAATACGATCATATTTTCAGGCTTGCATTGACTGAGCGTTTTTTCCTGGTTAATGTATTGCTTCAGTATACCGGTAACCTCCTCCGGCCTTTTCCAGGCAATAAACTTCACATCATTCCCGTAATTTTTGAGTGGATCGGCCTGTCCATGCCCTGCATCCTGTATCAGTTCCGTGATGCCATGGCCTGTGTTCACCCTTAGATTTGCGAACTGAATATAATAAGCCGATGCCTCTTTGAGTGCCTCCCGGGTGCGGATGTAGGTGTCCAGGTCAGCAAACTTCGGAAATGCCTGGTTGTCGTCGAAAAACAGGTAATAGTTTCCCTTTTGCAGAGGGTTGTTTGCCTTAAGAAGTGATT
>Ga0118677_10015604_pt1 | contig 10532 bp, 7 predicted proteins | sample AliMusrvi5mmetaG_FD_86154 | JGI IMG/M metagenome (GOLD analysis project Ga0118677, IMG submission 86154)
AGCCGGCCAACTCGAACTGCCGGTTGTTGAGCGTCAGGTCGGCGATGGCGGCGGAACCGTAGTTGAAAACGTGCGATATGGTGCCCGTTCCGGCCGCACCGAATCGGATGTTACCTGCGCCGAGAGCGGCGGAATCGGCCAGGCTGTTTACGGTGAGCATGCCGAGCCCGTTACCTGCAGTCACGGCAAACGCAATGGGCCCGGTGAAGTTGTTGGCGGTGCTGTTGAAGTTGAGGGTAGTTGCGCCGTTTCCAAGCTGGGAAAGTGTGATGCCGCCGCCGCCCGTTACCGCGCCGCTGGTGGTGAAGGTCTCGTTGTTGGTCCCGATCGAGAGCACGCCGCTGGTGAGCGTGATTCCAGCCGAGGTCGAAAATGACGGCATGCCGCAAACCGTGTCAGCGGTCACGGTAATCGGATTGTTGTTCAGCGAAGATCCCGACCCAAAAGCGATCGTGCCTCCGTTCAGGATGATACCACCGCTGAAGGTATTGGGGGAAGAGATGGAGAGAGAGCCAAGGCCGGATTTGGTGAACCCCACGGTGCCGGCGATGGCCGAAGTGACCGTCCCGGAAATGCCGGAGCCCAGTGCGAACGTGGGTGATGTGGCACCGCTCAATGTCAGCGTGTTGCCTGCAATGAGGCTGCCGTTGGCGTTGAAGGTGATGTTGTGGACCGTAACCCCGGAGGCGGCGATAGCAATCGTGCCCGCCGCGCCCTCGATCACCGCGTCATTCCCGGGCCCCCATGCATGGATGTAGGAGCCAACCGGGGATGTCGCCCATACGGAATCGGTTCCCCAGGCGAAGGAGCCAGTGGCATACTGGCCGACCGGAGTCGGCAGCGCGATGCTGACTAATACCGGAGAAGTCTGCAGGTTGGGAATGGCCTCGGCATCCTGAGCAACAAACCAGACCTCATAGGCAATGCTGGGGGGCAGGCCGATGACGGACGCGGTGATTTCGGTATTGGCGGCTGGCAGAGTCATACTTCCGCTCTTGATCGCGGTTGCGTCGGAGGCATCGGTGCCGACCTTGACTTGGGCTGCGCTGGGCGCGGCGGCACCCGAGGCGAGCACCACAAAGTAGGCGGTGCCGGGTTTATTGGTCTTGGCGCGGGCGGTGAACGAAGTGGGGGTGAGCGTGTCCACTTGCGGCCAAGTGGAATCCCAGACGGGCGGGGTGGTGTCGGGCGCGATGGTCGAGACGCTCACCACCGAAGGAGACGTCTGCAGGTTGGGCACGGCGGCGGCGTCCTGGGCGACAAACCAGACGTCATAGGCGGTGCTGGGGGTCAGGCCGGTGACGGGCGCGGTGTTTTCGGTGTAGGCGCTCAGAGCGAAGCTGCCGCTCTTGAGCGCGGCTGCGTTGGAGGCATCGGTGCCGGCCTGGACCTGGGCGGCGCTGGGAGCCGTTGCTCCTGCTGGGAGTACCACAAAGTATCCGGTGCCGTTTTCATTGGTCTGGGCGCGGACGGTGAACGAGGTGCTGGCCAGTGTGTTCACTTGCGGCCAGGTGGAAACCCAATTGGGCGGGGTGGTGTCAACGTAGATGGTTCCGTCGAGAACGACGCCGTAGAACTTGGCGCGATTCAGGGCGCTGCCGCCGTTGTACTTCCACGTGAGGGTGTTGTAGAGCCCGCCGGTGTTGTCAAAGTCGTATCGCACCACGTGAAACCGGTTATTGTTGCCGCCTGGCGAGATGGTTTGCTGAACCGCATTGAGTTGGGTCTGCCCGGGGCCCGTCATGTTCACGTCAATCACCATGCTTTGGCTGTAGGAACCAGCGATGATGTAGAACGTGCCGGAGGCCAGGGTCGAGATGTTGACCGTGCCAACGAGCGGATAGGTCGTCTGGCCCACCACGAGGACAGTGCCGGTTTTGTAATCGAAGGGCGCCGAGTCTGGATCGCTGGTGACCCAGGTTTGCCCGTAGTTAGAAGGCGTGTAACATGTACTTGTGCCGTTTGACGGGTTGTTGATGTAGGTGCCGCTGCCCCTGGTCAGGTACGTTCCGGTGTAGTTGGTGCCATTCACACCGGTAGGGACGAAGAAATCGAGCACGGTGCCGTCGCCAAAAGGCGTGCTGACACTCCCCAGGGCCGTGCTTGTCGTGTATCTCGCCTTGCCAGCGAAGAAGGAGATGGAGAAGACGTCTCCATTGTTGTTGAGTTGAGTCTTCGAGGTGTAGGTCACGCCCGGGGCGGCGTTTGCGATGGGGGTCGCAATAACGAGGCATGCCAGCGCGGCGCAGACGCGTGGCAAGGCCGACATGGCTCGTCTGACGAGGAGCGAGGATTTGATTTTTTCGGGGACGGATGGATGGGTGGGATTCATGGTTTGGTTTGGATGGGTTGGTTGGTTGGTTGGGTTGGAAGAAGTCATCAATAATCAGTGCAGGAGGTCAAAGGGCTGAAAGTCGAAGCAAAGAAGGTCGGAGGGGCGTTTCTCCTCCTTCTTTGGGATTTAGAATTTCGGGCTTATTATTTTGGATTTCGGACTTGAAATCCGAGGTCGGAGGCGGGTTTGGGTTGCAACGACCCAAACAGCGGCGAATTCAGCGGGAGCTCAAGAAATATTTTCTCGACAACTGGTTCTATCAGTGTTTCAGTCCGCTAACCATGCAACCGGTCCAGCAAACCCCGAAATACGAACTGGTCGCCGCACGCCTCCGCGAGGGCATGCGCGAGGGACGCTGGAGCGGAAGCTTGCCTGGCGTTCTGCGGCTGGCCGCAGAACTGGATGTCTCGCCGTTTACGGTCCGGCGAGCGTTCCGGCAACTTCAAACCGAGGGGGTGCTCGCCGACAGCGGGCTGGGCCGCAGCCGCAGCATCGCCGCAGCCAGCGAGTCAGGCACACTCCGGCGGCCGCTGCGCGTGGCCATTCTTGGCCACGACGCATGCTTGGCGGATTGTCCCCAATCATCACTGGTCTTGATCGATATCATGCAATCCCTGGAAACTGCGGGACATGACGTTTTCTTCTGCAAGAAATCCCAGATTGAACTCAAACACGATGTCCGTCGCATGACCCGCCAACTGACGGATATCCCGGCGGATGCCTGGATCGTCGAGGCTGGATCACGCCCACTGCTGGAGTGGTGCGCCATCCAGCCGACTCCTTGTCTCGCGCTGTATGGCCGCACCGGCAACCTGCCGCTCGCCCGCACCGGGCCGGACACCGTGCCGGCTCATCGCGCCGCCACTCGCCACCTCCTAGCGCTCGGGCATCGTCGCATCGTGAATATCTCCCGCGAAGCACGCCGCAAACCGACACCAGGGACCAGCGAACGCGCCGTTCTGGAAGAAATGACCGCCCACGGCGTGGCCACCAGCGACTACAACCTGCCGGACTGGGAGGAAACCCCTAAGGGATTATACCGATTGCTTGAAGCCCTCTTTCAGCACACGCCGCCCACCGCGCTGCTCATCGATGAGACTCCCAATCTAATTGCCTCAATGGCATTTCTCGCCCGGAACGGCATCCGCATGCCGGAACATGTCTCGCTGGTTTCCACCGATTTTGATCCCATCCTGGACTGGTGCTATCCGGCCATTGCCCATTTGCGCTGGGATAACGCGATCATCGTCCGCCGCGTAGTGCGCTGGGTGAATGCCGTACGCAAAGGAAAACCCGACCGCAGGGTGATCAACGTCCTGGCTGAATTCGTCCCAGGCGGCAGCATTGGCCCTGCTTGGAAAGGATGAGGCAGTCATGATGACGCGCATGAACTCCAGAACTCAGGGCAAGCCTTTCACGTTCCGTGGTTTGCGGTACAGAGATGTCTGTGCAGTTCTCTGTCTGTTTGGCCGGCTCGCTTGCTTTCAGTCGTCGTAGTTTAAGGGTTTCCTTTGCTCCGCACGTAGGTCCCGGACGCCTGATGTGGTGTGATCGGCCAATTGTCAGAGCGAAACGGAAAGGCGGGCAACTCGCGGCCATTCATCAGTCCGCCCACCGGCAGATTGGACGAGGCGTAACGGACGGCGACCGGGTTGGGCACTTTCTCACTTGAGACAACAAGCTGCATGCGCTTGTCCTTGGACTGGACAATACGGGCATGTGCGTCGTGGAAGACCTTGTCCTCTCCAGCCACGACGAATCCGAGTTCGGTGTCCTTGTCGAGCCGCAGACCTTGGTCACTTCCTTGCTTGAAAGTGACAATGGCTTGGCCGTTGGCAAACTCGGTGGCCTCGTAAACCGGGCCGTGCCACTCAAGAAATCTGTTAGATCCAGCCTCCTTGGCTCCATAAACCTGCGACAATGCCCAGCGGGCCGAGCGCTCACCGACCGGCTGCTTGTTGCCAGGGTGGATGTTGCCGTCGGAATTCGTGTCGAACGTGACAATAAGACCGGTATTGGGGGTACTTTGCCAGACATCGAACTGAACTTCCCGGACGATGTTGCAGTGGTGGTTCATGTCGTAATCCATCGTCCGGCGGGTGCTCCATCCGGCGATCTGGATGATGCCAAATGGCAGGCTCGGATCGCCAAATGCGGCACGCCAATCGGCGATGACGGCGGGTAGCGTGCGGAGATAGGTTTTCCAAGCAGTGCCGAATGAGTTGTTCTCCCCTTGATAGAAAAGTGCACCGCGTATCGTCATGTGGGTGAATGGCGCGAGCGAGCCATTGAACATGCCACCTGGCTGGTGGCCGAGTGCCGGGTTGGCGTAATTGTCGGGATTCGGGCGACCGGCTGTACGCCCGCCCTTGGCTTTGGCTGCGGCGCTGTCTTTCTCCCACTCTGCGAGGTCGGCGGCCAAGCGTTTTTTCGCGCCTTCCTCGCGCCCGCCGTCATTCCATGCCTTGAGCTTGCTTTCAAATGCCTCCATGTCTTCCCGCATCTCTCCGATCCTTGCAAGGGATTCTTTCATGCACCAGTTGTGGGCAAGGGTGCCGCCCCATGAGTTGTCGATGATCCCAACCGGCACTTTCAGGTTGCGGTGCAGGCGACGGGCGAAGTAGTAACCGACGCCTGTGCAGTTCCCTACCTGTTTGGTGGTGGCGCTGCGCCAATGGCCGACGGGGTCAGTCGCGCTTTCCACCGGAAAATCGTCCTGCGGCTCGATATGGGCGACCTTGGGCAGACGAATAAAGCGGATCGCCGGATCGTCGGCAGCCACCAGATCGATATCGGCATCGACTGTGCTGCTTAGCGGACGTTCCATATTACTCTGGCCGCCGCACACCCACACTTCCCCGACCAGCACATCATCCAGCGTCAGCTTCTGATCACCTGCCCGCACCACGAGGCTCCCCGGCGTAAACGAGGCATTCATCGCGTCCAGTTGAACCGTCCATTTCGAGTTGGCCATTGCGGTCACCGATTTCGTCTGTCCGGCGAATTGAATGGTGACCTGGGTTGCGGGCGTCGCCCATCCCCACACCGTCACCGGTTTCCCCTGCTGTAACACCATGCCGCTGCCGAAAATATGGGGCAGGCGCAGATCGGCACCCGAGGCGGCGCTACCGAATGTGGCGGATGCCGCGAGCGCAAGAACGAATGAAAGAGGAATGGTGAGAATCTTGAGACGCATCGAGCTGTTAGTGAGATTTTTTTGAGTAGGCGAAACCTTCCGTTGCGGCACAAGAGCCCGCGCTGCGCCGGAAGTTAGATGGCTGAATGATACAACCCCGGGCCTTCCATTCTTTCAAATATCGACTTCTGGGTCATCGATCCATGGAACCAGTCCTCCTTTTGGCACTCATTCATGGGCAGCACTTCCGCTAGTACCACAAAATGCGGGTGGCACCTTGGCCCAAGTGACTCGCGGTGCCTCACCCGCCCGCCAGGTTTAGATGCAAAATGGGATATTTTGTCGTGGCAAAGCCCTTGACTTGACTCGTCAGCTTTGGGACGTTAGTGCCTTGTGGACGCCACAGAAGAGTGCGCCTGGGCCGCGTCAGCGTGCCGTGCCAGTTGATTCAATGAGTTCAGCATCTACTAACAATAATCCCAATTCACCCCATGACCTCCCGCGAACGTTTTGTTGCGACTTTAAACCACCGCCAACCCGACCGTGTCTGCGTGGACTTTGGTGGCACTTGGATCTCCGGCATCCACACGTCCATCGTGCATCAACTCAAGCAGCGACTCATCGGGCCGGGTGCCTCGCCGACCCGCGTGCATGAGCCCTATCAGATGCTGGCGGAAGTGGACGCCGAGCTACAGGCTGCGCTAGCGGTGGATATTGTTGGCGTCTGGCCGCGTAAGAACATCTTCGGCTATGAGGCTAGCGGTTGGAAGCCGTTCACCCTGTTTGATGGCACGCCTTGCCTGGTTCCGGGCGACTTCAACGTCACTCCTGCGGAGGATGGCGGCTGGTTGATGTATCCCCAAGGCGATCTCACTGCTCCACCCTCAGCGCACATGCCCAAAGGCGCCTATTTTTTTGACACCCTCATCCGCCAGGAGCCCATCGACGACGACCATCTCAACCCGGAAGACAACCTCGAGGAGTTCGGCCTGCTCACCGCAGAAGACATCGCCCATTACCAGCGCCAAGTCGAGTGGTTGGATCAAAACGCCGGCGACATGGGCGTCGTGTTGTTAGCTCCAGGCACCGCTTTTGGCGACATCGCGCTGGTGCCCGCGCCGTTTCTCAAGCATCCCAAAGGCATCCGCGACATCGGTGAATGGTACATGACCACCGCCGCCCGCCCGGATTACGTCCATGCTATCTTCGAGAAACAATGCGAATACGCACTGAAAAATCTTGAAACGCTCATCGACATGTTCGGCGATCGGGTCCAGGCGGTGGTGACCACCGGCACCGACTTCGGCACCCAGAGCAGCCTGTTCATTTCAGTGCCGTCCTACCGTGATTTGTTCGCTCCCTATCACAAACAACTCAACGACCTCATCCACCGCAAGTCGAATTGGAAAACCTTCATTCACTCGTGTGGCGCCGTGGCCCCCTTGATCCCTGAATTCATCGCGGCCGGCTTCGACATCCTCAATCCGGTCCAGTGCTCCGCCGCTGGCATGGACGCCGTCGAGCTGAAGAAAAATTTTGGGCGGGACATCACGTTTTGGGGAGGTGGGGTCAACACCCAGCACACGATGTATGAAACACCCGAGGCGGTCTATCGCGAAGTACGTTCGCGCATCGACACCTTCAACCAGGACGGCGGCTTTGTGTTCAACGCGGTTCACAACATCCAGGGCAACTCGCCGATCGAGAATGTGCTCGCCATCTTCAAGGCCATCAGGGACAGCGCTTGCTAGTCCCGGATAATCCCTCACTGCGTGCAATCCGTGGCTGAAGCTAACACCATGACTCCGCACTCTTTGAAGGGCGGGTTCAGCTTGTGGCGCAGACTGCTCATCATTTTAACCATCGGTGCGTTGCTCGGCACGCTCGTCCTTCCGTTTAATCCGGTGATGGACAAAGTGTATCGCGTGCTTTTTAGGCAGCGCTGCTGGGGACTTGGCTAGGGCTGCTTCTGCTGGTCTGGCGGCGCAAATTGCTGCGTTGGGGTTGGCTGGCGGCGGCAATTTCGTTAGCATGGTGGTTTGCGCTACCGGGCAGCCCGATTGTGGAAAGCGAATTGCGCGACGCTTACGTGCAACGCATGAAAAACCTGATCGGCACCAAATACGTCTGGGGCGGTGAGAGTTCGCGGGGGATCGATTGCTCGGGCTTGCCGCGCAAAGCCCTGCGCGATGCGCTCCTCAGTTATGCCATCTCCCATCGCTGGAGTGTCTTGCGGCGTTAGGGAAATTCCCAGAACGCAGTCGAACGCTGGCGCCTTGGGTTAGAACCTCGGCGCGGTGACTCTTTCTTGGCCCTACCTCACCTGACGGTTAGTGCCGGGGTCTGGCAAGGGGCGTTGTAGTATGCCAGCAACTCGTCGTCCATCTTGGCGGCGAACATCTGGAAGCCCGCCATTTCCTGTACGGTTAGCCATTCGCCACAATGCGATGCGGCAATGCTGATGCCCTGGGTGTCGAGGTACTTCTTACAACCGCGCAAGATGATATACATCTCCATAAGCGTGGTGGCACCAGCACCATTGATGATCAGCAGCAGGCGATCACCCGCCTTGGCCTTAACCGCTGCGACGAGCCGCGAACACATCAGCTCGGCAGTTTCGTCGGCACTCAGGATTTTGCTTGGACCCGTGCCGGCCTCGCCGTGCTGGCCCATCCCAATTTCCATCTCATCCTCGGCGAGGTCGAAAATCGTCTGGCCGCTGGCCGGATGGGTGGCGGTGCGCATGGCCACTGCCAAGGTGGCCATGTTATCGTTAAATCGGCTTGCGATGGCATGCACCTCGTCGAGGCTCTTACCGGCTTCTGCCGCAGCTCCCGCAATCTTGTAGAGCGGGCAGCAGCCGACCAAGCCGCGCTTGTCTTCGGCGGGGGTGTCCGCACCCGGCGCGATGTCCTCGTGGGTCACAATTTTCCGATAGAGGATACCTTCCTTGTCGGCCATTTCGGCTGCCATATCGGCGCTCATGACGTCACCGGCGTGGTTGAGCACGACAAACAGGATGCCTGCATCGCGTTTGGCGAGGCGCAGCGCTTCCAATACTTTGGGTGGCCCCGGAGCGGCAAAGATGTCGCCGACGACGCTGAAGTCCAGTGCTCCTTCGCCGACAAAACCGCTGAGGGCCGGTTCGTGACCGGCACCGCCGAGGGTGACAATGGCGACCTTGCTGGCCGGCTTGGGCTGGGCACGACAGACGATTTTGTCGGGCGTGACGGTGACGATGTTGGCGTGAGCGATAGCGAAGCCCTCAAGCAATTCCTTGGTAAGGTCCTTGGGGTCGTTAATGAATTTTTTCATAGCCATAATGATATCTCTGTCGGGGCTTGCTTACTTGGCAAATTCGAGGAATTCAACCGGTGCACCGTCGTCGAGGATGAAGGCGCAGCGGATGCCGGGCAGCGGTTCGAAGGGGGCCCAGATGACCTCGTGGCCTTCGATCGCGGCTTCCAGGTTATCCACGCTGTAGGCGACGTGGGCGGTGGTTTTGAGCACCTCGGGAAACGGGCAACCGGGCTCAGCTCGCGTCCACTCGATGCGGTGCGGGCTTTGCGTCGCGTCGGTGATGTAGAGCTGGATGCTTTCCAGATAGATCTCGTTAGGCTTGGGTTCGGTGGTGGGGATGCCGATGTGATGGAATTCCTTGGTCATGGGAGAATGAAATGATGGGTGTTGATTAGAGTTTGACGTCAGGGTTGGTGAACACCAGGCCAGCACCGTCATGGAAACTGGCGTATTCGGCAACGATGGCACCGGAAGGGCCGCCCATCATGAAGTGTTTGGCGGTGATGCGGTTGAGCGTGAGAATGTCGCCGGCTTTCACCTCAGTGCATTTTTTCACGGTGATGAACTTTTCCTGGCTCTTGGGTAGGACGACGCCGGCAGGGATATCGCCGCCGGTTTCGCCGAAGCAATAGATGCTGCCGTTGCGCGGGTGCCAGCTTTCCATTTTGGCTTTGCCCTTGTCGGTCTCGTTGTGGCCGTGCTCGACAATCATTTGGCCTGGGAAGAGGAAAATCTCGTGGGCGAAGTAATTGGCTTCTTGGGAATTGATCCAGAACACGCCGCCCATGCCGACGTTGACGAAATCACCGAGACCGAAATCCGTCACCCAAAATGGAGTGGCCCATTTTTTTTCGTTCTCGAGGTGCATGTCGTAGCCGTGGGCTGCCATCATATCGAGATAGGCTTTTTTGGCGACTTCCGGTTGGAATTTGCCGTCCACATAAAAATCGGAGTTCTTATACTTCGGCAGGGTAATTTTCTTGGGGTTCATGGTGGTGGTGGTGGTTTCCTTGGCTAGGCTGAGGGCGCTGCCGAGAGCGGCGGTGCCGACGGCGGTGGCCAGCAGTTGCAGGTGGTTGCGACGGGTCATGTTCATGTTGATCGGTTGATTAGGGGTGTTGTGTGACGATGTGTGATGGGGCCAACTCTGTAGCCAGCCTCTCAGATAGCCCAGCCACACGGCCACCTTCAGGCGCAGACTAATCACCTCCCCGCCCAACGCAATATAAAAATAATTATACAGGAGCACAATTGAGAAGATACCATGCAGAAGAATGGCGGCGGGCAAGATGCCCGCGCCACGTGGACCGGGCGTCCTGCCCGGATGCCCCTGCGGTGAGAATGAACTGAGCTTCGCGCATCTTTCATTCGCCTCGCATGGGCGATGCGGGCAAGATGCCCGCGCCACGTGGACCGGGCGTTCGGCGAGCTCAGCCGAGCCGCATCCTGCCCGGATGCCCCTGCGGTGAGAATGAACTGAGCTTCGCGCATCTTTCATTCGCCTCGCATGGGCGATGCGGGCAAGATGCCCGCGCCACGTGGACCGGGCATCCTGCCCGGATGCCCCTGGGGTGAGAATGAACTGAGCTTCGCGCATCTTTCATTCGCTTCGCATGGGCGATGCGGGCAAGATGCCCGCGCCACGTGGACCGGGCATCCTGCCCGGATGCCCCTGCGGTGAGAATGAGCTGAGCTTCGCGCATCTTTCATTCGCTTCGCATGGGCGATGCGGGCAAGATGCGGCTCGGCTGAGCTCGCCGC
>Ga0118677_10006631_pt2 | contig 10531 bp, 8 predicted proteins | sample AliMusrvi5mmetaG_FD_86154 | JGI IMG/M metagenome (GOLD analysis project Ga0118677, IMG submission 86154)
CTTCCATGGTGTGTTCCTGATCATTTTTAGTAATCATCACCACAGGCAGATTGGGATATTTATTTCTGATCCTGTCCAATTCAGGAATTAAAATTTCACCCAATTTTCTGGCATTCTCAGCAAGATTCTCCCTTTTCAGAATTTTCAGACTTTCGATTGCTGCAGCAACAGGCATAGGACTACCTGAATGAGTTGAAGTCATTGAACCAGGAGGGTAAAGGCTCATGATATCTTTGCGGCCAATTACAGCCGAAAGAGGCAAAGAAGAAGAGATCCCCTTCCCACAGGCGATCAGGTCTGGTTTAATTCCATAATGTTCATAAGTGAACATTTTCCCGGTTCTGCAGAATCCGGATTGAACCTCATCGAAGATGCTTACGATATCGTGTTCCAGACAAAAGGCTTCCAGTTTTTTCGCATATTCCACGGGGAGGAAATCGGGTCCGACTCCCTGATACGATTCTGTCATTATACCAGCGATATCACCGGGCTGAATTCCCTTCTCTTTCAAAGTGTCCAGAAACAGGTCAAAGGAGATGTTTTCATTTTTATACCCATCTGGAAAGGGTACCTGGACAAAGGTTTTCCCTTCATCGACGATCCAGGTTTTTAACCTCGGATTGCCTCCCGCGAGTTGTGCCCCAAGTGTCCTGCCATGAAATGCGTTATTGAAAGAGACAAAATATTTTTTTTGTGGCCCATACTTCTCATACGCATAAGTTTTGGCTAACTTAATGCAGTTTTCGGTAGCTTCACTCCCTGAACTGAGAAGAAAAACCAGGTAATCTGACGGAATTGGAGCCAGCTGCTGTAGCATCTTAGTCAGTTCTGCCCGTTTTTCATGGACAAACACATAAGTCGAAAGAAGTTTCTTATCCAATAAGTCCCGAAGAGCCCTGATTATTTCCTTTCTTCCATGACCGGCATTGGTAATTAAAACCCCGGAAGACCAGTCCAGCCATTTGTTTCCCCATTTGTCATAAACCTGGAATCCTTCAGCCTTGTCCCATACTATGGGAGGTTGCCCCATCATTGAAACTGGTTCGGATTCGGCTAAAGCCTGAAAGATAATTAATGACTCAGGAACAGGTAATTTCGTCCTAATCTTTCGGAATTTGGTGCTTACCTTAGGCACATCAACAGGTATTAAATTGTATTTTGCCATCTTTAAAATTTTAATATATGAGTAATTAGTAGTATACGTTTAAATTCCCCGATATAACCTCAACCATAAGGGAATCGCTGTTGTCTTTTTGAAAAAATATCAGAGACTGTTGACGATAATGCGTCCATTTATGATGGTTTATTTAATTTGAGTATTAAATTATGCCAATTCTTTTAAATGCCCAGCTTTTGACACGATATCCATAATAGGCATAATAGACCAGATAAATATAACAAGGTAAAAGCACCAGATAAGCTATATGTGTATTGAAATGGTCCGCAAAATAGCCATAAAAAATAGGGATGATGGCGCTTCCGCATAAACCCATTATAAGGATTGATCCACCCATTTTTGTAAACCGGCCAAGCCCATTCAGGGCCAGAGGCCATAGTGTAGACCACATCAATGAATTGGAAAGCCCTAATAATACGAGTAACCAGATTGACAGATTAGCAGTGTGACCAAGAAAGGTTACCTGACCACGCACGAGGAAAAACAAAAGGGTCAGAACAATTGCCGATGTGGTACATATTCGCAATACATTAAGATGATTGATGTATTTTGGAATAAGAACTATACCCATTAAAAAGCCTAACATTGTTATACCTAAGATATATGAAGGGAATATTTTAGCCTCTAACAGGGGAAGACCCAGCGATTGGGCATAACCAATCACAGTATTAATTCCGGTCACCTGTGATCCCACATGCAGGAATAATCCAATCGCACCCAGAATAAGATGCGGAAACTGAATGATACTTGTTTTACCTGAATTTGCATTGGCTACTTCTGAAGTCTCATTATTGGTATCTATTTCAGGCAATATTGAATATCTGATCAGTAATCCAAGTCCGAAAAGGACAACAGCCATACTGGTATAGGGGGCAATTACCCGTTGTATCAACTCATTCAATGTAGCATTCCGGGTTATTTCGTCCATTAACGGAATCTGCTTAAACAGCTCGGTGTCTGTAGGCCTGAATATAGCAGCGGCTAACAGTAATGGGGCTATTATTCCGGCTGTCTTATTACAGACACCCATAATACTCATTCTTTGTGCCGCTCTTTCTTTTGAGCCGATCATTGTAATATAGACATTAGCGGCAGGTTGTAAAATTGCCAAACCAGTTCCAATTGAGAATAGCCCCAAAAGAAATATTCCGTATGTTCTGGTCAGTGCTGCCGGCACAAAAATAAGAGCACCAACGGCCATTATCCAGAAGCCAATCATTATCCCTTTTTTGAATCCAACCTTCTCCAAAAGATGTGCCGCCGGCACTGCCATCACAAAATAGGCGATATAGAAGGCAAAAGCTACTAATAAAGACTGGACATAATTTAATTCACAGGCAATTTTAAAATAAGGGATCAATATTGCATTAATCCAGGTTGTAAAACCAAAAATAAAAAATAACAGGCCAATAATTGCTATTGAGATAGTTGTTGACCAGTTTTTAGCTGTTTTTTTTGATTTGATGTTTATCAAATTTTCCATTAATAATTTTTGTCTGTCATAACGCCATCACAATCAGTTCATTTCGGAATGATTCACCGATTGCAGACATTGACCATCTTCCTTTTTATATAATTACGTCTACCCATTGTTCATTCGAAGCTGATTTTTCCAAAGCTTCAAGAACGGCCACTTCGTTTAGAATACTCTGGTGGCTGCGCGGCTCAATGCGGGTTCGGAACATCTCAACGATATCGGTATAAATTTTTATAGGATCGCTCTCCGGAATGCGCGACTTCAATTCCACCAACCCTTTTTTCGTATCAACAAAAGTTTCCCAGCCATAGGCCAGATTTTTAAAGATAAGTGTGGCATATAATCCGCTTTTAAATACCAGAGCTGCACTCCCTTTCTTCCCGTTCCTAGTGATTTTAACTTTTATAATATCCTCGCCAAACATGAACATTAGTGGCTGTAGAATATGCACCCCATAGAAAAATACACCGCCGTATTCCGAATCCAGATCAACCGGACCACAACGAACTACGTGACTTATATCACCCAGCGACTCCAACTGTTGTTTGATATCGTAAGTACATACACTATCTGCAATTGAACTGAAAGAGGTAATTGGGGTTCCTGCTTTACGGGCCATTTCCAAAAATGCTTTTCCCTCTTCAACCCTGTAGCAGAAAGGTTTATCAATAAAAGTAGGAATTCCGGCTTTTACAAAAGGTGTGGCAGCTTCCAGATGAAATTTGGCATGCCGATGATCCACAATCAATGCATCAATTTTTCCAAGCATCTCCTTCGGATCTTTTACAATATTTGGAATCTTACCAGCCTCAGCAGTTTTACGGGCAAATTCATCGGTTTCGCCCCAGATATGGGTGACTTCAACTCCTGGGAACTTTTTGTCTATGTTAAACATCTTTCCGAAGCCGACGGAGTGCGAGTTCTCTGCACCAATAATTCCAACCCGGATGGGTTTTAGTTTACTATCCTGATCAGCAACCATGGCTGAGGCAATAGAAGGCACAGAAATAGAAACAGCCGAAATTGCTGCTCCTGTACCCACCGTTTTTATAAAGTTTCTTCTCGTTTCCATCTGTAATTATATATAAATAGTCTATTTTTTAAACGGATTTCCAATGCAGATTAAATCGGCCCGTGCTTTTCCGTTCTCGGTAATGCGTCCCAGCGTATATACGGTACTATCTGCACCAACGGCAATTGAATTTACATAAAACGGACGTTCTCCATTGGAATAGAAAACTGCACCATGATCCTCATACTTGCTTTTGGAAATATCATAGGTAATCACATGTAAATTTTCCAATCCTTTCGCCTCACCCATAGCGGTAGTGCTTTTACCGGTCACACGTTTCCCTTCCTGATAGATCGGGCCACCAGTCAGGTAATATAAGGTATTGCCGTCCGCTCCTAGGGTGAATCCAAGATAACCATAACTGAACTGATCAAACATACCACTACGCTGCGAAACTTTCGAAGTAAGCCGGTCGAGCACTTCTATACTTGGCACGCTGGGATCAAAACTAAAAAGGTAACCCGAGTTTCCGTGTACACCATAAAACTTTTTATCAGCCTGACACCAAATTACCTGACGCCAGTTGTACCCCATGCTTCCGGCAGAAGAGGGATCATAAATACCGAAATAATCTTTCTTCATATCCTCACCTTCGACATGTTCAACAACATCCTGTCCGACACGGCAACGAAGGATTGCCCCTTCAGCATTGGTCATGTAGGCTGTTCCATCTTCAGGATTAATAGCAATCGACCTGCATATTACACGAAATGAAGCCCCTTTCCCATTTTCACCTTCACCTGTAATCGGGCCAAGGTCTTTCAGCTCTTTCTTCGCAAGATCGTAACGGAAAAAATATCCTGTAGGCCAGGTTATACCATAGATTAAACCTCGTTTTGTATCCATATTCATGGTTAGAATACCTTCCTGATGAGGGGCAATTGCCAGGTTGTCAAATTTTCCGGTGGACATATCATAAGCGATCAGGTGTCCACCCGGATAAGGCTTATAACCGGTAGGGGGGATACCCATTTTTTCCATACCATCGATCATGCTGTAATAACCTATGTGGGTGGCAAAATAGAGTTTTCCGTTTGCCTCGACAAATTTCACGTGGCTCTTCCCTTGTACAATTGCCTTAAGTCCCTTTTCTCCACATATTTCAGTCAGATCACCCAGATGTGTAATCTTTTCCCCTTTGGGATCGAACGAATAGATCTGACCACCCTCATCAACTGACTGTGAGCAAAGTACATAATAAATCTTCCCGTCACTGGCAGGCGAAATGCCATTGTAGGTATCGTGTGCCAGTGAAAATCCGGAGTTGTAAGTCTTGGCGATTAAATTTTTGGACTCCGCTGTTTGAGTTGGTGTGATCACAACTGGCCTGACTCCCTGGTTGCAACAAAATGCAAACAGACATATCAGAATTGCAAAAGAAATGAGCTTGGTTGATTTTTTCATGTTTAAATTTTATCTATTTTTAATTTTTTCTGCATTCCTATGGATTTTTTCAATAGCAACGTAAATATCGTCCATGTCTGTTTTTTGTCCAAGCAGCATATTCTGTGTCAACCACACTGCCTCTTCATTGCATAACTGATCATTAACAGGACACCGGTTTTGTTCATTGTATTTATTGATATCCAGCATATTTGAAGGATACATTTTTTTAAAATTTTTCGATTGAAACGCATTACCAAGAAATGGCATTTTGTTTAACGGCTGGTATCCACCTGAACATGGAATCCCCTCGGCAGTAAGCGCTTTCAGAAAATCTGTTCTCGGCAGATCCTTAAATTCCTCTTTTTTGTACCTGAACGGGAAAAGGTGAAAAGCAGCCCTCGTAACATTATCGTAGAGTTTATATGGAATAATTCCGGGAATCGATTTTATTTTCGACTTCAGATATTCAGCATTTACATTTCTTGTTGTTGTTTGGGAATCAACCCGTTTCAGCTGGGCCAGGCCAATCGCTGCCTGGTATTCTGTTAACCGCAGTTTATTCCCTGGGATAAGCGTTCCTGCCCCGACAGCTCCAGTTACGGTTCCGAATGGATTGCCGTAATTATGGTAGGAATAACATCTATCCATGAATTCCGGGTCATCACTAACAATGGCGCCTCCTTCACCTATGGCAAGGTTTTTTGAATTTTGAAAACTAAAACACCCTGCATGGCCAAACGTTCCAACTTTGCGGTGATTTATTTCGGCCAGGTGAGCCTGACAAGCATCTTCAATAACAATAAGATTGTGTTTTTTTGCAATCTCTAAAATTCGTGGCATGTTGGCGGGCAAACCTAAGATATGTACCGGCATAATCGCCCTGGTGCGGGGTGTGATTTTCTCCTCTAACCTTTCAGGATTGATCTGGAATGTTTCTACATCGACATCAGCAAATACAGGCATTGCCCCCGTAGCTAAAACAGCAGCTGCGGTGGCGATGAAAGTATACGGAGGTATGATCACTTCATCGCCTCCCCCAATACCGAACTGAACAAGGGAAGCAATAAGGGCATTGGTTCCATTGACAACAGCTAATGAACGCTTAGCCTCAAGCGCTGCTGCCCATTTTTCTTCGAACTCGGTTACTAATGAGCTCCGGGACCATATACCACTTCTGATATCTTCGATCAGCCGTTTTTCATCGGCTTCAGGATCCCAGATGGGCCAAACCGGCCACCCTTTGGTACGAACTGGTTTCCCATTCAAAATTGCAGGTTGTCCGGCACTATTCACCCCGGAAGCAACCAAAGATGGTGTTATACCTGCAGTAAGAAATGCTCCTGCAGAGACAACTGAACTTCGCTTTACAAATTCACGCCTTACATATTGTTCCTTATCCATAACAATAATTTTTTATTTAAAATAAGCTATTTTATCTCATCGATTAAGGGGATGTGCCTAAGTACTTTATCGATATACCTATACGCCTCAAGCCGAACTTCCGTGGGAAAATCATGTGTTGCGTCAGGATAACGAACCTGCAGGTTCTCTTCTGCCTTTAAAAAGCGGTAAACCAGGGAAGCCTGGGAAATACCTTTTCTGACACCTTTTATATCGAAATTGGCATCACGCAAAGGTGAATTTGAAAAAAACGGACGAGGGGCAATCGCTGCGATAACTTCATCAAAATCAAATGGGATCCTGGTCCCATCGAGGTTATATTTATCGCGGAACAGAGGCATATAACGAGTTTGTGCCCATGGACCAAGCCGACCTCCGTATTTTTTGGAAGCCTCTTCGCCCACGTTGTAATAATCAAATAGTGTCCAGCCACAGCTCGAGACAACCACTTTAATCCGTTTATCGAAAGCGCCGACGAACATTGAATTATGTCCGCCAAGCGAGTGCCCGATGACTCCAATTCGCTCAGGGTCGACATCTGCCCGGGATTGCAGGAGATCAATACATCGCATATGATCAAAAATCCCCTTCATTGTACCTGATTCGTACCGATCCTTATCAAAGTCATAATCTTTCATATCTCCGAAACTGGGATAGTCAGGGGCAATCACCACATAGCCTCTTAGGGCCAGCTCCCTGGCATTCGCCCGATTGGCCAAAGGACTGCTTCCATCGACAAGCATTTTACCCTGATCGCCTGTTCCATGTAAAACGAGCATTGCGGGGAACTTTTCGTGCGGCTTCTTTTTGAGCGGGATATAAAGATTGGCAAAAACTCGTTCGTTTTCAGCTACGGTAAAGCTGAGGGTCAGACGGGTATAATTATCCCTTTTCAGGCTGTCAATTACTTTAATATCGAGTGGAGGCATACCTTTACGATCGGGCAACTTACCCATGACTGCCTGCATACTATCAAGGATTTGCCTCCGTTTATTCTCCCAATTCCTTAATGTTGTGACGGGTTTGTTTACCCCATTTTTATCTGCATATGAGAGCAAAACCCGGGTATTGGATTTTACAGTTTCTTTCTTCCCATTCGGTAGGGCTTGTGCGGTATTCAAAAACACCAGGTTCAGAAAGAGTACCGAAAAAAAGACGATTAATCTTCTAATGTCAAGACATTTTAAGTCCATTTCCGGAATAATTAAAAAAATATTTGTATTACTTCTTATTCAACAACTTACGAATGGCCGTCATAAGAATCCCTTCCGCTTCGGATGTGACACCGGAAGCCTGACCCGATTCATAACCACCCTCTTTGTAAGCGATTGAGGTACATATATAAGCCGGAGCGTAGTCACCGTAGGCAGCCATTGCAACAAACAAATCAGGCCGCATGGACTTGGCTGCCAGCTGATACTCTACGAATACCTCACCGGGTAAGAATAAAATCCGGGCATGACCCACTTTCAGACACCTCACATCAAGTAATTTACCTTCCTGACATCTCCGTAACCATACAAGTTTAGAAATATTGTTGGCAATTAATATGGGATCCTTTGCCGCCATCATGGCTTGAACGTTATCGATGTTTTTGGATAATGGAAATGCCAGGGGTTCTACAGTCCAGGAGACAGCATCAGCAGTTATCGGCTCAAAACGGGTTGATTCCCATGCCCTTTTCATCCCGTCAGCAAGTCTTTCTGCTAAAATACCACGGTTCTCAGGCGACCCGTCGTTGTATTTCCCGGTAGTAATATTTCCTCCGGCTCCGTTAAAATGGACATGAAGTGCCTTTGGAATGGCGAGTTGTCGCATGAATCGGGCGACACCCGGAAAGTCAGGGTTAACAACCCCGGTTCTGTAGTAGCTCTGTGGATGAGTGGCATAATAACTCAATACTGCAATCGGCTATTTTCCGTTCCAAAAACTGATCAGAGATACCATGGGATCGATCAATCCTTCAGGTTCGGCACGTAAAGCCGAATCTTTACAGGTTGAAAAACGGGTTGCACGCAGGAGTCCATCCGAACCGATAATACGTCGGTTGGAAGCGACCTTGTAAACCTTCGCTTCACCTAAACCCATCTGGGTTACCAACTGGCTGTGATTCAAGGATTGTTTCACAGCTGTTCCAAGACGAAGAATAACCTCACGTTGAAAACTACCTTCAAAACATATTGGACTAATGCCCGCCTCTTTAAGCATCTTTTCAGCACCAAAATCGCACATAGGTGCATCATGCTGATGCACAGTATGAACCGTTACACGTTCAGGAATGGTTCCGGCCGCTTCTGCAAGCGCTTGCCTGAAGGCATCCTGTCCCTCGTTGGCTATACCAATCCAGTCAACAGCACACAATACAATTGGCTGTCCGGCTCCCAAAATGACAATGCCCCGGGCTCTTAGTCCCAGGTCCCATTTGTTGATTTCCGGATCGTAGGTCAGTTGAGAGCCAACAGGGGGTGTGGCATCAACATCGAACGTTGCCACCCGAATGGCTGCCGATTGAGGATGGTCAGGAAGTCCTATTGCATAAGTACTTCCAATAAAGAGTGAAAGTATTCCGACAAAAATGCAGCCCAGTAATCCGGTGTAAACCTTTCGAAATTTATGCATAATTATATCTGATTCAGCTTATCCCTATTATCGTGAACCTTCATAATGGCATTGATAATATCATCCATATCGGCCTGGGTTCCCAGAAGAGGACCCGATGCCCAAAGCATCACCATATCATCACAAACCTGATCACATTTTGGACAAGCCAACTCTTCCATATATTGTTTAAGCCTTGCCGGAGAATACATTTTCTGATAAACCTTCAAATTCATGATGTGATCAACCCATGGTTCCTTGTGTAATCCATTAGCGATATACCCGCTCATCACAATACCTTCAGCGGCAAGTGCCTTTAAAAACTGGTCACGTGATGCATTATTCCAGTATTCTTTATGATAGGACATGGTATAAAGATAGAAAGAACCGCTGTTTGTCCCTTCGTATAATTTCTGGGGAATAAGACCAGGAAAATTTTTAAGTTTGGAGGTAAGATATGCTGCATTTTTATTTCGAAGTGCAAAGCGCTCTTTTGCACCACCTAATTGTGCCAGCAGAATTGCTCCTTCCAGTTCGTTCATCCGGTATTTTGGACCAATGGTTACGGATTTTCCCTTGCGAGAAGTTCCATGATTCTGAACGGTGTAACATTTATCCATCAGCTCTTCATTATTACCAATGATTCCGCCCCCTTCACCACATGCAATTGTTTTGGACGTCTGGAAACTGAAACACCCTACATCGCCAATAGTACCTAATATTTTACCCTGATATTCACCAAGATGCGCCTGACAGGCATCTTCAATCACTCTCAGATTGTGCTTTTTTGCTATGGCCATAATCCTTTCCATATTGCAGGGTTGCCCCATGATGTGAATAGGCATTATGGCTTTGGTATTTGGGGTGATTCTCTTTTCCACTTCGTCAGGATCAAGCTGAAAAGACAATGGATCCAGATCGGCCATTACCGGCAGCGCCCGACTCGAAATAATTGATGATATGGTTCCCATATCGGTATAAGGAGAGGTGATCACTTCATCTCCGGGACCGATCTCCATCGCTTCGACACAGGTATTAAGCGCCTGAGTTCCTGAGCCGGTTCCCAAAGCAAATTTGGTCCCCATCAGTTTGGCATATTCGCTCTCAAAGGTAGAGACAGTGCCGGTTGGAGACTGAATCCTGCACCATATCCCGCTTCTGACTGTTTTGGTGATTTCTGCAACCATCTTCTCGTCCACATAGGGCCATGCCGGCCAAACTTTGCTTTTTACAACTGGTTCACCCCCCATGATCGCGAGTTTACCTGATTCACTCATTTTATGGGTGATATTCCCAAAGGCAGGAAGTGTACCTGATGCTAAAGTTGCAATTGAACCTACGGATACGCCCGTTAAGAATTGTCGCCTAGTAAAATTACTTTTTTCCATCATTATAATTGTTAAATAAATCTATTATATAG
>Ga0118677_10015607_pt1 | contig 10529 bp, 2 predicted proteins | sample AliMusrvi5mmetaG_FD_86154 | JGI IMG/M metagenome (GOLD analysis project Ga0118677, IMG submission 86154)
AATTCGTCGAGGAGTTCATCCTCGACCGCACCCTCGAACCCGCCATCGAAACCTTCGGCTACGAGGTGCTCCGCATGATCGACCCTACTTGCGGTTCCGGCCACTTCCTGCTCGGCGCGCTCGCCCGCCTGCTCGCCCGTTGGCAGAAAGGGCACCCGGAACTTTCCGAACGCGAGATCGCCATCAAGGCGCTGGCCGCCATCCACGGCGTGGACATCAACCCGTTCGCCGTCGCCATCGCGCGCTTCCGCCTGCTCCTCGCCGCCTGGCGCTTCTGCGGGGTCAAGAAACTCAGGGACGCCCCCGACTTCCACCTCAACCTCGCCACCGGCGACTCGCTCATTCACGGTCGCCGCTTCCGGCAACTTGAAAGCGAGACCCGCCGGCAAACATTGTTCGAGACTGATGACGAGGTCTTTGCCGACGAACTGAAGCACTTCTATCAGGCCGAGGACATGGCGAGCCTGCACGAGATCCTCGGACAGCAATACCATGCGGTGGTGGGAAACCCGCCCTACATCACCGTCAAGGACAAGGCGCTCAATGAGGCATACCGGAACAGATTCGGTTCATGCTCGGGAAAATATGCCCTCTCGGTGCCCTTCATGGAGCGGTTCTTCGAACTTGCCCTGTCCGGCGATTCCGCCGACGCCCAGCCCGCCGGCTTCTGCGGCCAGATCACCGCGAATTCATTCATGAAGCGCGAGTTCGGCAAGAATCTCGTCGAAACGTTCATTCCCAAGTGGGATCTCACCCACGTCATCGACACCTCCGGGGCCTACATCCCCGGCCACGGCACGCCCACGGTCATCCTTTTCGGGAGAAACCAGAAACCCGTCACAGAGGCAATCCGCACCGTGCTCGGAATCCGCGGCGAACCAGCAGCGCCCGGGGATCCCGCCCGAGGTCTCGTCTGGCAGGCCATTCTCTGCCAAATCGACCAACCCGGTAGCACCAGTGAATGGATGAGCGCGGCGGATACACCTCGCACGAATTTTCACACGCACCCCTGGAGCATTGGCGGTGGCGGTGCTGCTGAATTGAAGGAATTAATTGAATCCTCATGCACTGCGAGTTTGGGGAAGCTGCTTAAGGATTCTGGAATGACATTCTATTCGGGTGAGGACGATGTGTTCTTCCTTCCGCAGGAAAAGGTCTTCCACCTTTCAGCGATCGCGCATTTTGCCCCGCTCGTCACCGGTGTTGACGTTCGGGACTATTCTGTCTTCCCTCAACAACAATCATTCCTTCCTTACGACTCGAACGGCAAGGTAACTAGATTGCGGACGTTTCCCGGCAGACTTCAGTTGCACCTCTGGTCTAATCGAGCGCGACTGGCGAAACGGATCTTCTTCGGTAAAACGATGGCCGAACGAAAGTTGGCTTGGCACGAACCGGCTATTTTCTTTCGAGAACGAATCAGTCGGCCACGTGCAGTCTGCTTTCCATACGTTGCTACTCACAACAGCTTCGCCATTCAACGCGGCCGGTATCTCAATAACCGCCATTGCCCGCTCCTCGTTTTGGATGATGCAGCGTCTGACGCGGAAGAGCTTGGAATTCTTGGCGGCCTCAATTCCTCAGCCGCCTGCTTTTGGATGAAGCAGATTTTTCACTGCAAGGGCGGCCAAGGAATCAACGAAGGTGCGAAGGCAGAACTGTGGGAGCGATTCACCGAATTCGACGGCACAAAGCTTAAACAGTTCCCCATTCCAACGAGGAAACCGCAGCAGCTACCGACCGCGCTTTTCAAAACCAGCACGGCCCTGCAGGGTCAGTCGCCAGCGGCCACGCTGGCGAGTTGGAGCGGCTGCGGCGGTGCTCCGTTGCGCACCCAACTTGCCAGCGCCCGGCTTGGGTGGACTGCCCAACGACAGTTCAACATCGCCTGGCAGGAAGAGCTGGACTGGCAGATTTACGAAGCGTTCGGTCTTGTGGAGGCTTCCGACGGCGTCAGTTTGCCCGAGGGTAAAGCGATGGACGGAATACCACCCGATGGCATAACCCTTGGTCAGCGTGCCTTCGAGATCGTGCTCGCTCGCCGTATGGCGGCCGGCGAAGTCCAGACCACTTGGTTCGAACGCCACAAGGACGCCGGCTCGAAACCGATCACCGAACTTCCCGCCCATTGGCCTGCCGCCTATCGCGAACTCGTCGAGCGCCGCATCCGCCGAATCGAGAGTGACCCTAACATTCGCCTGATCGAGCGCCCCGAATACAAGCGCCGTTGGAACACCGAGCCGTGGGAGAAGCAACAACAAGCGGCGCTGGAGAAATGGCTGCTCACCCGCATCGAGACCTGGTTTCACGATTCGGACCGGATGCTGGGCGGTCAGCATTCAAGGGCCAGCGGTCAACAGGTGGAAATGGCTGTTGCGGTGCCGGACGTGCTGAAGGCAGCGCGTTCGGGCCATGTGGCCGGGACGGACTTCCAGTTCACCACCGTGCAGCGTTTGGCCGCGGCAGCGACGCGGGACCCGAAGTTCATGGAAGCCGCGGCGGTTTACACCGGGGAGGAACATTTCCAAGTCGCCAAGTTGATCGAGAAGCTGGTGTTGAGTGCCGCCGTCCCCTTCCTCCCGGCACAACGCTATCAATCTACCGGTCTGCGCAAGCGCGAGCAGTGGGAGGAGACGTGGCGCTTGCAAAGGCAGGAAGATGCCATCGACGCCGAAGAGCGGGTCGACGATGCAGGCATTACCGATGTAGAGCGACTACGCCGCAAAACGCAGGCAGACAAGCGCAAGAAGGCCGAAATCGGCGACATCCCGGAGCCGCCGAAATACGGTTCCGGCGACTTCAAGAAGACCGCCTACTGGTCCCTGCGCGGCAAGCTCGACGTGCCGAAGGAACGGTTCATCCTCTATCCTGGAGCCGAGGGCGGGTTGGACGAGAGCCCGGTGTTTGCTTGGGCCGGCTGGGATCACGCCCAACAAGCCCGCGCCCTCTGCAGCTACTACCAGCAGGCGCTGGAAAACTGGGGTTGGACGGAGTCAAAGCTCGCCCCCCTCCTTGCCGGCCTCGCCGACCTTCTCCCCTGGCTTCACCAATGGCACTCCGACATCAACCCCGAATACCAAGAGCGCCTCTCGACCATTTACCAAACCTACTTCGACCAGCAGCTCCACGCCTTGCGGATGACCGCCGAGGCGGTGGAGGGGGTGAGGATGGGGGGCTGACGGCTCAGATTCTAACACGAAGCTCGGCTTGAGCCTTCAGGCGGACCGGTTGGAGCACCGGGTTCCTCTGGAGCACTGCTTGATAGAGATCGACGTCTTCGGTGGCAGTAATTGTCACCACCGCCGCGTACGAGACGCGCCCCGTAAAGCCACCTCGCGGGGTCGCGTGCAGCACGAGAAACGGATCTTCCACCGACAAAGCCAATTTCGACTTCTTCTTGCGCACTACTGGTTCCCATTTCAAGCCAGCACGGAGTTGGTCCTCGGTATGGTAGTCGTTGCCCGAATCACTGACAGGCAATAGAGACTGCTTCCAACCCTCCGCAAGCAGGTCGGCCACGACACCGGAGTCGTCGGCAAGGTGCAAGACACGGGCTGATCCACCTACTCCTTTTGGTGGCGAGAAGCGAAATTTCTGACTATTGGGATAAAACGAGTCCTCGATGCAGACCTTGGTGTAGTCGGAGACTTGGTTCGGATCGACTTCAGGAAGAATGCCGATGGTCCAACGGAACATGAGTCGGCCCTTGGTCACAAGGCCGTGGGGCAAGAGCATCGGCAATTTCACCGACTTGGTTGCCTCGATTGAGTTCTGATAGAGGATTGACATCTCCTTCGCGCCGCAAGCGAGCAACTGTTCCAGGGTCTCCTTGATGGCACCATGGCCCAACGAGTGATCCGGGCTTCCATCCGGATGGTCGGCATTGTGGATCACAAGTGTGCGCGCCAGTAATGCGCTTCCCCGATCCATGCCTTGCACGGCTTGCGCCACAAGAGAGGAAACAAGTGGTGTGCTGAAACTGGTGCCCCAATCAAGCGACTTCAATGATGGGTCGGTGGAAAGCAGATGAAACGGAGTCTTGTCGCAGCCACCGAAAGCCACCAAGTCCGGCTTGAGTTTGGCACACTCACGACCCGGTCCCACACAGGAATAATCGGCGGCAGTTTTCTTTCCATCCCGGATGGTGAAGGCACCCACCCCGATGCCGTTTACCAGATCGGAAGGAGACTGGATGCGTCCGAGGTCAGGTCCCTGATCCCCGTCGTTTCCGACGGCCACGCAAAAGGTGACCTGATGCTCATGCGCCAGCATGTCGAGGGCGTAGGTGAAGCGCGAAATCGAGTCGTCCTCGATGGGGCCTTCGGGACCGAGGCTAATGTTATAGACGGAAATGTCCTTCCGGGCCGGCACCACGGACTCGATGACGTCGATGGACTCGTAGAGGTCGATGTCGGCGGGATCAGAAGTAGGTAGAACCCTGAAGCTGACAACGGATACCGGCGGTCCAGGGAGAGGTGCCTTCGAATCATGCTGGTGTAGCGAACCGAAGAGCAGGGCTCCTGCCACGGCCGTTCCGTGCGCCAAGCAGGTGACATCGGGGGGCGCGGCGATCGACAGTGAATCGTCTTGTTCCACATGGCCCTTGAGCAGTAGATGGTCAGGGTCCAGGCCACCGTCGAACACTCCCACCTTGATGGTCGATCTTTCCGTGGCTGTGGAGGCCGGAGGTGCCTTGAAACCGGTTGACGCGCGCAGCGGTTGAAAGCCTTTGAACACCATGGGCCGGGCGGTGCGGAGGGGATTGGCTCCGGCGATTCGCGGCAAGTCGTCCCGATGGAGGATGCCCGAAACAAAGAGTGGGCCACCTGAGTAATCAGCGTGGCGGACTCTTCCCAACGAGTGGGTTGACCCCTCGAAAAGCCGATGGAAGAACTCAAGCTGTTGTTCCGGGGTGCGCCTGGATGGATGGAGGACAAACTCGACCCGTCCCTGTTCCCAATTGGCGTGGAGCTTGAATGCGGACAACTGCTCTTCCTCGGCCAATAGATCGAGTCGTTCGACGCACCGGACCTCGGTGCGGAACCGGTCTGACAATGCGGTTTCGGCTTGATCCAATGTCCTCGCAAATTGATTAAAACCGCGCTCAGACCCACGCACAAACACCAATCGACCAAGCACTTGGGCATCCTCCCTGTCTAACGACTTCTTGACCCGTTTGGTCAAACCCACCAGATCCGGTTGCTCGCGGTAGCTTCTGCTTCCCACCTTTTCCAACGCCTGAACCTGTTGGAAAATCATTTCGGGATCATAGCTCTTTGCCGTCTTGTCCGGGTGCATTCTCAGGCACAACACCGCTTCTCCCGGCACCCGCTTGTAATCCGGCAGCGACTGGATTGCCGCGAGTGCCTCGCCGATTTGTCCTTTGAGCCTCAGACGTGCTTCCTCATAAGTTCGCGGGAACTCTTGTGGGCCACCAAAACCCCGTTTGGGTACGGGAGTGACGAACTTCTCACCGTTGGCGAGAATGAAACGCGGTTTGTTCTCAGGCATGGGCTTTCTCCTTTTTCAGGTGATACTGGATCGTGGAAGATCCTTTGCCAAGGATCTCGGCAATCTTGCGGACTGTCATCCCTCTTTCCTTCTTGAGTCCGCGGACCAAATTCCCTAGAATCGGCCTGGGCAGTCCATCCTGGCAACATTCGTCGATGGTTTCAGCCATACACTGGGCCAACGGAATGTCGGCGACAAGATGCCGGCGTAGCGCGGCGTTTGCCAGAGTCGTCAGGTCCGAGCCGCTCAAGTCGGCGAGCGCCCCGGATACCGCGGCCAAGAAGCCTGGCGGCAGAGTATTCTCATGTTCTTCCAGCGTGTGCCGGAGAATTGCGATCCGCTCGGCAGCACCGGGTAAAGGCAGATGAACCACCAAGTCAAACCGGCGATGAATGGCGGGGTCCAATATGTCCGGATGGTTGGTGGCACCGACAAGTACGGAATGCATCGGCCAATCCTCCAACTCTTTCAACAGCACGTTGACAATGCGCTTGAGTTCTCCCACGTCCGACGCGTCGTCCCTGCGTTTTGCGATAGAATCGAACTCGTCGAGCAGCATAAGGCAAGGGGTGGCCCTTCCGTAATCGAGGATGCGGCGCAAATTGGAACCCGTCTTGCCCAGATAGCTGGAGATAGACGTGGCCAGATCCAGCACCACCAAGGGCAACCCAAGTTCCTTGGCCAACCAACTGCTGAGCATCGTCTTGCCGGTACCGGGCGCCCCCTTGAGCAGAACGGTGCGTGGTGGAGCGATCCCCGCAGACATCAGGCGTGTGCTTTCCCTGCGTTCGTTGACGAACCTGCGGACCGTATCCCTCGTGCGTGGCGGCAACTCGGGTTCGAGTGCCTGTTCGGTGGGCGGGAACCTGAGCAATGAGTAGCCCGCCTCCGAATCTTCCGGCGGTGGCGGTGCGCCCCGCCTCCGGAGGGCTGAACCTCCCGCCGCGGAACGGGCCAAGACCTGGGCCATTTCGTTCGCCTGGCTTGGATCGCTCTGGCGCATCGTCCGGATGCACTTCAAGGCCAGCAATTGCAACTTCCGATGGTCGCCAACCAAACCGGCTTCGACCATCTGGGTCATCAGGCCGAACGGGGTAGCTGTGCTAGGTGTCTGGATCTTTGGGGCGCTCACGGCACAGGAATACGGACGGAAAAACGAGGTTTTGTCAAAGTTTTTGTGCCATGATTTTCACAATTGAAGAATTTTGGCACAGAACAACGGCGATGGTTGACTTGATGTCGCTTGGGATGCCGCAACCGAAACGCCGTGGCGACAAGATGGCAGAATGCCGCTTACCCGAGAAGTGTCAATCGCTTGGGCAACAGGCCCATTCGCCGGATGACCGAGGCCCCACTGCCCGGTTTGTTGGCCTGTGGCAGGTTAGAGGTACTGCGCTTTCTCCTCGCAGCGGAGCCCGGATTCGGCTTTCCTCGCGGTGACTCCGATGCCCGCCACCTTCATCAGCGACCTCATCAACCTCCCCGACCGGGTCACCAAGAGCGACTTCGTGCTCAAGCTGACCGAGGGGATCACCGACCCCAAGGCGACCTTGTCGCACTACGTGGTGACCACCGACTTGGTCGGGCATTTCGACGACGCGGTGAGCTTCATTCGCGGGGCGGTGGAGACGCGCAAGAGCCGGGGAACCTACCTGCACGGCAGCTTCGGTTCGGGCAAGTCGCACTTCATGGCGGTGCTCAACCTGCTGCTGGCCGGTAACGCGGACGCGCTTTCGCTGCCGAAACTGGCGCCGGTGGTGGCCAAGCACGGCGAGTGGTTGAGCGGCAGGAAGTTCCTGATGGTGGCCTACCACATGATCGGCGCGATCAGCCTGGAGGACGCGATCTTCGACGGCTACGTGGCATGGGTGCAAGAGCACCACCCGGAGGCGGAGTTGCCGCCCTTGTTCAAGTCCGGCGCGATTTTGGAAAATGCCGCGGCATTGCGCGCCACGATGGGTGACGAAAAAGTTTTCGCCGCGCTCAACACGGGCAAGGACGGCGACGGAGCCGGCTGGGGGGAATTGTCGGTGACGTGGACACCGGAAAGTTACGAAGATGCCGCTGCCGATCCCACGTCGGAGAATCACGGCCACTTGGTCAGCGACCTGGTGCAGCACCTGCTTACCTCGGTGAAGCACGAGGGCGAGTATCTGAAACTCGACAAGGGCTTGGCCGTGCTGAGCCGGCACGCCAAGGGTCTGGGCTACCACGCGGTGATCCTGTTTCTTGACGAACTGGTCCTGTGGCTGGCCAGCAACTCGGGCAACATCGACTTCCTCAACCGGGAGGTGAACAAGCTGGCGAAACTGGTGGAGGCGCAGGAAATGGCGCGGCCGGTGCCGATCATCAGCTTCATCGCCCGCCAGCGCGACTTGCGCGACCTGATCGGTGCAAACGTCGATGGCTCGCAGAACCTGAACTTCCTCGACCAGTTGAAATACTTCGAAGGCCGTTTCGAGACGATCAAGCTGGGCGACAACAACCTGCCCGAGATCGCGGCCGAGCGCATCCTGCGGCCAAGGGACGAGAACGCGCGGTGCCTGCTTGACCAGGAGTTCGAGAAGACGGCGCGGGTGCGGTCGGAGGTGCGCGACGTGCTGCTGACCTCGGAAGCCGATCCCGAGGCATGGCGGAAACTCTATCCGTTCAGCCCGGCCTTGGTGGAAACGTTGGTCGCCGTCTCGTCCTTGCTGCAGCGCGAGCGCACCGCACTCAAGATCATGCTCCAGTTGCTGGTGGACCAGCGCGGGATACTCAAGCTAGGCGAACTGGTGCCGGTGGGCGACCTCTACGACCAGCTTGCGCAGGGCGACGACGCGTTCAGCAACGACATGCGGCGGCACTTCCAGACCGCCGACAAGCTCTACCGGCAGCACCTGCGGCCGATGCTCCAACAGTCGAACCGGATCACCTTCGAGGAGACGGAGGCCCTGCCGGCCGACGACCCGCGCCTGACAAAGTTTCGTAACGAAGACCGCCTGGTCAAAACCGTGTTGCTCGCCGCGCTGGCACCGGAAGTCGAGTCGCTCAAGAACCTGACGCCGCTGCGGCTCGCCGCGCTCAACCACGGCACGATCAAGACGCCGATCCCCGGCCAGGAGGCGGCGCAGGTGCTGGCGAAATTCCAGGAGTGGTGCGGCCACGTGGGTCAACTGAAACTCAGCGAAAGCATCCCCCCGGCGGTGTCGCTGCAACTCAGCGAGGTGGACGTCGAGGCGATCATCGCCAAGGCCGACCTCCAGGACAATTTCGGCAACCGGCTGCGGCTGGTGAAGGAGGCGCTCTACGGCCAGCTCGGCATCGAGTTGGGCGACAAGCTGTGGAGCGGCTACGACTTCCGCTGGCGCGGCACCGACCGGAGTTGCACGGTGGTCTTCAAGAATGTTTGGGAAGCCACCGACGACGTGTTGGAGTGCATCGACGAGGGTTGGAAGCTGGTGATCGACTACCCGCTCGACCAACAACACAAGGGACCGCAGGACGACCGTGCCCGGCTCCAACAATTCCGCGACGAGAAACCATCCACCCGGACCATCGTTTGGCTCCCCTCCTGCTTCAGCGAACAGGCGTTGCGCGACCTCGGCCGGTTGGTGAAGCTCCAGCACATCCTCTCGCCGCACGGTTTCGACAGCTACGTTTCCGACCTCTCGGTGCAGGACCGCCACACCGCCAAGGCAATCCTCGACAGCCAGCGCAGCGCGCTCTCCAACCGCCTGTTGACCAACCTGCAAACCGCCTACGGCTTGCGCGACGACAAGACGGGCACGCTCGACCCGATGCGCAGCATCATCGAGGGCGTCCAACATTTTGCGAGCCTCGACGATTCGCTGGACTTGCACGTGCCGGGCGAGAGCCACCTCAAGGAAGCGTTGGAGAGCCTGTTGGACCAGGCGCTGGCGAACCAGTATCCCGCTCACCCGCAATTCCCTGACGAGGCGAAGCTCGCCGCCGCCTATGTCCAACGGGTGCTCGACGCGTTTGAAGGCGCCTTGCAGGAAGAGGGCATGCGCTATGAGGTCGAGCGCAACGACCGGACGATGGTGCGCATGATCGCCTGGCCCCTGAAACTCGGCGAGATGGGCCAGACCCACTTCGTGCCGGGCGAGCACTGGAAGGACCACTTCCGGCGCATGGCGCCTGCGGGCCTCGAAGGCGTGAAGGTGGGTGAATTGCGCAAGTGGATCGACGAACCGGTGCCGTGGGGCCTGCCCAAGGTGCTGCAAAACCTGGTCATCCTGGCGGTGGCCGCCCAGTTGAACTGCTCGTTCTCGCGCCACGGCGGTCCGGGCGAGGCTTCGCTCAAGGACCTGAAGGACGACCTGTCGCTGCGGACGCAGAAGTTGCCGGCGGCGGACGCGTGGGACAAGGCACGGCGCACTGCCGAGATTGTGCTGGGTATTCCCGGCCTGCCGAAACTGCTGACCGCGCAGGGCGTGGACGAGTTTTGCACCAAGGTCAAGACGGTGGCGGCGGCGCAAGAGACCTCGTCGGCATTGCTGGTTTCGCGGCTTGAGGAATGCGCGGCCGGCCTGAGCGGAACCTTCCATCGGCTGGAAACCGCGAGGGCGGCAAAGGGCTTTGTGGAGTCCGTCAAGAAGCGCGCCGGGGCCGACTTGGTGGAGGCATTTGCCAACTTCGCGCCGACCCAACCGGCCGAGGCAGTTGCCAGCAGCCTGAAAAAGGCGGAGGCCGTGCTGTCGGTCCTGCCGCCCGACCGCCGGGCGCTCGACTCCGCGCTGGCGCTTGCCAATCCATACGGTGCGCAGGCCAAAGCGCTGGACGAGAAGCTCCGCGATTGCCTGGTGCGCAACGAACTCGCGGTCGCGCTCGCCCCGGTGGTGGCCGAGGTGCGTGACAAGGCGGTGGACATCCTCGCCAAGGCGGCAAGGCAGAAAAGCCCGCCGCGCGTCGCTGACGGCGACGATACCGACACTCCGCCGCCGCCGGCACGCCCCGCCCCGCCGCCACCCGAGGAAAAGTCGCTCAAGAAAAAGTATCGCCGCAGCCAGGTGGAC
>Ga0118677_10015608_pt1 | contig 10529 bp, 5 predicted proteins | sample AliMusrvi5mmetaG_FD_86154 | JGI IMG/M metagenome (GOLD analysis project Ga0118677, IMG submission 86154)
CTCCATGGGAATGCTTGTCAGACCCTCGGCACGCTCGAATTGCGTTAGCGGTCGCTGCTCACCGGTCACAGGATCCCAGAGTTGCGGGCTGCCTTGGCCGACCCGGAAGCGGCACTCCGCTTTGATCGGATCTCCGGTTCGGTTAGACACGAAATAGATGTCCCGATCCTCGGTACGCCGGTGGCCGTAGCGCACGGGGCCTGTCGCGGTGAAATCCTCCCTCACACCCATGCCCATCAACAGGGCGGAAGTTAGATCATAGGATGGATAGAGCGAGGGAAGGGCTTGGTTCTTGGCGTCCTGTTTGGGCTTCGGGGCTGCTGCCGACAGTTCGCCACCCCAGTGGATAAAACCTTTTCCATAACGACGCTGCGTCACCGTCTTCGGCACGTCTTGAGCTCCCCAGAGCTCCTGGGCCAACGCCTGAACTTCACCGTCGCAGAGAGGATAGCCGGCGATACTTGGTGATTTGACCGGCGGCGTGCCAACAATCGTGGCCCCGGCTTTCACCAGATCGCGAATTTTGGCGAGCAGTTCCGGGGTCATCGTTTCCACCTGCGGCAAAACCAGCAGCCGGTAGGAACTTCCTCCAGGGAAGGCAATCAGGCCATCCTTCACCTCCGCCCGGCTCATCAGGATGCGCGGGGAGCATCCGTCGAAGCCATAACCCTTCTTGTCTGCAAGCGGACTGCTCCCTTCCAACGCGCTGGGCGGGGGCAGGAAGATATGGGGCGTTCCTTCGGGGGTTAGATACAGCACATCCGAGACCGTGACGCCCTGCCGCAGGAGATAGGAACAGCGGGTGAGGTATCTGTGGTAATCCGCCACCATGGGCCACCAGGTCTGATTCCGGTGCCAGTGCACGCCATAGGGCCCAAAGGCCATGCCAGGCTTGTATGCGTCGCCCAGCGCCTGGTGCGCGAAGGTGTGAAACACGATCCGGTTGACGCCCACGCAAAACGCCCAGTCGCCCTGATTCTTCAATGACCACGGATAAGCATCCAGCGCCCCAACGGAGGTAAACGATTCGGCGGAAACGATCGACCGCCCCATTACATGCCCAATCGACGTGGATTCAAAACAACTGTATGCCGAGTCAACCGAGTTATTCCAGAACTCCGCCATCGGCACATCCGCCACCGCGCCCAGGTCGAGGTCGCCGGCGGGATCCATGTCATAGGGTTCGATGGAAAGTGATAGCCCGTGTTTCTGTCCATACTTCTTGACGGCCCCGGCATGATTCTCCAGCACCAGTTCCTGACCGGTCAAGCGGAGGTCCCAGAGAAAGCGCTCCGACATTTCGAGACTCCGGATGGCGCGACCGGTGTAAACCGGCAGCCATGGCCGGGCATCATAGCCACGCCTCTTCTTGAACTCATCAAGCAACGAAGGCGTCCAGTTCTGGGCACCGGATTCCCAGCTATCCATGTGCAAGGTGGTCAAGCCATGCTCCTTCGCTCGCGGACTGAGTTTCTGGAGCAGTTTGCCAACGTATTGGTCCAGATGGAAATCCAGCGCCTTCGCGTCGAACTTGTCGCACTCCAAGCCCAGCGCGGTGGAAGGGGCGGGCCGGCTGCTCGCGCCCGTGACCCGCCGGCCCATACGGACAATCGTCCAATCCCCGACCGGCACCTCCCAGTCGAGGGTTCCGTCGGGTTTGAGCCCGTTTGTTAGATCCGCGATCTCGTTCGGCTGGATGGTGCCCGACGGCCCTGGCTCCGCATAGCGGGCTGGAGCCGGCAGATAGGGCTTAACCTGCTTGCTAAGGGAATACGGTCCCCTGGAGAAAAGCGCTTTCTCGTCGATGTCGGCAATGAGCGGTTTGCGGCTGGGGAAGGCCAGGACCGCCACATCCTCGTAAAACGGGCTGGACATCGTGTGCCACTTGGTCGAACGTTGCTTTGGCATGGGCAGAATCGCCGCATAGCTCTGTGGCCCTTTGATCTCGACCGAACTGAAAACGAGGTGCTGCATGGCTTGCTCCGGCTTTACCCAGGGGCCGCCGCTGCCACACCAGCCCGGCCCGATGCCGAGGGTGATGTCGATGCCCAGGCGTTCCGCGTCGCGGACCGCTTGGACAAAAAGCTCCTGCCACCTGGGACTCATGAACGCGACCGGACCCTTGGGCACCCCGATGTCCACTTCAAGAAACACCAGGTTGCCGAGGCCCGCCGCCTTCATGGATTCCAGGTCCGCGGTCATCTCCTTGCCATTGAGATTGCCGTCCATGAAATACCAGTAAACCCCGGGCCGCGCGGAGTCCGGCGGATTGAGGAAATTCCGTGCCAGATCACCCGCAGCCCAGGCACCGCCGCAAAGCGCACACGGAACGACGGCCATTAGTATTTTCGTACACCTGCTAGTTTCTATTTGTGGGTTCATTTGATGGTTTCCGGGCACGTAGACTGAAACCGGTAGATTCCCGAACCCACGGCATAAACGGCGGCATTGTTTTCCATGCGCAAGAACTTCACGCTGTCGGCTTCCGCCGCGGGCTTGCCAGACTCAGTAACTCCGGTTGCATACTTCGCCGGCACATGGATTGTCGCCGTGGTGTTGGGAGGAATCGTGACGTCCATGGTCAGCTTCTCGCGGTCCCGCGCCCAGTTGCAGACGATCCTGCCATAGGGGCTGAGGTGGGAGCATTTCACCCAAGTGAGGTCACCGACGACGGCGGGTTCGATGAGGATCCGCTTGAACCCCGGGGCGCTGTCATCAGGGCGGATGCCGCCCGGCCCCTGATAGAACCAGTTGTCCGCCGAGGTGAAGCAGGAGTGGATTTGGGAAAAGCGGCCATTCCATTGTTCCCAGCAAGTTGTCGCGCCCTTGTCGAGCATGTTGCCCCAACCCGGATAGGTTGTCTGCTTGAACATGGTGAAGACCAGGTCGTTCCTGCCGATCCTGCGCAAGTGTTCCATGAGGAAATAGGTGCCCAGCATCCCGGTATCGAGATGGCCGCCGTTTTTGACGAGGATGCACCGCTCCAGGTTGCGGAGCACGGTGGCGCGGTCGGACTCGGGCGTGACGCCGGTCAGCAGCGGCATGAGGTAATACGCCTGCTCGTCGATCACGTAACAGCCCTTGGCGGCATCGAAGAATGCGGCATGAATCGCCGGGCGGATGGCTGCCAGGCGGTCGTGGCAACGCTTCACCTCATCCTGTCGGCCGAGGGCGGCTGACATTTTCGCGAGCAGTTCCCACTGATAGACCCGATAACAGTTGTTGAACAGTTCCGCCATCGCCGGCGAGGGCCAGTTTTTCGTGTCCATGCCGCGCTCGGGCGGCACCCAATCGCCGATAAACTCCCACTTCCCGCCATATTTCCGCAGCACATCGTCCTTACAACGCGATTCCAGCCAGTCCGCGTAGCGGCGGACGGTCCCGATGTTTTCCTCCACGATGCGTGGGTCCCCGTAGTACAGGTAATGCCGCCAGGTGATTGCGGCCAGCGTTCCCGCCCATGCCGGTCCACCGCCGCCGCCGCCAAAGGGTGCCGTGTTCGGCATCTTGCCATCGGCAGTCTGGAGCATGCGCCAGTCGCCCAGCCACTTGCGGTAGTAACCGTCGGCGCGGAAGTTGCTCATGAAGCCCTCAGCGGCCACCTGGCCATCGCCGTAGCCCATGCGTTCGCGGTGCGGGCAATCCACATAGTAGCCGCCGAGGTTCAGGCAGCGCTGGGTCCATTGGGTCAGGGCGTGGATGCGGTTGAACAAGTCGTTAGAACACTCGAAAGACCCCACGGATTCCAGGTCGCTTTCGACCAACATCGCCTGCGCGTCATCCTTTGAAGGCGCCGCCGGCAACCCCTCCACCGTCACATAGCGGAACCCGGCATAATTGAATTTATGCTCGAAAACCTCGTCATCGCCGCCCGCTGAAACGAACTCGCTCACCTGGCTGAAACTCTGCTTGCCGACGTCGCAGAATGTCATTCGCACCAAGGTCCCCGCCGCCAGTTTCGGCATCTTCAGGCGCATCCAACCTGTCAGGCCAGTGCCGAAATCGATCCTATACTGGTTCTTGCCGGCTTCGGTCACCGCGACAGCGGGGATGATTTTGCCGATCCGGTTCAGCGGTGCCGGCTGCGCCTCGACGGCGCCTTTGGGAGCGGGCGCCTCGGTCACGTTTTGCCATTCGCGGTCGTCAAACTCGGGCTGGTTCCAACCGGGAATCGCAACCCGCGCATCAAGGCGTTCGCCGCCGAAGTTGTTATGTCTCCACTGGCCGAGGCGCAAGTAGGAGCTTGCCCTGCCTTTCCAAGTGGCGTCCGTGCCCACGGTGACGGCGTGGCCGGCAACCTGCGCATCGAGCTGCGCCCGCACCAATGGCGCAGCGGGAGCCCATCCCCGGCCCAGCCACAGCGCGATGACATTGCGTCCCTTCCGCAGCATCGGCGCAACATCGTAGGTGATGGAAAAGATTCGCTTGTCGAGCGCAGAGACCGCCGGGGTCAGCACGTCCTGACCGACCTTCCGCCCATTGACGTAGAGTTCCGCATACCCGATGACGTTCACGCACACCAGCGCCCGGGTGGGTGCCTCCGGCAGGTCGAATGCGGTGCGCAACCAAGGTGAGATGTTAGTATCACTGCCCTGCCAGCATATCCATTTCGCTTGCCAATCCTCTGGTTTGAGCAATCCCATCGTCCATGCCGCGGCCGGGCTCCAATCCGTCGCCTTGCCGTCCTGATCCCATATTCGAACTTTCCAGTGGCACCGTGTCCGTGACAGCAACGGCTTGCCGGCATATCCCACATGGATGCTTTGGTCGGACTCCACCTTGCCGCTGTCCCACAGATCACCCTGATCTTTCTCTAGCAATTCTCCCGAACTCGCCGCCAGGATCTGATAGGCATTCTGCCTCTGTCCTCTTAGGATTTCAGATTTGCCTTCGGCCATGCCAGTTAGGGCTTTGCCGGTATTTTCCGAGTTCGCTAGCGCTCTCGTCGCGTTCAAATTTGAAATCTCAGATTTCGGGTCGGCAATCTCCCAGCTCAGCCGCGGCTGCGCCACATCAATGCCAAGTGGGTCGGCGAGGTATTCGCAGCGCAATTCACGGACCTCGACGGCATGGAGCGTGGCTTGCGAAGCCAGCAATAAAGCGGCGAGACTGAGAATTGCGGTTTTCATGTTGTTTGTTTTTCCGTTGTGTTGTTGGGTTCATGTTCACATTCATATCACTTTATCTGCGGCGGCTTGATGGGCATGCTATGGGCGTTCTCCGCATGATAGATCCGCGTCAGCTCCTCAAACGCCGCCTTCAGCGTCCCGCCTTCGAGTCTGCCCTTGCGCTCAAACAGTTCCTTGTCGATGAGCGCCCGCAGATAGACGATGCGCCACCGCCACGCCGTGCGCGCCGCCGGCATCATCGCGGCATCCGCCTTGGCGACTAACTCGAAGGCTTTGACAGCGTCCGCACCGATTGCCTTGCGGTTGTGGTTCCGCTCGAAGATGCGCACCACCTCGCCGATATCCGCCGCGCAATCCGGAGAAAACTCAAAGGCGGCATATTCCTTGACCGTCTCCACGGCCTTCCGCTCGGGATCCCAATAGAACTGGGCGTAGATCGCCTTGTTGAGATCCTCATAAATGCCTTCCGAGTAGGGAGCCCCGCCGCCGGCGATATGTTTGATCCGGCCCCAGAGTGATTCAAAATGGGCCGGGGCAGGATTGGCGCCGTATCCTCCCCAAGGTTTCATGCCAAACATGCTGATCTCGGGAAAGTTCAACAGCCCCAATCGTCCCGGCACTCCGGATTCGAGGATGTATTTGGGGAAATAGTCATCGTGGCCGTCGGCCATGATATAATCGAGCCAGCTCTTGTCCGCTTTGACCGCTTTGGTTAGGCCCGCCCATTCGCCATCCGGGTTGTTGTCGTTTTCATTCTCGAAGCACCAAGTGGAAAGGATGATTTTGCAGGAAGGAAAACGGGAACGGACGACGGGGGTTATTTCCTTGGCAATGCTCGGATAGCCCCGGCCTCCCCATGGCCAGCAGTCTTTGCAGGCACAACCGCCTTCGTCGTAGGGCCAGAAGCAGAAGTAGTCCAGGCCGACCTCCTTGAATTCGTCGAGGAATGCCTCATGCATTTTCAGTAAATGGGCGCGGGCTTCCGGCTTTTGCACACAAAGGTTGACTCCGTGGTTGCCACGACGATTCCCGGGAACCTTTGGCGCGAGAAATTCCCGTGGCGCACTCTTGTAGCCTTGGTTGGGCACCTGGATCAAACCCACCTGCAAACCGCACCTGCGGGCCTCACTCAGCACCACCTTGAAACGGTCCAGCCAGGTGCGGGCGGCCGGATCAGCGAGACCATTGAACTGCCAGGTCGGGAAGTGAACCAGAATCGTATTGTAGCCCCAGAGGCCGAGATCTTCGATGTAGTGATTCAACTCTTCGAGCGGGGCCGCCTCGTAGTAATTCATGAAGTGAGTGGCCAGATAGATCGCCCGCACCGGGCATTTCGGTTGCGATGTTCCACGCCAGGTGCCGGGGGTAAATCCGCCCTGATCAAAACGCGAAGACCGCAGGAACTTCCCGGCACCGTAGAGCACGCCCCGCGCGTCATTGCCGACGATCCGCACGCCGCCGCCAATGCGATCTTCAATGCGGAAACCTTCCGCACCGAGCCCCGGCGCAAGCGCCAGCTCCACAGTCAGCGGTGCCTCGCCCGTCGCAATGACCTTGGCCGCGCAGCGTTGCTGGATCTGCCGGGCAAACACCCGCCCTACGTTGCCGACCACAGGTCCCTGCCCCGCCGGGAGCACCAGCAAAGCCGACTTCGTCGCCTGGGCATGAAGCGCGGGTCCCGGTGCCAGCAACAAAGCGGCGAGACTGAGAATTGCGTTTTTCATGTCATTTGTGCTTGCTGTTTTTCAGCTTGGCGGCGATGGCGGCGAGGCGGTCATTGTTGGCGCTGCCGTCGGGGTTGAGGGTGGGGCAAAGCCAGCCGCCTTCGTCGTTTTCGTTCCAGGCGTAGATCAGGACAGTGTTGGCCGGCGTGACGGAATCGCGGTGGCGGCTCGTCCAATTGAGCGCATCGGCGAGATGGTCGGCCAGTTCGACCGGCGTGGGAGGGAGGGCATTGTTGGTCGAGCCGGGCCAGGCTTTGTGGCCACAGAAAGTATGGCGGGTCCCATCCCATCGCCGCGGACGGTTAACCTCAGTTCGCCGCGTTGATTGCATGATTGCAGGACGAGCCAAAGAGAGACCGAAGACAGAACGAGAACGCCAGCAACGGGTGCAGTCGAGGTTCTCAAGGTGTTCAGGCTCACCCACGTGTCTTATCAGTTTCCCTGGGAGGCTTTCAACGGGAAATGGAAGGCAACCACGATGTCCTAGCTGGCAGGTGCCCCGGGATTTGAGCGGACCGCAGCTAATCGGTGACTCATTCTTCGCTGTTTTCGGGAGGAAGGGCTGGTGGAGTGGCGTCCCTTATCCCTCGCTGATCCCTCCGAAGCCGCGCCGGTACAGCCCGCGTGATGGTCCGGCGTAGGATTCGATGGATTATGCAGCCAGAGGCCAGGCTATTTAGTGCGCCAAGCTGGGTTCGGCCGGACCTTCTCGCGCTTGGATGGGTCCAGGAATAGCGGCAACTTGGCGGCCGCAAGCGGCCGTTGATCTTGCTGAAGAATAGGTGGGTCTTCAATACGGACGCACACCTCCTGGCCGAGCGTGCCGGAGGACCTGAGCTTGCGCACTTTCGTGTTTGTTTGTCAGATTGCCGGCGGCCCTCGCTGGCACTAGCCCGGCGGGGACGATCGCCAATTACCCGTCGTTCGGCCATCCCCCCCCATCAGACCTGAATTCTCAATTCCGCCCCCGAGCAACTCCATTTGTCATAAGTCCAGCAAACAGAGGCTCGTAAGAATCGTCTTGCGTCTGCGACGGGAAAGCACGATGACTCCGGAGTGCATCACGCAACGGCCACGATGGGAAGCAAGACGTATCTGTCGCACCTGCTGTACTGGCGAAACCTGGAGCGAAGCTGGAAACCAGCACCTGGTCAGTGAACCCAAGAGCTATATAAGAGCGGAATGAAGCCGACAGTATATATTGAGACGACCATCCCGAGCCTGCTGACGGCGTGGCCGAGCGGCGACTTGCAAATTGCCGCCCAACAGGTGGCAACGCGCCAGTGGTGGAACACGCGGCGGCAGGCGTTCGAGTTATATGTTTCGCCGGATGTGCTGGCTGAGGCACGGAGGGGCGACGAGGATGCGGCCCGCCGCCGCCTCGAAGCGCTGGCCGAGTGCAAAGTCTTGGCCGTGACGGTCCCTGCGCGGCAACTGGCTAAGCGGATTCTGGACACCGGATTGATTCCCCGGCGTGCTGCTGCGGATGCCGCCCATCTTGGCCTGGCCGCCGCGCATGGCATGGACTTTCTGCTAACGTGGAATTGCCGGCACATCCACAATGCCTTCATCGAGCACCGCCTTCAGGGAGTCTGCGAGGCGCTTGGGCTGGCGCTGCCAACGCTTTGCACACCAACCGAACTGATGGCAGATTGACTCCAGGCATGAAAACGGAAAATCCCATCGAAGAACTCTGGCGTATCCGGGACGAAATCGCGGCTGAGAATGGCTACGACGTGGACCGCCTATTCGACGCGATGCAGCGGGAACAAGAGAAATATGCCGATCGCCTGGTGTACAATGTGCCGCGCGCCGCGCCGGAAGAACCCAGGGCCGTCCTGCGCGAGGAACCGCCAAGAGCCGACTGATCCCCCGCAGCGCAGCAAAGCCGGCAGAAAGGGAGGACGATTCTATTAGCCCGGTGCTATGGGGTTCATTCCGGGACCGGCGGGGTCGAGGTGGAACGGGCGGGAAGGGGTCCGAACCACGACGGCAATCCGGCTGAGGGCGCATTACTTTGGACAAGCGAAGTTCTTTGGGGGCTGCTTACGCGCCTCCGATTGGCCGCGCCTGTCTGCGGGCCTTGTCCCGTCCAAGGGCGGCGTGAATCGGTTCGGGGTCAAGGCGGGCGTTAGTCTGGCGCAGCCGCGCCATCGTGGGCGGCAATTCAAGCAAACCCGGCGCCGATGCATGTTCAAGCGGTCCAATACTTCCGAGACAACAACTCTCACGAGCGGGCGAGGAGCTTGTCCAACGTCACGCTGTCAGCCTCCAAGCCCGCCGTGGAGTAATTCAGCGGCACCCGGCGTTCCTGGAGAAAGGCTCAGACCTCAGAACGCACCCGCAAAGTCAATTCCCCAGAACAAGCTTGTCTGTTCATGGCTGACCTGGGGCCAGGACAACCCGGAACCCAATACTGTGGTGCCTGTTGGACGGGTAGTTGCCGCCGCGGAACGCAGACCGGCAGTAACTGGCGATGCTGATCCAACTGCCACCGCGGAACACGCGGTACGAGCCCGAAGCGGGGCCAACCGGATCATTCCCACCCGGCAGGTTCTCGCTACACCAATCCCAGCACCATTCCGAGACATTTCCAAGCATATCGTAGAGGCCCCAGGCATTGGGCTTCTTTTGGGCAACTGGATGAGTCTGCTCCCCACTGTTCGCATCGTACCAGGCCATATCATCCAGGTTTCCGGCGTAGTCTCCGGTGGTTCCTGCCCGGCACGCATATTCCCATTCGGCGTCCGTTGGCAGCCGGACCCCGGGATGGTTCAACCCCTCCCAGCGCACCTCATCGCCCTTGATGCGGTAGGCTGCAGGCAGTCCCAAAACCGAGGAAAACGCATTGCAGCATTTCACTGCATCCAACCAGCTCACACTCTCAACCGGACGCGTGTCGCCCTTGAACTCGGATGGATTTTCTCCCACCAGGCACCGGTAAAGAGCCTGGGGCATCGGCACGGAGAATATTTTGAACGGTCGCGTGATGGTCACCTTTTTGGCACTGCCGGGCTCGCCCATCTGAAATGAGCCGGGCGGAATCTCCACCCATCCACCTGGACCAGTGGTCTTGACGTGGCCAAACGCGCTGACAAGGGCAAAGCCGCGCGCGCCTGGCACCACTTTCTTCCGGCGTTCCTCTCTAAAAATGGGTTCATCCCGATAGGTTGGCCGACTGACGAGCACGGGCCGGGTGCGCTGGACTTTTTCGACGACCGCCTTCCTGAAAAACCCTCCAGGTTTGACCACCACATCCTCAAAATAGGTCTCCGTTTTCCCGGCGGGCACCGACTCGACTTCACCTGTGGGAACCTTCCTAACCTCCCCAGTCGGGATTTTCTCCACGACTTCCACGATCCGCTCCTCGCGACGTGCCACAAGAAACACAGCTTGATCGAGTTTGGCCCGGTCGTGGGAAAACGCTCTCTCGGCGTAATCGGCCAATTCCAGCGGCGACTTTGTTTCCGCCTCTGTAAACGAAAGTAATCGCTGCACTGTCTCGTCCTTCGCCGACGCCTCGGCCAGGGCGGGGTCACCGGACATGGCTTCCTTTAGGGCATCCGCCACTGGTTTGATTTCAGCCACGAGGCGTTGTTTCTCGGCCTCAAAGGTCCGCTCCCAGACCAGAGCTGGCCCCTTGAGGAGGTCGAGGTCGCTCATCGCCGCGTTCACC
>Ga0118677_10015610_pt1 | contig 10528 bp, 6 predicted proteins | sample AliMusrvi5mmetaG_FD_86154 | JGI IMG/M metagenome (GOLD analysis project Ga0118677, IMG submission 86154)
TTTAACAACTCAACCTTTGAAGAAATCTATTTTATTACCAAAAAAAACAATTCTTATAGAAGATCTGATTGGATACATTATATTTCAAGTGCAATCTATAACAGTTATAAAATTAGGAAGAACCATATTGTTATTATAGCCAACTTCAGCAATCGAATAACAAAAATAGGCGTAGTCGTTGCTAAGACTATAACGAATGACCATGATCGTTGCATCCGGTTTTCAGTCGAATGGAAAAAATTTCAACATGAAATGATTGTTGAAAACCGCGAGTTCCCAAAATGGCACCTGGTAAAATCCCTTGAACAGAATCGATCATATTCTTTATTATCCGGCGCTGAATTTGTTAAAAGCCCAGGGGATTCGAGGACACCCTGGTTTGATCTTATGTTTTTTCCGGAAGATCAAAAAGTTATTGTTTCGCGTAAAGCGATTAAACATAAGTTCCTTGAAGATCCTCTCTTTTTTCATACAATAAAAGATGATACCGGTGGCACTGTAAAGTTGTTTTTCGGCACAAACAGGAATAGAACGGGTTCGGAGAATCCAAATGATTATTTTGGAAATAAACCTGATGGATTGTCATTTGGGACTTGTATGGTAAACATTCCAAAAGGTCATATGCAAGGAGAGGTAGAACGTCCCTTCAGTTTCTGGGTTTTTAAATTGCATGAAAATGAAGAAGACCACGTTGTTCTAAAAAGTATCACCGAGGTTGAATCAAAGTCCTTTTTTGATGAACTGAACGAAGAGATTGCTTTGAAGTCTGAAAAAGCAGCCTTAATATTTCTTCATGGATACAACACGAGCTTTGCTGAAGCATCACGAAGGGCTGCACAAATAACATGGGATGTTCCATTTAATGGAATATCAGGATTTTATAGCTGGCCATCCCAGGGAAACCCACTGTTATACCGAAAAGATATAAAGCTTGCCAATGCCTCAGTGCCATGTTTTGAAGAATTTATTACGAGGATGATGGATAAATCAAATGTTGAGAAACTGCATATAATTGCTCATAGTATGGGCAGCCGTTTGCTTTTGTTTACAATAAAAAATATATTCCGGAAAACGCCGATCTTCAGCAAACTTTCAACTATTAATCAACTTGTTTTAGCCGCACCGGATTTTGATCAGATTGATTTTCAAAACAATATCCTGCCCTATTTTAGCAGGCTAGGGTCTCGAAGAACTTTATATGCATCAGACAAAGATTTAGCACTAAAGGTATCCGAATATCTAAGAGGTGGACTTCCACGACTTGGAGAGGCCGGAGATTCGATATTTGTGGCTGAAGGCCTCGATACCATTGATGCATCTAATGTAGAATCAAACTGGAAAAATCACAGCTATATTTTTGATGAGAAAGAGTTGCTTACCGACCTTTTTCTTCTTTTGAAAAACGGGGATGGGCCTTTGGATCGAAGATTAAGGCCTCGAAAAAAATTTGATTTACCGTACTGGTTATTTCCAGCATGAAACTCGTCATTTTTGATAAAATGGAATCCTTCGCCGATGAGCAACCTAAATATTTATGTATGGTTTTGTTCATCCTCGCAAATTTTTACTTAATCCGGAAAAGGAAAGTCAATACATGTTATTAATAATCTGTAACTTGCTGCTTAATTAACAAAGGAACATGATTAAAAACTGGATACACCGGGCTTTTGAACTCTTAACCCACAGCTTGGAGCCGGTACCACAGGAGATCAATGAGCTTGATTGGAAAGAGAGTCTTTCACCTGATAATGCGAAACTGACCCGCCATCTTTCAGCATTTGCTAATCAGCCTGGTGGTGGCTTTATGGTATTTGGCATCGAAAATAAAACTGCAAAACTTATTGGGATTTCACATAAAGATACAGATCTTATTGTTCAGAAGCTAAGCAGTCTATGCCGGGATGCTCTCAATCCGGTTATTGTATTGGACCATGCTGTTGAATATTATCAGGATGTTCCACTGCTTTTTATTTATATAAAAGAAAGTTCTGTAAAACCAGTACACTTAACATCGGAGTCAATTGAAGTTGCTTATATCCGCAGCGGGGGAACAACCCGTCTGGCCTCCAGGCATGAAGTGGGGGCCCTGATGCTGAACAGTAAAACACCTCAATTCGAGGAACTGCATGCTTCCAAACTCAAACAATTTCCTGAAATAATGGATTTGCTTGATTTCAGAAGTATATTCAGGTTGCTTGATAAGCCGGTACCACAGACAAATTCAGAGATTCTCCGGTGGCTGACAGATGAAAAAATGATTGTTGCCATAGATGGCGCGGGGTTTTACATAACCAATTTTGGCGCTTTATCATGTGCATACAATTTGAAGGAATTTGATGGTCTTGCAAGGAAGAGCATCCGTTTGATAAAATATAAAGGCATTACCAAAATTGAGACCGAGAAAGAATACCCGGGTTCCAGGGGGTATGCAATCGGATTTGATGGTTTAATCACCTTTATCAAAGCATTGCTTCCTGGAAGTGAGATCGTGAAAAATGCCTTAAGGGCAGAGACAACAATATACCCCGAAATTGCACTACGGGAGTTGATCGCAAATGCTCTTATCCACCAGGACTTCTCCATTCGTGGTTCCGGACCTATGATTGAAATTTTTGACAATAGAATTGTTATTTCAAATCCGGGTAAACTTTTACCATCAAAAAAAATAGACCGGCTGATAAGAACAACTCCTGAATCAAGAAATGAAGTTTTAGCGGCAGCTTTCAGAAGGTATAATATCTGTGAGGAAAGAGGTTCAGGCCTTGAGAAGGCCGTTGCTGCTATTGAATTCTACGGATTACCCCCATTGAAATTTGAAGAGCTGGAAAATTCATTCAGAGTCACCATGTTTAGCCCGAAAACATTTGCAAACTTAACCCCGGCAGAGCGTGTAGAAGCATGTTATCAGCATTCAATAATCAAATATTATTCAACCGGAGGGATGTCCAATGCCAGTTTAAGGGAAAGATTTAAGATGCACGAAAAGCAAAGACCTCAGGTTTCCCTGGTAATCAAAGAAGCTTTGTCGCTTGGGAAGATTAAACCCAGAGACCCAAATAATGTATCAACAAAATTTGCTGAATACATCCCGTTTTGGGGTTAGTCTTTGCTTAACTTAAAATGCTAACTATGATTTATGTTGCTGATATCCAATCGTTTTTTGCTTAATTCAAAACTGGAAAGTTATATAAACCTTGTTTTTTTTTTTAATGAAACCCATCACCGAGGATAAAATAGAATCCTTCACCATCGAACAACTTCAGCAATCGGGTTGGGAGTATGTTCATGGTGTTTCAATTGCCCCAGGTGGTGAAAATCAGGAACGTGAAACCTACGAACAAGTTATTCTTGTTGGCCGCCTGAAAGCTGCCATTACCCGTTTGAACCCTAATATACCGGAAAACTACAGGGAACAGGCCGTACAAAAGGTGTTGCGTATTTGGTCACCCGACCTTCTGCACAACAACGAAACATTTCATCAACTCCTGGTGGAAAAAGTACGCATCCCATACCAGCAGGATGGCTATGAACGCAGCCATGAAGTGGCGCTGGTTGATTTCGGCAATATCGGGAACAACCAGTTTTTGGCGGTCAACCAGTACACCATCGTTGAAAACAACCAGAACAAACGGCCGGATGTGCTGCTGTTCGTGAATGGCATCCCCCTGGTGGTGATCGAACTCAAGAATGCGGCCGACGAACAGGCTACCCTGCGCAAGGCCTTCGACCAGGTGCAAACCTATAAGGCCACCATTCCAGGGTTGTTCACCTTCAATTCCATTTGCGTGATTTCCGACGGGATGGAATGCAAGGCCGGAAGCGTTACCGCCGGGTTCAGCCGTTACATGGCCTGGAAAACCGCCGATGGCCGGAAGGAGGCCTCCCGGTTCAAACCACAGCTGGAAACCCTGCTCACCGGGATGCTGAACCCCGCCACCCTGCTCGACCTGGTGCGGAATTTCATTGTCTTCGAGAAAACAAAAAAAGAGGATCCGAAAACCGGCATCACGCAGGTTGTAACAGAAAAGAAGCTGGCGGCCTACCACCAGTATTATGCCGTGAACAAGGCGGTACAGTCGGCCTTCCAGGCCTCCGGCATTCATGGCGACAAGCGCGGCGGCGTGGTGTGGCATACCCAGGGATCGGGCAAAAGCCTGAGCATGGTCTTCTTTGCCGGGAAACTGATCGTTTCGCCCGAGATGCAAAATCCCACCATCGTGGTGCTCACCGACCGCAACGACCTCGACGACCAGTTGTTCGGCACCTTCGCCGCCGCCAGACAATTGCTGCGGCAGGAACCCATGCAAGCCGAAAGCCGGGATCAGCTGAAAGAGCTGCTGAAGGTGGCCAGTGGCGGCATCGTCTTCACCACCATCCAGAAATTCCTTCCCCAGGATGGAGCAACAACCTACGACACCCTCTCCGAACGGAGGAACATCGTGGTGATTGCCGACGAGGCACACCGCACCCAATATGGATTTGAAGCAAAGTTGCTGGATGAAAAGGATGCCGTTACCAAGGAGGTGATCGGCAAGCGCATCGCCTACGGTTTTGCCAAGTACATGCGCGATGCCCTGCCCAATGCCACTTATATAGGCTTCACCGGCACCCCCATCGAGGGAACCGACGTGAATACCCCGGCCGTGTTCGGACAATACGTGGATGTGTATGACATCGCCCAGGCCGTGGCCGACGGTGCCACCGTTCGCATCTATTACGAGAGTCGGCTGGCAAAGGTAAACCTCGATGAAGAGGGCAAACGGCTGATCCGGGAGTTTGACGACGAGCTCGAACAGGATGAAGAGGTAACTGAAAAACAAAAGGCCAAGGTCAAATGGACCAAACTGGAGGCCATTGTCGGCAATACCGACCGGGTGAAGAACCTGGCCAGGGATATTGTCACCCATTTCGAGGCCCGGCAGTCGGTGTTTGACGGCAAGGCCCTGGTGGTAGCCATGAGTCGCAGGATTGCCGTTGACCTTTACAATGAAATCATCAGGATCAGGCCGGACTGGCATGATGATGACCTGTCGAAAGGCGTCATTAAAGTGGTGATGACCTCCAGCAGCACCGACGGCCCGGTGATCTCGAAGCATCACACCACCAAACAGCAGCGCAAGAACTTGTCCGACCGGATGAAAGATCCCGCGGATCCGCTGAAGATCGTGATCGTGCGCGACATGTGGCTCACCGGCTTTGACGTTCCCTGCCTGCATACCATGTACATTGACAAGCCCATGCGCGGCCACACGCTGATGCAGGCCATCGCCCGTGTGAACCGCGTGTTCAGGGACAAACCGGGCGGGTTGGTGGTCGATTACCTGGGCATTGCTTCCGACCTGAAGAAGGCCCTGTCGTTCTATTCCGATTCCGGCGGAAAGGGCGATCCCGCCTTAAGCCAGGAGCAGGCCGTTGCCGCCATGGTTGAAAAGATGGAGGTGCTGCAGCAGATGTTTGCCGAAGACAGCTCCACCCGGAAAGATATCCTGGTTGAAGAACCGGAGGCCTATTACAAAAATAGTTTGAAATTCAATTATCGTCGTTTCTTTAGTGTCGACGCCAGGGAGAAGCTCTCCATCATCCTGCAGGCTGAAGAGCATATCCTCGGGCTGAATGAAGGAAAAGAACGGTTTACGCGCGAAGTCTCCCTGCTGAGCCAGGCCTTTGCCCTTTCCGTCCCGCAGGAAAAAGCCATGGAGATCAAAGACGAGGTAGCCTTTTTCCAGGCTGTAAGATCGCGGCTGGTGAAATTTGAAGGCACCGGCAATGGCAAATCAGATATTGAAATTGAAACCGCCATCAAGCAGATCGTAGATGAAGCCCTGAGCTCCGACACCGTCATCGACATTTTTGATGCAGCGGGGATTAAGAAGCCTGATATCTCAATCCTTTCCGACGAGTTCCTGCTCGATGTGAAGGGCATGAAGCACCAGAACCTGGCCCTTGAACTGCTCAAGAAGATCCTGAACGATGAAATCAAAACCCGGGCCAAAACCAACCTGGTAAAAAGCCGTGCCCTGCTCGAGATGCTTGAATCCTCCATCAAACGCTACCAGAACAACCTTTTGTCAACCGCCGAAATCATCCAGGAACTGATCAACATTGCCAAAGAGATCAAGGCTGCCGATGACGAGGGTGAGCGGCTTGGTTTAACCACCGACGAAGTGGCTTTTTACAATGCCCTTGAAACCAATGTCAGTGCTGTGGCTGTATTGGGAGACATTACCCTTCGGGATATTGCACGGGAGATTGCCGAAAAGGTGCAGGCGAATGCTACCATCGACTGGACAATCCGGGAAAGTGCCCGGGCGAGGTTGATGGTGATTGTGAAGCGGACGCTGACGAAATACGGGTATCCTCCTGATAAGCAGCAGAAGGCGATTGATACGGTGTTGAAGCAGGCGGAGTTAATGGCAGGGCATTTTCTCTCTTTATAATAATAAAGGTTGACGTTGGCATTATATTTCGACAAAATATTTTGGTTCACCATTAAATTATGACTATTTTTGTGCTAACTCCGGGCTTTATAATACGATTCCCGGGCTGTAATTTCCTACTTGGAACAGGCGTTCTTAGAAAGTCTGAAATGATTGAAATTTTGGTACAATGCATAATTTGGCCATATTGCCGGATGTAAAAAAGGGCCTCTTCGCTTCATATTCAGGCACTTAACCCGATACACGGGTTGAAGAGGCCTGTGGAACTGATACACCACTGAAACGCGTACGACGGTTTGGCATGCCCGTTGCCATAGTTGAAGAGGCCTGTGGAACTGATACACCACTGAAACTTTGCGAGCGTCGAGGCTCTCTTTCGGGTACCCGTTGAAGAGGCCTGTGGAACTGATACACCACTGAAACGTTAAGTTAGATTTTTTTCGTCCCCTTTTTTTGTTGAAGAGGCCTGTGGAACTGATACACCACTGAAACTTTCGAAGGATTGATCCCCCGAGGTGGCCTTGAGTTGAAGAGGCCTGTGGAACTGATACACCACTGAAACTTTTAATTTTCTCCTCATTTCTGAGGTAGTTTGTTGAAGAGGCCTGTGGAACTGATACACCACTGAAACAATCATCCAGAGCATTTCTACTCTGTATACGAGGTTGAAGAGGCCTGTGGAACTGATACACCACTGAAACAAATTCCACAACAGCTGATTTACCACCAGGAGTGTTGAAGAGGCCTGTGGAACTGATACACCACTGAAACTGTCAGCATTAAGGGACATGCTTGGTAATACAGTTGAAGAGGCCTGTGGAACTGATACACCACTGAAACATCTACGATGCGTCGGTGCTCCACCGGGGCTACGTTGAAGAGGCCTGTGGAACTGATACACCACTGAAACTTTCGATTCTCTTGTCTGATTGTCCTGCATCTTTGTTGAAGAGGCCTGTGGAACTGATACACCACTGAAACTTTATCCCCTCCTGTTTTTTTGGGAGACTTTTTGTTGAAGAGGCCTGTGGAACTGATACACCACTGAAACGTCAGCGGCCGCAATTACACGGTCTTCCTGGGTAGCGTTGAAGAGGCCTGTGGAACTGATACACCACTGAAACATTGGTGCCGCCAGGTTATACGTTCTTTAATGAGTTGAAGAGGCCTGTGGAACTGATACACCACTGAAACCATCAACTGCGAATGGGGATGTAGGGTAAATCAGGTTGAAGAGGCCTGTGGAACTGATACACCACTGAAACTTATCGTCCGGGAACCATTCCGAGCACGGCATTGGTTGAAGAGGCCTGTGGAACTGATACACCACTGAAACCTTTTGTTTTGCTTTTTCTAATGAACGACGAAGGTTGAAGAGGCCTGTGGAACTGATACACCACTGAAACCTGATCCGTCGCAAACATACCAACCGTTATGATAGTTGAAGAGGCCTGTGGAACTGATACACCACTGAAACAAAATGGTCATACTGGTCGCGACATGAATGAGGGTTGAAGAGGCCTGTGGAACTGATACACCACTGAAACCGTTATAGACCATTTTCGGTCGCACAATGTAAGTTGAAGAGGCCTGTGGAACTGATACACCACTGAAACGCATTTATCCGACCGGACATTTAAGTTATTGTCAGTTGAAGAGGCCTGTGGAACTGATACACCACTGAAACGTACAAATGAATAATTTCCCTTTCAGAGATTCCTGTTGAAGAGGCCTGTGGAACTGATACACCACTGAAACTTTTTAAGGGTTTGCATCCCTCGTTCATTTTAGGTTGAAGAGGCCTGTGGAACTGATACACCACTGAAACATTTGTAGATACATAGTCATAGATTTACGAATTGTTGAAGAGGCCTGTGGAACTGATACACCACTGAAACTAGTAAATCATATACCCGCCTTTATTGGCTGAATGTTGAAGAGGCCTGTGGAACTGATACACCACTGAAACTTCTAATTCCGCCTGAAGTTCGGCGTATTCTGGTTGAAGAGGCCTGTGGAACTGATACACCACTGAAACAAAAACCGCAGTGGATGCCAAATATCAGGCCGAGTTGAAGAGGCCTGTGGAACTGATACACCACTGAAACGAGATCGAGTTTTTCTTCTCGATTATTTGTCGAGTTGAAGAGGCCTGTGGAACTGATACACCACTGAAACTATATAAATTTGAGTAGACGTGGAATTTCTTACCGTTGAAGAGGCCTGTGGAACTGATACACCACTGAAACCTTTCGCAATGTAGACTTGCTCCCTACCAATAAGTTGAAGAGGCCTGTGGAACTGATACACCACTGAAACTTTAAAAATTAACCACTGAGCTGCGGTTTTTACAGTTGAAGAGGCCCGTGGAACTGATACACCACTGAAACCAAATTTTAAAGTTACGACTTCTCCGGTGATTGTTGAAGAGGCCTGTGGAACTGATACACCACTGAAACTTGTTTCCGACCGAGGTCAGATGTTTGATGACTAGTTGAAGAGGCCTGTGGAACTGATACACCACTGAAACTGTCCGACTCCATGAGATTGATCATGGAGTTGGAGTTGAAGAGGCCTGTGGAACTGATACACCACTGAAACAATGCTAATCAAATATTAACCGACAACGATTTTCGTTGAAGAGGCCTGTGGAACTGATACACCACTGAAACATGTATGTCGGGTGGCGATGCTTAACGCATGGGTTGAAGAGGCCTGTGGAACTGATACACCACTGAAACGATCCTGCCAGAATTATTATTGAAGAACCTAATTGTTGAAGAGGCCTGTGGAACTGATACACCACTGAAACTTTACATTAGCAGAATGCTGGGTGATTCCTGTTAGTTGAAGAGGCCTGTGGAACTGATACACCACTGAAACACTTTTGTTGAATTTTTCTGAAAAAAACTCAACGTTGAAGAGGCCTGTGGAACTGATACACCACTGAAACTTTGTTTTTCAGGACGTACACGTATTTACCGTGGTTGAAGAGGCCTGTGGAACTGATACACCACTGAAACAAAAAATGTAATCGTGGGCTGTGAAAGCCCGTCTGTTGAAGAGGCCTGTGGAACTGATACACCACTGAAACCATTAGTTGTAGCGCATTATTTTTTGATGTACGGTTGAAGAGGCCTGTGGAACTGATACACCACTGAAACAAAAAAAACGTGTTCTTCCTCTTCCTCGTTTTTGTTGAAGAGGCCTGTGGAACTGATACACCACTGAAACAAATGAAACCTTTAACCTGGGTAATAATCTGATAGTTGAAGAGGCCTGTGGAACTGATACTCCACTGAAACTTCTATTCTATTGGAATTAATAATTGCGAAATTAGTTGAAGTGGCCTGTGGAACTGATACTCCACTGAAACCTTAAATATTTTTATTTCATTCAAGTTATTCTCGAGTTGAAGTGGCCTGTGGAACTGATACTCCACTGAAACTTTTTATTAATATCAACAAGCCAATTAGTCCTGGGTTGAAGTGGCCTGTGGAACTGATACACCACTGAAACTGTACTCAATCCCTATATCGTACAGGGGATACACGGTTGAAGTGGCCTGTGGAACTGATACACCACTGAAACTACAACCTAAAAGTTTTGCAGCGTTTTAAACCTATAGAAATGGCCATTGGAAGTGATACACCATTGGAATTGCGGTGACTTCGGGAACCTCAGTCACCGCGCGGGCGAATTGACCGTGTACAGCTAAACCGCCGGAACAACCGGTGGTTGAGGTTTTCGAAACCACCGAAAAAAAAAGTAATCTGCAGCATTGCCAGCTATTGTTGAAAAACCCCGTTAATCATATGTTTTGATGAAATTGAATGTTTGATGTAGGTTATTTTACACTACCTTGGCCGGATCAAAATTTAAATGCATTGATTTTATGCTAATTGAAGAAATATGAAATTAAAAACATTTTCAGGAATCACGCTTATGGGAATCTTCAGTCTTTTATTCAGCGCGTGTTCCACAATCCCGGAAGGGGTGGTTGCCATAAAACCATTTGACAAGGAGAAATACCTGGGCAGGTGGTACGAGATTGCCCGGTTCGATTTTACATTTGAAAGGAACCTGAACAA
>Ga0118677_10015611_pt1 | contig 10528 bp, 9 predicted proteins | sample AliMusrvi5mmetaG_FD_86154 | JGI IMG/M metagenome (GOLD analysis project Ga0118677, IMG submission 86154)
ATATAAATCAGTGCTTTATAATCTCTTCACACGGAAGCTAAAAAGAATTACTAGTTAGTAAGCCGCTTTAGCACTCGCGTGTAGGGAGTGCTGATTATATAGGTCTGATTCCTAAAATTTCAAGGGTAGCTGTTGGAGTTTCTTAAGGATTGAACTCTGGATACCCGTGATTGAACTGAGAAATCCATAGAAATCATAGAGATATGATTTTTTCGCAAATTTCGACACTAAATATAGGCGAATATTTATTGAGGGAAGTTAGCTCATTTTTCTTTAAATAGTGCCGCAATCAACGAAAGTCATGGCAACCGTTAAGTAGGCACAAACCGTTTTTCGTTCAATTGCAGTCATTCAAAATAGAATATCCGAGGTTCCTGTGGGGCAGCTATCGGCCAATGGCTGTCACTTGGGTATTGTGTCAGAACCGTTCAATATAGAGGTGCCCTAGGTTATGCGTAATTTGCATAATGCATGCAGATATAGCATTGGATTTAATAAAACTATCGCTTTAAAGTTCGCTCATTGTAAATTTTTAGGAGCAAATTTTGACGGCATCACATAAGAATAGAGAAGGAGGTCTGCTCTCGTACATTAACCCAGAAGATATAGGTCCATGGGGAATGTACCTTCAACAGGTCGATAGAGTAACTCCGTATCTAGGTGATCTCAGTCGGTGGGTTGAAACGCTTAAGCGACCCAAAAAGATTCTTATTGTTGATGTTCCAATTGAATTGGATAACGGTGAAATTGCTCACTTTGAAGGTTATCGAGTTCAGCACAACTTATCCCGAGGCCCCGGTAAGGGCGGTATTCGTTACCATCAAGATGTCACTCTTTCAGAAGTCATGGCTCTTTCAGGCTGGATGTCAATTAAGAACGCCGCTATGAATTTGCCTTTTGGTGGCGCAAAGGGCGGCATTCGAGTTAACCCAAAGTTACTCTCATCTGCTGAAGTTGAGAGGATGACAAGGCGCTATACCAGTGAAATTCACAATGTTATTGGACCCACCCGCGATATTCCTGCACCCGATGTCAATACTAATGAACAAATTATGGCGTGGATGATGGACACCTATTCAGTCAACCAAGGACAGACAGTAACGGGTGTTGTAACAGGTAAGCCAATATCGCTAGGGGGTTCAGTAGGACGCAATGAAGCAACTGGGAGGGGCTTATTCACTGCGGGTATCGAAGCTGCAAAAAAAATCAATTTAGAAATCTCAGGGGCAAAAATTATTGTCCAGGGTTTTGGAAACGTGGGAAGAACTGCTGCAAAACTCTTTGACGGCGCAGGCTCTAAAATTATTGCGGTAATGGACCATACGGGTGCAATTTTTAATTCCAATGGAATTGATATTTCTGCTTTAGGTTCTCATGTAGATAAAGAAGGCGGGATTAAAGGTTACAGTGGCGCCGAAACTTTATTCGCTGAGGAATTTTGGGGTTTGAAATGCGACATTGCTATCCCTGCGGCATTGGAAGGTCAAATTACCAAAAATAATGCAGATTTGATTAAGGCAAAACTCATTATCGAAGGCGCTAATGGCCCGACAACTCCAGAGGCCGATGATATTTTGCAAGGTAAAAATATATTAGTGGTGCCAGATGTCTTAGCTAATGCTGGCGGTGTGACTGTCAGTTACTTTGAGTGGGTGCAGGACTTCAATAGTTATTTTTGGGATGAGGAGGAAATTAATCATAGACTGGAAAGATTAATGAAAAAAGCCTTCGATTCTATTTGGGATGTGAGTGTTAAAAATAATACTTCTTTACGAACCGCAGCTTTCATCATAGGTTGCTCAAGAATTTTAAAGTCTAGGCAGTTAAGGGGTTTGTACCCTTAGTTAAAAAAATATAAATCAAATTAATTCACCTCTCTTTGAAATTTTTTGATTATGTCGTGCATCATTTTGGGGCCACACTATTTAATCAGTAAGCATTTGCGTGTTATAAATTTCTTTTAAACTAAATAATGAAAAATAATCTAATGAAATCAATCCCAGGTGCTTTACTAACTTGCATAATTTTATTGGGCACCCTTAATGTCCACGCCGCCAGTACTACGATGGATAAAATCAAATCTAGTGGAGCAGTAACGATGGGCGTGCGTGAATCATCGATTCCAATGTCTTACACTACAGGCGATAGTCGCTTTGATGGTTACCATGTCGAAATCTGCCGCATGATTTTGACCGACATAAAAGATAAGCTTGGTATGAACACATTGCGGATTAATTACCAACCCGTTACTTCGCAAAATCGTGTACCTTTGGTGCAAAACGGCACTGTCGATATCGAGTGCGGCACCACTACAAACAATGCAAACCGTGCAAAAGATGTCGGTTTTGCTAATACCCTGTATGTAGAAGAAGTTCGGATTGCCGTTAAAGCGAATTCAGGAATTACTTCCATTGCTCAGTTGGCGGGTAAAAAAGTAGCCACCACTACTGGAACCACTTCTGTTCAACTCTTGCGTAAGCATGAAAAAGCCAATGGTGTGAATTTTGATGAAGTGTTTGGCAAGGACCATGCTGATAGCTTCTTGCTGCTGGAGTCTGGTCGCGCCGACGCATTCGTGATGGATGGCTCTATTTTGGCTGGCAATATTGCTAACGCTAAGAATCCAAAAGATTACAAAATTGTTGGTGAAGTTTTGAGTACCGAGCCTATCGCCATTATGGTTCGCAAGGATGACCCTGAATTTAAGGCTGCAGTAAATGCAGCAATTGCCAAGATTGTTGCTAACGGCAAAATGCCTGGGCTATGGAACAAATGGTTCTTAGCTCCAATCCCGCCAAAAAATATCATAGTAGGTCTTGAATTGTCTCCAGCGACTAAAAATGCTTGGGCTAATTTGAATGACAAGCCTGCAGAAGATTACGCAAAGAAATAACGCGGATAAGATTTCTGGGCAGTTTTTAGATCACATTAAGGCGCGGGGTTAAATATGGCATTGGACTTAGGTGTTTTTTGTAAGAACACCTTGGATGGGGAGGTCGTTGATCACTGCTTCTCCGCGCTTTTTGGGCTTGGTCAAAATGCTGATCCCAGCTACTTAGACTGGCTCTTGAAGGCTTGGGGTTGGACCTTAGCTGTTGCAGGTTTAGGCTTATTGATCGCTCTTGTTCTTGGTGCTGCAATGGGAACTTTGCGGACACTCCCAGATACTGGTAGGTCTAGCAGGGTGTTAGTACGCCTTTCTACTGCTTGGGTTGAGTTATTTAGAAACATCCCCATTTTGGTTCAAGTCTTTCTCTGGTATCACGTTATTCCCGCATTTATACCTCCATTGAAGGCGTTTCCTTCCTATTGGTTAGTGAGTATTGCTTTAGGATTCTTTACTTCGGCCCGTATTGCCGAGCAGGTGAGGGCGGGTATTCAGGCCTTACCGAGCGGACAGCGTGCTGCCGCAACTGCTTTGGGTTTAACAACGGCGCAAAGCTATCGCTATGTAATCTTGCCAATGGCATTGAGAATTGTGATTCCACCTCTGACATCAGAGAGTATGAATCTCATAAAGAATTCTTCTGTAGCATTTGCTGTCTCAGTTCCCGAACTCACTTTATTCGCCATGCAGGCTCAAGAAGAAACTTCTCATGGGGTTGAAATTTATTTAGCAGTAACGCTGTTGTATGCCTTATCTGCTTTTGCAGTGAATCGGGCAATGGCTTTTATAGAGAAGCGCTCGAGGATACCTGGTTTCATTGCTCCTACTAACGATGCCGGAGCTCATTAAATGAAAATAAATTTTCTAATGGTGTCACTATGCTGAGCTTAGATCTAAGTTTTTATAACTGGGAACTTTTTACTAACTACATCCTCAAAGGCTTGTTGTTTAGTGTGCAGTTAACCGTTTTTGCCACCGTGGGTGGCATTATATTTGGTACATTTTTGGCATTGATGCGCTTGTCAGGTAAACCAAGCTTGGCTTACCCTGCGATATTTTATGTCAATATCATGCGATCAATTCCGCTGGTGATGGTCATTCTGTGGTTTTTCTTATTAATCCCAATGTTGATTGGCAAACCGATTGGAGCAGATCTTTCGGCAACCATAACCTTTATTGCTTTTGAGGCTGCGTTCTTTTCTGAGATCGTGCGCGCCGGAATTCAGTCGGTTCCAAGAGGTCAGGGCTTTGCGGCTGAAGCTTTAGGCATGACTTATGGTCAGAACATGCGCTTTATCGTTTTGCCACAAGCATTCCGAAATATGATCCCAGTGTTCATGACGCAAACGATTATTTTGTTCCAAGATACCTCCTTGGTTTATGCCATCGGCGCCTATGACTTGCTCAAAGGATTTGAGATTGCTGGCAAGAACTATGGACGTCCTATCGAAACCTACATTTTGGCCGCCGCTACTTACTTTGTTATTTGCTTCTCATTATCAAAAATAGTGAGAAGAATTCAGGCAAAAGTTGCCATTATTCGTTAATCAATTCTTCTCATTAAATAGACCATCATGATTGAACTTCTAAATGTTTCAAAGTGGTACGGCTCTTTTCAAGTGCTATCAGACTGCACGACCTCGATTAAAAAAGGCGAGGTCGTAGTAATTTGCGGGCCATCCGGTTCCGGTAAATCAACTCTGATTAAGACTATTAACGCTTTAGAGCCTTTTCAGTCTGGGGAGATATCAGTAGATGGCGTGAAATTGCATGATCCCAATACAAGCCTTCCAAAACTCAGAGCAAGGGTGGGAATGGTATTTCAGCACTTTGAACTCTTTCCTCACTTAAGCATTACTGAGAATTTGACGCTCGCACAAATTAAAGTTTTAGGTAGATCTGCTGACGAGGCTAAAGTACACGGCCTTAAGTATTTAGAGCGCGTGGGTTTGATTGCCCAGAAGGATAAGTTTCCTGGACAGTTATCTGGTGGTCAGCAACAGCGGGTGGCCATTGCCCGGGCTCTAAGCATGGATCCTATCGTAATGTTGTTTGATGAGCCCACCTCTGCGCTTGATCCAGAAATGGTTGGCGAAGTATTAGACGTGATGGTTAAGCTTGCAAATGAAGGTATGACCATGTGCTGTGTGACGCATGAGATGGGTTTTGCACGTAAAGTCAGTAATCGTGTGATTTTTATGGATCACGGGCGTATCATCGAGGACTGTACCAGAGATGAGTTTTTTGGAAATCCAGATGCCCGTTCACCACGGGCAAAAGACTTCTTGTCTAAGATCCTACCAGGGTAAATCTTATGGAATTTAAGTGGCTTGAAGACTTTGTATTGCTATCGCAAGTCAAAAACTTTAGTAAAGCTGCCGATCTTCGCAATATTACACAGCCAGCATTTTCCAGAAGAATCCAGTCTTTGGAGTTGTGGCTCGGAACCCCTTTGATTGATCGCTCTTGTTTTCCCATGGAGCTAACGCCTGCAGGCTTATATTTTTATGAGCAGGCAATTGTGCTAATCGAAAATATATCTGAGGCTCGCGTTACCCTTAAAAGTAGAAACTCAAATCAGGGCCTCACAATTGATTTTGCAGTTCCGCATAATCTGTCGCTTACATTTTTCCCCGACTGGATCAAAGTCGCCTCTAAATATATGGGGGGAGCTTCATATAGATTGAAAGCGTTAAACGTGCATGATGCCGTGATGACATTATTAAATGGTGGATCAGATTTATTGGTCGCTTATAGCCATCCATCATCGCCTTTGAGGTTAGATCCTGAGCTGTATAGGTCAAAACTATTGGGTGTGGAAAATATCTCTCTTTATGGACTTGCCAGCATTCAACATAAGTATCAAAAAAATCCAGATATTGAAGTTCCATACCTATCGTATGGAACTAGCGCATATCTGGGAAAAATTGCTGATCACATGCTTGTTAAATCTCCTATAGGCATAAATTTCAAGAAAATATATGAAACTGATATGGCGGAGGGTTTGAAATCAATGATGCTAGCTGGCCATGGCTATGCATTTCTTCCAGAGAGCTCTGTAAAAAAAGAGTTGGATGAAGGTTTAGTGGTGAAGGCCTTCTCTTCAAAAAAATACGCTTTAGATGCGGAGTTGGAGGTTAGATTGTTTCGTGAGCTGGATGGGCTTGCAAAGGAAGGTGGTGTCGACGGCTCTCGGTCCAGCAGTATTCCCAATATTAAACAAAAGACGATCGAAAATCTTTGGAATAATTTGTGACCGTCGACTTTGGGTCGATATTTGCCTGCGGTGACTAATTGGTTCGTGTGACTGCTTTCGGGATTTTTAGAGTCCTTGCCGACACCTTTAATTCAGCGCAAAGTGGTGTTCCCTTTCACACAAGGAGAATGTCATGGAACAGCTTATTGCAACTACGCATAAAGAACCCTGGAACAAAGGCAAACTGACAGGGCAGAAAGCACCGCTTAAGTTAAAAGATATTTGGGCCATTCGGGTTCGACTTCAACTTAATGACAATAAACGGGATTTGGCTTTATTTAATTTAGCCATCGATAGCAAGTTAAGGGCTTGTGACTTGGTCAAGTTAAAAGTGAGAGATATATCAACAGGAGATCATGTTTCGTCAAGGGCAACCATCATGCAGCAAAAGACTCATAGGCCAGTCCAGTTTGAAATTACTGAGCTGACAAGGGCTGCGGTAGAGCAGTGGGTTCAAGCAGATGGTTTACACCTGGAAGATTACTTATTCCCAAGCCGAATTAAAGATTCTCCCCACTTATCTACTAGGCAGTACGCTAGGATTGTGCATAGTTGGGTTAGCTCGATTGGATTGGAATCGTCAAACTATGGAACTCATACGATGCGGCGCACTAAAGTTTCTTTGATTTATCGTAGAACCAAAAACCTTCGAGCAATTCAATTGCTGCTGGGCCATACCAAACTAGAGAGTACGGTTCGTTACTTGGGCATTGAAGTGGATGATGCTTTAGAGATGGCAGAACAAACTGAGGTTTGAATTTGGGGCGGCTGCGTTAATGCCATCATTGCAGTCTGCCCCTCTCTCATAAGCAGACAGTCAGATAGCCGTTGGGCGATAGGCTCAATCCGACCCGAAGCAGACTGTCGAGATTAGAAAAGCAATTCCAGTATCGAGCCTCTTGCGTCAGATAAACTCAGACTCTCTTTGCCAATATGTAGCAACGATTTTTAGACCCTCTCGTACAGGGTCACCCGAATGCCGTGACTCTTGATCCAAAGTACCGATCCTTGTGACATTTTTAAAAAAGATAGCCCCGCCCTTCGTTGGGGTTAATTCAACACCCTTGGCACTGAATGCAGTAGAGCCGCCAAGATTTGGGCATTTAAGGTAAATGACTGTTGTACTTAAGCGCTGCCCTCCACGAGCAAGCGTTTTTTTTGCAGAAGGGGCATCTGGGTTAAACCAATCAAAATGAGGGGCGTATTGCTGACCTTCCGCATAACAGACAACCTGTAACCCCTCACCCTTAGTGATAGGCCAATTCGTGAGATAACTCAACCGTCTCTCTATGGAGCATACAAAGGGATTTTCCGACCGCTGAAAAAAGATGCTTGTGCTGGTTCTGCCGTCATGTTCAATTGAGTTACCGTCTAAATTACCAAGCACAAGGGAGCGCGATAAGCCCTTATTTAATGCCAACTCTATAAGAAGATCGCACTCCTCATCAGATAAAACATTTTCAAGCAGCACCACCTCTGGGCTCGATAGCCTTGCGGTCACGCTAATGTCTCTATCGTCGATAGAGATTCTATTTTGCGCATTAATATGTGGTTGCTTTAAACGCCAATTGACATGCCTATTTAAATGCACCAATTGACTATCCACTATTTCAGCGGCATCTTCATAGCGCCATTGACCAGACTCAAGCATCATTTTCACCATCTCCAATGGCTCACACAACCTCATTAGATTCAGCCTTATCCACTCAAGCCACAAGGGTTCAGTATTGCGATTGATCTTTTCTATTTCATAAATATCTGGCATACAGGAGGCAATTCCGATTCTGAATAATTGTTGATACAGTTACCACTTGCAACCATGGATTGAAGTTTCTTTAGTGAGACATTCCTTGGCAATAGTCGTCCTAAGGTATCATAATTACGGGATTAGAATAATAGCCAAGCCCCATCGATACTGTCGACTAACAGCTCAACCCTTATCTACTAGGCGCATCCATTGAAACTACCAAAGCTACTGATACTACTTAAAGTTTTATTGTTGCCAACTGCTGTTTTTTCCCAACCAAAACCTTTGGAACCCAGGCTTGAAGGCGTGGGCTCAACAACGATTCCCGAACTTAAGTCGACAAGATCGCCATTACCAACGACCTTGTTGGGTCAAGAGCAACACAACTTGTCTACCCCAATAGATCCCACTCAATCTAGGGATGCACACATCAACTCGATCGGACCCATTTCAAAGCCGATTCCGCCCAAGCCAACACCAACTCCAATAATGAATAGCAGAAAACAGGGTTATGGAGGGGTTCCAGAGCCGCCTCCACCACCTGAGGTGCTTCCGCCCCCTCCTCCACCGGAAAAATAGCTTTGGTTAAATTGAGCTATCTAGCTCGACTTGTGCGTTGCGTATTTAAATATCCAAGACAAGCATTTTCAACTGCCCATCATTTTTATAACCTACTTGCCGTAACGAGCCCTTTTTTCGCATCTAAATGGTAATGCTTCAGAACTCCATAGCAAATTCCATGGGGCAATTGATTCACCTCAATACATTGGCTGACGACACTTAAAACCCTTCCTTTATGCACAAAATGATGCAGGCGCTTGAAGACCATGGCTAATATTTAACTCAACCATTTGGCAGATTTACCCTCCAACCAAATATAAGGTGGTGAACATAGATTTAACGAGCAGCAGCACCATTACTGACAGGCATGACGAGCGGGGGTGGAGTCCAATTATCCGGAATCATTTTCCGCATAGGGCAATACTCAATGCGACAGCTTGACCCTCAGTTGCACCTTGCTCATAAACCGCAATGGTTGTCTAAGCATGTCTATTAACAGCAACACCACTTATCCATTGGTATCCGAGCGCCTCTTTGCGAGCTAAAGAAGTCCCCTCGCCCCCTTTTTTTTACATACACCTAATTACGAGGATCTAAGGCAATAACCTTCTCCCCAAAAGTTTTCTCGATAATTTCGTTACCAGAATCGTTCATTGCGCCATCTTCAGCTGGCACCATGGGGGTGGCAATGGCAAAATCCGAATCAGCCACTTGAGATATAAGTTCCTCAAGCTGATTCTTGCTAAGCCTCATAGCGGGACTCTTGAAGACTAGGTGTTGAGCAATCGAAAAAGCACTTTTTATTGCCCCCAATGAGCAATCAGTGCAAGACTTTTGCAGACCCTTAAAAATCCCTACCTTGTCAGTAGCACTTAAATTGGTCTGCTCAGACTGCAACACTACCGCAATTGCAACTACCGCAGGTGCAATTTTTTTTGCCTCTGAAAATGAAATGCCATTATTAGTCATACCGTTAATGACAACATTCACAATCTCAGTTTGCGCCTGATCCCACTGAGGGGAGCTCAATTTTGCACTGATGAATTTCGCTCTATCAACATTACCCATCGTCAGAAAGCTTATCGCAGCACCAATCAATAAAGCAGCGCCAACTCCAGCACCAACTCCTGCAGCAATAAGGGCGACAGAGATAATAATATATGGAATTATGGTTAATCCAATTCCCCCTCGGTTGCCTGAGCGAAGTGTACTCAGTTGCGATGCCTCCCCTAGCGATTGAGATCCTTTTGTTACAAAAACGATTCCTTGTACTTGGCTCTTAGCAACTTTTGAGTCAAATGGTTTTGGGGCTGTGTCAGGGTTGAGAGTTTTTTGCCCGCGCTTATCTACGTATGCTTTATAGACCGTGCTCAAGTTCACATTGGAAGTAAGGCCAGGCAATGTACCAACTAGATTATTGGCGCTCATCACCGTGCTATTAAATATCGACCGTGCCTGCCCCGACCCGGGATTGAGAACCGAAAACTCATCCCCTCTTGAGCCCACCACATTTTGGGCTGCACTCTGACGCGCATTAATCTCCATGCCCTCACGCTGAGCATTAATTTGCGAAGAGGTTAAACCTCCCGATAGGACTAAAGGAGGCGCTGCAATTGCTGATCCATAGGTAAAAATGATTAAACAGCAAACTCTTTTCATATTTTAGGAATACTATAGTTACCGCTTTGGCGCAACAGATTAACTAATGACTTCACGTGGTTAGTTTGCGCATCAATTAATGCACCCTCTTTATCACGAACATCCATGATGCTCTTCACGTTATTTTGATTTCCAGTATTTGAGATGCTAGATAACGCATTATTAGCTTGGGTCAAAATTGCCTTAGCAGACTCATACTGTAATAGGGCCTGCATCACCTGCACACGAACTTGAGACTTCAGATCACGAAGCTGCATCTCAAGGCCAAGCTTTTGATTGGCGGCCTGAACAATATCAGCATTTTGCAAATAATTATTCACTGGGATAGGAATCATCACGCCAGCAGAAAATCCGTTCTGCTGAGTGTAGGTAAACCCACTAGATTCATACTGAGGTGTAGTCGTATAAGACACATATG
>Ga0118677_10015613_pt1 | contig 10527 bp, 10 predicted proteins | sample AliMusrvi5mmetaG_FD_86154 | JGI IMG/M metagenome (GOLD analysis project Ga0118677, IMG submission 86154)
AGTATATTAAGCCATAATATTATTGGAAATAACAATATTGTGAACTCTTATGTCCATGAGAGTTTTAAAAATGCAGAAAAATCGAGTTCTTCTGATTTAAAAGAGAAATTAGATACTCTAATCACCAAAGTCAATGATCTGTGCAATAAAATTCCAAATAATGACGATAAAGAGAAAACCGCTCTTTACCTCAAACAGTTTGTAGAACATGCAACACTTCCAAAACCTGATAAAACAATGCTTGGTGTCACAGGAAAAGGAATTATTGATGCTGCTAAAGCTATCGCTGATGTTGCCAAACCTATTGCTGAAGCGGTTGGTGTAGTGCTAGCGTTTTTTCCTTAAGCTTTTTTATCCTGTAACTTTTGATTGATATAGGATAGCCTGAGGTGCGAAACCCATCATTCGAGTAATAACTCGTAAAACCCGGCAAAGAGCAACAGCCGAGAACCCCCGGCCTTGTCGCTCTGCCCACCCGCCTAACCCGCCGTTCCAGCCGACCCGCGCCCATCGCTTGCCGTCTTGGGTTCTGGTTTCATGGTGGGCGCGGGCGGCTGAACGGGGTCGTTAGGCTTGCCGCTTTCTGGCTGTGGCGACAAGCTATATAATTTTTAACAACGCGATAAGGTGCGCTAATCATAGGATGTGCCAAGGTACGAGGCGCATCAATAGCGATAACTCTAATGATGCGCTTCACTGCGTTCAGCACATCCTATCGGGCTATCAATATTTCATTAAAGCCTGATGCACATTACACCCCGGACTTTAAAAATTTATCAAGGAAAAAATCATGAGTTCAATTATTTTAAATGACGTTAATGAAGCTGTATCAATAGCATTAGAGCAAGCGACTGCTGCTTCCAATCAGACTACTTTTGCCGTTGGCGGGCTTATGGTCAATAACTCAACGGGGGAAGTTATCTATGCTATTCATAATAACGTGATCATTCCCCTAACCAATAACATGTCGTTTACTTTTGACCCAACTGCTCATGGCGAACGTCAACTGGTTTATTGGTATTATGAAAATAAGGAGGCTTTAAACTTGCCTGAGCCTTCACAGCTAACGGTTATTACCTCACTCGATCCTTGCGCCATGTGTGCAGGAGCATTGTTAACGGCGGGATTTAATGTTGGCGTGAGCGCTATTGATACTTATGCGGGCATAAACTGTGCACAAAATTTTGAATTTACCACCTTGCCACCTAATTTGCGGCCTGTGGCACAAGCAACATTTGGTTATTATGCTTCAGGGCCATCTTGTCCGCCAAGCTTAACCAGGCAGTATGTAGGCGGATCGGATGTTGCGTTCAAAGAGGAGGTTCTTACCCCGGCTAACCTTTTAGATTGCGGTTCCGTATTCAACCAAAGTGTCGATACCGTTCGCACCACTAGCAACAGCAGTGGATTGGAACCTAGCCAAATGCAAGACCCGGCGAATTTACCGGTAACATCTCCGATCATTGCAGCCTACCAGAAGATTTATAGCAAAGCATTTACGATAAAAATCAGTGATTCGCGGTTACCGGATCAACAAATCTTGGATGAACTACAAGAAACATTGGCTTCTGCCAGTAATGCCAAAAACGCAGTGGCATTTATCGATCCATTCGGTAATTTGGTATTGTGTTTGGCCGATACTTTTGACCTAAGTCCCGTACATGCGGCATTCATGAATGTTACTCAGGCTTATGCAAAAACGCGCTGGGGACTTATGAATGAATATGAGGCAGGAGACATTGCTGAAAATCCTGAGCTTTATCTAACCCATCCAAAATACGGAACCTTTGTTTTCTTATATGCTCCAGACCCTTACGAATCAAATACCACTATGATATTTGGTGCTTATGGTTCAACGATGGAAGGCTCAATTCCAAATATGTTTCCAACTAATTTCCAGTTTTATTATCCCCCTAGTAATGGTTGTAATTTTGCCGAATTAGCTCCCGTGGTAAACAACTTGCCGCCTTTTTATACAGAGAGTGTCAATATTTCGATGATGCAAGTCCCATTCTTGGTATCAAATCCAACTCGTAACTCGTAACTCGTAAGGCGGATTCGGAGCGCAAGCGACAATCCGCCGTAAACAAAGGCAAAGAGCAAAAGCCGAGAATCCCCGGCATTGTCTCCCTGCCCACCAACGCGGTAAGGCGCAAAAGCGGTACTCCGCGTATTGCGCCGAATGGGAAAAGAGAGCAAAATCCATGAATCCCCGGCATTGTCTCTCTGCCCATCCGCCTAACCCGCCGTTCCAGCCGACCCGCGTCAACGTTTGGCGCGTTCATTCTGGCTTCTCCTGCGCGGGCGGCTGAACGGGGTCGTTAGGCTTTTACCCTCGACCTATCTTTATTTTTCACTGAGAGGGTTTATTGGATAAAACCAAACCTATCGAGAGGTAGGGACAGAAAGCCGCGGGTCCAGTCACATGGAAAGCCGGGCTACCGGGAGTGATCTCCGTCAAAAGTCACATGGTTGTTGAGTTGATTAATTCAACAGTATTGTGCCAGGGTTTCGAATGCTAAGAGACATGAACCCTACTTGAACAAAACGAGGTAAAAAATGAACGCCTTATCCAAACAAAGCACCGCAATGATAGTAGGTATCGCTCTATTGCTTGTCTTAATAGATGTTCCCGCACAAGCTGCCACCATCTATTCGTCAAATTTCAATTCCGCCACGCCGGGACAAGCCCTCTCAGCACCTCCTTTAAACTGGTCCGCAGATGCCGGTGTGGTTAGAGTAGGTGCTACACAACATCCTGGCTGGAGCGGGAATGCTGTGGTTGGTTCCCTTAGTACTTCAGCGGGTTATGGTTATGCGCAGGCAAGTATCGATCTTCCAGCAATGCCCACAACTGGAACTATTGCTTTGACATTTGATGGTTGGGCTTATAGTCAGTACTATACCGGTGGAGCCATTTTGTTGAATTCTGCCGCTGGTGATACTGTAGGAATACAAGCTTGGGTAAATTGTTGCATGAGTGGATGGGATATTTACGGTAGGTCCTTCTTTACAGGTACCGGACAATCGGAATGGGATTTAAATAATCTCTCCATGCAAAATGTAACCGTTTTTGCTAGTTTATTTGTCGATTATACCAATAACACCTATTGGGGAACGTTTGACAATGGGGTAAATTCAATCTCCTCCCCTATTTTCAGCTTCGTTGGCACTCCACAATTCACCAGTTTAACGATTATGGAAGACCAACGTTGGGGTAGCCATGGTTTTGATGTCGCTAATATTCAAGTTTCGACTACAACACCGATCCCTGCGGCGGCGTTTTTCGTTGCTCCGGCATTAGCGGTTGTCTTTGGATTTTCACGCCGCAAAACTAGCAATGGTATCCAAACCTAAACACCAGTCGTATAGCGCAGTAACGCCGGATGGTAATAAGATCAAAAGCAAAAGCTAAGATCAAAAGCAAGATCAAGTGCCAAGAGCCTAACCCGGCATTCGAGGGGACGCGGTGGTAGTCAGCCGTTTTCATTCGGGCTTCCATCCGCCGCGCCCCTCAATTCGGGCGTTGGGCACGTCAAAAGCCAAGCGAGAGCGGGTTTTGCCAAGCGGCAAGATCATCGGGTTAGATTGTTATATATTTGATTGTGATAGTTATTTTTTGAGTTTTTTATAGTGTATTCCTATTATTGGAAGAGCTAGGTTTTATTATATTGTTTCACTCTATTGATAAAGAATTGATTTGCGTTTAGTTTGTTTTAATAAAAAATTAAATTTAAGGCTCCAACCAGCTCGGCAAACGAGTTAAAAATGTTTTTTTGATTGTCATATTGATTTATTGGATGTTTTATAATTTATGCCTGTTATACGAAAAACTAGGTTTTATTATACTGTTTCATTCAATTGATAAAGAATTAATTTACAGCGTTTTCTATATCTATTAGTTACTTATTTAATGTACATCCATGTCGGCAAAGGGTTGCCGACCTACTGCGTAACAAGGGTCGTAGGGCGGCAACCCCTTGCAGCCAAAGATAAACAAAGTAATCATTGGACATTAAAAACGCTGTACGTTTAGTTTTTTTTATTAAAAAATAGATTCAAAAGCAAGACCCATGCGGCCCCGGCTTCCTCTCCCTGAGCGGCAGCCCAACCCGGCGCTCAAGGGGACGCGGGGTTACGCTTTGGCCTGTTTCCCCTAGTCTGTGCGCCCGCGCCCCTTAGCTCGGGCGTTGGGCTTCTCCGTGATAAAAGCAAAAGGCTCCGCCCAGTTATCTACTGATGGGTACGATCCGACCTTTTCAGAAAATCAACGGTTACATGCCCGCTACTCCCAAGTAAATCATAATTTGGAATTTGTCATGTCAACAATAAAAGTTTTCTCGTTCAGTCTATTGCTTGTATGTATACAGCTTCCCGCCCAAGCTGCCACCATCTATTCGTCAAATTTCAATTCCGCCACGACGGGACAAGCCATCTCAGCACCTCCTTTAAACTGGTCAGCAGATGCCGGTGTGGTTAGAGTAGGTACTACACAACATCCTGGCTGGAGCGGAAATGCTGTGGTTGGTTCCCTTAGTACTTCAGCAGGTTATGGGTACGCGCAAGCAAGTATCGATCTTCCAGCAATGCCCACAACTGGAACCATTGCCTTGACATTCGATGGTTGGGCTTATAGTCAGTACTATACGGGTGGCTACATTACGTTGAATACCGCGTCTGGTAGTGCTTTAGAAATAGGTGCTTGGGTAAATTGCTGTGGATTGAATGGTTGGTATACCCATGGATATACTCCCTTTACCAATAGTTTTCAGAATTATAGCTCGAATTCCATGCAAGATGTTACTGTTCATGCTAGTTTACTCGTAGATTATACCAACAACACCTATTGGGGAACGTTTAATAACGGAGTAAACTCCATTTTGTCCCCTATTTTCACCTTTGTCGGCACTCCACAATTCACCAGCTTATCGGTTTACGAGGATCAACGCTGGGGTAGCCATGGTTTTGATGTCGCCAATATTCAAGTTTCCAGTTCAACCCCGATTCCTGCTGCTGCATTTTTTGTAGCACCAGCCTTAGCAGGTGTCTTCGGTTTTTCACGCCGCAAACGCGCAGAGGGTTACTCAACCAAGGGGTAAGGGCCGTAAGGCAAAGTTGTGGCTTGCCGCGTATTGGGCCGGATGGTTAAAAGCCAAGGTCGAAGGTCGTAGGGCGGAACCATGGACGGGTTCCGCCGAATGTTATGGGTCGGTCGCCAGCCTTCGGCGGATCACATCCCTGTATCCGCCCTACAACTCGTCACTTGTGGGTGGTTTAAGGCTGAAAGATCGAAAAGCCAAGAGCAAGAGACACTCTTTTCTAGTTCGCCGCCCAACCCGGCGCTCAAGGGGACGCGGGGTTATACTTTGGCCTGTTTCCCCTAGTTTTGTCCGCCCGCGCCCCTTAGCTCGGGCGTTAGGCTTGTTGGGGGGCAACAGTGTTGGGGAAACCTGTGAGAAATTAGCCATAATTGGAATGACAAGGGGGTAATTAACACTTTAAACTGAACACACTCCCTACACCTCTTACCATGGCATTTATATGAAACATGTAGAATACTATTCGCTCACTCTTGGTGACCCAGAAATCCTAGCCATCTATTGGGAAGGAGAAGGTAATGACATAATTATAAAGTTAGATAACAATATAATAGAAGAAATTCCAAACCACAAAGAAATAATGAATGGGAAAGAAATTATTTTACCTGATGGCAGAAGATTATGTGTTAAATTAAACCTTGGTACCTGGGATCCTGAGAAATTGACTTTGTCTGTTTTTCTTGATTCTCAAAAACTAGACGTTAAGAAGGACTATACAAACCTAGATTTTGAGAAACTAACTGAGAATAGTTTATTGAACGAAATAAATGAAGAAAATATTTTTAAGACTGCATGTGAAACCTATATTCAAGGGAAATATGATATAGCCAGAAAACTTTTCCAGAAACAAGTAGACATTAATAATAATTCAGATGAAGCAATAATTTCTAAAGCTCAATTGTATTTCATTAAGTCAAATCCACAAAACACAATATATTATTTATCTTGGTTTTGGTGTTTAGTATTATTTAACTATTTTATAAACCACGACGCAGGATTTATTTTCTTTGCAGTAATTATTCAATCAATATTTTGGATTTATTGTTCATTTCGTTGGCCTAGTGTTTTTCAGGCAAAGAAAACGCTCAGTGTTGCAATTGGCTGGCTTTGGTTCATTGGCTTGTCAACAACAATAATTGGAATTCTTGAATTAAGTCATATTACCAATATTAATAATACGTATATCACAAATTCAACGCCTAGTGACACTAATGAAAACCTAGTGACGCTAGGTTTTGGGTTTATCATGTTGTTGTTAGCCTATCTCACCGCTAAAACAACTTATTTACAAGGTATATATATTCTATTCATTGCAACTATTATATGGACTTATGATTCTGCATCTGTCTTACAACTTTTAGCTCTTTCATTTATATCATCAGATGTTAAATTAGGAATTCCCATATACGGTAGCGCATTAGTGCATATAGTAGCCCTTAAATCAATTATACAAGGAATTGGAGCATGTAGAGGTCTTGCTGTTCTGAGTGAAACAGATGCAACTAAAGAAATTCAAGAAGAGGATAACCCTCTTGAGTTTCATTTTGATTTTGTCAATAAGAACAATAAACTTATTTTAGATTATATCAATAAGAATCGCCCACTTATTATACTTATAATAATACCAACTATTTTTTTATTGCTTCTTTTTATTGTTAATATAACCTCTGAAATAATCTATAAGTTATACCAATTATATATAATGTGGTAAGGGCGCAATAGCGGCTCCGCCGCGTATTGCGCCGTATGGGAAAATGGAAACATTCGGCGGAATACACTAAACCGCTATTCCGCCCTACACGTTTTCACGATAATTTAACAAGCTAAAGAGGAAAAACCTATGAAACCCCGGCCTTGTCTCCCTGCCCACCCGCCTCTCAAGAAACACTTCCAACCACCTGATTCATAAGACCTCATTTTAACGCGGTAAGGCGCAATAACGCGGTAAGGCGTAATCCGTAGGGCCGTAGGCGCAATAAGGCCGTAAGGCGGAACCATGGACGGGTTCCGCCGAATGTATAAACAGGCAAAGAGCAAAAGCCACTAACCCCCGGCATTGTTACATTGCCCACTTGCCTAACCCGCCGTTCCAGCCGACCCGCGTCAACGTCTGGCGTGTTCATTCTGGCTCCTTACGCGCGGGCGGCTGAACGGGGTCGTTAGGCAGTTCCTTGGCAAAAGCTTCGGCTTTCGGTTTGCTTTCGCCAGCTTCGGTCATTGCGCCCCGGCTTCCGTTGCAAATTTACACTTTGGCTTTGCTGTTGCTGGATTCGGTTTGCGTTGAGTGTAGTTACACAACCGTTTTACATCCGGCACTCTTTCGTGGCACTGATGAATTATGTGTCGCGGGTGCGCCGCACAAGCCGCAAACCCGGTGTTTGCTTAGCATCCGGGTAATAGTTTGGCATTTTTCGTCCGTGATGGCTTGGACTTTCAGTGTGCTACCCGGCCTAACATTACACTCAACCGGAGCGCGGTTATAATGCGGTTTTATTTTTCAGCTTTCTGGGCCGCGCCCGGTTAGCTCAACGTTAGTCGTCACTCAGGCAAAGGATAAATAGTTATGCATGAAATCATCTGTCCGCACTGCAAGAAAGGATTCAAGATTGACGAAGCAGGATATGCGGATATTCTAAAGCAGGTTCACGATGCCGATTTCGAGAAGCAGTTGCACGATCGGCTTGAGCTGGCCGAGAAGGATAAACAAAATGCCATCAAACTCGCAGAGAAAGACAAAGACTCCGAAATTCAGAACTTAAAAGCCAAACTGGAAAAAGAGCGTGACCAACTCAAAAACGACCTTGAGCAATCGAAAAAGGAAAAGGAAAGTGCCGTTGAACTCGCCAAAACCCAAGTAACCGGTGCATTAGAGAAAGCTGCTGCCGCCAAAGATGCTGAAATTCAAAGGCTACAAGCCGAACTTGCTGCTGCCGAACACGTTCAAAAGAATGCAGTGAATGATGCGATAAACCCTGTAGCAAAAGAGCGTGACCAACTCAAAAACGACCTTGAGCAAGCAAAAAAAGAAAAGGAAAGTGCCGTTGAACTCGCTAAAATCCAAGTAACCAGCACCAAAGATGCCGAAATTCAAGATTTGAAAAACAAAATCGCCAACGCCGTAACCGCCCAACAACTTGCAGTGAATGCGATTAAAGACAAGTATGATGCACAGCTTAAGGATCGCAATGACGAAGTCGAACGCCTCCGAGACATGAAAGCCAAATTGTCAACCAAAATGGTGGGCGAAACCCTTGAACAGCACTGTGAAATCGAGTTCAACCGCATTCGAGCGATGGCGTTTCCGAAGGCATATTTCGAGAAAGACACCGACGCGCGAGCTGGCAGCAAAGGAGACTACATCTTTCGCGACTCGGATGAGGCGAGTACCGAGATCGTCTCAATCATGTTCGAAATGAAGAACGAGAGCGAGGAAACAGTTTCCAAAAAGAAAAACGAAGACTTTTTTAAAGAGCTTGACAAGGATCGGAATGAAAAAAACTGTGAATACGCGATCCTCGTTTCACTTCTTGAGCCTGATAGCGAGCTTTACAACTCCGGCATTGTCGATGTATCCCACCGTTATCAGAAAATGTATGTCGTCCGACCGCAATTCTTCATTCCTATCATTACGCTGCTGCGAAACGCCGCGCAGAACTCACTGAAGTACAAAACAGAGCTTGTACTAATGAAAAAACAGAACATTGATATTACGAATTTCGAGAACGAGCTCGAGGCGTTCAAGACTGGCTTCGCTCGGAACTACGAACTGGCGTCCAAGAAATTTAAGACCGCTATTGAGGAGATCGACAAAACAATCGACCATCTTCAGAGGACCAAGGATGCGCTACTCGGTTCTGAAAACAATCTCCGGCTTGCCAATAACAAAGCCGACGACTTGACAATCAAAAAACTGACTAAGGGTAACCCCACAATGGTCTCAAAGTTCGCTGAACTCAAGAACGATGATACTCCCGATTCTGAATGAATCGAACTCCAACCACCGCAGAGGAAGCACGGGAGTCTTTTAGCTTCCCGTGCCGCCCCCGGTTAGCTCCACATTAGCCATACCACTACGAAAGGAACGAGAGCCATGATAGCAGCACAAACTGAAGCAGGGCCGTAGGATGCGGTGAGGAACGAACCGCATCAATCCGCGTAACGTCATTGCCTAACAACGCGGTAAGGAGCCAATAGCGGAACTCCGCGTATTGCGCCGGATGGTAATAAGATCAAAAGCCAAGATCAAGAGCCAAGAGCCTAACCCGGCATTCGAGGGGACGCGGGGTTATGCTTTGGCCTGTTTACCCGAGTTCCGTCCGCCCGCGCCCCTCAATTCGGGCGTTGGGCGGCGTATTTGTGGTTCCGTCGTCGCCCATGCGGTGCTTAGCTCCTATCACGTTGGGCGACGTGTTCGCTATTGCGCTCTCTACGGGCTTACGCATCCATCGGGGCTTTTCAAACGGTTGCTTTTTCCCTAGGTTTGGCCCACTATAGCCTTACAATAAAACACGCACATCACAGGCGCATCATGCTTATCATAGACATCCATTCTACGCCAAGGCAAGCGTTCGCAAACGGTTTCCTTAAGGGGCTTGGCTCTCCTTTGATGCTGTATGGCGTGTTTCGTCCGCCAAAGTTACAGCAAGTCAATCCTTTAAAAACGCCAGAACGCTCCGATCTTGACGCATTAGCGGGCGACTGGCTGAAAGTTGGCCTAGACCTTAAATCCGCCATCACCCGTTATGAGCAAGAGTCAGCCTCCGCAAAAAAACCGACAACAACCCAATAAGGACAATTCCTTACAGGTTGTCACACAACAAACCGCATTTCAAGGCTCGATACCCCACCCAGACACCCTTTACCAGTACGAAAGCATTGTGCCTGGTTCCGCTGACCGCTTGATAAAGATGGCGGAAGAAGAAGCTAAACATCGGCACAAGCTGGAATCGGAAAGCCTAAATTCCGATATTTCAGCCAGAAACCGCCAGCTTGATATTGCCGACCAACAAGGCAAAGCTGTTTTTAGAAGTGATGCGCTAGGCCAATATCTTGGTGCTTTTATCAGCTTTGCCAGTATTGCTGGATGCGTGTTTTTGGCATTGCGCGGTCAGCCTTGGGTAGCCGTCGGACTTGTTGGCCTTCCGTTAGCCGGTGTTGTCCGCGCACTCCGCAACCAGCCAAAAGAATGTATACCAACCTTGCCAAGCCAAGACGTATAAGCCGTAGCCATGTATGAACAAAGCGCATCAGGAAAGAGCGAAAAGCCAAAAGCAAAAGCCTCTCTTTTCCAGTTCGCCGCCCAACATTCATGCAAATTGGTTTGCACCCCCGAAGATGAAAGCCATACCAAGTAGGGTACGCTGTGCGTACCTTCAAGGGCTTACAATGGTACGCACAGCGTACCCTACTTGGATACCTGTCTCTTATA
>Ga0118677_10015614_pt1 | contig 10527 bp, 5 predicted proteins | sample AliMusrvi5mmetaG_FD_86154 | JGI IMG/M metagenome (GOLD analysis project Ga0118677, IMG submission 86154)
CGGGTCGTGGACGGCGATGTAGAAGTTCTTCGCCGGGGTGAGCGTGCCGACGATCTCGTGGATGCGCCGGAAGAGGTCCTCGATGTCCCGGGAGCCCGCCACCGCGCGGGCGATCTCGTACGTCGCCTGGCGGATGCGTTCAGCGTCGGGGATCGACAGGCTCGGCCGGACGTCGTCGCTCATCGTGCGCTTACGCGAGGTTGTGGGAGGAAAATTCCATCTTGGTTCTTCGAGGATACCCTCCCCGATGCTTCCGACGGGGGGCGCCCGCAGGAACGGACGCCGCCCAGGCCGCGCTCCCCGGGATGGGGGTATTCTCTTTGCGGGGTCCTTCAGAGCGTTCGATGAGACGACCCGACCGGAAAGGAGCTTCCGATGCCCAACTCCTCCCCCGCCGAGAAGTGCCTCACGTTCATCAACACGATGCTCCAGCCGCCGGACAAGAAGGGGCGCGGGGGGAAGCCCCTCGGAGAGCGTCCGCTCGTCACGATCTCCCGGCAGGCGGGCGCGGGCGGCGTGACGCTCGGGGAGACCCTGGCGGGCTACCTCAACGGCCAGGCTCCCAAGGGATCGCTTCCCTGGACGCTGTTCGACAAGAACCTCGTCCACCAGATCCTCGAGGACCACGCCCTGCCCGAGCGCCTCGCCGACTTCATCCGCGAGGACCGTCACGCGGGAATCGAGGACACCGTCGGGGAGATCCTCGGGCTCCATCCGTCGGCCTGGCGGCTGATCCAGCACACGACCGAAACCGTCCTCCGCCTCGCCGAGGTGGGAAACGTCATCCTCGTCGGGCGGGGCTCCACCGTCATCACCCAGCACCTTCCGCGGGCGTTTCACGTCCGCGTGATCGGGTCGGTGGAGCGCAGAGTCGACCGGATCCGGAAGCTGCTCTCCCTCTCGAGGAAGGAAGCGGCCGCGCACATCGAACGCGAGGACCGCGCCCGCCGGCGGTACATGCAGAAGTACTTCAAGCGCGATCCCGACGACCCCCTTCTCTACGACGTGGTCCTGAACACCGACCGGGTCCCGATCCCGGAGGGGGCGCGGATGGTCGGCGACGCCGTTCTCGGGCGTTCGGACTGACGCGCGGGGCCGTGCGCCCCGCGCCCGAGCCTCCCCCTCGCAACTTGCCGGGCGCGGGTGCTAGGATTCGGAGATGCAGGCGTCCAGTCGGGTCGGAACGGTCGGGAACGCGGGTTCGATGAATCGCCCGGCCCGTGTCCGTGTCGTAGTGGCGCCGCGCGGCGGCCGGGGGTAATCCATGACCCAGTCCGGCCTTCCCCCCCGGCAGGGTCTCTATGACCCCTCTTTCGAGCACGACGCCTGCGGCTTCGGATTCGTCGTCGACCTGAAGGGGTCGCAGTCCCACGACATCATCCGGAAGGCCCTCCACGTCCTCTCCAACCTGGAGCACCGGGGTGCCACCGGGAGCGAGAAGAACACCGGGGACGGCGCGGGCCTCCTCACCCAGGTTCCTCACGCCTTCCTCTCGGCGCGCTGCCGGGCGCTCGGGTTCGAGCTCCCTCCTTCCGGCGACTACGGCGTCGGGATGGTCTTCCTCCCCCACGACCCGCCGAGCCGTCAGGCCTGTGAGCGGCGGCTGGAGGAGGTCGTCCGCGAGGAAGGCCAGACTTTCCTCGGGTGGCGGGACGTCCCGACCGACAACGGCTCCCTCGGGCCCTCCGCCCGGGCGAGCCAGCCCGTCATCCGCCAGGCCTTCGTCGCTCGCGGAGAGAAGACCCCGGCCGGAGACTCCTTCGAGCGGACCCTCTTCGTCATCCGGCGTCTGGTGGAAAAGGGGATCTCGCGCTCGGCGCTCCCGGGCCGGAGCCACTTCTACATCTCCAGCCTCTCGGCGCGGACCGTGGTCTACAAGGGGATGCTCAACGCGGACCAGCTGCGGAACTTCTACCCCGACCTCCAGGACGAGACGCTGAGGTCCGCGCTGGCGATGGTCCACTCCCGCTTCTCGACGAACACGTTCCCGAGCTGGTCGAGAGCCCACCCCTACCGTTTCATCTCGCACAACGGCGAGATCAACACCCTCCGGGGCAACGTGAACTGGATGCAGGCGCGGCAGCGGATGTTCGCCTCGAAGCTCTTCGGAGACGACCTCCGCAAGGTCATGCCGGTCGTGGACACCGAGGGCTCCGACTCCGCGATGTTCGACAACGTCCTGGAGCTCCTCGCCTTCGCCGGCCGCTCGCTCCCGCACGCCATGATGATGATGGTGCCGGAACCGTGGAGCCGGCACGAGTCGATGGACCCCGCCCGGAAGGCGTTCTACGAGTTCCACGCCTGCCTCATGGAGCCGTGGGACGGCCCGGCCTCCATCGCCTTCACGGACGGAGTCCGGATCGGCGCGATCCTCGACCGGAACGGCCTCCGCCCCTCCCGCTTCGTCGTGACGAAGGACGGCCTCGTGGTGATGGCTTCGGAGGTCGGCGTTCTCGACATCCCGGCCGACCGGGTCCTCCAGAAGGGGCGCCTCCGGCCCGGCCGGCTCTTCCTCGTCGACACGGCGCAGGGACGGATCGTCCCCGACGACGAGATCAAGGACGACCTCGCGGCGGCCGAGCCGTGGGGGAAATACCTCGAGGAATACCTGGTCCGGGTGCAGGACCTCCCCGAGCCCCCCGCCGTCATCGAGCCCGATCACGAGACGGTCCTGCGGCGCCAGGAGGCGTTCGGGTACACGCTGGAAGACGTTCGAATGCTCGTCAACCCGATGGCGGCCCAGGGGACCGAGCCGATCGGCTCGATGGGCACGGACATCCCGCTGGCGGTCCTCTCCGAACGGCCCCAGGTCCTGTACGACTACTTCAAGCAGCTCTTCGCCCAGGTGACGAACCCGCCGGTCGACGCCGACCGGGAGACGATCGTCATGGCGATCGACACCGCGATCGGCCCCGAGGGAAACCTCCTCGAGCCGACCGCCGAGTCGGCCCGCCACATCGAGCTGCCCACCCCGGTCCTGCTGAACGTCGAGCTGGAGAAGATCCGGGCGATGGACGGAAGGCCCGGGACCCGCGGGTTCCGGTCGATCACGCTGCCGATGCTGTTCAAGGTCCACGAAGGCGGCTCCGGGCTCCGGAAGGCCATCGAGGACCTCCGGAGGCGCGCCAGCGAGGCGATCGCCGAGGGCCACAACATCATCATCCTGTCGGACCGGGGCCACGACGCCACCGACGCGCCGATCCCGGCCCTCCTGGCCGTCTCCGCCGTTCAGCACCACCTCCTCCGGGAAGGGTCGCGGACGAAGGTGGGCCTGGTCCTCGAGACAGGGGAGCCGCGCGAGATCCACCACTTCTGCCTCCTGATCGGCTACGGCGCCAGCGCCGTCAACCCGTACCTGGCGTTCGAGACGGTCCACGACCAGGTCCGGCAGGGGCTCCTGAAGGGCGAAGGCCCCGAGGCCGAGAAGAAGTACGTCAAGGCGGTCAACAAGGGGATCGTCAAGGTGATCTCCAAGATGGGGATCTCGACGATCCAGAGCTACCACGGCGCCCAGGTCTTCGAGGCGATCGGCCTGTCCCAGGATTTCGTCGACGAGTACTTCAGCGGGACCCCCACGCGCCTCGGGGGGATCGGGATCGACGTCGTGGCCAAAGAGGTCCGCCTCCGGCACGACTGGGCCTATCCGAAGCGCCCGGTCGTCCACACCACGCTCGGCACGGGCGGCCACTACCAGTACCGGCGGGACGGGGAGCACCACCTCTTCAACCCGGAGACGATCCACTTCCTGCAGACCGCCTGCCGGACCGGCGATTTCAAGCTCTTCAAGCGCTATTCCGAGCTCGTCAACCACCAGACGAAGAACCTGACGACGCTGCGCGGCCTGATGGACTTCCGGCCCCTCGCCAAGCCCGTTCCGCTCGACGAGGTCGAGCCGGTCGAGGCGATCCTGGCCCGCTTCAAGACGGGCGCGATGTCGTACGGCTCGATCAGCCAGGAGGCCCACGAAGCCCTCGCTCTCGCCATGAACCGGATCGGCGCGAAGAGCAACACCGGCGAAGGGGGCGAGGACCCGGCCCGCTTCGTCCCGGGCCCGAACGGGGAGTCGAAGAACAGCGCGATCAAGCAGGTGGCCTCCGGGCGCTTCGGCGTCACGAGCCACTACCTCGTCAACGCCCGCGAGATCCAGATCAAGATGGCGCAGGGCGCCAAGCCGGGCGAGGGGGGCCAGCTTCCGGGGCCCAAGGTGTACCCCTGGATCGCCAAGGTGCGGCACGCGACCCCCGGCGTCGGGCTGATCTCCCCGCCGCCCCACCACGACATCTACTCGATCGAGGACCTGGCCCAGCTGATCCACGACCTGAAGAACGCCAACTCCGGCGCGCGCATCAGCGTGAAGCTGGTGAGCGAGGCGGGGGTCGGGACGATCGCCGCCGGCGTCGCGAAGGCTCACGCCGACGTCATCCTGATCAGCGGCTACGACGGCGGCACCGGCGCCGCGCCCCTCACGAGCATCCGGCACACCGGGGTCCCCTGGGAGCTCGGCCTGGCGGAGGCCCACCAGGTCCTCGTCCTGAACAACCTCCGGAGCCGCGTGGCGCTCGAGACGGACGGCCAGCTGAAGACCGGCCGCGACGTCGTCGTCGCCGCCCTTCTCGGCGCCGAGGAGTTCGGCTTCGCCACCGCCCCGCTCGTCGCGCTCGGCTGCATCATGATGCGGGTCTGTCACTCGAACACCTGCCCGGTCGGCGTCGCGACGCAGGACCCGTTCCTGAGGAAGAACTTCAGGGGCGACCCCGAGCACGTCGTGAACTTCATGCGCTTCATCGCCCAGGAGGTCCGCGAGCTGATGGCCCACCTCGGGTATCAGACCCTCGACAAGATGGTCGGGCGGAGCGAGCGGCTGGAGATGAGGCGCGCGGTGGACCACTGGAAGGCGCGCACGCTCGACTTCTCGCGGATCCTCTACAAGCCGACCGTGCCGAAGGACGTCAAGCGGAACTTCCGCTTTCCCCAGGAGCACGGGCTCGACGACGCCCTCGACGTCACGACGCTCATCCCCCTCTGCCGCCCCGCCCTCGAGAGCCGGACGCCGGTCGCCGCCACGATCCCGATCGGGAACGGCAACCGGGTCGTCGGCACGATGCTCGGGAGCGAGCTGACCCGCCGGTTCGGGCCCGACGGGCTCCCCGACGACACGATCCGGCTCAAGTTCCAGGGGTCGGCCGGGCAGAGCTTCGGCGCTTTCATCCCCCGGGGAATGACCCTTCTCCTCGAGGGGGACGCCAACGACTACGTCGGCAAGGGGCTCTCCGGCGGGAAGATCGCCGTCTTCCCGCCCGCCGCCTCCACCTTCGTCCCGGAGGAGAACATCATCATCGGGAACGTCGCGTTCTACGGCGGGACCTCTGGCGAGGCCTACATCCGCGGCGTGGCCGGCGAGCGCTTCTGCGTCCGCAACAGCGGCGTGACCGCGGTCGTCGAGGCGATCGGCGACCACGGCTGCGAGTACATGACGGGCGGGCAGGTGCTGGTCCTGGGCCTGACGGGCAGGAACTTCGCCGCCGGGATGTCGGGCGGCGTCGCCTGGGTCCTGGACGAGACGGGCGACTTCCCCACCCGGTGCAACCAGGAGCTCGTCTCCCTCTCCGGCATCCTCGACGACGAGGAGGCGGCCCACGTCAAGGAGCTGATCCGCCGGCACGTCGCGGCCACGCAGAGCGCCCGGGGGAAGGCCGTCCTGGACGCCTGGGAGGCCCTCGCCGGGAAGTTCGTCCGCGTGATGCCGAACGACTACCGCCGCGTCCTGGAGGCGCAGGCGCGGATGCGGGACAAGGGCCTCCCCGAGGACGAGGCCGTCATGGCCGCCTTCGAGGAGAACGCCCAGAACGTCGCCAGGGCGGGCGGGAACTGACGATGGGCAAGCTGACCGGGTTCCTCGAGTTTCCCCGCGAGGCCCCGAAGGGGAGGGCTCCGGAGGAGCGCGTCAAGGACTGGGAAGAGTCGCACGTCGAGGCGGGAGCGGATCTCCTCCGGCGTCAGGGGGCCCGCTGCATGGACTGCGGCACGCCCTACTGCCACACCGGAAAGCTGATCGCCGGCATGGCGTCGGGATGTCCGGTCAACAACCTGATCCCCGACTGGAACGACCTCGTCTACCGCGGGCTCTGGAGGGAGGCCTCGATCCGCCTCCACCAGACCAACAACTTCCCCGAGTTCACCGGCCGCGTCTGCCCGGCCCCCTGCGAGGGATCGTGCACTCTCGGCCTCGACGGCGAGCCGGTGACGATCAAGACGATCGAGTGCACGATCGTCGACCGCGCCTTCGCGGAAGGGTGGATCTCCCCCGAGCCGCCGGCGGTCAGGACGGGCAAACGGGTCGCGGTGATCGGCTCCGGCCCGGCGGGCCTCGCGGCCGCGGCCCAGCTGAACCGGGCCGGGCACACCGTCACGGTCATCGAGCGGGCCGACCGGATCGGCGGCCTCCTGATGTACGGCATCCCGAACATGAAGCTGGACAAGTCGATCGTCGACCGGCGGGTCCGGCTGATGGCCGACTCCGGGGTCCGGTTCGTGACCGGCGTCGAGGCCGGCCGGGACATCCCGGTCTCCCGGCTCCTCGCCGACTACGACGCCGCCGTCCTCTGCTGCGGCGCCACCCAGGCCCGCGACCTCGCAGTGGAAGGCCGGAACCTCTCGGGAGTCCACCTCGCGATGGAGTTCCTCCACGCGAACACCAAGAGCCTGCTGGACTCCGGGCACGCCGACGGCCAGTACATCTCGGCCAAGGGGAAGGACGTCGTCGTCATCGGCGGCGGCGACACCGGCACCGATTGCGTCGGCACCTCGCTCCGTCACGGGGCGAAGAGCGTCACCCAGCTCGAGATCCTCCCGGAGCCGCCCCCCGTGCGCGCGGCCGACAACCCCTGGCCGCAGTGGCCCAAGGTCTACCGGGTCGACTACGGTCAGGAAGAGGCCGCGGCCCTTCAGGGGAGCGATCCGCGCCTCTATTCGATCCAGACGAAGAGGATGGTCGGAGACTCCGAGGGTAGGGTCCAGGAGCTCCACGTCTCCCGGATCGAGTGGAAGCGCGCCGCGGATGGCCGCCACACCCCCGCGGAGGTGCCTGGAACCGATCGGGTGCTTCCCGCCCAGCTCGTCCTCCTCGCTCTCGGCTTCCTCGGGCCCGAGAAGAAAGGACTCGTCCACGACCTCGGCCTGAAGCTCGACGACCGCGGGAACGTCGTCACCGACGGCGAGAGGATGACCAGCGTCCCGGGCGTCTTCGCCGCCGGCGACATGGTCCGGGGGCAGTCCCTCGTGGTCTGGGCGATCGAGGAGGGGCGGAAGGCCGCCCGGGGAGTCGACCGGTACCTGATGTACGGCGAAACCTACCTGCCGTAACGGCCTTCGGGGTCAGTTCCCCACCGGCGCGACACCGGGGCCAGAAGAAACGGCGGATTTCGTACACTGCGACATTGCAGCCCCGGGGCCTCCCGGGCTGGAGGTGAATTCATGCAGCTCCCGATGCTCCTCTTCGCTCTTGCCGCCGTCGACGCGGTCGTCGTCTTCCTGGTGGCTCCGGCGGCCTCCGGCTCCGCGTTCCTCCTTGCGGTTCCCGTCCTCGGGCCTCTCGTCCTCGGTCTCCTCGCGCTGAGGCGGCGCCCGGCTACCGCGGCGCTCCCGGCGGCGGCCGAGCCGAAGGCCTTGCCCGAGACCCCGGCCTCCTCCTCCGCTGCCGGCCTGAGGCTCCTCTCGGCTCTCCAGGAAGAGGCCCGGCTCGTCGACTTCGTGGCCGAGGAGATCTCCGGCTACTCCGACCAGCAGGTGGGCGCGGCAGCCCGCGGTATCCACGCCTCGCTCAGGAAGGCGTTCGACGCGCGGATGGCGCTCGAGCCGGTCCTGCAGGGCGAGGAGGGCGACCAGGTGGAGGTGCCTGCCGGATTCGACCCGGCCGCGATCCGTATCCTGGGGACCCCCACCGGCCAGCCTCCGTATCGGGGCGTGCTCCGCCATGCCGGCTGGAGGGCGAAGCGGGCGCGCCTCCCCATGCCGGTGGCCGGGACAGATGCCACCGTCCTCGCCCCGGCCGAGGTGGAGGTCTCTTGAGCGGCCGCAAGCCGTCGTCACCACCCAGCCCTTCCAGGTTCGTCGTCGGGATCGACCTCGGCACCACCAACTCCGCCGTCGCCTTCTGCGACACGGCCGCGACGCCCCGAGGGGGAACGCCCGGCGAGATGCCGATCAGGCTCCTCCTGATCCCGCAGCTGACGGCCCCGGGGACCGTCGAGGAGAGAACGCTCCTCCCCTCGTTCCTCTACCTGGCGCCGAAGGACGAGGAGAGCGCGCTGCGTCTGCCCTGGGGGGAGACGCCGGGCGGGGTGGCCGGAGCCTATGCCCGCAAGAGGGCGGCCGAGGTCCCCGAGCGGGTCGTCTCGTCGGCGAAATCGTGGCTCTCGATGTCCGAGGTCGACCGGACGGCGCCGATCCTTCCCTGGACCCCCGACGGCTCCGGCGAGCCCGACGCGCGGATCTCGCCCGTCGCGGCGACGGCCGCCTACCTCGCCCACCTGCGCGGCGCCTGGGACGCGGCGATGGCCAGCGACGACCCGGCCGCGCGCCTTTCCGAGCAGGAGGTCTTCCTCACCGTCCCGGCGTCGTTCGACGCGGCCGCTCGCGAGCTGACCGTGAAGGCCGCCGCGGCCGCCGGGCTGAAACGCGTCGTCCTCCTCGAGGAGCCGCAGGCCGCGGTCTACGCCTACCTCGAGGAGAGGGGCGACGCCTGGAGAAGGGAACTCTCCGTCGGGGACCTCCTCCTCGTCGTCGACATCGGCGGCGGCACGACCGACTTCAGCCTGGTGACGGTCCTCGGCGAGGAGGGTGAGCTGTCGCTCCACCGCGTCGCCGTCGGCGACCACCTGCTGCTCGGTGGCGACAACATGGACCTCGCCCTCGCCCTTTCCGTCCGCGAGCGGCTCGCCCGGGACGGGAAGCGGCTCGACGCCTGGCAGCTCAGCGGCCTGATCCAGGCCTGCCGCGAGGCCAAGGAGACGCTCCTGGCAGGGGACGGCGGCGCCGGCAAGCCGGTGCCCGCTTCGGTCCCGCTCGTCATCCTCGGCCGCGGCCGCAAGCTCGTCGGCGGGACGGTGACGGTAGAGCTGACCCGCGAGGAGGCCCACGCGGCGCTCGTCGACGGCTTCTTCCCGAACGTGGCGCTCGGCGACGCCCCGTCGTCGGCGGCCCCGCCCGGGCTCGGCGAGCTGGGCCTGGCGTACGCGAGCGACCCGGCCGTCACCAGGCACCTCTCGACCTTCCTCGGGGGGCACCTCGCCGCGGCGGGCGACGCGTCGCGCCTGCCGACGGTCCTGCTGTTCAACGGCGGCGTCACGAAGGCCGCGGCGATGCGGGACCGCGTGACGGGCCTCCTCGCCGCCTGGGCTCAAGAGACCGGCGCCGCCTCCATCCGCGTCCTCCAGGGGACGGACCCGGAGCACGCCGTGGCGCGGGGCGCCGCTTATCACGGCCTCGCCCGGCGCGGGAAGGGAGTCCGGATCCGCGGCGGGGCGGCCCGCTCGTACTACGTCGGAGTGGCCAGCGCGATGCCGTCGGTCCCGGGCCGCGAGCCGCGCGTCAAGGGGCTCTGCGTCCTGCCGTTCGGCGTCGAGGAGGGGACCGAGAGCCCGGTGGCGGGGGCCGACTTCGGGCTCCTCCTGGGGCAGAACGCCTCGTTCCGCTTCTATGCCTCGTCCACCCGCCTGGAGGACCGGCTCGGCCTCGTCCTCGACGAGTGGGAAACGGAGGAGCTCGCCGAGCTCGCCCCGCTGACGGTCACCCTCGAGGCGGAGGCGAAGGGGCGGGTCCCCGTCCGCCTCTCGTCGCACTTCACCGAGGTCGGCACGCTCGAGCTCTGGTTCCACGAGCGGGACGGCGAGCGGCGCTGGAAGCTCGAGATCGGCGTCCGCGAGCGGGCGGCCGGCTGAGGCGGCGGGAAGAGCCGCCGTGCCGTTCGTCGGCATCGACCTCGGGACGACCAACTCCGCGATGGCCTTCGCCGACCCCGACCAGGGGATCGGAGTCACTCTCTTCCCGGTGCCGCAGCTCGTGGGCGAAGGCGAGGTCGCGCCGCGCGCGACGCTGCCTTCGGTCGTCTACCTCGCGGGAGACGACGACGTGGCGCCGGGCGCGCTGGCGCTGCCGTGGCGCGAGGACGACCGGACGGCGGTCGGGCTCCTCGGGCGGCGGCTCGGCGAGCGGATCGCCGGCCGGCTGGTCACCTCCTCGAAGTCGTGGCTCTGCCACGGGGGCGTCGACCGGGAAGCGGCGATCCTGCCGTGGGGCTCTCCCGACGGAGCGAGGAAGCTCTCCCCCGTCGCCGCCTCCGCGCGCGTCCTCGCGCACCTCCGCGAGGCCTGGGACGCGGCCCATCCCGGGCACCCGCTCGGGCGGCAGGAGGTCGTCCTCACCGTCCCGGCCTCCTTCGACGCCGTCGCGCGCGAGCTGACCGTCGAGGCTGCCGCGGCCGCGGGTCTCCCGGAGGTGCGGCTCCTCGAGGAGCCGCACCTCCGGGAG
>Ga0118677_10015618_pt1 | contig 10526 bp, 10 predicted proteins | sample AliMusrvi5mmetaG_FD_86154 | JGI IMG/M metagenome (GOLD analysis project Ga0118677, IMG submission 86154)
GGAAAACTTCATCAAGGGCTTCATGGCTGCGGTCAAGGGCAGCAAGCCCGAATTGAGCGACGCCAAGCTCCAGGCCGCGATGCAGGCGCTCGGCGATCTGCTGCAGACCCGCGAAAAGGAAACCGCTACCGCCAACTTGGAAGCCGGCAAGAAATTCCTTGAGGAAAACGGCAAGCGCAAGGAAGTCACCACCACCAAGAGCGGCCTGCAATACGAGGTGCTCACCAAGGGAGGCGAGGAAAAATATGTCGCGCCGAAAGATCCGGCCAAGGACAACAAGCAGTTCATGGTCAACTACAAGGGCACCCTGATCAGCGGCAAACAATTCGACGCCTCGCCCGAAGGTGAACCCGTCCCGATGACCATGCAGGTGGTGGAAGGATTCAAGGAAGCCCTCACCACCATGCCGGTGGGTGCCAAGTGGAAACTTTTTCTGCCTGCCAATCTTGCCTACGGTGCCGAACGCCGCAGCACCGACATCGGCCCGAACAGCACTCTCATCTTCGAATTGGAACTGGTGAAAATCCAGGATGCCCCGGCCGCACCCGAAGGCGGCATGCCTTTCCCGATGCCCCAAGGCCAACCCGGCGAGTAAGCTTTCACATGTCCCTGGACCGCGAGTCTCCAGACTCGCCCGACCATGGTCAGTGAATGCCTGGAGCCTCAAGCGCGGTCCATTCGCACTTCATGGGCATGCGAGTCGGGAGACTCGCGGTCCTAGTCGGCCTACGCCTCCCGGCGGCATTCTCCAACAAAGTAATTGCACGCTTCGCGGCAGAGCAGGGGAATCGCCGCCGACTCCGGCAATCCATCCGGCATCCCGTTGTAGCGGCTCGCCTCACTGTCATCCAAGCGCGTGTCGGCATCGATTTGCCACAGAATGCGTTTGGCGCACTGGTGGGCCGGACCGCAGACGTCCCTGACCAAGCGCTGCGCCCCAGCATCACTGATCTTGCGGGCTAGCCGGAACATCCCGCTCTGCCGCTCGAGCTTGTCACGCAGGTTCTCGGTTTCCAGCGTGCCGTTCCGCAGCGCCACAAACAACCCGACCCCCGCCGGATAGAATTGATCCAAGGCCTGCCGCAACTCCTCGCAATCAGCCAAAACCATCACCCACCCGCGCCTCAAATTCGCCTGCGCCTTGGCGAAACGATAGTCGCCACCATCCGTGAAAGTCGCCAGTTCCCGCGCCGCGCTCGGCCCCTCATACCGTTCCAATCCCTCAAACCCGGACCCGCTCGCAATTTCAGAATCCAGATGATGATACAGCGCATGACTTCCGTTGGAAGCTATGGTTTGAAACATTAGTTCACCCATCCGCCGGGTTCCGGACTGGAGCAAAACCTGGAGTTCGCTGGCGATGGTCATCGTTCTCTAATATTCATTAATTATTCACACAACTAATTTATTCAATGGTACTTATGAATCCTATCGAAATCCATGACCTGGTCGAGGATGACATTGGCCAACAGACGTTCGGTGCCGATGGATGAGGAATAGTAGAGGGTTTTGCCGCGGAGGTAGTGGGGGTTGAGGCGGAAGATTTCGCGCTGGCTGGCGGCTGGGCTTGAGTGGTTTTCGATGCCGAGGAGAACGGGGATATCCTGATAGGAATGGAGGCCGTCGGAGATGAAGAACGGGACGACGATGACCTGGGAGGTTGGAGCCAATTGATCCCAATCGGCGATGAAGGGAGGTTCTTCCATGAAGGCGTCGAGCACGGCGGCATAGCCCGGGTTGGCAGCGGCGATGAGGGTCACCTGGTTGCGGATGGCCATGGCCGAGTTTTGATTCAGACCGGTGCCGTGGCCGGTGATGATGAGCGTGGTTTGAGCAGGATCGAGCGTCGGGGCGACCTCGCGGGCGCGGCGGAGGATCAGGTCGGTCATCGACGGATGGACGCCGACCGGCAGGCAATAATGGAAGGTTTTGCCGCGCACGACGGTGGTGGGACCGGTGAGTTGCAGTTCGCGCGGAATGATTTCCCGGGTGAAATACCCCTCGCTGATGAAATCCGGCACCACGTACACCTCGTCGGAATCGATCATGTAAAATGCCTCGCGCATTGAGGGTTCCTCTTTCCAGAAGCAGCAATGGACTTCGGCGAAAAGGCGGCGCTTGCGGATTTCATCGGCATGCTCGAAGTAGGGAGCCGACGAGTCCGGGTTCTCGGTGGACCCGTGACCGACAATGAGCAGGGCACTGTGCGGCTTCGGCGCGATGGACATGATGGGGGTAAATTGGCGGGCTTTCGGCGGATTGCAAGGCAGGGCGCATATTTCGGTTTCCAGAATCTGGATTTCAGGTTGAGAATCGCGACGGCATGCAGGTATTCGGAAAATTGCGATTGTGGGTGGATCCGATGGCACGAGCGGGGCCGGAGGCGATGGCGGTGGATGAATGGTTGCTGGAAACGGCCACCGTGCCGGTGGTGCGCGTCTATCGTTGGTTCGGCGACTGGGGCACCGTGGGGTATTTCGGATCGCTTGCCGATGCCATGGCCACCGTGCCGGGTGTCCGCTGGGTGCGCCGTTGGACCGGTGGCGGCACGGTGGACCACCGCGCGGATTGGACGTACACGGTGGTCGTTCCGGCGGGCGAATCGCTGGCCGGCCTGCGCGGTGCGGAAAGCTATCGCATCATCCATGCGGCGCTCGCCGACGCCTTGGTGGCCGAGGGCATCGACGCCCGGCTCAGTTCGGGTGCCGAAACCACCGGGGCGGCGCTGTGTTTCGCCAACCCCGTCAGCCATGATCTGATAGACCGCGCGGGTCGCAAACTCGCCGGCGCCGGCCAACGCCGCAGCCGCCACGGACTGCTCCACCAAGGGTCGGTTGTCGTGGGTAGCAGCCCCGTGGATTTCCACCGCCGGGCCGAAATCCTGGCCGGATGCCTGGCGCATGAGTGGGAACCTGTCGGATACTTTCCGCCGCCGGACATCATCGCCCGCAAAATCGCGGATCGATACGGCCGTATGGCGTGGACTGAAAGGCGGTGAGCAACAGTATCCCGCATGCCCTTAGGGGGGCGGCACCGATCGGAAAACCGGGGTGAAATATTGATTGACCAAGCACGGAATAATGTGCTTGATTGGGGGCATGCGAATGGATCTCAGAGAAGACGTGGTGAGTTTGACGGAGTTTGCGCGCAACACGAAGCAGCACGCCAAAGAGTTGGCGCTTGGCGGACGGGCGAGAATCCTGACTCAGAATGGCAAGGCCGCGGTGGTGGTGCTTTCGCTGGATGCTTTTGAAAGAATGGCGCAGGACGCGGAGGAATATCGCATGGATCTGAGGTTGCGCGCGGCGATGGAGAGTTACGTTAAGGGAGATCGAGGGGTGCCTGCAACGACGGTGATCGGCAGGCTCCGCAAGCGTGCGCAAAACCGACGGATCGCGCGATGATGAACTTCGAGTTACGGCTTTCATCGGAAGCGGAGCGCTGCATTGAAGAGCAACTTCTGTGGTATGAAGCGGACGAATCGAATGGCGGAGTGGAAATCGCCGACCGTTGGCTGGATTTGCTGGAGGCGGCTCTCGATGTGCTGAGCCAGCATCCTGAAAGACATGGATTTGCGCCGGAAAATGGACGCACTCGCGCATCTTCTCCTTCATTTCGCGCACGGTTTTTTTGTTGTGTCATTCCCGGTTTTTGCGTATTTCCCGGTCATGTTCATTGTTCACGTTCATGTCCGGGTGAAACCTGAGGATGTGGAGGCCTTCACGGCCGCCACGATCCGCAATGCCAGCTCAAGTTTGTTAGAGCCGGGGGTACTGCGCTTCGATGTGGTTCGGCAACAGGACGACCCGACGTGCTTTGTCTTGGTGGAGATCTATCAGGATGCCGCTGCCGCCGCGGCACACAAGGAGACCGCGCATTACCCGGTCTGGCGCGATGCCGTGGCACCCATGATGGCCGAGCCGCGCTCCAGCGTGAAATACATCCGTGTTTTCCCGGACGAACTGGCGTGGTGACTCTGTTAGAACCGCCACCATGAGATTCGAATTCGCCACGGCAACCCGGATCGTTTTCGGCGCGGGCGTATTGCGTGAGGTGGGGGCATTGGTTCGGGAATTCGGCACGCGGGCGCTGGTGGTGACCGGACGCACGGTTTGCCGGGCGGAGCCGTTGTGCCGGATTCTCGCCGAACATGGCGTGATCTCCGACGTGTTTGCCGTGGCTGGCGAGCCGGAGATCTCCACGATTGAACGCGGCTTGGCGCTCGCGCGGACGGAGGGTTGCCAGATGACCATCGGCTTTGGCGGCGGCAGCGCGCTCGACGCGGCCAAGGCCATTGCGGCGATGCTCGCCAACGATGGCGAGGTGCTCGATTATGTGGAAATCATCGGTCGCGGCCGGGTGCTGGCCAAGCCGTCGGTGCCTTTCATCGCCATTCCCACCACGGCCGGGACGGGATCGGAGGTCACGCGCAACGCGGTGCTCGGTGCGCCGGATCACCAACTCAAGGTCAGCCTGCGCAGCCCGCTGATGCTGGCCCGCGTGGCTCTGGTTGACCCCGAGTTGACTTATGATCTGCTGCCGGAAATCACCGCCAGCACCGGTCTTGACGCCCTGACACAACTCATCGAGCCCTACGTTTGCCTGCGTGCCAATCCGTTGACAGACGGCCTGTGCGTGGACGGCATGCGACGCGCGGCCCGTTCGTTGCGCGTGGCGTGCGCCGATGGCCGCGACCCGGCCGCCCGCGAGGACATGGCGGCGGCCAGTCTGATGGGCGGACTGGCGTTGGCCAATGCCGGCCTGGGCGCGGTGCACGGGATTGCCGGGCCGCTTGGCGGCGGGTTTCCCGCACCCCACGGCGCGGTGTGCGCGGCGTTGTTGCCGCATGTCATGGAAACCAATATCCGCGCCTTGCGCGATCGCGATCCGCAAAACCCGGCACTCGCCCGCTATCAGGAAATCGCCCGCCTGCTCACCGGCATGCCCGATGCCCGGGCGGATGCTGGCGTCGAGTGGGTGCTTCGATTGATAGATGATCTGCGGATCCCGCCGCTGCGAAGTTATGGCATAGGATCAGACCATCTAACATCCTTGGTGGCGGATGCGGCCAACACCAGCAGCATGAAGGCCAACCCGATCCAACTCACGCCGGTGGAACTTGCCGCAGTGTTGCGGCGGGCGTGGTGAATTCGGTGTGAAGGCGCAAGACTTAAAGACGGAAGAGGAGTGGAAGAAAAGAGAGAGGAAAAACGACTGGATGGTCTTTTCAACCTGATGTTGGATTCTGAATTCAGAGCTGATGAACCACGGATTACACGGGCATTTTACGGATTGAATTCTAATCGCGCCCCGACTTCTCAGGAGCTTCATTCAGAGAATGAATTGGGCATGGCGGATGGAATCCGCCGCCACGTTATCAAGGGTTTTCCTTCTGGATGAATTTGACGAGGTCGGCGCGGGTTTTCGCCAGGTCCGGCGGATTCAGATAGAACATGTGGCCGCCGTCATAGCGGGCATAGGTGATGTTGGAACGCGCGCTGGCGGGCAGATCGAACAAATGGCGGATCGAATAGGCGACACCTTCGGGCGGGGTGGCGAGGTCGGTGCGGCCGCCCATGACGAGCACACGGAGGTGCGGGTTGTCGCGCATGGCGCTAGCCAGCCGTTCGCCGACGTTGACCACCTCGTTGTTGGCATTCCAGCGCCACGGGTTGACCTTGCCGGTGAGGATTTCATAGGGCTGATCCTCCTTGTAGCCGAGGTCCCGGCCGAGATAATCCATCATGGCTGTGGCGAACGCGCCGTAGGCGAGCGAGAACGAGGGATCAAAATCCGGCGCTTGGGCCGCTTGGTCCGCAGTATCCCAGGCAACCCGCGCATCGAAACGCCCTAACACTTTTCCCGCGGCCCGTAACAATTCGCTGCGGAAAAAGTTCGGATCGATCCGCAGGTTGTGGGCCAACCAGATGTCAGCGGGGATGCCGGTGAATTGCGCCAGTTTGGCGGTGATCGCGGTGCGGGCGGCGGGTTCCAGCGAGTTGCCCTTGAGCAAGGCCGTGGCGTATTCGCCGAAGGCGAAGTCCGTGCTTTCCCGGATCAGCGCATCCCGGTCGCCGGTGATTTTCTTGTGAAAATGGGCGATGCCGGTGAACGACGGCAGATAGGACAGAAAACCAAGATCATTTCCCGAAGACATCTGCAACGTCGCGAAATCCAACAGTGACGACATCAGGACCACGCCGTTGAGATTCATGCCGTAGCGCGACTGCAAATGGTGGCTGAGTCCGGCCGCCCGGACACCGCCGTAGGATTCTCCTAACAGATATTTGGGCGAGTCCCAGCGGTCGTGATCACTGATCCAGCGCCGGATGAAATCGCCGACCGATTCGATGTCCTCGTTGAGACCGTGGAATTCTCCGGGCTTGGTGTCGTTCTCGGCCCGGCTGTAACCGGTGGAAACCGGGTCCACAAACACCAGATCGCAAACATCCAGAATGCTCAACGGATTGTCCGCCACCCGCGCCGGCGGTTGCGGGGCCGTGGTGCCATCACCGGGAAGCTGGATGACTTTCGGCCCCAACAGGCCGATGTGCAGCCATGCCGCCGACGATCCGGGACCGCCATTGAAGGCGAACAACACCGGCCGCCGCGTGCCTTCCTTCACATCGCTGCGTTCATAGGATACATGGAAAACCGACGCCCGAACCTTGCCGTCGTCCTGCTTGAGCTGAATCTTGCCAGTGGTGGCTTTGTAAGGAATCTTTTGGCCGCCGATTTCCACTGCGGATTCCCGGACCACCGCTTCAACCGGCTTTTCGCCGGTCTTTTCAGCGGGCTTCTCCTTGACCGATGGCTCGCCGGCTTTTTTGGACTCGGGAGCGCCCAACGCGCCCAACGTAAGACTTAACAATAGGGAAATAGCGAATCGCATGGCGGGATACTAACGGTGATTCGTGGTTTGTCGATGCGCCTTGATGGCCGCTTTCAAGCGCAACCACATGCCCGATTCATTCATCTTTATCTCAAATCGTTACTTGTGACAATATATGTAATGCGGAATTGAATTCCCCTAAAGGACCGCGAGTCTCCAGACTCGCCCGCCCATGATCGGAGAATGCGTGGAGTGAAACGCCGACCATTCGGGCTTCATGGGCCTGGATTACCAGTCACGCCCGGAGCGACAAAGCCAACCTAACCGACAGCGCTGCGGCTTCGTCGGCAAACTCAAACCCGACCCGTGTGACGGAGCGGGTTTTCCACCCTCAGCCCGTTCCGGCGACACCATCGTTTCCGGTCGAGCGAATGCCCGCTCCTCCCGAAGCCGCGCGTGAGCGACTCTTCCCTTGGAAATTGGATATTAAGTGTTGGGCGTTGGGTGTTGGGTGCCGGCTTTCGGGGCTTGGATGACATTGGATTCGTCCGGTGCCAAGTGGACAGTATTGGGCGGGGACGCCGGCCCTCCTTGAGGGGGTGCGGGACCTTGGCGGGTGGGAGAATATGCGGGAGGAAAAGCGGATGAGGCGGAGCACGGGTGGCGGCTGGGCGCGTAGATTTCCATGACGGGCATGGTGTCCGCCTACGACAATCGTTCTCACCAAGCACTGCATTCATGAAAGAAACCGAATCACGCACACCCCAGGTCAAGTTTTACAGCGGCGAGGAAATCCCGCTGGAGCTCCACAAAGTCCGGATCGTCCAGAAGCTTCATTTGAGGCCGATCGAGCGGCGCAAGCAAGCGATGGAGGAAGCGGGCTTCAACACGTTCCTGTTGGAGACCAAGGACGTGTTTTTGGACATGCTGACCGACAGCGGCACCAATGCGATGAGCGACCAGCAGCTCGGATCCATGATGGTGGCGGACGACGCCTACGCGGGCTCGGCGAGTTTCACGCGGATGCGGGATGCGGTGCGTGAAGTGTTCGGGACGCAACATGTGCTCCCGGTCCATCAAGGGCGGGCGGCGGAAAACATCATTTCCAAGGTTTTCGTGACCCCGGGTGACGTGGTGCCGATGAACTATCATTTCACCACCACCAAGGCGCACATCGACATCAATGGCGGCCAGGTACTCGAGATTTATACCGACGAGGCGTTGAAAATCAAGAGCGACTGCCCGTTCAAGGGCAATCTGGATCTGAACAGGTTCGCGGCGGTGATCGAGAAATACGGCGCGGCGAAGATCCCCTACGTGCGGATGGAGGCGTCCACCAACCTGATCGGCGGCCAGCCGTTTTCGATGCAGAACCTGCGCGAGGTCAGCGCCATGGCCGGCAAACACGGCATCATGGTAGTGCTCGACGTCAGTCTCATCGGCGAGAACGCCTGGTTCATCAAACAACGCGAGTCCGGATATGAGACCACGCCGATGGCCGACATTCTCACCGAAATGTGCGGATTGTGCGATATCATCTATTTTTCCAGCCGCAAGGTGAGTTGTTCGCGCGGTGGCGGGATCGCGACCAACCGTCTTGACCTGTTCAACAAGATGAAGGATCTGGTGCCGCTTTACGAGGGGTTCCTCACTTATGGCGGCATGTCAACGCGTGAGATCGAAGCCATGGCCGTGGGCCTGCGCGAGACCACCGACGAAGCGATGGTCGGCCAATCGCCGCTGTTCATCCGCTATCTGGTCAACGACCTCGATGCGGCGGGCGTGCCGGTGGTCACTCCGGCGGGCGGACTTGGTGCCCACATCGATGCCGGCGGATTCCTGCCCCATGTGCCGCAATCCCAATACCCGGCGGGTGCTCTGGCCGCCGCGTTTTTCATCATTTCCGGCACCCGCGGCATGGAACGCGGGACCATTTCAAGCGTGCGCGACGAACACGGCAATGACATCCTAGCCGATGTCGAACTGCTCCGCCTCGCGCTGCCGCGGCGGGTTTTCACGCTCTCCCAGGTCATGTATGTGGCCGACCGCATGAAGTGGCTGTATGCGAACCGGGATCTGGTCGGTGGTTTGAAATTCACCGAAGAACCCGCCGTGCTGAGGTTTTTCATGGGGCGTTTGGCCCCCGTTTCCGACTGGCCGGAAAAGCTCATGGCGAAGTTCCGCAAGGATTTCGGTGACAGCCTGTGATCTTTTCCTGAGGGAAAGCGAGGCCGATCGCGTATTTCATAAAGCTGAAACTATTTGTGGACATGTTCCGCAGGTATGCTATTTTCTGTGTGTTGGCTGTTTAACGACATTCATGACACTGAGAAATTTCGCTTTGATGATCGCCGCGAGTTGGGCCATGGTTTCATGCGCCGGACACGGAAATGCGGACAAGGGGCATCCCGTCGTGAGCCGGGATGCCAAGGTGGATCCTACACCGGAAAAACCTTCCTTTTTTGCCAAGCTCTCGGGCAAGCTCTCGGGACTTTCGTTGGCCAGCCTGCTACCAGGGTCCGGGGTGAAAGTCGTGCAGGTGCGCAAACAGGATTTGAAAGACCTGCCGACCGGTCGCGAGCGCTTTCTGGCCTTTGAAAGCCAGCGCAAACAGGGATTCTGGGGCTTCGGCGGTCCGGTCGATTTCAAGGAACCCATGCTGCCCCCACCGGGTAGCGAACTGGACGGCAGCCTGCTCCCGCCAAGGGGTCCCTGACCTGCCGGTTTTCTAACCGACACGTTCCGGCTTGATCCCCGGCTGCCGATGGGAATCATCCCGCCCATGTCCAGACGGTTCTGTGTGCGGTTTTCGGCTTTCGCCTTCTTGGCGGCGTTGGTCACAGCGTGTGGTGGCAATCCTCCTCCCAGACTGGTTCCGGGGGCGGATTCACCGCAGCAAGCGGTGAACCGCCCATCCGATCCCGTGCTGGTGGCGTCCATCCCCCCTACCCCGCCGCCGAAAATCGCCGGTGAAAGCGCGATCGTGGTGGATGTCCGCAGTGGCCGCGTTCTTTACGCCAAGAATGCGGATACCCCCCGCGCGGTGGCCAGCACCCAGAAAATCATCACCGCCCTTTGCGTGCTCGATGCGGGCGACATCGACAAACCGGTCACCATCGAAGCGAGCGACGGGGCCTGCGAACCCACCAAGCTCAATCTCAAAGCCGGCGAGGTTTACACCCGCCGCGAGCTGCTCAAGGTGCTGATGGTGAAAAGCGCCAACGATGTGGCCCGGGCCCTGGCCCGCGACGTCGGTGGCGACCAGCAGAACTTCGCCGCCCTCATGAACCGCAAGGCCGCCGCGCTGGGCATGCGCAATTCGTATTTCCTCAACCCGAACGGACTTCCCCTGCCCGGCCAATACTCGACGGCGCGGGACATGGCCATCGCGGCCCGCGCGATTTACGGCAGCCCGTTGATCCGCTCCTATACCGCCACCAAGGCTTTCACTTTCCGTTTCAATGACGGCCACACCCGCGAGATCGAAAACACCAACAGACTGCTCAAGACCGTCCCCTACTGCGATGGCTTGAAAACCGGCACAACCGATGCCGCGGGCCGCTGCCTCGTTGCCAGCGGTTTGCTCAACGGCCGTTCCGTGATCGTCGTGGTCCTGCATTCCAACACTCCCAACATCTGGTCGGACTCGGCCAAACTCCTCGCCTGGGCGCTCGAACGCCCACCCGCCGGAACA
>Ga0118677_10015619_pt1 | contig 10526 bp, 10 predicted proteins | sample AliMusrvi5mmetaG_FD_86154 | JGI IMG/M metagenome (GOLD analysis project Ga0118677, IMG submission 86154)
CATTTAAAGGGATAGAGTACGCCGTTAAGAAAAATATTCCCGTCGTATTGGTATCCCGCTGTCCCGCGGGAGAGACATTGGACATATACGGCTATCCCGGAGCGGGAAAATGGCTGCACCAACTCGGCGTTATCTTTGCCGATTACCTGAATGGACAGAAAGCACGCATTAAAATGATGCTTGCCCTCAGTGAAACGGATGACCACGCCGCGCTCAGAAAACTCTTCGAAGGTTAGTTGAATCCTTTTTCGGTTTCTGCATCAAATCAATTAATGAACAGGAAATCTTCATTATTCTTCTTCCAGGTATTCCTCATTCATATGTGAAGTGTATTTTGCAGAACTATCTTCATTAACCATGGTCTTTAGACCGTGGGGCTCGAACACCAGCCCACTGGACTTTAGTACAACTTATAAAAACTATTGGGCTAAAGCCCGAATGAATGGGCGCGCTTATTTCACGGCGCTAAAGCACCGTGTTAATGATAACCGCAAGAGGTTTTACCTCGAGTTGAGGAATCAACAAAACGACACAAAAAATAAACTATTTTGAAAAAGATTTATGAATTTGAATAAAACCAGAATTAATCAAATCTCCATCCTCCTGCTCGGTGCAATTGCCGGATTATCGTACTACTATCTTATCGGTTGCAAGAGTGGCACATGCCCCATACAGGGCAATCCATACATCAGCACGCTGTACGGAGCACTTATGGCGGCAATATTCGTCTTCCCCGGAAAAAAGAAAATTAACCGCGAAGATCGCTAAGGATAATAATATTCGATACTATTAACGAGCTAGGTACGCGACTGATTTGAATTCTTGAAGTCATTAACTCCGTTCTTTAGAACGGAGATGTAAGTACCCCCAACCATTCGGACTTTAGTCCAACCCTAAAGGTTTATAGTTTTTGTTCTTTTTGTGATTGGGCTAAAGTCCGTTGAGTTTGGGTTTATCGCCTTCACGGCGTTGAAACGCCGTGTTAATGAAAAACAGCTTTCTAAAGTGGCAGACACTGAGTGTCGTAGTTCGTGAGAATGCGATCATCCAGTTTTGGCCATTCGTTTTATAGAGTTGCGTCTTCGTGGTTAAATGCCCTATATTGAATTGTAGGAATTAATTTTTTATCGGACAGCCGTGCAGCAGCTCATATTCATATCCAATACCGTATTCCCCGTATTTATCATGATAGCTGTTGGCTATGCTCTTCAACGCTTCAACATCATCAATCAGAACTTCAACTCAATTTCCTCAAAGATTGTATTCAACATTGCATTACCCGCGTTGGTGTTCAATGAAGTGGTCAAGGTTGATATCTCCAATATTATGGACTTCAAACTCATTGAATACATCTACGTCGGGACGTTTGTAACGTTTCTTCTGGCGTGGGGGATAGCAGTATTCTTCAAGACAGATCCCGAAAGCAAAGGGGCGTTCATACAGGGAAGCTTCCGCGGCAATTCTGCCATAATTGGTGTTGCGCTCATCGGCAACGCGAGTCACGCGATGCTGGGCAAAACATCCTTCATGCTCGCGTTTGTCATTCCGCTATATAATATTCTTGCCGTTATCGCGCTGGCATTTCCGATGAAGCATAAGAAAAAACTTTCCAAAGTGCAGATACTGAATGAGATACTGACCAATCCGTTGATTATATGCATGTTCCTTGCGATGGTGCTCTCGGCATTCCATTTTAAAATGCCCGAGGTGCTGGAGCGTTCGGTGAGCTACCTCGCGGCATTAACCCTTCCGCTCGCGCTCATCGGTATAGGTTCAACGCTGCGCAACGGCAGTTGGAAGGAATCCCCTAAACTTGCCATTACCGCGTCATTGGTAAAAATTGTTGTGTGTCCAATCCTGTTAACGGCGGGAGCGCTGTATTTCGGTTTTCGCGGAGGCGATTTGCTCATACTCTTTATTCTTTTCTCATCACCGACCGCAATAGTCAGCTATGTTATGGCAGATGCGATGGGGTCAAACAGCCGGCTTTCAAGCAGTATTGTTCTCATTAGTACGATACTGTCTATTTTTACCATATCGGCGGGACTGATGCTGTTGAAGTCATACGGGCTGATTTGAAAAAGATGTTTTGCCGTTGATTTGCAAGCCCAAATTAGTTAGTTTGCAATAAGGCAAAATTCAAATAATTCAGGGTACTTCTATGAAACTGCTCCTGATTCGCATGTTGTTGTTCGCTTCAATAATTATTTCACTGGCAAATACAATTGCCGCCACTCCTGAGGTTCCGGTTTTATTATATCCAGTTGGTGGGATAACTACCGATTTGTCAAATCCACTTTTCAGATGGTCAAGTCCTGCCGATACTTCCGGCTATACCTATAGAATCCAGATTTCCAAAGACACTATGTTCACCGGACAGATTGTACTTGACTCTGTTCTCAGTACCAATCAGACAAGGGCAATGTTATCAGTAAACACGAACTATTTTTGGCGTGTTTGCTCAGTCAATTCGGGCGGGACAAGTTCATTTTCACCGATAGACAGTTTTACCATTTCTTCAACGGCCCCGAGGTACAGCGACCCTTCCTTTTTCCCGTTTCATATTGGAGATACCTGGTATTACGCCTGCCATGACACAGATGGACTAAAGAAAACTAGTACTAATTATCGCCACGTCAACAAAATAGTGGATACGCTGGCAAAGGGTGTGTGGAAGCTTGAGGCGACAAACTATGGAGATGCGACAAATAGCGGTTTTGAGACATGGCAATATTATAATGGTATTTTTACATATGACAATAGTTACGGGAAATTTTATGATATATATCTTCAAAAATCCTATTACAGTTATGTGTGGGATTTAGAGTATGATTAAATTGGGACTGCCATGTTGTTTGGCTCTCTTCATGAAACGCAAACATATTGCTATGCTAATGAAGGAATGGAGCCGGGAATAACCAAGACAGCAAAATATATCGGGGTTTATAGTAGTTCGTTTACCTCTGGAATTACTTCTCAGTCATCAAGTATGATTCTATCCGGAGCCATAATTGGTGGCGTTGTTTATGGAGATACAACGCTAACCGCAATTTCGGGTAGCAACAACACAATTGCTGTGAAAAAGTTTGAACTGCAACAAAATTATCCCAATCCATTTAATCCCGCAACATCAATCAGATATGAAGTGCCGGAAACGGGACGGGTAAGTTTGCATTTGTATGGCGTTTTGGGTAATGAGGTGGCAACGCTGGTTGACGAGGACAAAGTGGCAGGTAACTATGAGTTGAAAATAAATCTCTCCAACTTACCGAGCGGCGTTTATATTTATAAACTGCAGCAGGGCGGAATTATTCAGAGCAAAAAACTTATATTGCTAAAATAAGTCAAGCGGATTTTTATGAAAAGAGATATTTCGGAATTTAAGGCACTCATTATAGCAACCTCAAGAGAACTTCTTGCGATTAGTGAAGAGGCGAGTACAATTTCTCCCGCGCCGGGCAAATGGTCGCCACGGCAGGTTATTGGTCATTTGATTGATTCTGCGTGCAATAATCATCAGCGGTTTGTGCGCATGCAGTTCGCGAATGATAAATTCTTTCCGAGATATCAGCAGGACGATTGGGTCAATGTTCAGCACTATCAGGATGAATCGTGGGAGGTACTTGTTAATCTATGGAAATATTACAATCTTCATATTTCGCATGTTATTGCCGCAACGCCCGAAAATGTTTTGCATGAAGTGATAACGAAATATACTTCTGAACAGATTTCATGGATTCCTGCCGAGCACAAAGAAAAGTTTACGATGGAGTATTTGTTCACGGATTACGTTGAACACATGAAGCATCATCTAAAGCAGGCGTTAAAAAGTTAAAACGATATGGCTTGGGTGCGGAAGGCCCGCGGGAAGCGGCTTTTAAGATTGCCATCATTAACGACTCCCGTGCCGATGATACGTTCTTTAAAACGTACGGCGACCTGTCCTTTTGTCTCGGGAGAAATATTTTTGAGTATAGCCCCATCCATATATTTCTTTATTTCATCATTCGATTGCAGCGTCACAATATTTTTTGTGATGTGAGCTTCAAGCAGTTGCGCCAGATTCGTATGAATGATAAAGTTGCCGTATTTGTCCAGCGCGCCTATCTTCAATCCCGCTTTATTGAATGAAATGAAATCGCCACCGTCCCAATCGCGCGAGAGTATATAATAATCATCCGCTTTTTCAACGATGGAGTAATTGTCAAAAACACCCGGTGCGATACCGAACTGTCGTTCCAACTGTTCAATGATGGGTTTCAATTCGTCTTTTTTACACGAACGGAACGTGGTGCGGAGTTTGTTCCCGCCTTTGGGTATGTATGGGAAAGACTCATTCTTCGTGAACTTTGCGAGGAAGAATCCCTCGGAACCTGATTCCCACGGAGTGATGCGTTTTGTCAGAGCAAGAGTCTCGGAGAATTGTCGCTCGCCGAATGAAGTGAATCCCGGATTATTGGGAATAGGCAGTGAAAACTCTTCAAGCTCTACTGGATACTTCTGCAAGGCAAGGTTAACAACCTCTTCGTTTTCAGTTATCGAAAGCGTGCAGGTGGAATAGACAAGCGTTCCGCCCTGTTTCAGCATTTTAATCGCGGCAACAAGTAACCTGTATTGCAGTGACGCCAGACGGTCAGCCATATCTTCCGACCACCAGTTGCTTACTTCGCCTTTTTTATGGACTATACCCAAACCGCTGCATGGCGCATCAACTAGAATCTTATCGAAATATTCGGGGAAGTAGGAGGGAAGTATCTCGCCGTTCAACTGAAGAATACCGCAGTTGATAATATTCAATCTCTCAAGATTAAACGAGAGGATGCCTGCTCTGTTCGGAGCAACCTCATTCGCGACAAGCGTTCCTTCATTTTTCATTAACTCGGCTATAAGAGTTGTTTTAGAACCGGGAGCCGCGCACATATCGAGAACTGTCTCATGCGGCTTGGGCTCAAGAACATAAGGAGGAAGCATGGATGAAAGTGATTGCAGGTAATAATGTCCTGTAATATGTTCCATCGTTTTCCCGGCGACACGGTTGGGGTCTTGTATCTTTAATGCCGCGGGAATACCGGGTATCTGTTCGGATGTAATGCTGTATTCATCACGCAATACGGCAATGAGTTTTTCGGGAGTCGTTTTCAGCGTGTTGACGCGGATAAAATCTGTTGTTTCTTCAAGCGCATACCGGCAATACTGTTCGGTCCATTCATCGCCGTAAATGTTTCGCAGATAATCGGAAATTTTTGTGCTGACGGGAATTCTATTTGGTTTCAAAACCGCACCAGGTCTAACTGATAAAATACTTGTGTCACTGTTTCGTGCTGACTAATTCCCTCGGGAAATTTCTTCGCGTATTCCTTGCGTATCTGTTTTATCATTTCATCCAGATATTTTTCGTACGCGGCGATGCATCGCGCGAGGTCTTTTTCGTTTTTGGGTATTGAGAGAGAATCTTTCTGCGAGCGGTTAGAGTAAATATAATACTTGGCTTCCGTCAATGACTGTGTCGTATGGACGGTGTGTCCCGTGTTGTCAACGATGCTGAACGTGCCGAAAAGTTCCTCGCCCATATTCAGGCGTGAGCCGGGAAGGGGAATGTGAAGCAGTTCAGTAGTCTCAATAAAATCATCGGGAAAATTTTTAATTTTTGCCGCGTTGCTTTTTGCCCAATGAAGAATAAATTCTTTTTCCGTCACTTAACCCTCTAACACTTTTTTGTAATAATTCTCGTATTGAGGGAGAATTATCGATGTATCGAATGAATTGACCGCGCGTTCGCGGGCTTGTTCTGAAAACTTATTATACTTACGCTCATTACTAAGAAGGTCGATTGAGTATTTTGCCATTCTCTCAATATCGCCTATCTCTGAGATGAATCCCGTCTCATTATGTCGCACAAGTTCGGGTAATCCCCCGACGCTCGAACTGATGACGGGAAGTCCGCACGCCATTGCTTCGAGAGCGGAGAGTCCGAAACTCTCTGATTGAGAAGGTATAACAAACAAGTCAGATGCGTTAAGAATATCAACCAATCCATCCTGCTTACCGAGAAACATAACGTAGTTGTCGAGGTCGAGTTCGCGGCAGAGGCGTTCACAATCGGAGCGGTCGGGACCATCGCCGACGAGAACGAGTTTCGCGTTAACTTCTTTGCGCACAAGCTGGAGCATCTTTATCGCGTCGGGCACACGCTTCACATGACGGAAGTTTGATGTGTGCACGATTATCTTCTCTCCGTTGGGAGCGAAGCGTTTTCTCAGCGCGCAACTTGCCTCTGGCTTATAAAGTTTCGTATCAACAAAGTTCGGAATAACCTCGATGTCTTTATTGATATTATAATTTGTAATAGTTTTTTCCTTCAGGTGTCTCGATACGGCGGTTACACCATCGCTTTGTTCGATGCTGAATTTAACCAGGTGCAGGAATGATGGTTCCAGACCTACGAGGGTGATATCAGTCCCGTGAAGGGTGGTGATGAATTTTAAATCCTTTTTGCCCTTCAGAATTTCCCGGGCTAGGTACGCGCTGGTAGCATGGGGAATTGCGTAATGCACATGAAGCAGGTCGAGATTTTCATATTGTGCCACTTCAACCATTTTGCTCGCGAGAGACAAGCTGTAAAGAGGGAACTCAAACAGCGGATAACTGCTCATTTCAACTTCATGAAAGAAAATATTATCGATGAATTGATTGAGTCTGAACGGACGGGCGTAACTGATGAAGTGAACTTCATGTCCTTCGAGTGCTAATGATTTTCCCAATTCGCTTGCAACTACTCCGCTGCCGCCATATGTGGGATAACATGTAATGCCTATTTTCATAAAATCTTTTTGTTTTCTATCTATAATCGTTATTCGTTAAATAATAAAAACTTTAGCTACATCTAAAAGCAGAGACGGCTGATGAATCAAAGCTTGCGTAAAAATTCTTCCCATCGTTCTTTTCTCCATGGGAATATCGCCAACCGTTCTGGCTAAATTATTGAATGTCTCATCGGTGAAATCGTAAATGCCTTCTTTGAGACGGTTATAGGTTTCATGGCGTTTGCCATTCCGCTCATGCCAGGCTTTATCATAGGTAAGAACATGAGCCGGTTTATCAAGAGTGATTGACTCCGCCGCGATTTTTCCCGCGAGGCTTCCGCCAACCATACCGCTGGTAATGCCGCCACCGCTGAGTGGATTGACCTGTTTGGCGGCGTCGCCTACAATCATAATACCCTTACCGGAAATTTGTTTGAGCGTTACCTCGCAAGGCACACCTCCCGCTATTTGTGTAAGTATGGCGGCTTTTGGAAAATGTGATTGCATAAAATCGTTGAGATACGCGAGAGCTGATTTTTGCTTTCCTATCTCGCCGCTAATACCGAGTCCGATATTTGCACGGTTGCCGCCTTTGGGAAATACCCAAAGATAACCGTGTGGCGCGATATCTTTACCGAAATAAAAGTACATGGTCTTCTGGTCGATATCAATATTGGCTGCGGTGAATTGCACGGCGCTTTCCATGTCGTGAAAATGCGAATGTGTTTTCAGTCCCGCCCAACGGCCGACGCGGGATTCTACACCATCGGCGGCGATAACAACTTTACAACGAACATCTTTTTGTTGTCCGCGATATTCATATTGCACACCGCACACGGTTTCATTCTCGATGATGAGTCCGTTCACATATGCGCGGGTGAGAACATCGGTACCTTTGTTTGCGGCGATGTTGGCAAGTTCATAATCAAAGATGCGGCGTTCCAGTACATACACGGCGTCCTGATAGTTGAGGTCGACCTGATGATCATTCGGTGCAACAAGCGCGAAGGTATCTATTTCGGCGGCTATCCATTTATTGTCCGGTTCAATGAATTGTGATAATCCCGACTTGCTGACGGCTTCGCCGCATCGCACGGGATAACCGACATCGCGGTCTTTTTCAAGCAGGAGTACGGATACTCCGGCTTCAGCCGCGTATCGTGCCGCCGTTGAACCCGCGGGTCCCGCTCCTACAACAACGACATCATAATAGTTATTCAAACAAAAAGCCTTTCAATAGATATATCACGGGGTAAAACCGACAGCGTAACAAGCGCATGGTTTTGCTCTTACGTGGAATTTTCCTAATATTATAAATAAAAATATACTTAATTAGCAAAGAATTTTGAATGAAAATATTCTCCACGCGTGATATTATTGAATATTATGACTCTACCGAAGTGCATTACAGAAGATGGTGGAAATTTGAAGAAACCATGTGTTTGCACTACGCGTTATGGGATAAAAACACAAAAAATATCGCGCAGGGAATCGAAAACAACAATGCATGGCTATCAGAATTAGGAGAGATAAAATCCACGGATTATGTTCTTGATGCCGGGTGCGGACCGGGTGGTTCATCAATTTATCTGGCAAAAAGATACGGATGCCGCGTAAAAGGAGTTTCGCTCAGCAAACGGCAGGTTGAAATAGCCAACGAATTCGCGCAAAAGCACGGGGTAGCCGATCTGGTCTCGTTTGAGGAAATGGATTATAACTTCACTTCTTTTCCCGATAATACCTTTGATGTTATCTGGGGTATTGAGAGCATTCAAACCACGGAAGATAAAAAAGTGTTTTTTAAGGAAGCCCGGCGGATATTGAAACCCGGCGGTAGAATTTTGATAGGCGATTATTTCAAGACATATCCATACAATGTTGAAGAAGAGTGGGCAATCAGATGGATGCTGCACGGTTGGGCAATCTCCGATATCGCGGGGCTCGATGAGTTTAAGGAAATCGGGAAAGAGCACGGTATTCTATATATAAAAGATAGGGATGTCCATACGGAGATCAGGAAAACGGTAAATCTGTTGATGGTTATCGGATATATCGGCATGTATGGTTCAATACTCTATAATACGTTTGTGCATAAAACTTCGGATTTCTCCCATTTCCATCATCGCAGTTATTTCGGTCAATTTTTCTCGTACTATAAGAATCAGTGGAGATACCGGCTGACTCTTTTCAGAAAAGAAGGGTGATTGTAACAGATGACTCATTTTACAGCAAAAGATGTTGCCGACTATTATGACCAGACAGAATCGCACTATAAGTTTTGGTGGAAGTTCGAAGAAAGTCTCGGACTGCATTATGGTATATGGAATAAAGAAACGAAAAGTCTCCGTCAGGCAATTTTAAATACGAACATCATACTTGCGGAAATGGGCGGACTTACCACCGCGCACAACGTGTTGGACGCGGGATGCGGCATCGGCGGAACTTCGATATTCTTTGCAAAAAATTACGGTTGCCGTGTTACGGGAATCACCATCAGCCACAAGCAGGCTGCAAACGCCGCGCGGTTCGCCGGGAAAAATGGTGTCTCCGAAAAAGCAACGTTTCAACAAATGGATTATACCGCTACATCATTTCCCGATAATACGTTTGATGTGGTGGTCGCGGTTGAAAGCATGCAGTCGGCAGAGGACAAATCGATTTTCCTGAATGAGATGAAAAGAGTTCTGAAGCCGGGAGGAAAATTTATTGTTGTCGATTTATTCAATACATCAGACACGGTAATAGAAGAGCAAAAATACGTAAAGACAATGTTCTACGGTTGGGCAATCTCCGAAGTGCTGAGCACAAAGAAATTTATTGAGCTGGCAGACAAAAGCGGTTTTAGTATCGCTGAGCATAGAGATGTCACAAAAGAAGTCTTTCCTTCAGTACTGCGTTTATTTCTGATTGCTTTTGTTGGCATGTGGGGTTCTAAACTATATGAATTGTTCGTAAAAAAAACCTCCGCGTTCGCACGCAACCATTACAAAACCTACTTCGCACAGTACTTCGCCTATAAATGCAAGTTGTGGAAGTATGAAATAATAGCTTTCAAAAACAAAAAATAGTATAACCCGTCTCGTCGCTTTTTCCCTTTTCAAACAGAGGGCATCCGCAGTTTTATTTATCTAGATTTAAAGGTAACGAGTTAGTTACCTTTAAAAGCAAAGCGGATTGAGCGTTTTTGACCTTTTGCATAAAGATCAATAATTGGAGCGAATCAAAAATAGTTTTATTCGCGGGAACTTACGGGAACACTCCGTTGTTTTGTACTTTGATGATGTTCTTATACAGAATGAAAAAGGTTCACCTACGATGTAAGTTCCGCCGTGGAAATCGGGATTTACAGCGAACGGAACGAATGCACAATTCTTCCCGGGTCAACCGGTTGAAAAAATAGATAAAGGCTCCTTTGTCTATTTTTTTGCCACAATATTTTAAGTTAGTAATATTTTAATTTAAACAATAAACACATGGAGTCCCTATGAAATCAGTTAAGTTCTTTGCTTTAGCGCTGTTATTCGCAACACAGCTCACTTTTGGCCAGTCAACATGGAAAATTGACCCGGCTCACTCAAGCCTCATGTTCAGAGTTCAACATCTTGTTATCTCTGAAGTTGGCGGCTATTTCCGCGAATTCGATGGTTCATTAGTTTCGAAAAACGAAAATGACCTTACCGGTTCGACCATCAATCTTGTCGCAAAAGTTGCCAGCATCAATAC
>Ga0118677_10015621_pt1 | contig 10525 bp, 10 predicted proteins | sample AliMusrvi5mmetaG_FD_86154 | JGI IMG/M metagenome (GOLD analysis project Ga0118677, IMG submission 86154)
TCTTTAAAGTCACTGGCCGTTTTTTAATGGCTACGGTAGCTTGTTGTTAATTTTTTATTGACATCAAAAGTGTCAACTACTTTTAGGCCGCTATGAAGGATGCCCGAAAGGTTCTATAAAACGGGGTGTTATAAATATCATGATGATGAAGATCTTCAGTTTTGGGGCTTAAGTTTAACCGACGTTTAAACCAGAGTCCCAGTTTAGAAGGTTCAGGCGCATGCGTATAATCAGGCAATAAGTGATAACCCAAAAAAGGGACTAATATGACTGCTGCGAACCACGAGATAACTAATGCGATAGCCGATACCTGAAAGATCGAGCGGGTATATTCACCCGTGGACGACGCCGCTGTTGCAATCGGCAAAAAGCCGGACACAGTGACTAAAGTGCCGGTAAGCATGGGCATAGCCGTTGAGGTATACGCAAATGAAGCGGCTTTAACCCTGTCCCAGCCCTGCTCCATTTTAGAGGCCATCATTTCAACCGCGATAATTGCATCATCGACCAATAATCCCAAAGCCAGAATCAAAGCGCCCAGGGAAATTTTGTGTAAGCCTATACCATAGATATACATCACTAAAAAGGTACTGGCTAATACCACCGGTATCGTAATCGCTACCACGATACCGCTGCGCCATCCCAAAGAAATCAAACTGACCGTCAGTACGATAACCAAGGCTTCTATCAATGACTTTACAAAATCATTGACTGAGTGGGCAACAATTTTAGGTTGCAAAGTAACTGGGTTAAGTTCTAAACCAACGGTAAGTTGCGATTGCACTCGGGCCACGACTTCATCAAGCGCATGACCCAATCCGATCACATCACCGCCGTCCTTCATACTCACCCCCAATAGCATGGATTCTTTGCCTTGAAAACGGACTCGATCATGCGGAGGATCTTCATAACCGCGATAAATACGTGCAACATCACCGAGTTTAAAATCCTGGTTATTAGCGCGTAAACGCAACTCACGCAAATCATCTAAGGTATCGTAACGACCGGAAACCGCAATGCGGATACGCTCATCGACTGAATCAAAGGTGCCGCTTGCAACGACTGCATTTTGCGTCTGTAACAAATTGATTAAAGTCTGCGTAGTTATACCTAGCGTCACTAATTTGGCATTGGACAGCTCAATAAATAAGCGTTGCTTCTGTTCACCAAAGAACTCAACTTTGGCTACATCATGTACTTTTAACAATTCGGTTCTAATCAACTCAGCCTGTTTCTTTAACGCGGCATAATCAAAACCATCACCCGTCAATGCGTACATACTGCCATAGACATCACTAAACTCATCATTAAAGGTGAGGCTCTCAATATTTTGTGGCAGAGTATGGCGAATATCGCCTATCTTTTTACGCACCTGATACCAGACTTCAGGGATATCCTTAGAAAAGGTATCATCCCTGATAACAATAAAGATCATTGACTCACCGGGTCTTGAAAAACTATTGGTATAATCCAGATGCGGAACTTCCTGAAGCTTCTTTTCCAGTTTATCGGTAATTTGCTGCTCCACTTCCTGAGCACTCGCCCCTGGCCAGGTCGTGTGAACCAACATCAGTTTAAAGGTGAACGGTGGATCTTCAGATTGGCCTAATTTGGTATAGGTCAACAAACCAGAAATAGTTAGCACCAGCATCAAATACAAGACTAAGGTTTGGTGACTTAAAGCCCAATCTGATAAATTAAAGCGCTGCGTTAGTTTAAACTCACTCATGGTGCGGCCTCAATCACTGGCTTAACGAGTTGATCTTTAACAAGCGTATGCACACCGGCAATGGCAATTTTTTCACCGGCTTGTAAGCCTTCGGTTATCAAGACCCCATCTTCTCTAAAGGGGCCGGCAACGACAGAACGTGGCTGAACTTTATTATTAGCATCGACTACCCACACGAGCGTTTGGCCATTAATTTCAGTCAGGGCTTTGCTGGGTATTAAATAGCCTGAAGCAGTTTTCGAATCTCCTAGTGTAAATTTTACCCCAGCCGTAACCCCCAGTTTAAGGGCAGCATCCGGTTGATTCACCGTAACCCGAATATTAAAAACCCGCGTCGCTGATTCTGCTGCTGGAGACATCTCGCGTACCACACCCGTATAAGATTTTTGCTGGTCTGACCACAATTTGATAATAACCGGCGCGTTGATCTTAACATCGGCCATACGAGATTCCGGCACGGCGACCAATACATCAATAGCTCGCGTGTCAGCTACTTTCACAATCACTTCACCCGACTCAATGACTTGTCCGGGTTCTGCATGTATATAAGTGACAACCCCATCACGGTCAGCCGTAAGCTGGGTATATTGGGCCTGGTTATCGGAAACAAACGCTTGTGCCTTAACTTGAGCCAATCGAGCGTTTGCTGTTTTATACTGCGCTTCTCGGACATCCAAGGCTGAAGCAGAAATAAACTTTTTCGCATACAATTGACGCTGGCGGTTAAGCTCGGCCAAGGCCAGTGCAGATTCAGCTTCTGCTGCAGACACTGAAGCTTGGGCAGCGGCTACGTTTAAATGACTATCTGCAGGATCAAGTCTGGCGATAAGCTGACCTTTTTTAACTAGCGATCCCACCTCTACTTTACGCTCAATGATTTTTCCATCAATTCTGAAGCCTTGACTGGATTCATAACGGGGACGCACTTCTCCCACTAATGCCATCGTACTGGCAGCGGATTTTTCCCCGACCACAGCAACCAAGGCGGGACGAGGGGGGGCTTCGGTAGGTGCTGGCTTGTTACAAGCTGCCAGTAGTAATAGCAATGGCCATCCAACGAGTCTTTTTTTCATAGTCGCCTTTTATATATAAAATGGAATTAGGTTATTAGTTGAAAGTTAGCAGTCACCGATGATAGGTAAGCCCGTGCTAAAATCGGATGGCTCTTTAAGCTGATCAGGGTGTTGCAATAGTCCACTTAATATTGACCGTTGCATTAATGATAAGCGTGCATGTATGCTAGCCCAATTAATCCAGGGATCATGTCCTAAGGCAATTTCCAGAGAACACACACCGTGTACACTGGCCCATAAAGTTTGTGCAATTAACTCATAATCGTTGATATCGGCTTTAAATAACCGTGCATCAAAGGCCTCTTTAACAACCCGCTTTAATTGCGCATAACCATCCTGCTCAGGATTACCCTGTTCAATTTTGGTCGTGTCTAAATTACAGGGCGCATGAGGCGTCATAAACATGAGCCGATAATGGTTTGGATGATTTAAAGCAAAAAAAGCATAGCCCTTACATAAGGCTTGCAGACGATCAATTAAATCAGGCAATTTCATAATGTCTTGAATACTGCCAGCCAGTGCTAAAAAATCTTCATCACAGACGGCTTGTAATAAAGCGTCTTTATCAGCGAAATGGTTATATAGGGTAGTCGCTGAATAATTGATTTTCCTGGCTATCTCACGCATAGAAACGGCTTCTATACCCCGCTCTACAAATAAAGACCGTGCCGCATCCAGGATGAGAAGACGCAACTGCTCACGCTCTTCTGGTGTTTTTGTTTTTGGTGCCATAAGAATTATAATATAAAATAACGCTGTTAATTTAACACCGTTAACTTATCTTGTAAAATATTTTTTTATAGCAATAGGTAAAAACAATCGGTTGTTTTGCACCTTAAAAAGAGTATCCAGATGGTTAATAGCCCCAATTTTTGGACACTGTTTTTCAGGCAGTACTTTATAAGCTAATGAATTGCTTTACCTTCATCAATGGCCTGTTAATTGCTCTATTAATAGAGATGGAAAAATAATAAAACATTTTTAATAGTTACAAACGGAATTGTTTTAAACAATCAATGTCTGAAAATATGATTTATTATTTACATGATATTTATAATAATGAAATACTACTTATTAACCGGTGAAGCATTGAAAAATGTCTCACTCCATTGATAAGCAACACACGAAATAGGAATTAAATCTATGTTAAAACGCTCAATCAATACTATTGCAGCCATCTGTTTAACGTTAAGTTTTAGCGCACCCATTTTTGCAGAAGGCGATCCATCCATGCATGAAGTTTATGTGGCCGCACAAGAAGGCAAATTTTCTGAAGCGCAAGCCATGATGGATCAAGTCTTAAAAGACCACCCGAATAGCGCCAAAGCACACTTTGTGGAAGCTGAGTTACTAGCAAAACAAAACAAGCTGGGGGCTGCAGCGACTGAACTGGATATTGCTGAAAAACTGGAACCCGGTTTAGCTTTCGTTAAACCTGAAACCTTACAAAACCTGAAAAAACATTTATCACAATCAGGGCAAACTATTCAAGCACCCACCATAGCAGGTCAAAACCTGCCTTCAGTTGTTAAGGACTGGGTACCGTTACTACTAATACTTTTAGGTCTGGGTTTGCTTGTGGTAATTATTGGCTTTTTTACCCGCCGAAACAGTGGCTATAATGGAAACAGCGGACTGTCCCCCCAAGTTAACAAATATGGAAATTACGGATCTAACCCCAATTCGCCTCCCTCAGGCTCTTATGGTGGTCAGGCAATGGGACAACCCTCCCAAGGCGCTGGTATCATGGGCAGCTTAGCCACTGGCGCAGCCATGGGTGCAGGTGTTGTTGCAGGAGAAGCATTAATGCATCATTTTATTGATGGAAATAACCATACTAATGCTGGAAACTCACCAATATCTAACGATTCCTCTTGGGACAATGATAACGACAACCTCACTAGAACCAGTTACACACCTAACATAGATAATGATGACGATATGGGCGGTACAAATTTTGGTATAGCAGATAATTCATCATGGGATGATGATAGCTCTGATAGTGATAGCAATGACGACTGGACATAATCATTACATTAATGATCAAATAGGAGACTGAAAACACTCTCAACCGACTTAAGTCAGAACAGTCCAAGGCCAACTTGAAGCTTTCTCTGTTCTGCTTAAGCTGAGGTTTCACGTCATCTTAAACGGAGCCAGTTAGTGACTGCATTTAATCAACAAAGAAACTTAATTGCCGTCATTATCTCGGCAACGTTATCACTGATGGGCTGCACTGAGAAAGAGGCTACCCCACAAGTTGAAACGAACACCTCATCAGAAACCGAAGATAAAATTGCCCGATTACAGCGTGAAGCCCAACAAGGGAGTTCTGACGCTCAGTACGAGCTAGCCTATCTTTATGAAAATGGCATCGGTGTCGCTAAAGATGAAGCTAAGGCGCTTGAGTTGTATCAGCAAGCAGCTGATCAAGGCCATCCAGCCGCTAAAACTAATCTGGATGATTTAAAGAATGAAAAGCAGGAGTTCTAACAACCTTTCTCACCATATTCTACCTAATTCCGCAACTATGGTGGGTGTTTGTATTATGGTTATCAGTATCGTTAAAACCATGTCTCCTGGATTAACTAACTACTTAATTGACAAGGGACTCGCTATTGATAGTTTATTATTCATGATAAGCGCCCTACTTTCCTTTTCTTCCATACGCTTAGAAAACGCTTCAGAAACCTTAGAACGTTGGGCAGAGATCATCTTTCTGATCGGCTTGTTTTCAATGACGTTGATTACGATTATTTTCTCTTTTGAAATCGTTTAAAACCAAGGCGATCTAATGAACAGTCCAAATAAACCCGATAACACAAAAAACAATAGAGCCTTTTGGGGAACTTCCGTACAGGAACAACTGAATGGATTAACGACGACCTCCAATGGTCTTAGTAACGATGAAGCCGCTCAACGACTAAAGCGCTATGGCGCTAATCGCCTCAATAACAAACAAGAAACCAGCAATATTCAACTGTTTATTGCGCAATTTAAAAACTCAATTATTCTGATCCTGCTCTTTGCAACCGGCTTATCTTTCTATCTGCATGATAGAGTCGATGCCATCATCATTTTAACAATTATCTTAATCAGTGGAAGTTTAGGCTTTTGGCAGGAAAAGGGCGCAGCTAACGCGGTCAAAGAACTGCTCGCTATGGTACAAATAACCGTTTGTGTCCTACGTGACAATACCGCTACAGAAATTGCCAGTGAAAAAATCATCCCCGGTGATGTGATTTTTTTAAAAGCAGGCGATGTAATTCCGGCTGACTGCCTGCTAATTGAGTCAGATAATTTGTTTGTTGATGAGGCACTATTAACGGGCGAAAGTTATCCCGTTGAAAAGCTACCCTCCGTGCTATCGGCTGAAACAGCATTAAGCAACCGCACCAATGCCCTATGGATGGGAACTCATGTGCAAAGTGGTACAGCCAAAGCCTTGGTGATTGCCACTGGACGCACCACAGAGTTTGGAAAATTATCACAGCGCATCAAACTTAAAGCGCCAGAAACAGAGTTTGAGCGAGGTGTCAGGCGTTTTGGCTATCTGCTAATGGAAGTCACCTTAATTCTGGTGATTCTCATCTTCGCAGTCAATGTTTATCTTGCCAAACCGGTGGTTGATTCATTTTTATTTGCAATGGCTCTTGCAGTCGGCCTAACCCCTCAATTATTACCTGCCATCATTAGCGTTAATCTGGCTCATGGCGCCAGACGCATGGCCGAACATAAGGTCATTGTTAAGCAACTGGCTTCGATAGAAAATTTTGGTAGCATGAATGTACTTTGTTCAGATAAGACCGGTACTTTAACGGAAGGGATTGTTCACCTGAGTGGCACACTGGATTTATCAGGCTGTGCCCATGATAAAGTGGCGCGTTATGCTTATCTTAATTCAGTTTATGAAACCGGCTTTAAAAACCCTATTGATGAAGCAATCAGACAATACCGCAAATTCGATTTAGAAGGTACTGAAAAACTCGCTGAAATTCCCTATGACTTTTATCGCAAACGCTTAAGTCTGTTAATCAATGACCAATGTAATACGTTTCTTATCGCTAAAGGTGCGTTAACCAATATTTTAGCTATCTGCAGTTCAGCCGAACTCGGTGACGGTACGCTGATAAATATTAATGAAGCCCGTCAGGAAATCGAACAGCGTTATGAAGATTTCAGTCGAGAGGGCTTTCGCACCCTAGGGCTTGCTTACAAATCGCTACCTGATCAAACCCAACTCGATAACACCGATGAAAACGATCTTTGTTTCTTAGGATTTTTAGTATTTTTCGACCCGCCTAAAGCAGGCTGTAATGAAACTATTCAGCAATTAAGAGAGCTAGGGGTTACGCTTAAAATCATTACAGGTGACAATCGCCTGGTTGCAGCAACCGTCGCTAAGCAACTCGGTCTGGCAGAACATGAAATACTGACGGGGCCGGAAATTCGTGCTATGAGTGATCTTGCACTTATCAACCAAGTACCTGACGTTGATCTATTTGCTGAAATTGAACCCAATCAAAAAGAACGCATTATTTTAGCGTTAAAAAAAGCCGGCTTTGTCGTAGGTTACATGGGAGACGGCATTAATGATGTCTCTGCTTTACACGCAGCCGATGTGGGTATTTCTGTTGATAGTGCTGCTGATGTCGCCAAAGAAACGGCTCAAATTGTGCTGTTGGAAAAAGATTTACGGGTCTTGGTGGAAGGCGTTAAAGAAGGCCGCATGACCTTTGCCAACACCTTAAAATACGTCTTCATGGCCACTAGCTCAAACTTTGGCAATATGTTCAGCATGGCGGGTGCCTCATTATTTTTGCCGTTTCTCCCCCTACTGCCTAAGCAAATACTGTTAACCAATCTACTGACTGATTTTCCTGAAATGACCATTGCCTCTGACAATGTTGACCCTGAAATGGTCGCACAACCTCGGCGCTGGGACATTAAGTTTATACGCAAATTTATGATCACCTTTGGCATCGTCAGTTCGCTATTTGACTATATGACCTTTGGTTTATTGCTATTGTTAGAGGTCACGCCTGAACAATTTCGTACCGCATGGTTTTTAGAATCTGTTGTCTCAGCTGCGTCGATTGTATTTGTGGTGCGTAGCAGTCATGCTTTTTTTAAAACACGACCGGGTAAGTATCTAACAGCGGCTACCTTAACTATTGTTGTCGTCACCATCAGTTTACCGTATACCCCTATCGCCCCGCTCATTGGCTTTGTACCTTTGCCATTGTCTTTAGTCGCATTGCTAGTGGGCATTGTGAGTCTATATCTAGGAACCGCAGAATTAGCCAAGCATTTTTTTTATAAATGGGTTAAAGCTTAGTGGTAGCCCATAGATGCATATTCTGATTCGTTTTGCACACCTTTGCTTCTGATACTCAATAATATTTCTGAAACTTTTGACACCATGAACAAAAAAAGAAAACTCATTACCTTCGACAACGTCTTAAACGCTATAAGCTGTTGAATTATACGACAAGCGAATCCGTAACTGTCGATTAATAAAACAAACAGCAATGCTATTAGTTGAATACTGATGACCGTACTTTCTACCAGAAACGGGATATACAGGAATCAAACAGGCTTGATAACCAGCATTTCATTACCTCCTCGCTGAAACTCGTAAAGAACCTGCTTAATCTCGACGTCGAAGCCATTATTCAAAAAATGTTTGATCACGGAATGAAGGTGAAGCGACTTATCACCATTGAGAGTAAGCAACGGAAACACACGCACCTCCTGAGACACGCGCAACATTTCCTGGAGCGCCTGAACATGAAACTCTAATGATAAATGAGCGCTGTACAAAAACAGGAAATGGGACGACAACGCAATATCAAATTGTCTGCTGGCAAAAGGCAACCAGGGCAATTCCCCTGCGATATATCGACCTGCTTGCTTTCCCGCCTCATAGTCAGCGAGGAATGTTTCCATCGCGGACATGCGAATATGTCCGAGTTGTTCTACTGATGAAATGTCGCTCCAAACATAATCGCCGTGATTTTTGTGCATTTGTTTCATCACTGTTTCATAAGTTTCAGCAATTCGGCCTCTGATTTGGTTAGAGTCAAAGGCGTAAACCGGATCTATCGAAACGACTTTTCCGCCACGTTGACTGAGTTCAGAATTGAACGCGGCCGGACCGTCACCGCAACCAAGAATCCGTAGCGCAAGTTCAGCTTCAGCAAGATCAAACATATTGACGTATTCATCATACGAACGCCCCCAAGGCACAACTTTATCGAGTGTAAATCCCATAGTTGACTGTTTCTTCTAATGTGAAATAAGGGTAGGCATACTTTTGAGCAATCTCGGTTGAGTATAGCGTCAGGTATTGTTCACCATGATGTTTGTGGGAGTATTATCAATACTGATTTGATTTTTCTCCTCCCAGTAGCCCTTCAAGCCATCATCACCCTTTTTGATAGCCCAGTCTTTTAGCAAGTTGCGATCGCTTTCGTAAGAATAATAAGGCACAGCCATTCCGCAAGAAGCCTGCACCATATCAATTGAAAGATCGAAGATTTGCCTGGCACCGGCTAACGGTTCGAACAAAGGGAAAAGCTCGTTCCACGCGACATCGTTTTTGTGAATAACCTTGGCAGTGCCATAAAGTCGAAGAATAAGCGGAGCGCCTTCAAACGCACAGAACATAATAGTCATGCGCGGGTTAAATTGAACATGAGCAGAGGTTTCATTTCCGCTACCGGTTACATTGAGCCATACCGCGCGATTATTCCCTAGAACCAGAAACGAGTCCATCCCTTTGGGCGATACATTGACCCGGCTGTCGGCGGTAGCTGTCCCTACAAAAAAAATCTTTTGCTCAGCAATGAATTGCTTATGCATCTTTGATAACTCGTTGTAACGTGTACCCATATTTTTCCTTGGTAAGGATTAGCGGAGAATTTAACAGACGATTACACAAGAGCATGCTGATGCTTTTATCCGTGTTATTGTGGAATCACTAAATAGCCTGGTTACAAAAACTGATCTTGAACTGGCTTTGACGCCCATTATAACAGATTTAGCCGTGCTTAAGGCCGACTCGACAACGCTCAAGTGGATGATGGGTGTCCTGATTGCCTGTGTGATGTCTATCGTCGTTAAGACATTTTTTTAAAGTTTGACCTCCCCGTTCCGGGGATCTTTTTTCCTACTGTTCAACTTTAACACCATTATATGACTCTGTGGTTACAACTGATCCTTCCAATTTTAATAACTGTAATAACTGGGGTCGCTGGGGTTAGAGTAAACTTAAATGCAAAGACCGGTCACGACCTATCTCTACATCTATTCATTTGCATTTAAGTTTACTCTTGATGTATGCTGAATGACTGTTAATGAGTCGTATCGCCGCCAAATACCGTGTGCAATGTGTCAGCGGTTAGAATAGCTTCACCCCACGTTTCCAGCTCTTCCTCTGCCGCGCTTTCTAACTTAGTAATCGCCCAACTCGGTAAAGCACCAAAACGTTTTTCAAGCTGTTTTTTTAAGAGCTTAACTTCACCTGTTACAACGCCTTTTACAAGACCGATTTCCACGCCTTGTTCTATCCCTAATTCCACGCCTTGCTCTATCCCTAACTCCATGCCTTCGGCTCTAAACTTTTCCATATACATTCTTTGAACACTGTTGATATAACGCATGTCTTCTCTCCTTTCTATTGATTCAATTTCTTGGAATATTTTTGTTTCTAGCCACTTGG